>ERZ773110.2539-NODE-2539-length-11853-cov-2.586032_pt1 | contig 11853 bp, 10 predicted proteins | sample MGYA00580568_ERZ773110 | MGnify/ENA primary metagenome ERZ773110 (study PRJEB29015, sample SAMEA2737870) | human gut metagenome | biome: human gut; feature: human-associated habitat; material: faeces | place: China | collected 2012 ... | reverse complement strand
CCACTGCTTATTGCTTTTCGCAATTGAAGCAGGGGACTTACTTGATTCGGTTAAAACGCATACTGATCAGGTTCTGTGTCCACATAGTGATGTTCCTCTTCCTCCTCTTTGAAGTAGGGTTTGAACAGTTTCCACATAAACCAGGAATCTGCATAGGCAGTCAGGGAGAATCCAAACATCAGCCAGATCAGCAGATATACCGGAAAAAGTTTTGCATCTACAAGTGTCATTGTCATTGGCAGGATTGTGATCACTGCCACAGCTAAGGCATAACCCATATGTTTAACCGCAAAATAAAATGTGTTTGTGATCAAAGTGATTCTTATTATACATTTTTGTCTATTTTTTTCAATAGACTAATGAAATAAATTTATGTCATAATCGTTATGGAAAAATCGCTGAATTTATGGTAAAATGTCAACAGCGACTTGAATTTATGCGTATTTACAGGATATCATTCCATATGTCTTTATATCAATAATATCCCCAGTCAAAGAAAATAAAAAAGGAATGGTGCAAATGCCAAATGTAAAATATACTGACAGCGCTACTTTTCGCTGTCTTGAAAATCTGAAAGAGGGTTCCCTTGATATCAGTCTGATCCATACGGGCAAAGAACACTGCCCGCCCGGACATATCTGTTCCATGCCAAGAGATGAGTTCATCATCCATTTTGTGCTGGACGGTACCGGATTCTATTCTGCCGGAGGTCAGACCTGGAGCCTTACTCCCGGACAGATGTTTGTAATTTATCCAAATGAACCAATCACATACGGAGCTGATGAAACCCATCCCTGGACTTATGCCTGGATTGGTTTTCGTGGAATCCGTGCTCACTCAATGGTAAGAGAATGTGGATTTTCCAAAAATCAATTAGTGCTTCCTGCACCGAATCAGAAAATAATTCTGAAGCACATTGATTATATGCTGGATCATAAGCAGCTTTCCAAAGCCAATGATCTAAGGCGCCAGGCTTATCTGATCCTGTTGTTAGCCGAGCTTGCCGACTTTCATGAAAAACAGTCTGCACAGAACAGAAAAAGTGCTAAGTATGCTTACAGCACCAGTGTTTACGTGGAGCTTGCCATTGAATATATTAAAGATATGTATCAAAAGGGAATCGGGATTTCTGATATTGCAGATAATATCGGAATCAGCCGTGCCTATCTGAACAGTTCCTTTCAGAAAGAGCTTGGAATGTCCGCACAGACCTTCCTCATTGATTATAAGATGCATAAAGCAGCCAGTCTTCTGGTCAGTACCAGTCTGTCTGTTAAAGAGATTGCTAATAATGTGGGCTATGAAGACCAGCTTGTTTTTTCAAAAGCTTTTAAGAAGAAGTTTGGAATGAGTCCGAAGAATTATAAGACTCATAAAGAAATGATGGATAAATTTAACGAAAAGCAGGTAGACGATCCCGTGTGATCGTTCTGCCTGCTTTTTGTTGATTTTTTATTTCTGTCTATTGCTTTTCGCAACCTCCATAAGGAGCTTACCTGATTCGGTTATTATTTTGCAGTTAAAACATAAATTCTGGACTCATAGTCTGTGCATGGTTCGTCTTCACTTGTAGGTTCACCTGCTGTACAGTCTGTGGTGAGCAGTCCCAGATTCATCAGCTCATCCCCGTAGTTTTCTGTTTCATTATACTCATTTCTGTAGATAAGATCCGGATCCAGTCCCTGAAGCCGCACTCTGGTAAAATCTGCGTTTACTACATTTCTCTCCCTGTACCAGAATACCAGCGCTGTCTTTTTGTCCTCACTGACTGTCATCCACGCTGTTTCATTGCCCTCAAAAGGACTTTTCAGTCTGTAAAAAGTTCCAAACTGGATCAGTTCTCTGTATTCTTTCATAAAAGTGATCTGCTGTTTTACTTCACTGATTTCCTCATCAGACAGTTTATTCAGATCCAGCTCATATCCGAAAGTTCCGAAATAAGCTACATTTGCTCTTGTATGTAACGGAGTTTTGCGGTTTAACTGATGGTTTGGTACTACAGAAACATGACTTCCCATGGAGCTTACCGGATAACACATGCTTGTGCCGTACTGGATTTTCACACGCTCTGCCGCATCTGTATCATCACTGGTCCATCCCTGTGGCGCATAATAAAGGATTCCCGGATCAAAACGTCCGCCACCGCTTGCGCAGGACTCAAAGAGAATCTGCGGAAATGCAGTATTTAACCGCTCATACAGATCATAAACTCCGAGAATATATCTGTGGAACACTTCTCCCTGACGGTCTGCAGGAAGTGCAGCTGAATAACATTCTGTAATACTTCTGTTCATATCCCATTTGATGTAGGAAACCTTTGCTTCTGAGAGGATTTTGTACATCATCTCATAAATACAGTCCACCACTTCTTTTCTGGAGAAGTCCAGCACATACTGATTTCTGCCATGACAGGAATGCCTCTGGGGTGTCTGCAGGATCCAGTCCGGATGTGCACGGTAAAGGTCGGAATCCTTATTCACCATCTCCGGCTCAAACCACAGACCAAATTTCATACCCATCTCTTCAATCCTGTCTGCGATTCCCTTGATTCCCTGCGGAAGACGCTCTCTGTTTGCCACCCAGTCACCAAGTCCTGCATAATCGTTGCTTCGTGCACCGAACCATCCGTCATCCAGCACAAATAATTCAACACCGCATTCCTTTGCCTTTGCAGCAATTTCCACCAGACGGTCCTCTGTAAAATCAAAATAAGTAGCTTCCCAGTTATTGTTAAGGATTGGCCTGGGACGGTCTCTCCAGTAACCTCTTGCCAGTCTCTTCTGATATAATTTATGGAAAGTCTGGCTCATTCCATTCAGACCCTTATCAGAAAATACTACTACTGCTTCCGGAGTCTGAAAGCTCTCACCACAGTCCAGCTTCCAGTCAAAATTCTGCGGATTGATTCCCACAGTGATGCGGGTTGTATCATGAGTATCCACCTCTGCCTGCATTCTGTGATTTCCGCTGTAGATCAGGCTGAATCCCATCACTTCTCCTGCATTTTCTGTTGCTGACGGACGTCGGAGCACAATAAAGGGATTATGTTCATGAGAGGAATTTCCTCTGATGCTTCCCACAGACTGGATTCCCTGCTCTAATCTGCGTTCTTTCACATGACGTTCTCTGGACCATGCGCCGGAAAACTGCATCCACACATAGTCCTTATCTGGCAGATCAAGGCTTAGGCTCATTGCATTTAACAGATGTACTGATGATGTACCCTCGTTTGTAAATCTGGCACTTCTGGTGATGATTCCTCCTTGTGTAAAAATAGTATAAAGCAATTCTAATACAATTCCTGTTACTTCATCTTTCAATTTTACACATAAGGTCTGGGCTTCTTCGTCTTTCTCAGTATACGTAGCCGGAAGTCCCTGAAGTTTTGGTTTTCCAGCTGCAATTGTATAACTTACATAAGTAAAATCAGAAATCCTGCTGCCGTTTTCCTGAAGGATCTCCATTGCCGGATAACGGTAATCAGAACTACCATACACCGGATATTCCAGTTTCAGATGCTCCAGCGAAAATTTGCGGTTTCCCTCATAAACACAGGCTGTCATTGGTCGCTGCTTCATCTCAAGAAGATATGAAAAATCTTCTCTGTCATGGATTCTTTTCCCAAAATAGAGATTTCCAATATGTCCATTTGGAAGTACGGTCATAATATAACTGATGTTATTGTTGTATAAATGGAATGTCTTTGAACTTTCGTGAAAAATAATACTCATAACTGTCCCCTTTCTATAATAGATTCAATATACATGATGTTATGGTCAAAAGGTTTTTTGACCATAACTTGATATCACGGATTGCTCCGCAGCTGTGCTGCTCCCGCAATCCTTCAAATATTCGGAATCCGCTGATTTACTGCGTAAATCGCTACTTCCTCATATTTGGCGGGTCCCAAGTTCAAAAGCTTTATCGTGCAAGCACGAACAGCTTTTTGACCTTTTGACCCTGGTGTCATATACATTATTATAGAGAAAGTTATCCTGAGGCGTTATGGCATTATGTTTGTCTGAACCTTCAAAATGTTAACTGTTGAGCAGCTGTTCCAGTCCATCCTCTGACACTTCCAGGTTTCTGCGGTTTTTACTTCTGTCCTGCCTGCGAAACTGAGTTGGTGTCAGTCCTGTTTCATGTTTGAATGCCCTGGCAAATCGTTCTGCATTTCCATAGCCACAGGATTTTCCAATTGATTCTACAGACAATTCCGTAAGAACCAGCAATTCTCTTGCCCTTGTAATACGGTATTTCTGCAGAAAGTCTTTTGGTGAAATATGAAGTTCATTCATAAAGATCGTGTACAGATAACTGCGGTTAACATTTAAATGCTCTGCCAGTTCCTGTACTCCGATTCCACAGGCATATTCATTTTTTATAAATGCCATAGCTTCTTTGATATATGCTCCATACTTGCTTTCGCTTCTATATTTCTTTTCTTTTGAATTACCAAGATAAGTATCAATCACTACATCTTTTGTAAGAACTGAAAAGAAATCATATAATCGTCCCTGCAGATAATACAGATTTGAGGTGGTACTTTCTGTATGTTTCAGAATATCCAGCACAATTTTCTTTAACTCTTCTCCACTTTCCGAACGGAAGATCAACTGCTCGCTGTTTAATCCGATATCTCGAATATATTTTCCTGCATTGGTGCCGCCTACTCCGATCCAAAGATAACTCCAGGGATCATCTTTATCTGCCTGATAGAAAGTCTGTGTACCCGGCTCGATCAGAAACCCTTGTCCGGCAGTGAGATAATGTTTTTGTCCGGACACCTGATACATTCCTTTTCCTTTCACTACAAAATGGATCAGATAATGTGGACGGGATGCCGGGCCATAGCAATGCAGCGGCCCGCATTGTGCGTAGCCGCTGTAGCTTAGATAAAATTCTCTGAATTTTGGTTCCTGTAATTGTAAGACATATGAATCTTCCATAATATATAGTCTGCTCTCCTGTTTTATAAACAACCATTAACTTCCGGCTATATCATAAGGCCAGCGAACACTCATCTATCTTCTTTAATTCCTCTTCACTGAAGGATGCACTGTCCAGCACTTTCAGATTCTCAAGAATCTGCTGTGGACGGGATGCCCCGATAAGCACACTGGTTACGATTCCGTCACGTAGAATCCATTTCAGTGCCATCTGCGCAAGACTTTCCCCTCTTTCTGCTGCAATTGCATTCAGACTGCGGATACTGTTAAGACGTTCCTCGCTGAACTGGTCTGCATGGAGAAAACGTCCGTCTGTGTTGACACGGCTGTCTTTTGGGATTCCATTCAGGTATCGGTCTGTGAGCATTCCCTGAGATAACGGGCTGAATGCGATAATTCCCTTTTTCTTCTCTGCTGCAGCCTGTTTCAGTCCATTTGTCTCGATGGTACGGTTAAAGATATTATATCTGTTCTGATTAATGATAAACGGACAGTGCAGTTCCTCCAGAATATCTGCGGCGCGTTTCATTGTCTCACCATCATAGTTGGAAATTCCAACATACAATGCCTTTCCTCTCCTGACAATTTGTGCAAGAGCCTCCATGGTCTCCTCAAGGGGCGTCTCCGGATCCATACGGTGATGATAGAAGATATCTACATAATCCAGACCAAGGCGTTTCAAACTCTGGTCAAGACTGGCGATCAGATACTTACGGCTTCCCCAGTTTCCATAAGGTCCCGGCCACATATCATAGCCTGCCTTTGTGCTGACGATCAGCTCATCTCTGTATGCAGAAAATTCCTCTCTCAGGATTTTCCCAAAGTTTTCCTCCGCACTTCCAGGCTGTGGGCCATAGTTGTTTGCAAGGTCAAAATGTGTAATTCCATTGTCAAATGCTGTGAAGCACATCTGTTTCATATTCTCATAAACACCGGTATCCCCGAAATTATGCCATAACCCCAGAGATAACTCCGGCAGCATCAGCCCACTGGCACCACAGCGGTGGTATTTCATGGTTTCATAACGTTTTTCATCTGCCTGATACATAAGATAATTCCTCCCTCTTCGTACAGTATGTCGAATCCGAATATTATTGTTATCATTCTCTATCGAAATAACTGTGCCACTCGCTCGTCTACGCAATTAACATAGTTATTTACGCAACAATGTACTTGATTTACTCTTTCTCTGTAATGATACATCCTGTTCCACTTATTTTCAACAAATGTTATTAGCATTATTTAAAAAGCCACTTTCTGACTGAAAATGGCTTTTTAAATAAATAAACTATATTAAATTCCTTTAAAGCTAAAGGAGAATTCCATCTTTCCGTCTGCATTCAGCAGATATTCCTGATGGGTATATGCTCCCCAGCTGTCGTCACCGCCGATTCCCATCTGGCCTTTGGCTACGCGTACTACTGTGTAATGAATCTGTGGGAGTTCATATGGATGCATGGCATTTTCCATCTCATGTGGAGTGTATGGAAGTGCAGAGAACATCATTGATTCTCCGTCCATTTCAAAGTACATTCCTCTGCCCTTGCGATCTGTGACTTTCGCCCAGCGTACTTCCTCTTTTGCTCCACATTCCTGCGGTACCATGTATCTTGCTATGTTGTCCACAATTTTATTCTGGTAAATGCCCAGTTTTGCACCTTTTTTGCGGTCTGCATAGGTCTCAGCTTCGCCCAGTCCATACCACTGAACATTGTTGTAATCTGCATTGAATTTGAAAATCACCCCAAATTCCGGCATATCACCAAGTTCTTTTACAGGATCATAAGTTAAAGTTGTCTTCACTTTTCCATCGCCGAATACTTCGTAGGTGAGCTGACACTCACTGGCTGGTGTGGTTGGCATCAGATAGGTAAAGGTTACTTTTACAGAGTGGTCTGTTTCTTCTGCCTGTGGTAAATTGGATGGGCCATATGCACCTTTTCTGTATTCTTTGTGGCTTAAATACATGCTGGCAATTTTCCACTGTGCGTAGCGCATCTGCATAAGATTCCCACAGTCATTATCTGTTGGTGCACGCCAGAAGTTTGGTTTCGGAATTGCTTCGATCATCTCTTTGCCCGCATATTTGTAAGAAACCAGACCACCATTGAGGACGGAGAACATTACTTCAAAGTGCTCGCCGCGGACACCAATGTTGTGTGTGCTTCGGATGATCTGTGGCTTCTTTACAAACGCATCTGATACACATACATCTTTTTCCGCTGTAATCGCTGTTTCTGCTGAATCTGATTTTCCATCCGGAACATCCTCTTTCACCTGATATACATACTGTCCAAACGCAATCTCATGGCCTGCAGGTGCCCATATCTCTTTCTCTTTCAGATGGAAGGAAACAGTAATTGTATATTCTCCGGCTGCCTCAGCCTTTTCAAAAGGCAGTTTATATTCTTCCTCACTCAATGGCTCAACTGCTGTTTCCAATGCTTCTGTACGAATCACTTTTCCATTCTTTGCAAGTGTTACCTTACAGTCAAAAGTATTTGTGTTTACAAATAGATTCTTGTTAATCACTTTTACTGTATCAGCTGTCACCTCTGCTGTAATATTCTGATAATTGAATTTCACTTCCTGCATCTTCGGAGATGGCTCTCTGTCACCGCCATATGCGATTCCGTTACCGCTGAAATTGTAGTCTGTAGGGCGTTCTCCAAAATCGCCGCCGTATGCCTGGAACTCTTTTCCATAGCGGTCTTTCTTATAAATAGACTGGTCAATGTAATCCCAGATAAATCCACCCTGATATTTGGGCTCTGTATCTGTCAGGTCAGTATATTTGTGCATGGCACCGCAGGAATTTCCCATGGCATGTGTATACTCACAGCAGATAAACGGTTTACTGTCATCCTTTGCCAGAAACTCTTTGATTGCTTCTACAGACGGATACATCTGGCTTTCCATATCACTGGTATCGTTGTATCTGCGGTCATGGCAGACTCCTTCATAGTGAACCAGCCGGGTTGGGTCTGCCTTATGGAAGAACTGTGACATTTCAAAAATATCCTTTCCTCCAAAGGACTCATTTCCGCAGGACCAAAGCAGAATGCAGGCATGGTTCTTGTCCCGCTGATACATGGAGTTAGCGCGGTCTAAGACATTTTCTCTCCACTCTGCTTTGCTGCCCGGTATCGTCTCACTCATCGGTGCCTTTCCTACTGTTGCAAGGAAACAATCCGCATGGGACTCAAGGTTCGCCTCGTCTATCACATATAATCCCAATTCATCGCAAAGTTCATAGAAATAACTCTGATTTGGATAATGTGAAGTCCGCACTGCATTGATATTATTCTGTTTCATGATAAGAAGATCATGAAGAATCTCCTCTTTTGTAATGCTTCTTCCATGATTGCAGCTTAATTCATGGCGGTTTACACCACGGAATACAATACGTTTTCCATTCAGGCACATAATGCCATTTTCCATAGCAAAATGCCGGAAGCCAATGCGCTGTTTTATTACTTCTGTTACGTTATCATCGGAGTCTGTTACTTCTATATATAAGGTATAAAGATTCGGCTCCTCCGCACTCCAAAGCTTCGGTGCTATTATTTTTAACTCTGTTCCAGCTTCTGTGTAAACTGTCTCCGTCTTTGCGACACATTTCTCTTTATCATCATATAAGGAAATATGTAGCCTGCAGCCGGTATCCTCACTGGCTTGTGCTGGCTCTTTCTCCCGCCATTTTTCCTGTGCCGGCTGGTCTTCCTGTTCCGGTACACCCTTCCACTGCAATTTCAAAACTGCTTCTGCCAGATTATCCTGAAACTGCTGGCTTACCTTCAAATCATAGATATGATGTGCCGGCATACGACGCAGTGTCACATCGCGGAAGATTCCAGACATCCGGAAGAAATCCTGACTCTCTAAAATACTTCCGGTGCAGAAGTGAAAGACTTCTGCCGCCAGCTTATTTTCTCCCTTGCAGACCAATTCTGTGATATCAAATTCTGCCGGAGTAAAAGAGTCTTCGCTATAGCCTGCAAATCTGCCATTCACCCAGAGTGCCATAGCACTTTCCACACCATCAAACCGGAGGGATAACCGGTCCTTTAACATTTCTCCGGTCACTGCAAAAGAATGCACATACATTGCTACCGGATTATATTTCTTTGGGATTTCTTTGCCACGGACAGCTTCTTTTCCATCCCATGGATACTGGGAATTCACATACTGCAATTTGCCATAACCAAAAAGCTGGATGGAAGAAGGCACCATAATCTCATCCCAGTTGCTGCTGTCATAATCCTTACCATAAAAGCCCTCTATGACTTCCGCTAAGTTATTGGCATATGCAAATTTCCATCTGCCATTGAGGCTGGTGAGAAAACTGCTTTTCCCACCGTCTGCCTCTTTTCCGGTTGCATAATATCCATGGTCTGAATGTGCCGGCATCCGCCGGATTGCAAAACAGTCTGGCTCATAAATTACATTCTCGTTAAATTCCATAGCTCTTCTCCTTTATGATTTTACAGAACCAGTAATTCCTTCTACAAAGTTCTTCTGTAATACGAAGAATATAATCAACATCGGAATTGTAGAAATCGTGACTGCAAGCATCATGCTTCCATAATCAATGGTATATCGTGCAGTCAGTCCAGATACCAGAATCGGCATAGTCTTGGAATTTTCATTCTGTAATACAATCAACGGCCACATATAACTGTTCCATGCATTCATAAAGCTTACGATTGCTGCTGCTGCATAGGTAGATTTCATAATCGGTAAGAACATTTTAAAGTAAATGCCCCATTCACCTACTCCATCAATCCGGGCTGCTTCAATGATTTCATCCGGAAATGATTTTGCTGCCTGGCGGAACATGAATATCATAAATGCAGTAGAAACGGTCGGTAAAATACATCCAACGGTTGTATTTAAAAGTCCCATCTTTCCAAACATACGGAACAGCGGAATTACAGTTGCAGCAGTCGGTACCATCATGGAAAGTAATAGGATGGACATAATTTTATTTTTGTATTTATCATGAAATTTCTCGAATCCATAACCTGCCAGTGAGCAGACAAATACATTTAAAACCATGGAAACCACTGCGTTCCGGATGGAATTCCACATTGCCTGTGAAAGAACCGTTGTATCCAGAAGAGATTTTAAGTTTTCCATCAGGTAATTGCCTGGAAGAATTTTTCCTGCAATGACATCCACACTTTTATTGGTTCCACTGACAATCATCCAGTACATTGGGAAGATGGAAATGATTGCGACCAGAATCAGGAATACATATTTCCAGAAATATACGAATTTTCTTTTACTCATTTCTCATCACCTACTTTCATCTGAATAAAGGCAAGGATTGCCACCAGGATAAATACTACATAAGAAATTGCGGATGCATATCCGAAGTTTGGATTTCCTGCAAAAGACAAATTGTATATGTAGTGGGATATTGTCATGGACGTATTGGCCGGTCCACCATTGGTAATATTCATAGACTCATCGAAGAGCTGTAAGGTTCCATTGGTTGACATAATTGCTGTCAGTAAAATTGTCGGGCGAAGCATCGGGATTGTAATCTTAGTAAACTTCTGGAATGCATTGGCTCCATCTACAACTGCTGCTTCATAAATAGAACTGTCAATATTCTGCAATGCTGCCAGGAAAAATATCATATTATAACCGGTCCATCTCCACAATAATGCCAGTACGATTACAATTCGTGCGGTCCAGGTATTTCCCAGCCAGTTGATTGGAGATGCAATCAGATGCAGATTCGTAAGAATCGTATTGATGAATCCGTCCACAGAGAAAAGAGAACGGAAAATAATGGAATACGATACCAGGGAAGTAGTACATGGTAAGAAAATTGCAAGACGGAAAAACCATTTTCCTTTTAATCTCTTATCATTCAAAAGTGATGCCAAGAACATTGCCATCACCAGCATGATTGCTACTTCTAAGATCAGATAAATAAAAGTATTGCTTAATGTCATTTTAAAAATTTTATCCTGGAACATTCTTTTATAATTAGAAAATCCGGTAAAAATCATGTTCGTTCCGCTTCCGCGTTTTAAGGATAAAATAAAGGACTGTATCATCGGCACGAAATTGAATATGACAATCATTATCGATGCCGGTATTACGAATGTCCATCCCATAATCTTTCTTTTCTTCGTTTTCACTGTTGTACCTCCAATTCGTATCGACTTTACAGCTTTCCCTTCTTCTTGAAAATTCTGCCTGCACAGCAGCTGCTATGCAGGCAGTTTGTAAAGTGCTAATGCTAATTTATTCGCTCATTGCAAATGATACAGTATCATCTGCTTCTTTTAACGCTTCCTGAATATCCTGTCCCTGCTGAATCTGGGTAAGTGCTGTTCCAAGTGCGGATTTTGCTTCCTCCCAGTACTGGCCTAATGTGATAGCCGGTACTTCAGCACCATAGTTGGCAAATTTCTCATAAATCTTATCGCCACCGAAGAATTCATTTTCCTGTGAGTATGCATCACTTTCTGCTGCCGGAAGGTAGGTTGCTACTGCACCGGTAGTAGGAAGAATAGTATCATAAAGCTCCGTGCTGCTTGCAAATGTGTTCTTTAAGAAATCGATAGCAAGATCTTTGTTTGGTGAGTCATTCATAACCATCCATCCTGCACCACCATTGTTACTGTAGTTGGTTGCATTTGGAGCATTGTCCAGTCTTGGCATTGTAGTAACGCCCCAGTCACCGGACTGATCTTCCTGCGCCTGAATGGTACTTGTAATCCAGCATCCATTGATTACGCTTGCTACTGTTCCGTTGTTAATGGTTCCAATATACTGATCCCAGTCATTTACTTCTACTAAAATTCCCTTGTCAACCATGGTCTCATAATCTTCTACAGCTTCTGCAACTACATCATTTCCTGCAAAATTCGGATTGCCGTCTTCA
>ERZ773110.2537-NODE-2537-length-11862-cov-3.009571_pt1 | contig 11862 bp, 9 predicted proteins | sample MGYA00580568_ERZ773110 | MGnify/ENA primary metagenome ERZ773110 (study PRJEB29015, sample SAMEA2737870) | human gut metagenome | biome: human gut; feature: human-associated habitat; material: faeces | place: China | collected 2012 ... | reverse complement strand
ATATGCGGGTGTGGTGGAATAGGCAGACACAAGGGACTTAAAATCCCTCGGGGGCAACTCCGTGCCGGTTCAAGTCCGGCTACCCGCAGTATCAGTAAGATTCCTTTTTCAGGGATCTTTTTTTGTATCATAAAATTTATTGATGAAAACGGGAAAATATTCCTAGCTTATTGGTAGGGATATTGACAAGGCTATTTTCCCATGATAGAATCCTGACAGTTGTAAAACAAATCGGACAGATATAAAAAATATATCCGTTGTCAGTATAAATATACATGGAAAGAATATAAGGAGAAGTCAGAAAATGCTGAATCAGTTTTCAAGAACAGAATTATTAATCGGAAAAGAAGGAATGGAAAAGCTGAAAAATTCCAGAGTCGCAGTATTCGGAATTGGCGGTGTTGGCGGATATACGGTGGAAGCACTGGTCAGAAGTGGCGTAGGTACCCTGGATCTCATTGATGATGATAAAGTATGCCTCACCAATATCAATCGCCAGATTTACGCAACAAGAAAGACCGTAGGGAAATATAAAGTTGACGTGGCCAGAGAACGTATTCTTGAAATTAATCCGGATGCAGTTGTAAATATCCACAAAACATTTTATGTGCCGGAGACAGCAGATTCCTTTGATTTTTCCCAGTATGATTATGTAGTCGATGCAATCGACACTGTAACCGGAAAGCTGATGCTCGTAGAGCAGGCAAAGGCTTCAGGAACACCGATCATCAGCTCTATGGGGGCCGGAAATAAGATGGATCCAACAGGTTTTATAGTGACAGATATTTATAAAACGTCCGTCTGCCCCCTTGCAAAGGTCATGCGCCGTGAACTGAAAAAAAGAGGAATCAAAAAACTGAAGGTGGTTTACTCACAGGAGAAGCCAATGACTCCAATTGATGATATGGCGATCAGCTGCAAGTCTCATTGCATCTGTCCTCCGGGAACAGAAAGAAAATGTACTCAGAGACGTCAGGTACCGGGAAGTAATGCCTTTGTGCCTTCCGTAGTGGGACTGATCATTGCCGGTGAGGTTGTAAAGGATCTTATTAAATAAAAATTGGATCATTCTGTGTTACTGAGAACGGAATGAACAGTAATCATTCTGTAAGAACAGATATTGCATGTATACTTATATTGTGCAATATCTGTTTTTTTGTGATAAAATATTTTTTACAGATAGTTTTGTAAATAAAAGAGAAGGACAGATAAAGTATGGGGATCGTTGAAAAATTTATAAAAGAAGGACAGCTGACAAAGGAAGAATATCCGGAACTTCTGCACTTATACCAGGATCCGGATGCGGTTCGTCTGCTTCGGGAAGAGGCTGTCCGTATACAGAAAAAATATTTTGGAAATAAAATATATACAAGAGGTCTGATAGAATTTACCAATTACTGCAGAAATGACTGCTATTACTGCGGGATCCGCCGTTCTAATAGGAATGCCAGCCGTTACCGCCTTACAAAGGAAGAAATCTTGCAGTGCTGCGAGAATGGCTATGAGCTGGGATTTCGGACATTTGTGCTCCAGGGAGGGGAAGACCCATGGTTTAATGATGACCGGATGGTTGACATCATTCGGTCCGTCAAACAGAGATATCCGGACTGCGCGATTACGCTGTCCATTGGGGAGAAATCAAAAGAAAGCTATCAGAGATTTAAAGATGCTGGAGCAGACCGCTATTTACTCCGTCATGAGACGGCCAGCGAGGAACATTATCGTTATCTTCATCCGGAGAGTCTAAGTCTTGCAAACCGTAAACAGTGTCTTTATACCCTGAAGGAACTGGGATATCAGATAGGTGCCGGATTTATGGTAGGTGCGCCGGGACAGACGCTGGAGTATCTGGCGGAAGATCTTGTTTTTCTTAAAGACCTGAATCCGCATATGGTGGGGATCGGACCATTTATCCCGCACCATGATACGAAATTTGCAGAGGAACCGGCAGGAAGTGTGGATATGACACTGTTTCTGCTGTCTGTCATCCGGATCATGCTTCCACAGGTACTTCTTCCGGCAACCACAGCACTGGGGACACTGGACCCCAGAGGCAGGGAAAAAGGTTTTCAGGCGGGTGCAAATGTAGTAATGCCCAATCTTTCTCCGGTGAAGAACCGTAAACAGTATGAACTTTATGATAACAAGATCTGTACAGGCGAGGAAGCAGCAGAGTGCAGAGGGTGCCTTACCAGACGTGTGGAGTCTGTAGGCTATGAAATCGTTACAGACCGTGGAGATTCCCCGATGACAGATTGACACGGGGTACAAAATACTTTCTTTTTTCAGCGATTTAAGGTAAAATATCAGTAAGATCAGATTGCTAAAAAATTAACAGCTGGTCAGAAATAAGCGGAATTTTCCTGCAAAGCGGAATGCAGGAAAAATGATGGAGTGCGTAAAATATGGAAAAATCAGAAAATGCTGTGCGGAGCAGACTTCTGGAAGCGGGGAAGGAAGAATTCAGAGACAGGGGATTTCTGAAGGCTTCTCTTCGTGCGATCTGCAAAAAAGCAGATGTGACTACGGGAGCGCTATATTTCTTCTTTGAAAGTAAAGCAGCTCTTTTTGAAGAAATCGTGGAAGAGACGGTAGAGGATCTGAAGCGGATCATGGGAGACTTTACGGATCAGGAAAAACAACTGCATCCGGAAGAATATGACAGGATACTTATGGAATTTATCTGGGAAAACAGGGACATCGCAAAAATCCTCATAGATGGAGCTGAAGGTACCAGATATGTGAATTTCCGTGAGGATGCCTGCACGAAAATGGAGCAGATCCTTAATGAACGTTTTCAAAAGGAATGTGGACAAGAAGTTGATCACGAGCTGGTACATATCCTGGTACAGATGAAATTTCAGGGATATTGTGAACTGCTCCGGGGAAACTGCTCCAGGGAAAAACTCCTGGAAATTTCCAGAATTCTGCAGATATGTTCCAGCCAGTGCCTTCTGGCAATTGAGGCAGAACTAAACAGAAAGCATTAAAAACCATTGCTCATTCTCCTAAAGTATGTTATGATTAACTTGGTTAGTTTTAACAAACCGATGGAGGTGTAAATAACGTGAGATCAAATGAATCATCTGAAGATTATTTGGAAACGATCCTGATCCTTGGAAACAGGAGCTCTCTTGTAAGAGCTGTGGATATCGCGGCAGAGATGGGCTTTAAGAAACCGAGTGTCAGTGTTGCCATGAAGAATCTTCGTCAGAAAAATCTCATCACAGTAGCCGACAACGGAGATATCCGTCTGACAGAGGACGGACATAAGATTGCCGATAAGGTATATGAACGTCATCAGCTGATCTCTTCCTGGCTGATGATACTGGGAGTCCAGGAAAAAACAGCGATTCATGATGCCTGCAGGATCGAGCACATAATCAGTGAGGAGAGCTTTCAGGCATTGAAAAAGGCAGTTTATGAGCTGAGGGAGCAGCAAGCTGTGCTCCATGGAGAAACCGCGGATCAGGTTTGATCCCTGCAGCAGAAGCTATCAGGAATTGACAACTGAAAAAATAAGAATATAATGGAAATCCAGGTTATGAAATGGAGGATACCAAAAGATGAAATTACTTTTTATACGACATGGAGACCCGGATTACACAATAGATTCCCTGACCGAAAAGGGCTGGAAGGAAGCGGAATTTCTTTCTGAAAAGATCGCAGCTCTTGATGTCAGGGATTTTTATGTTTCTCCGCTTGGAAGAGCAAAGGATACCGCATCCTGCACACTGAAGAAAAACGGAAGAACAGCTACAGAATGCAAGTGGCTGAGAGAATTCGACGTAAAGATCAGAAGACCGGATCTTCATGGGGAAAAGATCATTCCCTGGGACTGGCTTCCCCAGGACTGGACGAAGATCGAAAATTTTTACAGCTTTGACCGCTGGTGGGATAATGACATCCTGCGAGAGGGAAAAATGAAAGAAGAGTATGACTGGGTCACACAGAATTTTGATAAAGTTCTGGCAGAGCATGGCTATGTGCGGGAAGGACATTATTACAGAGCAGAAAAAGCCAATGAAGATACGCTTGTGTTTTTCTGCCATTTCGGTGTAAGCTGTGTACTCATCAGCTATCTTCTCAGTATCTCTCCGCTGGTGATGCTGCAGAATTTCTGTGCGGCGCCGTCATCGGTGAGCACCATTGTTACAGAGGAGAGGCGAAAAGGGATCGCGTCCTTCCGTATGAGCTCTTTTGGAGACATTTCTCATTTGTATGCGCATCAGGAGCCGCCGGCTTTTGCTGCCAGATTCTGTGAGACATATGATAACAAAGAGCAGAGACACGACTAAAAAGCGAAAGAAACGGCTGTAATATTTCGGGTTTTTCCGGAAGACCATGGTAAATAATGATCAGCAGGATTATTTTGGAAAATGATTAGACTTCGTTAATAAATTTTATAAATTTATTAGAAATTGTACAAATTTCTCTCACATTTATACGTTATGATATTTACATCTTAAGGAAATGACGTACCTTAAGAGAAAATCTTTCCTTTCCCTAAAAAGTGTAAAATGAACGTGAATCACCGCTTAGCCGACAAGATCGACGGAGAAGCGGTGATTTTATTATGTCACTGAAGCAGGATTCTTTCTTATAAACCTCTGTAACGATTAAGACAGGCATAAATTTCCTGAATACGGGGAGTAGCGTAACCACAGGAAATTTTTTGATTCTCCGTAAAGAAGGACAGACCATGTAAAGAGAGATTTTTCCAGAGAAACTGCACAATCTCAGGCAGGGTACGTCTGCCGTCTGCCAGATGTTCAACTGCATATTTCAGCAGGAGACCTAAGGCAGCGGTCTGTTCTGCGTCAATAAGCTGTTCTGTATAGCGGAGATCAATCTCCTGTCTGCCGAGAGAGAAGCCATCTGTTCCGGAGATTCTGGTTTTCAGGCGCTCAGGTTTTGCGGCACCGGAATCGGAATGATTTCCACGGCTGTTATGTCTAAGGTGCTTAGAAGATTCGGCAGGTCTGCTCATAATGCGATGGCTGTGCGGAAGCTGAAAATCAGTAACTGAAACAGCAGGCAGAGGATATTGGCTGCATAATTTTTTGACAGAAGCTGTAATATCTTTTGGAACGTAATTGTCCATCTGGATAATTGTATCTGCAATATGAAAGAATGCCCCGGAACTTCCGGCAACAAGAATTGTAGAAATCTCTGCTTTTTTATAAAGATCCTCTGCACGCTCCAGAAACGGAGTGATCGGCTCTTTGTCACGTTGGATAACCTGCTGCATGAAAGCATCGCGAACCATGAAGTTAGTTGCGGAGGTGTCTTCGTCAAGAAGAAAAAGGTGGCTTCCGGCTTCCATGCTTTCTACGATACCGGCTGCCTGGGAAGTGCTTCCACTGGCATCCAGTGTAGAGAAACAGCGGGTATCTTTCTTGTTTGGAAGATCATTTATAAACATGGAAATATCCACATCCTTGATAAAACGGCCATCTTCTGAACGCAGTTTGACAGCAGTTGCATCTGTGATCACGTATTCACGTCCATCTCCGGGGATATGATTGTATACACCAAGTTCAAGTGCATTCAGAAGCGTGGATTTGCCATGATATCCACCGCCTACGATCAGAGTGATTCCCTTTGGAATCCCCATGCCTGTGATTTTTCCTTTATGGGGAAGATTTATGGAAATGCGCAGACTGTCCGGAGAAGTAAAGGGAACGGAAGCTTTCATAGGGCGGGAGGAAATACCGCTTTCTCTTGGGAGGATGGAGCCGTCGGCTATGAATGCGCAGAGATTTTTTGCGGGCAGCGTCTGACGGATAAATTCCTGATCCTCTGCAAGCTCTATATAATTCTGTAATTCCTTTGCATTAAGGCTGGAATAGAAAAAGGATTTTTGAATGCATACAGGCAGAAAATCAAAAAGGATTTTCTCCAGTTCAGTGGCATTGATCGTGCGGCCATTAGCAGGGAAGCCCACAAAAAAGCGGGCGGTTATGCCTTTTTCTGTTATTTCACAGGCTGTCCGGGAAAGAATCTCCTGACCACAATGACTGACAGTGAGCAGGCCGCTTTTGCCGGAGCCTTTTGCACGAAAGCTGTACTGACTGACCTGTTTTTCAAACTGACGTGTAAGATAGTCGCAAAGAGTAGTCCCGGTAAGTGTATCTTTATAATATTCGACGGGAAATCTGGCATCTCTGTGTGAAATCTGAATGCTGACATGAGAGGGAGAAGCAAAAGGATCTCCCTGCACATGGTCGATGGACAGAATATAATTTCCAAAATGATACAGACCTTTCAGCCCTTTATATGCCGGATAACTTTTGCGGTTTATGGAACGAAGCTGCTGACGCAGTTCCTCTGAATTTTTCATGACAGAACCTCCTGGTATTGCATATATTTTTATAATAATCCTCGCAAATAATGAATTTGAGAGGAGAAACATTAACCTGCCATCAACTATAGCGGAAATGAATCATAATGTCCACTGACAAATAAATATTAATCATATGGAAAATTTTCAGAGGATGTTTTATAATGAAAAACAGGTAATTATTCAATACCATTACATAATAGCGAACTGATGAATAGTTACCGTTATCAAAGCAATACTATGAATGACAGTCATAAAGAAAGGCGGAACAGTAAATGGAACGTAGAAATGCATGGCTTTCTTATACAGAAGCAGAAGAAAAAGAACTGGAGCAGGTTGCAAAAGCGTATCGCAATTTTCTTAATGTGGGAAAAACAGAGCGTGAATGTGTGACGCAGATCATCAGAGAAGCACGGGCAGCAGGTTATGAATCTCTGGAAGAGAAGACTGCGAAGGGTGAGAAACTGAAAGCAGGAGATAAAGTTTATACAGTCGGAATGAAGAAGATCATTGCACTGTTTCATATCGGACAGGATGATATTTCTGAGGGAATGAATATTCTGGGAGCACACATTGATTCTCCACGTCTTGATGTCAAACAGAATCCATTATATGAGGATACGGATCTTGCATATCTGGATACCCATTATTATGGCGGTGTTAAGAAATACCAGTGGGTGACTCTTCCCTTGGCAATCCATGGCGTAGTGGTAAAGAAAGACGGAAGTACAGCAGAAGTAAATATCGGTGAGGATGAGGATGATCCGATCGTATATATCACAGACCTTCTGATCCATCTTGCAGGAAAGCAGATGCAGAAAAAAGCGGCAGAAGTGATCGAGGGAGAGAATCTGGACATCCTGATCGGCAGCAGACCACTGAAAGACCTGGAAGATGATAAGAAGAAAGAGGCAGTAAAACAGAATGTACTGAATATCCTTAAAGAGAAGTATGATATGGAAGAGGAAGATTTTCTTTCTGCAGAGCTGGAGATCGTACCGGCAGGAAAGGCAAGAGAGTGTGGTCTGGACAGAAGTATGATTGCTGCTTATGGACAGGATGACAGAGTGTGCGCATATACTTCTCTGCTTGCAATGCTTGGGATGGACACCCCGAAACACACTTCCTGCTGTCTGTTTACTGATAAAGAAGAGATTGGAAGCGTAGGTGCAACCGGTATGCAGTCACGTTTCTTTGAGAACGCAGTGGCTGAACTTCTGGATGCAATGGGATGCTACAGTGATCTGAGATTGAGAAGAACTCTGAAGAATTCCAGTATGCTTTCCTCTGATGTAAGTGCAGGCTATGATCCGGCTTATGGGGAGGCATTTGAGAAAAAGAATGCAGCTTATCTTGGAAGAGGTATCGTATTAAATAAATTTACCGGAGCAAGAGGTAAATCCGGCTCGAATGATGCAAATGCAGAATATGTGGCAAGAGTCAGAAATATTTTTGACAGCCATGAAGTTGCGTTCCAGACAGCTGAACTTGGTAAAGTTGATGTAGGCGGAGGCGGAACAATCGCTTATATCGCAGCGCTTTACGGAATGGAAGTCATTGACAGCGGTGTGGCAGTGCTCAGTATGCATGCACCATGGGAAGTGACAAGTAAGGCAGATATTTACGAAGCTAAGAAAGCATATAAGGCATTTCTGCTGGAAGCATAAAAAGTCAGGCAGATGCGGAATAAAAATATGAAGAAATCGTGGAAGCTGTATCGTTTCTGATAACAGAGACTTGCAGATTCCGCAGATAAGGGCAGAGCTTTTGGAAAACTGAAGCGCTGCCCTTTTAACATATAAGTGAGGTTATGATTGTAAAAGGTATTTCTGATATCTTACGAAAGACAGGTTGCGATTCTGTAAGATCTGGATTGGAGCAGGATATTTAATAGACGGGAGGGAAAGATGGAGGAAGCGCTGATCAGAGTAAAAGATTTGTGTAAAATATATAATCCCGGCGAGAATGAAGTACGGGCGCTGGATCATATTAATCTGGAAATTAATAAGGGTGAGTTTGTTGCTATTATCGGACAGTCAGGTTCAGGAAAGTCTACATTTATGAATATGCTGGGTTGTCTGGATGTGCCTACATCCGGCGAATATTTTCTGAATGGAACTGATGTGTCCACAATGGAAGACAATGAACTCTCAGAAGTCAGAAACCGGGAGATCGGATTTATTTTTCAGGGATTTAATCTGATCTCAAATCTGACTGCAATTGAAAATGTGGAACTACCGCTGGTTTACAGAGGGGTAGACAGAAAAACGAGACATAAGCTGGCAGTAGAGTCACTGACCATGGTAGGGCTTGAGAAACGTATGGATCACAGACCAAATGAAATGTCAGGAGGACAGCAGCAGAGGGTGGCTATTGCAAGAGCAATCGCGGCCCAGCCACCGGTGATCCTGGCAGATGAACCTACAGGAAATCTGGATTCTGCATCCAGTAAGGAGATTCTTCAGATTCTTAAAAGTATGCACGAGCAGGGAAAAACGGTCATATTGATCACACATGATAATGGGATTGCTGCTCAGGCAAGGCGTGTAGTCAGAATTATGGATGGAAAGATAGAGTCAGATTTTATCAATAAAAACTATGGGAAAGAAGAATATATAAAAAACCAGCTGGATGCATAAATCCGGTTACAGGGAGACAGATATTATGAAAAAAAAGAAAAGTAAAAAGAAAACTATTATTGGAGCAGCTGCTGTTCTCGTTGTTGCCGGCGGAGTTACAGTAGCAGGTCAGAGAAATTCAACAGAAAATCAGATTCCACAGGTTCAGGTAGTAACTGCAGAGAAAGGAGATGTTGAGGAAATTGTAGATGCCACAGGAACAGTGGGAAGTGAAGAGGAGAAGACCTATTATTCTCCTGTAAATGCAGAGCTGAAAACGGTTTCTTTTGCCCAGGGAGATGTGGTGAAAAAGGGAACAAAACTGATCGAGTTTAATACAGAGGATCTGGAGAAAGATAATCGGAAAGCAGAACTGAATCTGAAATCAACAAAGTATGATACAAAGGATACAAGAAATAAATCTGACAAAGCAGAGAAGAAGCAGAAGGATGCCAAAAAGAATGTTCAGGAGCTTGAGAAGAAAATAAAGGATAAAAAGGCTTATGTCTCGTCTCTGAAATCACAGATTTCAGCGGCAGCAGCAGCGGCACAGCGTGAAGCGGCAGCTCAGGCATCCGCACAGGCAGCAGCTCAGGCTCAGGCACAGCAGCAGGAAGCTCAGGAAAAAGCCCAGGCAGAGGCAAAGAAACAGGAGGAAATCCAGAGTAAATATCAGGCCGCACTTTATACATACAAGACGGAGACTCTTCCGCAGTACCAGCAGCAGCTCTCAGATCTGAATGCACAGTATAATCAGGCACAAAGCGATTATAATCAGGCAGACACCACATATCAGATGGCATTTGCAACATGGCAGGCAGACCCTTCAGATGAGAATACACAGGCTCTGGATAATGCGGAGGCTGCAAGAACACAGGCACAGCTCGCAATGCAGCAGGCACAGCAGACTTATAATGATCTTAAGCAGCAGACACCGAAAATGCCGGTACTTTCTGATTTCACAGAAAGCAGTCCAGATTACTCATGGGGAATTTCAGACGGTTCAGATGCAGATGACAGTGATGGGGAAGATTCTTCCTCCTCCGGATATGATTACAGTGGAAGTGATGGCGGGACAGTAACTGCGGATACTTCTGCTCTGGAAAGTGCACTTGAGACAGCAAGCGATGAACTTGCAGAGCTTCAGTCAGATCTGGCTTCTGAGAAAGCTATCGCAGAGGCAGATTCCACAAGCCTGACAAAAGAAGAAAAAGAGAAACTGAAAGTAACGGATAATCTTTCCGAACTGGACGCAAAATCAGCCGAGGAGCTGGTGAAGGAAGGAAAGAAAGGAATCACCGCAGAATTTAACGGAATCATATCCAAGGCAGATATTAAGCAGGGAGCAGCAGTTACTCAGGGTATGGAACTGTTTACTATTGAGAATACAGACAAGGCAAGTGTGGATGTGACTCTCTCTAAATATGATTATAATACAGTGAAAGAGGGGCAGTCTGTTGAGATTACCTTGGGGGATAATACTTATCAGGGTACTGTAACAAAAATGAGTCATATTGCGGTGCAGAATGAAAAAGGAACGCCGGTCATTTCAGCAACAGTAAGCATTGATAATCCAGATGAAGATATTTTCCTGGGAGTAGATGCAAAGGTTAAGATTTATGCGGCTTCTGCGAAAAATGTGGTGACTCTTCCTGTGGAAGTGGTCAATATCGGAAAAGAAGGCTCCTTCTGCTATGTGATAGAAGATGGACTGGTGACAAAGAGAAATATTACCACAGGAATCAGCTCAGAGGATTATGTGGAAATTACGGACGGAATCAAAGAAGGAGAAGAAGTAATCGCAGATCTGGGTGATTACACAGAGGGAATGGAAGTACAGGCAGTTCCTGAACAGACAGGAGAGGATGCCGATGAGTAATCTGTATGAATATATCAAGATGGCAGTCCATAACATTATGGCAAATAAGGGACGTTCTTTTCTGACTATGCTTGGCATTATCATTGGCATTGCTTCTGTAATTGCCATTGTATCTGTGGGTGAAGGAACCAAGAACCAGATGAACAGTGAAATTGATGATATCGGCGGCGGGCAGATTGCCATCAGTGTCAGCGATGAGGCACAGACAGATGAGGAGTGGATCACTGCGGATGATGTGGAAGCAATCCGGGCGGTAGACGGTATAGAAGGAGTAAATGTTTCGGATTCATTCAGTGGAGAAACTACCACAGGTAAGGGAAATTTTTCTCTTATGCTGACGGGTGAGGGACCGGATGCAAAGCTGTTAAATAATGCCACCATGAAGCATGGAGTATATTTCGGGGAAAATGAAGTTCAGGAAGCAAAAAATGTCTGTGTGCTTTCCGATGCAGATGCAAAAAGACTCTTTGGCACAGATGATGTGGTTGGAATGACTGTAGATGTCAATTGTTATGGACTGACCAAAAGTCTTCGTATCTGCGGGGTGACAACCCAGAAAGAAAATGGAACCTTTGTCAGTTATACTTATGAGGGAATGCCGGTGACTATTAATGTTCCCTATACTACAATGAATGAATTCACCGGTGTATCCGATTACTTTTTCTCAGTAACAATGCAGGCAGATAAGAGCTTAAACAGTCAGGATGTTGCTGACAAAGTGGTAAAACTGATGGAAAAAAGACATCAGTGTGCAGGAAAAGATTACTTTCAGGTACAGAGCTTTCAGGATATTATGAGCTCTATGAATCAGATGCTGGATATGGTGACTGCTTTTATCTCCTTTGTGGCGGGAATTTCCCTTCTGGTTGGCGGTATCGGCGTTATGAATATTATGCTGGTTTCCGTAACAGAACGTACCAGAGAGATTGGTATCCGTAAGTCACTGGGAGCGAAAACCTCTTCTATTATGATGCAGTTTCTGGCAGAGGCGGCAATTCTGACGGTGATTGGAGGGGTGATAG
>ERZ773110.2536-NODE-2536-length-11869-cov-2.758845_pt1 | contig 11869 bp, 8 predicted proteins | sample MGYA00580568_ERZ773110 | MGnify/ENA primary metagenome ERZ773110 (study PRJEB29015, sample SAMEA2737870) | human gut metagenome | biome: human gut; feature: human-associated habitat; material: faeces | place: China | collected 2012 ... | reverse complement strand
TGCTGATCCAGATGTATGAGTGTCTGGGAGAAGGCTGCAGAAAGCTGGGAGATTACCAGAAAGCGGTCCGCTATTGTGTGATCGTACTGAATACTGACCACAAAGATATGAATGCGCTGCTGACTCTGATCAACTGTTTTGCAGAGAGCAATGTCAGCGCAGAAGAGGTAGTCCAGTTTTTAGGGAAGATTTATGATTATTCTGATATAAAAGACAAGGTGATCCTTCTGCGGGTGGCTATGGCAATGGGCAGAAAGGATCTGGAGCGGATGTTCAGGGGAATCCTCCTTCCTCAGGAGAGGGAAGAGTTTGATGCAGCCATGGAAACGGCCCAGAGCGGGGCACCGCTGTCATAGACTTTTTTCAACTCTTCCATGAGAAGAGGAAGCTCCCATTCGCAGGTGCTGTTATCAAAGCTGTTAGGATCTGCGATAGAAACATTTCCGTCAGGAAGGAGCTTTGTGATCAGGACAAAGTGACCGTTTTGCGTCAGGCTTCCCTTACCCATAAGGGCGACCAGGATATGACCGGAAGAAAGAAGGGAAGCTGCATTCTGGGGAGAATGGTCTGTTACAGATTCCACCTGGAAGCCATAGGCTGCAAGGACAGAAGGAATCAGACTGTGATAGGAACCTCCCTGGGGGGCATAATAGCCATTGGCAGAAGACCAGTCTGCGATCGTTACCGGGGTAATGGCTTCTCCGTCATTTGTGAAGCTGGAGATGAGCATGGCTGCAGCAGTAGGACCACATCCATACTGCTGCATGGGATCTGAACCGCCGTAGAGATAACTGCTCCAGCGGGTATCTCCCTGATTATAGTAGTACATCGGTCCCATACTGGTATCCAGGATGGCAGCATCTAAAGAATTGCCGTCTGATCCCGGTTTTGCCTCCATATGCAGGTTTTCTGCTTTTCCAAGGATCACAGGAGATGTATTTGCAGTCACAGAAGATGTATCTGGGATCCCCTGTGTCCTGGAAGTATCCTCTGAAAGCTCTGTTTGTTTTTGGATTTTTGGTTCTGGCTGGGTCTGCTTTTTAAGAAAGTCTTCCAGTTCATGAAATTTCTGGCCACTGGCAGTCTGTACAAAGGAAATAGCGGATCGTGCGTCTTTTATGATCTGGGAAGAAAAGCCTGGGCAAAAATAAAAGCTCAGGCTGGCAGTGATCACCGAAACTGTACCGGTAATGGAAAGCTGGATCATCGTTTTCGCAAGTTGGAACTGTTTCAAGGTTTTATTTATCTGTTTTTTTTGATTCTTTAAAGTTCTATCTTTCATTTTTATCCATTTATTTCTTATCCGTTAACGAAGGGATACACGGGCCAGGACAGTCTGACCAATGGTATTTAAAGGACACTGCTGGCATACAGCGCCAATCTTATGTGCCTCCATAGGCATGCCGTATACAACACAGCTGTTCTTGTCCTGTCCGATGGTATAGGCGCCGTTTTTGCGCATACGCAAAAGACCGGCAGCTCCATCTGCTCCCATTCCTGTGAGAAGAACGCCGATGGCGTGTTCCCGCACATGTAATGCAACTGAGTCAAAAAGCACATCCACGGAAGGTCTGTGTCCGTTTACCTTTTCTCCTTCCTGTACACTGACTGCATAGGAGTTTCCAAGAGGTACCACACGCATCTGCAGACCTCCGGGAGCTAAAAGCATGAGACCTTTGCGGATCCGGTCCCCGTTTTTCGCCTCCCGTACTTCCATTTTGCAGATCCTGTTTAAGCGCTCTGCATACATGGCTGTAAAACCTGCAGGCATGTGCTGGGTGATAACAACTCCGGGAGTATCTGCAGGAAAATTCTTTACTACCTCGAGAATGGCTTCTGTACCTCCGGTAGATGCCCCGATAGCGATCACGGTTTCAGGGGAAGCACCCAGAGGAATCTTTGGTTTCTGCAGGAAAGTATTTCTGGCAGGAGGTAAAGAAGAAACCTTGCGGATACCACCTGCCTGAGGGTCTGCAGGAGCAGAAGGAAGGTGTACGTGGGAAGCAGCCGCTACCATAAGTTTGGAGCGGAGTGTAGAAAGAAAGATCTCTTTAGACAGTCCATTGGCTTCATCCGGTTTCCGTACAAAATCCACAGCTCCTGCTTCCAGGGCATCAAAAACCCTCAGGTTCAGGGAAGATACCAGGATCACCGGGATAGGGTGGACGGGAAGCAGCTGCTTTAAAAAATCAATGCCTGACATTCCCGGCATTTCAATATCCAGGGTAAGCATATCCGGCTGCAGCAGCGGGATCTTTTCCTGGGCGTCAAGGGCATTTACTGCATATCCTACAACCTGGAAGCGGTCATCCTCAGATAGAGAACGGATCAGCCAGGTGCGGAACAAGGGTGAATCATCCACCACCATTAATTTTAATTTATGATCCATGATCATAATGCCTCCTTAATAAGATAGCTGTAACAACGTATGAGATAACCTACGGGATCAGATCTTTCGGTAAATAGCCGGTTCAATATAGGAAAACGGGCAGCTTTCCTTATCCAGGCTTTCAGAATGTCCGATAAATAAGTAGCCTCCCGGAGCGGTAGCATCATAAAAGCGCCTTACCAGTGCCGCCTTCGTAGGACGGTCAAAATAGATCATCACGTTTCTGCAGAAGATCAGGTCAAACTTTTTGCGGAAATGGATGGGATCCATCAGGTTAAAGGAACGAAAGATCACATTTTTCCTTAAAGCATCTGAAACAGTATAGGTTTTATCTCCTATGGGAACAAAATAGCGTTCCTGCCAGGAAGGCGGAAGCTCTTTTAAGCTTTCAAGGGAATATCTGGGATCCATGGCAGAATCCAGAACACGCTGGGAAATGTCCGTAGCAAGGATACGGGTATCCCAGCTTCCGGGAATAGCGGAAAAATATTCTTTCAGATACATAGAAATGTTATAAGGTTCTTCACCGGAGGAGCAGCCGGCACTCCAGATCGCAATAGAACGGTCCCGGGAATGCTTGTTTGCAAGCTCAGGAAGAATCTGCTTCTGGAGAAAGTCAAAATGTTCTTTTTCCCGCATAAAATAGGTATAGTTGGTAGTCAGCTTGTTTAACATAACAGAAACCATCTCAGGATCTTTACCTGAGATGATCTCATCTATGTATTCTGTAAAACTATGAAACCCTTTCTGCTGCAGCATATTAGTAAGACGGCTGGTGATCAGCTGTTTTTTGTGGCTCAGATTGATACCATAGTGCTGTTGGATATAAGTGTAAAGACGGTTAAAATCCCCGTCACTTAATGTAAGCATTGTATGACCTCCTTAGGAATCGGATGTACTCTCGGAGTCTTTCCTGCACCTGCCTTTGCGGCTGACAAAAAATCTTCTCGCAAAATCAAGTACAAAAAGATTCCGGGAGTACATTAAGAGTTGACCAGGGACTTGCAGTCAAAAGACATAAGCACAGTCCCATTTTCAAGTGTGATCATACCATCTAACAGCTTCTGTCTGCGTTTGATAGGGATCGGACGTACATCCTGAAGATCAATATCGATCACCTGCTGCACAGAATCCACAACGATGCATACAGGAAGATCGTCTACATTTAAAACGATAAAGCAGGTCTTACTGTTATATTCCAAAGCAGGCTTGCCCATATAGAGCCGTATATCTACTACCGGAAGGATCTGACCACGCAGATTGATGATTCCCTTAATATAATCAGGTACCAGTGGAAGATGAGTGATCGCACAGTCATTGATGATCTCCGTTACGTTATTGATACTTAAAAACAGAGTCATGTCTCCCGACTCAAAGGTAAGACAGCGTTCAACGGACTGGTTTTCAGCCGGTACGTCTGTCCGGATATTTGTTTCTGTTACTTCAGCCATTTTAAAACCTCCTGTTTACGCATTCTCTACAGCTATGGAATATAAGCTGAGGATATCCAGAATGATGCTGATATTGCCATCACCCATAATGGTACAGCCGGTGATGCCGTGGTCTTTCAGGTTAAATTCACTGAGAAAAGCAGGAAGCGGCTTTACTACCACCTGCTGCTCGCCGATCAGATCATCTACAAACAGGCAGTAAGAACGGTCATTTGCTTCCACCCATAAAAGGATACCGTCTTCCATCTGGGTAACCTCAGTTGGAAGGTGATAGAAGGAATGGAGGCGGACGATAGGATAAAAATGGTCAACACGTTCTACCATTTCATTGCCATATTCATCTTTGATCACCTGATCCGCTTTCACCTTAAAGGACTGACGGATATTGGCGATAGGTATAGTAAAAATAGAATCACCTACCGTTACTTTCATTCCATCTACAATAGCCAGAGTCAGCGGGATCTTCATGGAAATCGTAGTTCCTTCACCGTAGGTACTGGATACAGAAACGATACCGCCTAAGGATTCTACATTTTTCTTTACAACATCCATTCCAACACCACGACCGGAATATTCAGTTACCGTTGTATTGGTGGAAAATCCGGGAAGCATGATCAGCCCCAGGATCTCCTTCTGGCTGTATTCAGAATCAGGCTTGGTCAGCATGTTCTTTGACCGGGCTTTTTCAAGAATCTTCTGGGGATCCATGCCATATCCGTCATCTTTAATGGAGATAACAACCTCACTGCTGGTATGGGAAGCGGAAAGTACGATTTCGCCCTGGGGATCCTTACCGGCAGCAATACGTTCCTGGGCTGTTTCTTCAATCCCATGATCCATGCTGTTACGCACGATATGCATGATAGGATCCTGTATATTGTCTACGATCGTCTTATCTACCTCTGTATCTTCACCTACAATGGTCAGACGGACGTCTTTTCCCAGGCTCTGCTTCATATCACGCACAATACGGTTCATTTTCTGGAACACGCCGGAAATCGGGACCATGCGTAAAGACATGGCAATATCCTGCAGATCATTGGTGAGTTTACGCAGCTGGCGTGCTGATTTCATAAAATTATCCCTGTTGTCCCTTGGCAGCAGGTTTAATTCAGGGGAAGATGTGACCATGGATTCAGTGATCACGATCTCACCAACAATATCCATCAGGCTGTCCAGCTTCATCAGGTTGACGCTGATCAGATTCTGCTTGACCGGGGCATGGGAAAGCATAGGAGCTGCTTTCCCGGCAGCTGTATCTGTGGATGCAGGTGCTGGTGCCGTGGGTTTAGAAACAGATGCCTTTTTTTCCTCAGCTTTTGCAGGAGGAGCAGCTTTTGGGACATTTACAAGCTCATAAGATCGGATGTGGTTCTGGGTTTTTAAAATTCCTTCAGCCTTAGAAGCGTCTTCACTGGAGTCAAAAGCAAGGAAAAAGCCATTTTCTGCGATCTTCTGTGAAGTATCCGGATCTGTTTCCATATCACTGGGATAGAAACGAAAAGTCACTTCACATTCCCTTACTGCATTTACGATCATATAAGCCCGCAGATTCTCCATTCCCACGCCTTCTTCCAGAAAAACATGGAAAAAGCAGGCTGCATCCTTATCATCAGGGAGAGAAGCAGGAGCTGCAGCACCAGGAGCTGCAGCTCCAGAAGCTGCAGGTGCAGCCTGTGAAGCTTCCGGCTGTGCAGGTGCAGCGCCGCTGATCTTCTTCAAAAAAGAATTGATCTCATTGGAGAACGCATCAATATCAGTAGAAAGAGGTACTCCCTGTTCTACTTTCTCGATTTCGCTTCTTAAATAATCCTCTGAACGGAACATCAGGTTGAAAAGCTCTTTCTTATGTTCAGGATCCAGAGTTTCGATTCCTTTATCACGGATATAAAAAAATACATCTTCAATATGATGGGCGATCGTGGAGATCGAATTAAATTCCATCATTGCAGAAGAGCCTTTGATCGTATGCATGATACGGAAGATCTCATTTACGTCATCGGTGGAAAAATCACCGTTTTTCTCATCAGCAACCAGCATTTCGTCTAACTGGTCTAAAAGATTGTTTTCCTCATAAAGGTATGTATCCAGAATACTGCTGTCCATACCACTGCTCATATTGTACACCGCCTTTTTTCATAATAATCAGAATAGTATTTCTTTTAACTTTATCGGCGGTGGTTGAAAATGGATAAGGGGATTTCAAAAAAGAAACAGTAAGTTGATACAACAGTTATAAAAAAAAAGAAAACGCCGATAAAATTATCAGAGATAGGATATCTGATCATTTTTGGAGGAAACCGTAAAAATGGCGATCAAAAGAAAAGAAAAAAGAAGGCTTTTGCAGACAGCGGCCCTCTTAATGCGGGCAAATGAAAGAGTGTTCATGGGATTCGGCCAGAATACAGAAGAAATGATGATCGATGCTCTTTCACAATCTCAGGAAACAGCCCTTTTGTTGGGAACAGAGCTGGAAAATGTGGGAAAAGCAGATCTGGTCCCCCTTCTGGAAGTATATTGTGAAGATCTTTATGAGATGAGTCAGAATCTTCACAGTAAAAAACAGATTGCAAGGCTGTATAAAAAAATAAAGAAAGAATTGAAACTTTTATATGAACGTATGGAGAATGATATGGAAACAGACCGTCTCTGTTTTGTCTTTCTTCCATATAAAGTGTCTATGTGGGATTCTATGGAAACCGTCTGGAAAGCGGCAGATAAGGATCCGGATTGCGATGCCTATGTTGTACCGATCCCCTATTTTGATAAAGACCAGGACGGGAATCTGGCAGTAGAACACTACGAGGGAGATCAGTATCCATCAGATGTTCCTATTACAGATTACCGCACATTCCGCCTGGAAGATAAGAAACCGGATGCGGTGTTTATCCACAATCCCTATGACCAGAACAATAGATTGACCAGCGTCCACCCGGATTTTTATAGCAGCAGGCTGAAAAAGTATGCAGACCAGCTGATCTATCTGCCTTATTATACTACAGCAAGTACTGGAAACGTAGAATCTGCGAAACGCCAGGCGGAAGGCACCGGTTTTATGATTGAACCGGGGGCTATTAATGCAGACTGTATTGTTACGGCAACAGAGCAGGAGAGGGAGCTTTTTATCAATATCCTGTGTTTCGGGATTAAAGGAGTTCAGGCAGAACAATGGGAAGTGAAGGTACAGAACTTTGGATCACCAAAGGTTGAACGTGCCCGTGATACGAAAAGACAAGATGGATCTCTTCCGGAAAAATGGCAGGAATGTCTTTACAGTCCTGACGGATCCAGGAAAAAGACAGTATTTTACAGTCTTTCCATTGGGGCACTTTTAAACCAGCCGGATATGATGAAAAAAATAGAAGAAGTCTTACTTTATTTTAAAACAAGAAAAGACCTTGCTTTGTGGCTTCGTCCTCATCCACTGTATGAACAGACACTGGAGGTGATGCGGCCCCAGTTTTTACGGAAATATAGAGAACTTCTGGCTTCTTATGAAGAAGAAGGCTGGGGAATCCTGGACAGCGGATACGATCTTGATCTTGCCATTGCTTCATGTGACTGCTATTACGGAGATTACAGCTCTGTAGCCCAGTTGTTCTGGGAAACAGGAAAACCGGTTTTATATCAGGATTCCCTGGTAAGAGAAAAAGAATATAAGATCCCATGCTGGCCGGGAGCTTTTTGGGAAGATGAAAAAGAAGTGTGGTTTGTTCACGGAAAAGTAAACCTGCTGTTTCATTATGATAAACAAATGGACAGACTTTCCTGCATAGGAAAGATTCCGGGAGAATTGGCATTTAAGGGAGATCTGTTCCGTTCTGTTGTACGGGTAGAAGACAGACTGTATCTTGTCCCATATTTTGCCAGAAACCTGGCCATTTACCATATAGATAAGGATCAGTTTGAGTCCGTACAGATCCGTGATGCAGAGCATTTTATAGAACAGCCGTTATTCCTGAAAGGCTTTCAGAGAGGTAATGTACTATATTGTATGCCTGCATGGTACAACAGCATCCTTTGCATAGATCTTACTTCCGGACATGTAACCTATACAATGGTGGATAAGAATAAAGTACGTGGTATTCCGGGGGTATTTGGCGGGGCTGTTTCTATAGGCAGAAACATTTTATGTCCGCAGACTTATAAAAAACGATGGCTGATCCTAAACACGGATACAGGAAAAGTATCCTGGTGCAGTTTTGCAGATCCGGAAAGGGAAATCACTTCGGTTACAGTTTGTGGTGATACTCTGGTATTTTTCGATGCCAGAACAGGATGCATCCTGAAAGAAACCAGAGAAGAGGGAAAAATAGAAGAGCTTTTATATATTGACAGCAACGAAATACAGCTATATGCAGTATCCGAAAATGAAGTGATCGCAGATGATCTGGGATCAGGAACCTATTTAAAGTTTTGTCTGGATGGAACAGTGGTTTGGAGAAAGGAACGGAAAGAAGAAAAGACCGTATTAGGCAGCAGATTTAGGAAAGTTACAGAAGGAGAAAAAAACTGTGATATCCGTTTTACAGAGCAGGAATATCAGGAATGGAATTCTCCGTCAGCAGCAATTTATAAGAATATCCTTCCCACAGATCTGTATTATGTAGAGGAGGAAAATGAAGTCCTCACGCTGGACAAATGGCTTTCTCTCTGTGACCGGATCCAGATGCCAGTACCAGATGATAGACACAGCGGAGAAATGATCAAGGACTATGTAAAAAGCAAGCTTGCAAATGGATGAAAAGAGAAGAATCATGAAAAGCTATTTTGAAAATGCATTGCCTTATCTCAGGGTTTTTTATCAGCCGATCTACAATTTAAATGAAAAGAAACTGAATGTTGCAGAAGCACTTTTACGATATGATGATGGCCACCATCAGAATATTGAACAGGTGATCCGCAAAGCAGAGGAAATGGGCTATGTCAGCTGTTTTGATCTGTGGGTTTTAAATAAAGTGTTAGAACAGCTGCCAGAGCTGAAAAAAAGAAACATTGAAAGAATAAATGTAAATCTGTCCCCGGTCACATGCTCCAGCGTGGAATCAGAAAAGAAAATCTTTGCCATGCTAGATCAATGTACATCAGATATATCTGCTATATGTTTTGAAATCACAGAAAGTAATCAATTACAGAATATGCAGCAAGTCATTAAGCTGGCAGAAAATTTGATAAAAAGAGGATGCCTCATGGCTATTGATGATTTTGGAAAAGAAGAGTCAAATCTCCTGCGGCTTATGCAGATACCGTTTTCTGTGTTGAAAATAGACAAGGCAGTTACATGGACTATAGATACAACAAGTTTTTCAAAAGACCTTATTTCGGAGATCATATATTTTTTGCACAAATATGGGATCCAGATCACGGCTGAGGGGATAGAAAACCAGCTCCAGGCGAAAGAACTTTCGGATATGGGCTGTGATTTCCTTCAGGGTTATCTGATCTCGAAGCCAGTATCGTTTGAAGATTTTTGTGCATTTATAGATGCTCATAATAAAAAAGAGTCTGCAGGATGGAAAGAAACACTGGAAGAAGCAGGAAAAAAGAACCATAGAAAAGAAAAATGAAAAACCAAATATCCCTTATGATTTTTCGCTACTTGCCGAATAATAAAAGTAGGGATTAAATTCCACAATATTCCACGAAAGAAATAACAAAGAGAGGGAAGGAACATGAAGAACCGTAATATGAAGCAAAAAATCACGATTGCTTTTGGAGCAGTGGTCATCTGCTTTTTTGTAACAGTTGGCGCGCTGTTTTATGGAATGATCAACATCAGCACACAGTATAACCAGTTCTATAAAAATAACCACGAAGCGATCGTACGTGTAGACAAGGTAAAAATCTATATGCTGGCAACAATCCAGAATCTGACGCAGGCTATGATTGATGATGACCCCACCGCCACAAAAACATATCTTTCAAACGTTGATTCGTATAGAGACGGCCTTGCGGAGAACGCAGGCTGGTTCATGGAGCGTTATAATGGAGATATGACACTGGTAAACCAGTTTCATACACAGCTTCAGGTAACTTCTGAGGTCACAAACAAGATCTTAGAGTATCTGTCCACTGGTTCTGACCGTGCGAAAGAGCAGGCAAGGCTCACGTTTATCAATGAGTTTGACCCGGAAGTGTCCAAGCTGGAAGAAATTCTGGATCAGTTTAGCGATCAGGTGACAGACCTTGTTGGTAATGATTACAATTCTTCCATGAAGACCAGAACCATCCTGTTTATTGTAGGGATCATAATTGTTATCGTTGCACTGATCCTTACCGTTATTATGGCAACGATCCTGATACGTTCCGTAGTAGAGCCGGTAAAACAGTTGCAGGAAGCTATGGAAAAAATGAGACGCGGTAATATGGATATTGATATCGAGTACAAGGCAGAAGATGAGCTTGGAAGGCTTTCCGATGATTTGCGGTCTGTAGCAGCGTTCCTGAACGCGGTAGTGGCAGATGAGACAAATATCCTTACAGAGATGAGCCGCGGAAACTTTAATGTTTATTCTTCTATGTCAAAGGATTATGTAGGAAGCTTTGTTGCGATCTATAACTCTATGGTTCTTCTGAGAGATAATTTAAGCAGTACGCTTTCGAGTGTTACCCAGTCAGCTGATCAGGTGGCAGCAGGCTCCGATCAGGTATCCTCCGGAGCACAGGCATTATCCCAGGGTGCTACCGAGCAGGCTTCTTCCGTGGAAGAACTGGCAGCGACCATTAATGAGATTTCCAATAATGTTGAAAAAAATGCTGAAAATGCAAAGGCAGCCAGCGACATGGCTGATAATGTAAGAGAACAGGCAGGAGAAAGCAGACAGCGTATGCAGGAGATGCTTTCTGCCATGACGGACATCAGCAACAGCTCCAGTGAGATTGGAAAGATCATCAAGACGATTGAGGATATTGCATTCCAGACTAATATTCTTGCTTTGAACGCAGCCGTAGAAGCAGCCCGTGCAGGAGCAGCAGGAAAAGGATTTGCAGTAGTAGCAGACGAGGTTCGTAATCTTGCAGGAAAATCAGCAGAAGCTTCAAAGAATACTTCTGCTCTCATTGAAGGTTCTCTTCACGCAGTTGACCGTGGTACTAAGATCGCAAATGAAACAGCCAAGGCATTGCAGCAGCTGACCGAAGGCGTTCAGGGAGTAGCACAGACCATTGAGGAGATCTCTTCTGCCAGCGAGTCACAGGCAGTTTCAGTAAAACAGGTAAATGAAGGCATCAGCCAGATCTCCAGCGTTGTACAGAGCAATTCTGCAACTGCAGAAGAAAGCGCTGCAGCCAGTGAGGAACTTTCCAGCCAGGCACAGATCTTAAAGGATTTGGTAGGTAAATTCACATTGAAGGATGGTTCTGCGGATCCAGCACCACAGCCAGCACAGCCAGGCAAGAATAACATGGATGTATCTGAACCGTCATCTATGAATTCTTACGGAGATAATGATAAATACTAAGGCCGTGGTTTAAAAAGAATAAACAATGTATTGAGCCCGCAGCAGAAGATATTATCTGCTGCGGGCTTATTGTGAAATAGAGAAGAATAATGATAATAATTTTAAGGTTTTGACATTTTTAATAACAGCACATGGAGTATCTGAAAACATTAAATGAATATCAATTAATAACCCCCTCATTGAAAAGAGATTAATTTGTGAAGCGGATATTTTATTTTTTTGAGCGGGGATAATTTTCGTTGCGATTGGTCTGGCGAATCGGGCACTTCTGATCATCAAACAGAATAAATGCAGAAGACATGTCATCTGGCTGGAAACGGATATCGACCTTTGCGGAGATGAATTGCATGGGAACATCATAGCAGACGCCATCAATCGTAACCGTGGAGTCCTTACGGACTTTTCTGGTAATCCGGTTATAAAAACAGTCATCTAGCCATTGTCTGGACTCTGGCTTGCCTTTGCTAGCCCCATCACGGACACGGGTATGCAACAAAAGGATTCCAAGGAATACGCAGGACAGGTCTCCAATTCCGGGCGGAACTGAGCCATAAAGGTGTCAAAGAGAA
>ERZ773110.2532-NODE-2532-length-11913-cov-5.752066_pt1 | contig 11913 bp, 8 predicted proteins | sample MGYA00580568_ERZ773110 | MGnify/ENA primary metagenome ERZ773110 (study PRJEB29015, sample SAMEA2737870) | human gut metagenome | biome: human gut; feature: human-associated habitat; material: faeces | place: China | collected 2012 ... | reverse complement strand
CTCATTCATGTAAACATGATTCGCGATTTTTCTTCCATTTCGCATGGCTCTGAATTGTTACATTTTGTTAGTATACCCGGATTGTCGAAGAAATCTCCTGGATCATCGACATTCCGCCTAAAATCTGCATGGCATCCTCAAAATGGCGCTCTTTGACCTCGTCCGTAATGACGACGATCTCGGCGTATTTTCCATTGACACGTTTCTGAAGCATCTGTGCAATCGAAACCTTGTTGTTTCCAAAGACAGAAGCTACCGATGCCAGCGTTCCATACCGATTTTCAATCTGCATGCGTACAAAATATTTCGACTTAATTTCGCCGACACGCTTGATCGGGCATTCCCGGTAGCATGTGCAGCCGATTCTGCCGCAGCAGTTCCATAAAATATTGCGCACAACATCGAAAATATCGCCCACAACGGCACTCGCAGTCGGAAGCTCTCCGGCACCTCGTCCGTAAAACATCGTATCCTGTACGGCATCGCCTGTCAGGAATACGGCATTGTAGGAATCATTGACAGTCGCGAGCGGATGATTGCTGTCGATCAGCATCGGATGAACGCGGGCTTCGATTCCTTCCGGGGTATCTTTTGCCACGCCGAGCAGCTTGATCGTGCATCCCATCTCTTTTGCATACTCGATATCAGTCGCCGTGATTTTGGTAATGCCTTCGGTGTAAACATCTTCAAATGTCACTCTGGAGTTGAACGCTGCCGAAGCTAGGATTGCTACCTTGCGGCCGGCATCAAGACCTTCCACATCTGCGGTCGGGTCTGCTTCTGCATAGCCCATGTCCTGCGCCAGACGGAGCGCATCACCAAACTCCATGCCTTCCTGCGACATTTTTGTGAGAATGAAATTTGTGGTACCGTTGAAAATACCCATCAGCTCTGTGATATGATTGGCGGCAAGGCACTGTTTCACCGGACGGATGATCGGAATTCCTCCCGCCACGGATGCCTCATAGAGAAAATCTTTTCCGTTTCTCTTTGCTGTTGCAAGGATTTTTTTGCCCTCGGATGCCACCAGATCTTTATTTGCCGTTACAACATTCTTTCCAGCATCCAGGCAGGCAAGAATGTAATTCATGGCCGGCTGTTTTCCACCCATAACCTCAACAACAATCTCGATTTCCGGGTCATTGGCAATCTCCTCGAAGCTGGTGGTAATGATGGAGGGATCGTCAACCTTTGCAGCTGCTTTTTCCACATTGCGCACAAGAATTTTTTTCAGCTCTACACGTGCTCCCAGCTTCGGAAGCATTTCCTCCTGCTGGCTTTTCAGCACTTTATACACACCGGTACCGACAGTACCAAGACCCAGCATTCCGATTTTAATTACTCTTTCCTCTGCCATACTCATCTCTCTCTCTTATTTCAGGGATACGATGCATTCAATTTCCACTTTTGCTGCTTTCGGAAGAGCGGCAACTGCTACACAGGAACGAGCCGGTTTGGACTCACCAAAGAAAGCACCGTATACTTCATTTACCTTGGCAAAATCGTTCATATCGGTCAGGAAAATGGTTGTTTTCATCACTTTCGTGCGGTCAGTTCCTGCTGCTGTCATGATTGCGTCCAGATTCTTTAAAGAGAGGGTTGCCTGCTCTTCTACGGTTTCCGGGATCACGCTGCCATGCTCTACATCAAAGCCAAGCTGTCCGGAAATAAATAAAAGGCCGTTGTCTGCGACTGCCTGTACATAAGGTCCGATTGCTGCCGGAGCATTGTTTGTCTTTGTTTCTTTCATTTCTTTAGCTCCTTTTTTATTTTATGAGCATTATGTTAGCAGTATTGGAAGAAAATGACCTTGTAAAAAAATAACATGTATTTTCTTGATTTCGACATTTTTTAACATAAGAAAAAAAATAAATCTTTAATTTACATACTATTATAACAAAAACCGTATAATTTTTGTTTACAAGAAAAAGTTTCTATCATATAATCGAATTCGATAAAGGAGGTAGTGTGGATGAATTTTTATATTACAATTGGAGATATTCAGAATCGAATTGCGGAGTTTCATCAGAACAATGATATGACACCTGACTTTCCTGAAATTTTGAGGAGTCTGTATAAAGATCATAAATATAAAGCAGAGACACCGGAACTTCCAGAATTGGGAAGAATCGCACAGTTAAGTGACGAAGAGTTTCTGAAAGAGATTCGCAAGCTTTATATTAAATTTCCAGATAAAATTATTACGGCTTCTCAGACGTTTGATGTGGTTCCAGTGTCATCTAATATGACAGTAATCAATCAATTTTGGGGAACGTCTAATTTTGTACATATTCATGATTGCTTTGAGATAGATTATGTATTTAAGGGAAGGTGTGAATTTAGTTTTTTAGATGAAAAAAGAATGCTGCAAGAGGGAGATTTTTGTATTATTTCTCCCTATATAAGTCATAATATAGTTCTTCAGTCAAAAGAGGCACAAGTATTTCCGGTTCTGATCAAAGAAAAGGTGTTTAATAAGATGTTTTTTCCACTTCTTCCAGAAGGTCAGTAAGGCGTGTCATCTCGCCCTCTTCCAGTTGTTTTTTCAACTGTTTCAGAGTCTCTGATTCATATGTTTCAGGTATACGGATCCTGCTCACTTCTCCCTGACATTGTGTTTTCAAAACTGCGATTTCTTTCTCTTTTGCACGCTTTCGATTCCCCAGTTCTGTCACAATATCCTGATACATTTCTGTATTAAAAAGCTTTCGAAAAATCACTTTTTTGTCATCTGATTTTGCACGGAGGAGATCCATAAATTCTCCCTGCGCAATCATAGCAACCTGCATAAACTGACTCTTTGTCAGGCCTACGATCTCCTGCAGTTTACGATCCGTTTCTTTTGATGGATATTCCATTCCATCCGGCATGATCAGACTTACAGAGCCTGTAATTTCACGCTGTTTTCCTTTTCCTGCTCCTCGTGTGATCGTTTTCAGATGACGTGGTACGCGACGTACTGTATAAATTTCACAGTTCTCTCCACTTCCTTCCGCAAAGGCCAGTTCTACCGCCGGCTCACAGCCAAAATCCACATACTGGCTCTGCAGAACTACGCCTTCTTTTTTGTTTAAAGAAGAGCTGGCTTCGCCATATAAAGCAAAAACGATCGCATCAAAGATCGTCGTTTTTCCCGCTCCGGTATCCCCGGTTATAAGAAAAAGATTCTGATTTACTTTCTCAAAATCAATTGTAGTTTCTTTACCATATGAGCCAAATGCCTGCATTTTTAAACGTAAAGGTTTCATTTATTTCACCCCCTGAACCGTATGTAGTACATCCTGCAAAATCATCTTTTCTTCTTCGTCCAGATCTTTCAGGAAAGAGCAGCACAGCTCATACGGATCCAGCAATTCTTCTGTCTGTAACGTTCTGGTATAATCCGTTTTCCGCTGATTTCCCCTCCGGATCTCCAGCAGATTCGGAAATGCCAGACGGATACGTTCCTGCATATCGATCACATCCAGATCCGCCTTATCTGTCAGGATCACAGTCACATAATCCTTACAGGATTCTTTCAAAACCTCCTCCAGAGTTCCTTTTACAACCTTCACCTGTCGCAACGGTTCAAGCGGTAAAATTGTTGTTTTTACCTCTCCTTTTACACCCATTTCTACCATAATAATGCCTTTTTGCTGCTGTGCTTCACTCACAGAGCAGGCAAGTGGAGTTCCGCAATAACGGTATAATTCACTGCCAACTTTCATTGGTTTATGGATATGTCCAAGAGCCGCATAATCAAATTTTTCCAACACGTCTGCTGATACTTCATCGATATTTCCGACCGTACGCATCTCGGAATCCATACGTTCCACATCCTCTGCATTCTTACCGGAAGGAAGATAAAACTGGTGGCTGACAAGTACATTTCTCTCGTCTGAATTAATTTTTTCACGTCCGATCAGACGATGAAGTGTTTCATTATAAGAAAGATTGTTTCCATTCTCATCCACTCCCACAACCTGTTTCACCATAGATGGTTTTACAAACGGAAGGAGGTAAAAATTCACCTCTCCGTACGCATCATTCAGTGTTACTTTTTCGATATATTCTGACTCTGTACGCGGCGGCTGTCCCACCATATAGATGTTCTGCCCGGAAAGGACTTTGCGGAAACAGTTGACTCTGGGAGCACTGTCGTGGTTCCCGCTGATCATCATGATCACCGCGGACGGCACTGCTTCTGTCAGCTTCTCCAGAAACTGATCAAAAACCTCCACCGCTTCTGCTGACGGAACTGCCTTATCGTAAATGTCACCTGCAATTACCACCGCATCCGGCCGTTCCCTGCGTGCCAGTTCTGTAATTTCATCCAATATATATTCCTGATCTTCCCGAAGATCCCGGTTCATCAGTTTCAATCCTATATGCAGATCCGATAAATGAAAAATTTTCATAAACATATTCCTCCATCAGCCATGTTACTGTTTTCCGTAACACGGCATCTCTTCTGTATACATCATAACATCTCGATGATCTGCCTGCACCCGACGAACAGGCAATTATGAACACCTATAAAAATGGCTCTCCTGATTATCAGCCATCTGTTTCTCAGGAAAATTTGCTTAAAGAATTAAACTTAAAGCACAACCTTTGAATAAAATTTCATTGGTTGTGCTTTAATGCAAACTATTTTCTATTTCTGATTTGTTTTTTTGCCTCTTTTTCAAGATCATGAATGGTATCTAAATACGCTTGCTCGACAGGCGCAATTGTTTTCTCTTGATATTTTCGATATTCTTGTTTTGCTTTTTCAAGTGCCTGCGTATGACTAATCGTCCCACTATTTTGCAGAAGTTTTCTGTTACTCGAAGACAAAATTGTATCAAGTTGATTTATGTAGTCCTTCATATACATAGGTCTACGCTCAAGAGCGCTGATTTCAGCAAAATCGAAATATCCGGAAACAAGATTATTAAGAACTTTAAGTTCTGTTTCAGTCAAATAATTCTTAGCAATACCAATATCTTTAAGTGCCGGTATTTCACCTGCAAATGATTTCAATCCCATAAACGGTTTTTCTGCATCAGCACGCTCATATATAACTTCTGCAGCTGTATGTCCGTGAGCTGCAAAATGCAATTTATTTTGAACAATCTTAAAAAACCTGACTGATTCCGGTGCCTTCGGATTATAATCGATACTTGTTGCATATAAATCAAGAACCTGTCTATAAAGAACTTTTTCAGAAGAACGAATATCCCTGATACGGTCAAGCAATTCTTTCCAGTAAGAACCACCACCATTTCCTTTTAAACGCTCATCATCGAGGGCAAATCCTTTTTGCATATATTCTTTTAAAATTCCTGTAGCCCAAATTCTAAACTGCGTACCACGAAGAGATTTTACACGATACCCAACAGAAATAATAACATCAAGATTATAAACTCTTGTAATATTATTCTGAGTTTTCCCCTTCATTGCACCATGAGGACTGGTTGTTGCAATTTCTGCAACAACCACTTTCTCATCTAATTCTCCTTCTGTAAAAATGTTTCTGATATGTCGGGAAATCGTAGATTTATCCCTCTGGAACAATTCTCCCATCTGTTCCTGTGACAGCCAGACAGTATCGCCATCAAAAGTTGCCTCAACTTTTGTAACTCCGTCGTCAGTTGTGTAAATAATCAATTCTGTATTAGAGTTCATGATATCTCTCCTTCAGGAACAATTCCTTGTCCAGTCACTCTTTTTGTTATTTCAATTTTTCTGTCAGCATACTCCTTGCATTATCTAGTTACTATTTTATCATTAATTAGGCATTTTCGTCAATTTAATAGAATTTTTCTATATGTGAAAATATCAAAAAAGGTGCGTCCCATCTCTGAGACTGCACCATTTCCTTTAAAACACTTTGTTATTAGCTTCAAAACAGTATTGAAGACATTATCTCTGTTCTATTTGTGTTTCTTCAGAATCCTTGTCTGCAGCGGTGCCATGACTTCGCTTTCTGTTCCATAAAGCAATTCATACTCTGCCGGAACCGGAACAGCCTGTGGCTTACGCGCATAGTTCTGGATGAAGAGATATTCGGTATCCTCGTTTTCTCTTACTGTTACAGAAACTCCTTCCGGAATAATCTCTATTGGAGATTTCAGACCTGCTTCTGCTGCTACTCTGCCATAGAAATCCTGGTAGAATCCAAGCTCCATGTCCGCGCATACATAATATACACGCCCTTTACCGAATGCTTTGTGTGTCAGCACCGGGTATCCCTGATAGAAGTCCTCGCCATAACGCATCAGCACTTCTGCATCAGAAACTTTGACCAATTCGCAAAGGTTTTTGCAAGTATATACGTTGCTGATTCCAAGATGGCTTCCTGCCTCCGGGATCGCATGGTTTTCTTCCCAGTCATAAAGCGCATCTGTCTCTGTGCTGCGGAGTCCTGCCACATCCATAAGCCCATACGGAGTTCCGCCAAGGAAGCATCTGTCGGTGCCGTCAACCAGTCCCGACCAGTAGGAAAGCACCAGAGTTCCGCCGTTTTCCACATAAATGCGAAGCTTTTCTTCGTATCCATCTTTGAACATATATGCCATCGGAGCCGCCAGAACTTTATAATCGGAAAGGGAATGTTCCATTGCGATCACATCCACATTCAGCCCCTGTTCTCTCAGAGCACGGTAGTTTTTCTGGACTGCTTCGCGGTAGTGCATACCTACATTTCGTGGTCCCTGCACATCCGCGATCGCCCAGTCGTTCTCACGGTCATAGAGAACAGCCGCCTGCGATCTCATGCTGGTTCCAACCGTCTCCTGGATCTGCTCAAGAGCCTCGCCAACCTCTGTTACTTCGCGGAAAACGCGGGTATCATCTCCGCCATAATGATCGATCACTGCACCATGGAACTTCTCCGAAGCTCCCTGGCTCTGGCGAAGCTGGAAATACAGCACGCTGTCAGAACCATGTGCTACAGCCTGGAGAGATGCAGCCAGATGCATTCCCGGTTTTTTAAGTTTGTTGATCGGTTTCCAGTTCGTTGCAGACGGACAGGATTCCATAAGAAGAAATGGTTCCTTCCTGATACTGCGCATCAGGTCATGCTGCATCGCCGCATCAACGGCTGTGACATATTCTTCTTTTTTGTGCCATCCCGGATAGTTATCCCAGGAGACAATATCGAGAACATCTTTGAATTTCTTATAATCCAGGCCGTCATAATCATACATCAGGTTTGCCGTTACAGGCAGTTCTGAACCGCCCTCACGGATTGCATCTACTTCATTTTTGATAAAGTCGATCGTCTGGTCTGTCACAAAACGTTTCCAGTCAAGTTTCAGAGCATGAAGTTCATTTTCGCCTTTAGTTGACGGACTTTCAATCTGGTCAAAGCTATTATATCTATGGCTCCAGAAAGTAGTACACCAGCGTTTATTAAGGTTTTCGATCGTGCCGTATTTCTCTTTCAGCCATTCACGGAACTTCGCCTGGCACAGCGGGCAGTGGCATTCTCCTCCAAACTCGTTAGAGATATGCCACAACATAACTGCCGGATGTTTACCAAATCTTTCAGCTAATTTCTTATCAATCGCATGTACTTTTTCTCTGTATACCGGAGAGGTGAAGCAGTGGTTATGTCTGCCGCCGAAGAATCTTCTTGTTCTGTCCGGGTCCATACGAAGGACTTCTTCGTATTTGTCTGCCATCCATTTTGGTCTTGCTCCTGACGGAGTTGCAAGAATGGTATGAATTCCCTCTTTATAGAGATTATTGATGATTTCTTCCAGCCAGTCGAAGTTATATTTTCCCTCTTCTGGTTCAAGAACTGCCCAGGAAAAAATTCCTACTGATACAGTATTAATGTGTGCTTTTTTAAAATATTCAATGTCTTTCTGAAGGATATCCGGGCGGTCAAGCCACTGCTCCGGATTATAATCTCCACCGTGAAGGTAACGTCCGTATTTAATCTGTTTAGCCATTTTTTCGCCTCTTAAAGTCCTTTAAATACAAAGGAAAATTCCATCTTTTTGTCAGTTTTGAGCAAATATTCTTCGTGTGTGCGAGCACCCCAGCTGTCATCACCACCGATTCCCATCTGGTCTTTTGCAACACGTACAACAGTGTAATGAACCTCTGGAAGTTCGTATGGATGCATTGCGTTTTCCATCTCATGTGGAGTGTATGGAAGTGCTGAGAACATCATCGGGCCATTGTTTTCGTCCATCTCAAAGAGCATTCCTCTGCCCTTGCGGTCAGTTACTTTTGCCCAGCGTACTTCTTCTTTTGCACCACATTCCTGCGGTACCATATATCTTGCAATATTGTCAGCAACCTTATTAGAATAGATACCTAATTTTGCACCTTTTTTACGATCAGAATAGGTCTCTGCCTCGCCAAGTCCGTACCATTCCACACGATTATAATCTGCGTTGAATTTAAAGATCACACCAAATTCCGGCATATCTCCGAGTTCTTTAACAGGATCATAAGCAAGAGTTGTCTTTACTCTTCCATCACCAAAAACCTCATAGGAAAGGCGGCATTCGCTGAGTGGTGTGGTCGGCATAAGATAGGTGTAGGTTACTTTTACAGTCTTTTCATTTACTTCTACTTCCGGTATATTTGACGGGCCATATGGTCCCTTGCGGAAATCTTTGTGACTTAAGTACATGCTGGCAATTTTCCACTGTCCATAGCGCATTCCCATAAGATTTCCACAGTCATTGTCTGTTGGTGCACGCCAGAAATTTGGTTTAGGTATTGCCTCGATCATCTCTTTTCCGGCATATTTATAAGATACCAGACCACCGTTTAATACTGAGAAAAGCACTTCAAAATGTGCGCCTCTGACACCAATATTGTGTGTACTGCGGATCACTTTCACTTCTTCCGGGCAGACCTTTTTCGGCTCTTCAACCTTGTATACATACTGTCCAAAAGCAACCTCATGTCCTGCTTCTGCCCATACTGTATCTTCTTTCAGGTGGAAGGAAACTGTCACCGTATATTCACCCGGTTTCTCTTCTTTTGCAAACGGAAGTGCATAAGCTTTTTCGCTTAATGGAGCAACGGATGTTGCAAGAGAAGCTCTTCTGATCACCTTGCCATTTTTTGCAACAGTAACTTTGCAGTCAAAAATATCTGTGTTTACAAACAGGTTTTTGTTGATCACTTTTACGCTGTCTGCACTGACTTCTGCACTAATGTTCTGGTAGTTGAATTTAACTTCCTGCATCTTTGGAGAAGCATCTCTGTTTCCACCGTATGCGATACCATTTCCACTGAAGTTATAATCTGTCGGACGTTCTCCGAAGTCACCGCCGTATGCCTGGAATTCTTTGCCGTAGCGGTCTTTTTTGTAGATAGACTGGTCAATATAGTCCCAGATAAATCCGCCCTGATACTTTGGTTCGGTGTCTGTCAGATCAGTATATTTGTGCATTGCACCACAGGAATTTCCCATTGCATGGGTGTATTCACAGCAGATAAACGGCTTGGAGCTGTCTTTTGCAAGGAACTCTTTGATTGCCTCTACGGATGGATACATCTGACTTTCCATGTCACTGGTATCGTTATATCTGCGGTCATGGCAGAGACCTTCATAATGAACCAGGCGAGTCGGATCTTCCTTGTGGAAGAACTGTGACATTTCAAAAATATCCTTGCCTCCGAAAGATTCATTTCCACAGGACCAGATCAGGATCGCAGCGTGGTTTTTGTCTCTCTGGTACATGGAATTTGCACGATCCAACATCATATCCAGCCATTCCGGTTTATCATGAGGAACAACATAGGTGTAGTCTTTTGTAAATTCAGCCACGTCCCAGGAACCATGTGATTCCAGGTTTGTCTCATCGATCATATAGATTCCGTATTCATCACAGAGTTCATAGATCATGGAAGCATCCGGGTAATGACATGTACGGATTGCATTGATATTGTTCTGTTTCATGGTCTTAAGATCTTTGCGAAGCTCTTCTTCGGACACATGTCTTCCGCTCACTGAGCTGAATTCATGACGGTTTACGCCCTTGAATACGATACGTTTTCCGTTCAGGGTCATGATACCGTCTTTCATCTCAAAACGACGGAATCCAACCTTCTGCGGAACCACTTCCTGAAGTTCTCCTGCCTCGTTATAAACCTCTAAAACAAGGTCATAAAGCTGCGGATCTTCTGCACTCCAGAGTACCGGATCTTCTACTTTCCAGGAATAAATTTCCTCTCCATCTAGTGCTTTTTCATCCTTTATTACAGTCTCTCCGTTCTTGGAAAGAGTGATCTTAACACTACCTTTTCCCCAGGTATTTGTTCTGATCTCAAGTGCTGCTGCACTTAAAGTTTCATCCGGGATTGCACGGATCTGAAGATCATAAACATGAACCTCCGGCACGGTATAAAGATAAACATCTCTGTAAATTCCAGAGAAACGATAGAAATCCTGGTCCTCGCACCAGCTGCTTGCTGTCCATTTGAATACCTGTGCTGCGAGTTTGTTTTCACCTTCTTTTACATACTCGGTCAGTTCAAATTCTGACGGTGTAAAAGAGTCTTCACTGTAACCTATAAACTGTCCGTTAAGCCATAATGCAATACCGCTCTCTGCTCCCTGGAAAGAGATAAAAAGACGTTTTCCCTGCATTTCTTCCGGCACTTCAAAATATTTCACATAGCTTGCAACCGGGTTAAAATGTTCCGGAATCTCGCCCGGATGGATATCTTCATGGCCTTCCCACGGATACTGTACATTGGCATACTGTGGCGCATCATATCCTTCCATCTGGATATGTGCCGGTACGCGGATATCGTCCCAGTCTCTGCAGCAATATTCTTCTTTTTCGAATCCTGAAATCGCACTTCCGTAGTTACGAGCATAGTGGAATTTCCAGATCCCGTTGAGGTCATAACGGAAGGAAGTTTCTTTTTCCTGCGCTTCCTCTCCATCTCTGTAATATGTGTGGTCAGAATGCGCATCCATTCTTCCGTCTTTAAAATACTGTGGATCTTTTACTAAAGAATAATCAAAAGTTTTCATCATTATCCTCCTGCGTTATTATTTTTAAGCAAAAAAGGATGCCGCATAATCTGTACGGGACATATTATGCAATATACCCACTGGACCACGCAGCATCCTTTTATTTAGTTCATTATTGCAACACTCTCCGCCTTACTTAACCGCTCCGGTAATACCTTCTGCGAACTGTTTCTGCAGTACGAAGAATACAACCATTGTCGGGATGGAACAGAATAATACGCCACACATCAGCATACCATAGTCTGTTACATAACCTGTGATCAGGTTTGCGATCAACATTGGCATTGTCATTGCTTTGTTGTCTGTCATGATTACCTTCGGCCACAGGTAAGAGTTCCATGCATTCATGAAGGTAATAACTGCTGCTGCCGCATATGTTGATTTCATAGTAGGAATGAACATCTGGAAGAAGATTCTTACTTCGCTCAGTCCATCAATACGAGCCGCTTCGATAATATCTACCGGGAATGATCTTGCATTCTGGCGGAACATCATGATCATAAACGGTGTCGAAATGATCGGAAGGATAAAACCAACTGCTGTATTCAGAAGTCCTGCTTTAGAGAACATCTTGAATAACGGCACCATGGTTGCAACCTGCGGAACCATCATTGCAAGAAGGAGAATAGAGAACAGTCTGTCTTTTCCTTTGTCATGATAAACTTCGAAACCATATCCTGCGATAGAGCAGATCAGCAGGCAGATCACTGTTGTAAGGATTGCGTAAAAGAAAGAGTTTCCAAGTGCTCTCCACAATGGCTGCTGTGATGTCAGGTTGCGGAAGTTTTCCATGAAGTAGCTTCCTGGGATAATTCGTCCACGGGATACATCTGTTGATGTATTTGTTGCAGCTGAGATCATCCAGTATAACGGGAATACCGAAATAAATGACACGATGATCAGAAAAATATAGGTAGGAATCAATCTTCTCTGAA
>ERZ773110.2502-NODE-2502-length-12012-cov-4.440579_pt1 | contig 12012 bp, 7 predicted proteins | sample MGYA00580568_ERZ773110 | MGnify/ENA primary metagenome ERZ773110 (study PRJEB29015, sample SAMEA2737870) | human gut metagenome | biome: human gut; feature: human-associated habitat; material: faeces | place: China | collected 2012 ... | reverse complement strand
TTAATTCACTTACCCTTATTTTCTGTTGGATTAGTGACAAGAGCCTTATTGTTAGCCATTTCAGCTTCTGACCACGGTTTTCTTCTGTGACGCATAAATTTATCCTTTCTAACACTTTAATAAACAATAGCAGGACTCCCCTGCCTTTAATTCTCCACCATTCATAGGTTTACATTCTTTAAAGCCCTGTATTTGAGCTTCTAATTTGTAAGACGGGTCATATTTACAAGGTACGCCCATCCAATAGTTTTTGCCATCTCTGCCCAATAGCAAATGTTTATATTCCCTACAGCCTTTTATAACAAATGGATTATTGCAATATTTCCACAAATCTTTTACTGCACAAATCTCTCTGATATTAACCTTAACCCACTTTATATTGTCATCGCCAAAAGGCTTTACTTCATTGCGAGAAAATATGTAATCTGTATTTGCTGACACAGTAATTGCCTGTATTTCATCAATACTATCACTAAATTCATTTACCAGTTGAACTATTTTTTCTTTGTCCTTCTGATTAATTTCTTCAGTAGCATTTTCAGCTATACTATTTTGTGGTTCTTCTTCAATTTCTGTAACAGGTTGTTCCTTTTCTATATTTTCAACCTTATCTTCCACAACTGCACTTACAATTTTCTCAGGTTCTTTAACCTCTATAATTTCTGGCTTAATAGCCATAATAGTTTCCGGCTGTTTATGATTTTCCGGCTTTGCCATAAGGCACTGTTGCCAGTTATATTCATCTTTTACAAAACCAATAAGAGGTGCTTTATCTTTAACAAGAACAGCAAGGGCTCTGATGTCTGAAAGTACACCATCAGGCTTAAACTCCCATTTTACTTCACCCCTGCCACTATTATTTACATATAAAGGTCTGTCCACTTCAACGCTATCATCTTTACTTAAAACACAAACTCTGTAATCATTGTCACTCTTTAAACCTTGAGCCTGCAAAAGAAGTCTACCTCTGCCATTCCTGATTTCAACAATAGCTCTGCCAACGCAACCTCTGACATCTTTTACATAATCACTACAGCCCTGTTTTAATGTAATAAAAGTTCTTGAATACGCCATAATTTATCCTCCTATTAAATAGTATTTCTATTCAATAGAGTATGAGGTAATTAGGACAGATATTCCTTTTTACTTTATATATTTTTCAGCCTCGTCAGTAATTTTACCATAATCTTCAAGGGTAAGACTTTCTCCTCTCACTCTTTCATCATAGCCAAGGCCATTAAGCATTTTACCAATTTCATCTTTTGACAAAGTAAGTAATCCACTACTAAAAATACAGTTTACTAAAGTTTTTCTTCTCTGACTAAAAGCAGCCTTTATAAACTCAAACATAAACTTTTCATTATTTACCTGTACCTTTGGCTTATCCATAACTGTCAACTTAATTACAGCTGAATCAACATTAGGTCTAGGCATAAAGCAGTTTTGTGGTACATTTGCCACAAGGTAAGGCTCACAATAATACTGTACAGCAAGAGAAAGTGAACCGTAATCCTTAGTAGATGGCTGTGCTTTCATTCTATAAGCTACTTCCTTTTGTATCATCACTGTAATGCTTTCAACAGGAATATGATTTTCAAGCACATTCATAATAATAGGAGTAGTAATATAGTATGGTAAATTAGCTACCATTTTTATTTTCTTGTCTGGATATTTTTCAGCAATAGCATTTACATCTACTTTCAAAATATCCTCATTTATTATTTCAATATTATCAAAATCAGACAAAAGTTCACCTAAAATAGGCACAAGGGTAGTATCTATTTCTACGGCTACAACCTTATAAGCCTCTTTTGCAAGAGCCTGTGTAAGTGTACCTATACCGGGACCTACCTCTATAACTACATCGTCTTTTGAAATTTCAGCTGAAGACACAATTTTGCCCAGAACTCTCTCATCAACGAGAAAGTTCTGACCAAAGTTCTTCTTAAAACTGAAACCATATTTTTCAACTATTTTTTTTGTTTTATAAGCTAAACTGGCTTCCATTATTTTAACATATCCTCAACAGTTGTCTTAGCAGTTGCAAGGGCTTCATCAATCTTAGATGGGTCTTTACCACCAGCCTGAGCCATATTTGGACGGCCACCACCGCCACCACCACAAACAGTTGCAGCAGCTTTTACAATATTGCCGGCTTTAGCACCCTTCTTAACAGCCTCATCACTACACATAACAACAAAATTAACCTTACCGTCTACATCAGATGCAAGAACAATAACACCTTCGCCACTCTTTTCCTTAATCTGGTCACCCATATTTCTAAGAGCATTCATATCAATGCCACTTACCTTAGCAGAAACATACTTAAAGCCGTTTACATCTTCAGCCTTAGCAATAATTTCATCTACAAGACCACCAGAAAGCTTAGATTTAAGACTTTCTAATTCGCTTGAAAGCTGTTTATTTTCTTCAAGAACGTGTTCAATCTTAGAAATAATATTCTTAGAGTTAGTACGTAATACACCGAAGATATTATTTAAAAGGAATTCAACATCTTCATAATGATTAAGAACGCCTGCACCTGTAAGAGCTTCAATTCTTCTTGTACCAGCAGCTACACCAGTTTCAGAAATAATCTTAAATGAGCCAATCTGAGAAGAATTTGAAATGTGAGTACCACCACAGAATTCAACAGAGTAATCACCAACACTTACAACTCTTACTACATCGCCGTACTTTTCACCAAAGAGTGCCATAGCACCAAGCTTTTTAGCTTCTTCCATAGGCATTTCTTCCATTTTTACTGGAATACTTGCAAGAATTTTTTCATTTACAATGTGTTCAACTCTAGCTAAATCTTCCTTGCTAATAGCTTCAAAGTGAGTAAAGTCAAAACGCAATCTATCCTTTGAAACATATGAACCGGCCTGTTCAATATGAGAACCTAAAACTTCTCTTAAAGCAGCCTGTAAAATATGAGTTGCTGTATGGTTTCTAGCAATATCCATTCTATTCTTTACATCAATATCAAGGTCAATAGTATCGCCAACCTTAATCTGACCATTTTCAACAACACCTGTGTGGATAAACTTGTTGCCACCAAACTTAACACAATCATTAATCTTAATGTTGCAGTTATCGTTGTGCATTGTACCACAGTCGCCTACCTGACCACCCATTTCAGCATAGAAAGGAGTCTTGTCAACAACGATAGAAACCTTATCGCCTTCACTTGCAGTATCTACAACAGCGTCATTGCTTACAATAGCAAGAACCTTTGCACCAGCATAGCTGTAATCTGTATAACCAACAAATTCAGTAGACATAGCAGGGTCAAGCTGGTTGAATACAGTTTCATCAGCACCCATATAAGTGTCTGTTGCTCTTGCATTTCTAGCTCTTTCTTTCTGCTTCTGCATTTCAGCCTTGAAGGCTTCCATATCCATTGTCATACCCTGTTCTTCAAGAATTTCTTCCATTAATTCAACTGGGAAACCATAAGTATCGTAGAGCTTGAATGAATCTGCACTACCGAGAATATCTTCGCCTTCCTGAGCCTTGATTTCTTCAATCTTCTGCTTTAAGAGTGAAAGACCTGTATCAATAGTTGCAGCAAATCTACTTTCTTCATTATTTAAAATATTGAAGATATGGTCCTTCTTATCAACAAGTTCAGGATAAGCCTTACCGGAATTTTCAATAACAACCTTACATACTTCTGTCATAAAGTTGCCTTCAATACCAAGAAGTCTACCATGTCTAGCAGCACGTCTTAAAAGTCTTCTTAATACATAACCTCTACCTTCATTAGAAGGAAGTACACCGTCAGCTGTCATAAATGCAACTGAACGAATATGGTCAGTAATAACTCTGATAGAAATATCAGTCTTTTCATTTACACCATATTCAACGCCGGCAAGAGCACATACCTTATCTCTAATAGCCTTTACTGTATCTACATCAAAAATAGAGTTTACACCCTGCATAACAGTTGCAATTCTTTCAAGACCCATACCAGTATCAATGTTAGGGTGGTCAAGATTAGAATAAGAACCGTCTTCTTCCTTACAGAACTGAGTGAATACAAGGTTCCAGATTTCCATATATCTGTCACAGTCACAACCTACTGTACAACCAGGCTGTCCACAGCCGTATTCTTCACCCTTATCGTAGTAGATTTCAGAACATGGACCACATGGACCTACACCATGTTCCCAGAAGTTGTCTTCCTTACCCATTCTAAAAATTCTTTCTGGAGCAAGACCAATTTCCTTGTTCCAAATATCGAATGCTTCGTCATCATCCTGATATACAGAAACATAAAGTCTGTCTTCAGGAAGCTTTACTACCTGTGTAAAGAATTCCCATGCCCAGTTAATAGCTTCTCTCTTAAAGTAATCACCAAAAGAGAAGTTACCAAGCATTTCAAAGAATGTACCGTGACGTGCAGTCTTACCTACATTTTCAATATCACCTGTTCTGATACACTTCTGGCAAGTTGTTACTCTCTTTCTTGGTGGAACCTGCTGACCTGTAAAGAAAGGCTTTAAAGGTGCCATACCAGAATTAATAAGTAAAAGACTCTTGTCATTGTGAGGTACTAATGACGCACTTGCCATTCTCAAATGACCTTTACTTTCAAAAAATGAAAGATATGCTTCTCTGATTTCATTTACTCCCATGAATTGCATTTGTAAATCCTCCAAAAAATTAAAGTGAAATTTTTAAAATAATAAAAAAAGCCCCCTTCTGCATAACAGAACAGGGGCGTTAATAAACACGGTACCACCCTGATTACGACAAACTGCCGTATCTCAAGTAACTTTTAACGCAAGTTAAACGGTGCAGTATTAATGCACACAGCATATATGGGTAGCTTCAATTTATTTTACGGAAATACTTTCACCAACCGTATTCTCTCTTTACCGATATTAAAATCTACTTATCCCGCTGTTAAACCAAAGTTAATTATATAAAATACGCCGACTTTTGTCAACATTATTTTATTATTTTGCTACAAAATAAGCAACTTCATTTGCTATTTTTGCCATTTCGTGTTCTTTTAAGTTGCTATTGTTTGTAACTGCATAAGTATAAGTCTTATCTGTCCAAGTAGCCTTTGGATAATTAATCTTGTCACCTTCGAGAGTAGCAAGACAACCATTTACAGTATACTTTGCAAGTGTTGAATATTTCTTGTAATCACCGGAAATATCATCTGTACCCTTAGCTATACGAACAGAAAAATCCTTACTACCGTTTGTATAATCAAGCTGTAAAATTAAGCCTGATACAACATAAACGTGTTCAAGTGTATATCCTTCAATATCTACAGTATTTAAGTTTATTTTAAGTTCTGCAGCAGCCTGTGCAGCAGTATCATATTCTACCATAGGGTTTACAGAATTTTTACCACCAACATACTCCTTAGTTGTAGATTCTGTTGTTGCCTCTTTGCTGATAGAGAATGTTGTAGTTTCATTTACAATCTTCTTGTCACTATCCACCTTAGCATCAGCATTAGCCTGCTTTTTTCCACCGTTATCAACTTTGTTGATTTCTCCACCTCTAAGTGAAAGTGCGTTATCCACAACTGTAGTTTCTTCTGTAACTTCTTCTGCTGTCTTTGGAGAAATTACAACTGTGTTATTCTTAATAACAATATCATACTGCTGTGAGTTGAGCATTCTGAAAAGTTCAAGAGGAACATATGTTGAACCATCTTTTATTACCGGTGCTGTAGCAAGTGAAACTGGAGTACCAGCCTTTAAATCCTTATTCTTAGTAATAACATAACTATTTACGCCAGTATTAAAATCAACCTTAACGTCATCATTTGAAATTTCAACAGCCTTTAATTCAGAATTCCATTCAACATCATAACCAAGAGCCTCAGCAATACCTCTTAAAGGCACCATTGTATTACCCATATATTCGTAAGTTGAACCGTTCATAACAATGCTATTGTTTTCTTCGCCAACAGCTATAGCACGAGGTACAGAAGTAGTAGCTTCTGTTGTTGCCTCAGTTGTTGTAGTTTCTTTATTAATTTTAGTTACTGAACCGGTTTCAGTTTTAATTGTTGTACTTGTATCCTGGTTTGCCTTTACGTTATCAATACCGTTTTGTATCTTACCCTTACCATAAGTAAGGCTTGACAATACTAACATTGCACCTAAAGTAATGGCTAAAAATCTTTTCATAGTTTTACCTCCATATGGAATAATACTTTTTTCTTTTATGTTTGTAACTTATTTATTGCTTGCTGCTGCCTCTTTTTGACTTTCTTCAAGGTTTTTATAAGCAGTTGAAAGCATAAGCTTAATTCTGTTAAGCTGGTTAACTTCACTAGCACCTGGGTCATAATCAATGGCAACAATATTACTGTTTTTATTTCTTCTCTTTAATTCCTTAATAACACCCTTACCTGTAACGTGGTTAGGAAGACAAGCAAAAGGCTGAGCACAAATATTATTTGTAACACCGGAATGTATAAGTTCTACAAGCTCGCCTGTTAAGAACCAACCTTCACCTGTCTGGTTACCAAGACTTACTATATCCTCTGCCATAGCACCAAGTTCCTTAATATCTGTTGGTGGTTCAAATCTCTTACTGTCTTTAAGGGCATCACTCATTACTCGTCTATAACCTTCAATGAACTTAATTGCCCAATTTGTAAGGACTGTTATAGAGTGTTTTGCACCAAGATATTCTTCTTTATACTTGTTGTTGTAAAGACTGTATGTAAAGAAGTTAATAAGGTCTGGAACAACAGCCTCAGCACCTTCTTTTTCAAGAAGTGTTACTACATCATTGTTGGCAGTTGGGTGGAACTTAACAAGAATTTCACCTACTACACCAACCTTCGGCTTAACTATTGTTTCATCTAAAGGAAGTTCATCAAAATCCTTTACTATTCCTCTGACAATCTTATTAAATTCGTTCTTCTTTGGAGAACGAACAGCCTTTTTACAAACTTCATTCCACTTGTGATAAAGAGCATTAGCTGAACCCTTTACCTTTTCATAAGGTCTTGTCTTATAAAGGACTCTCATAAATAAATCGCCATAAAGCACAGACTGGAGAAGTGCCATAGCAAATTTATAAGTAATCTTAAATCCAGGGTTCTTTTCAAGTCCACTAGCACTTACAGATACTACTGGAATATGTTCAAGACCGGCATTTTTCAATGCACGTCTTATGAAACCAATGTAGTTAGTAGCACGACAGCCACCACCTGTCTGACTTATTAACACAGATACCTTGTCTAAGTCATAATTTCCAGACTGTAAAGCTCTTAAAATCTGACCTACAACAATAAGTGCCGGATAGCAAGCATCGTTATTTACATATTTAAGACCAATATCAATACAATCCTTATCTATTGCCGGCATAACCTCTACATTGTAGCCACTGGCTCTGAAAGCCTCCTGAGCAATATCAAAATGTATAGGTGACATCTGTGGCATAAGGAGAGTATGAGTTTTCTTCATTTCCTTTGTAAATACAACTCTACTTTCCTTTTCAACAAGTTTCTTAGGCTTAAATTTCTTATTTCTTCTTTCTTCAAGAGCAGCAAAAAGCGAACGTATTCTTATTCTGGCTGCACCTAAGTTACTTACTTCATCAATTTTAAGAACTGTATAAATTTTGCCATAAGCATTAAGTATGTCGTGTACTTCATCAGTAGTTACGGCATCAAGACCACAACCAAAGCTATTAAGCTGTATAAGTTCAATATCTTCCTGTTCACGAACAAAACTTGCTGCTGCATAAAGTCTTGAATGGTATGCCCATTGGTCACGAACATTTAAAGGTCTTTCAACATCTCCAAGATGTGCAACACTATCTTCCGTAAGAACTGCAACACCATAGCCTGTAATAAGTTCTGGTAAACCGTGATTTATTTCTGGGTCAATATGGTAAGGACGACCGGCTACAACAATACCAGTCATATTATTTTCCTTAATATACTTTACTGTTTCCTCGCCCTTCTTACGCATATCTTCTCTAAATCTCTGTTCTTCTCTCCAAGCAGCCTTTGCAGCTTCCTTAACTTCACTCTTTGGAATATCTCCAAAAATTTCAGCCATTCTGTCTGCAAATATTTCTTCTGAGCTAAGAGCTATAAACGGATTTCTGAAATCTATGTTGTAATCTCTAATTTCTTCAACATTATTTTTAATATTTTCCGGATAACTTGTTACAATAGGACAGTTATAGTGGTTATCTGCTCCACTTATTTCTTTATGTTCATAAGCTACACAAGGATAGAATATAAACTTAACACCGTCATTTATAAGTGACATAATGTGTCCATGTACTATTTTAGCTGGATAACAAGCTGACTCACTAGGTATAGACTCTATACCCATTTCGTAAACCTTTCTGCTACTCTTTGGACTAAGTTTTACGCTGTATCCCAATTTTGTAAAGAAAGTGAACCAAAGTGGGAAATCCTCATACATATTGAGAACTCTAGGAATACCTACCACTCCACGTTTAGCTTCATTTTCCGGAATAGGCTCATAATCAAAAAGTCTGTCATACTTATACTGGAAAAGATTAGGTACACAACTATCTGATTTTTCCTTACCTAAACCTCTTTCACATCTGTTACCTGAAATAAATCTTCTACCACCACTAAATTTGTTTATTGTAAGTAAACAGTTGTTGCTACAACCCTTACAACGAGTAAGTGAAGACTGTATTTCAAGATTTTCCAAATCTTCAGCATTAAGGATTGTAGATTCTTCACCTGCTACATACTTATCACGAGAAATAACGGCTGCACCAAAAGCACCCATTATACCACTGATGTCCGGGCGAACAGCTTCTCTAGTTGAAATCTTTTCAAAAGCTCTTAAAACAGCCTCATTGTAGAATGTACCACCCTGAACAACAATATGCTTACCTAAATCAGTTGGGTCAGTAACCTTAATAACCTTCTGAAGTGCATTTTTAATAACACTGTATGCAAGACCTGCTGAAATGTCAGCAACTTCTGCACCCTCTTTTTGAGCCTGTTTTACTCTTGAGTTCATAAATACTGTACAACGAGAACCTAAGTCAATAGGACCTTTTGCAAATAATGCAACCTTTGCAAAATCCTGCACACTGAGTTTAAGACTCTTTGCGAAAGTTTCTATAAATGAACCACAACCTGCTGAACAAGCTTCATTTAAAAGAACAGAATCAATAACACCATTCTTTATTCTGATACACTTCATATCCTGACCACCAATATCAAGAATGAAGTCTACATCAGGTTCAAAGAAAGCTGCTGCCTTATAGTGAGCAACTGTTTCAATTTCACCTAAATCTATCATAAGAGCTTCTTTTATAAGAGCCTCACCATAGCCTGTAACACAAGACTTCTTTATTGTTACTCCTTCCGGTAAAATGCTGTAAATATGTTTTAAAGCAGTCATTACCATTTTAAGAGGACTACCTTCATTACCTGCATAGAAAGAGTAAAGAAGTTCGCCCTTATCACTGATAAGAGCTAATTTTGATGTAGTAGAACCTGCATCAATACCTAAGAAAACATCGCCCTTATATGACTCAAGGTCACCTTTTATAACCTTTGCCTTGTCGTGTCTTTCCTTAAATTTATTATAGTCCTGTTCATCTTTAAACAATGGGTCAAGTCTATTTATTTCCATTGCAATGTGCTTGCCATTTGTAAGTTCCTTTATCATTTCATCAGCAGAGAAAATCTTATCATCTTTTGATGAAAGAGCAGAACCCATAGCAGCAAAAAGGTGAGAATCTTCAACTTCAACAACAGCGTCACCTTCAAGACCAAGTACATCAATAAATCTAGCCTTCAATTCAGTAAGGAAGTGTAATGGACCACCGAGGAAAACTACATTACCCCTTATTGGCTTACCACAGGCAAGTCCACTAATAGTCTGATTAACTATAGCCTGAAAAATAGATACTGCCAAGTCAGACTTTGCTGCACCTTCGTTAATAAGTGGCTGAATATCACTTTTAGCAAATACGCCACATCTGGCAGCTATAGGATAAATAGCACTATATGTCTTTGCATATTCATTAAGACCTTCTGCATCAGTCTGTAAAAGTGATGCCATCTGGTCAATGAAAGAACCTGTACCACCGGCACAGACACCGTTCATTCTCTGTTCTATGCTACCACCGTCAAAATAAATAATCTTAGCATCTTCGCCACCTATTTCAATAGCAACATCAGTACGAGGTGCTACATGAGTAATAGCTGTACTTACAGCTACAACCTCCTGTATAAACTCCATACCAATCCAATTAGAAATAGAAAGACCACCACTACCGGTAATTACACAAGAAAACTTAAATTCGCCTAACTGCTCTCTTGCATCTTTTACAAGACCAAGTAAAGTTTCCTGTATATTTGATAAATGTCTTCTGTAATCCTTAAAACAAATATTGTTATTTTCATCCATTACTACAAATTTAATTGTAGTAGAACCTATATCAATACCAGCTTTATAAAAACTCATATATATTCCCCTGTTCTAATTCTTACACAGTACAAAAGCCCTTATCTCAAGGCTTTTATGTAAACTGTTATTTTCCAACTTGGTGCTTTATATTTTATGTGTGTCTACTTATTATAAAGCACTTTTATTCCAATGTATTATACAACAAAAAATTCTTTATTTCAACAGAAATTCTCCCTTAAAAATATACTAAAAAATTTATGAAAACTATACCAAAAAAAGTATAATAAAACAAAAAGGAGAACTTTCTATAGTCCCCCTTTCATTGATATACTTTTTATAATGATTTTAACAATCTATATATCGCCCTGTTTTACCAATTAAACCTTCTTATCTGTCTTGATAAATCATACATACTGTTGTAAACATTGTTTACGTCAGAAATACTCTTACACATTGAAAAACTATCTACTATTGCGTCCATTCTGTCTTTAAAATCATCAGCCTGTGCCTTATACATAGCTTTTGATGTAGTATCACTTGTTCTGTTTGAATATTCATCAATAGCCTTTGCTGCATCGGCAAATCTCAAATAAAATTCAGTAGCTACATCAATGTAACTTCTTTCTTCATTACTATTTGCCATACTAAGCCACTGGTTTGATGCAAGAACAATGGCATCTCTCTGCATAAGACTTAAAGTATCTGCATTACCTACGTGATACTGCTTCTGTGCTTTCTGTAAATCAGCAATTACCTGTTTTCTTAAGCTATATCTAACACCAGCAAAACCGGCATATTCATCAACAGTAGCTGTTGTACTGCCAGTTGTCTCCTCAGTTGTCGCCTCTGTAGTAGTTTCAGTTGTTGTTTCAGTAGTAGTTTCTGTTACCTTTGTTGTAGGTTCTTTTAAATCAAGGTTTTCTGAAGTACCTGCAACAATATAATTTTTGTCAGTATATACAGTTACTTTCTTGCCATTTAATTCTATAACAGCAGACTTATTTTCTTCATTCCAGCTTGTTTGAGCAGAAACTGCATCACCTAAAGCTCTTAAAGGCAAATACATTGTTCCGTCAATAATTGTCTGTGGTGTATCTGGCGAAATTGTTTTACCATTTACAACAAATGTATCAGCATTTTTCTGTATGCTTATAGAATAATTTTCATTAAAAATCTGTGCTGTTTCTATATCTGAATTCCAATAAACCTTAAAACCAAGGTTTTCAAAAACACCTCTTAATGGTACAAGCACACTACCGTTTCTAATAACACCACTTGCACCAAAACTTGAAGTGGCTGTTACAACGCAAAGAACTGTAGTAGCAAGTACACTCAACAATTTCTTTTTCATATTTAGTCCCTCCGTAAATCCACATCTTTCCTCTTACATAATTATACCATAATATGTATACTTATTTTTTTAAATTTTTATTACACTACCTAAAAAATTGCACAAAAAAGTATGCACACTATTAGTTAGTGTGCACGATAGTATCGAAAAAAATCAATTTAAGAAAACAATTTGCAATTTTTAATAAATATATTTATGTGTTTTTTCAGATTATCAAAGGAAAGTTGTTAAGAAAACCTTGGTTTTCTTAAATTA
>ERZ773110.2467-NODE-2467-length-12149-cov-6.562510_pt1 | contig 12149 bp, 17 predicted proteins | sample MGYA00580568_ERZ773110 | MGnify/ENA primary metagenome ERZ773110 (study PRJEB29015, sample SAMEA2737870) | human gut metagenome | biome: human gut; feature: human-associated habitat; material: faeces | place: China | collected 2012 ... | reverse complement strand
TGGCGCAGTAGATGCAGGCGGCGGCGGCACCATTGCCAAGTTTGTAGCTCATATGGATGTGGATACAGTGGACTTAGGTGTGCCGATCCTTTCCATGCATGCTCCTTTTGAACTTGCTTCTAAATTAGACGTTTACCATACATATAAAGCATTTAAGGCATTTTATGCGTCATAAAACTTATTGTAAGGGCTTTTTTTTCCCGACGGTGTATGGTATAACTATGTACAACGCTTAAAGAAAGTCTGTTTTTGTTTTCCAGGGACGGACAAAAAGTTCCTGACAGAACAAATAAGCGAAAAGAAAGAAAAGAAAAGGACATGCAACAATGAGAAAACTGAAATTATTATGTTTATGCGGTCTGACTGCAGCTGTTCTGATGACCGGATGCGCAGGCAGCACAGACACCACAAATGTAAACCTTGGTTCTGCAACTGTTTCTGAGTACAGAGGAGTAAAGATCAATGTAGCAGCTCCGGAAGTAACAGATGATGAAGTAGACCAGAAGATCCAGACCAATCTGAAGCAAAATCCAAATGAAGTAGAAGTGGACAGAGCTGCGCAGGACGGCGATATCGTCAACATCGACTACAAGGGAACAAAAGACGGAGAAGCTTTTGACGGCGGTACCGCAGAAGGACAGGATCTGACTCTTGGTTCAGGATCTATGATCGACGGTTTTGAAGACGGTCTGGTCGGAGCAAAGAAGGGTGAGACAAAGACCTTGGATTTAACTTTCCCGGAAAATTACAGAGAAGAGTCTTTAGCAGGACAGGCAGTTGTATTTGAAGTAACTGTAAATGCTGTAAAAGAAAAGCAGGATGCAGTATTAGATGATGCATTTGTACAGAGAACTTCTGATTACCAGACTGTAGATGAGTATAAGGAAGGCATCCGTGCTGACCTGTTAGCCCAGAAGCAGAAGACAGCAGAGCAGGAAATGGAGCAGGATGTTCTTCAGGACATTATCGATAACTCCGATTTCAAGTTCTCCAGAAACGGTTTATCTGTGCGTTACAATCAGATGTTAAAGCAGTATACCAACCAGGCTAAGATGTACGGAATGACTCTTTCCCAGATGGCACAGGCAAATGGTATGGATGAGGCCGGATTTAAGGAATATATTTACTCTTCTGTAAAAGAAGCAGCTAAGAAAGAGATCGTTGTAAAAGACATTGCAGCAAAAGAAGGTCTTGATAACCTGACAGATGAAGATAAAGAAGCATTTGCACAGGCAAATGGAACCAGCAAAGATACACTGGTAAGCCTTTATGGAGAAGATACTGTAAATGAGCAGGTCCTTCAGGATAAGGTATTAAGATTTTTAGCTTCCAATGCAGACAATGAAGCAGAAAATCCTGCAAAACTGTCTGAGCGTGAAGTAACGGTTACTGAAACTTCAGCAGACCAGGAGTCTTCCCCAGAAGAAACAACAGAAGCTGAAACTACAGCAGAAGAAACAAAAGCAAACTAAAATATTATATTCAAAACAAATGGATAAGGAGGATATTATACATGCAACTCTTAAAAGATAGGATCCGTAAGGACGGCAAGATCAAAGCGGGAAATGTGCTGAAAGTAGACAGTTTTTTAAATCACCAGATGGATATTAAACTGTTTGGTGAGATCGGAAAGGAATTCAAGCGCAGATTTGCGGATGTGGAAGTAAACAAGATCCTTACCATCGAGGCTTCCGGAATCGGAATTGCATGTATTGTAGCCCAGTATTTTGATGTTCCTGTTGTATTCGCTAAGAAGACACAGACCAAGAACATTGCTGGTGAAGTCTATACTTCTAAAGTAGAGTCCTTTACCCACGGCAGAGTATATGACATTATCGTATCCAAGGAATTCCTTGGAAAGGGCGACAAAGTGCTTCTTATCGATGATTTCCTGGCAAACGGAAAGGCGTTAGAAGGTCTGGCAGCTTTAGTAAGAGATTCCGGTGCTGAATTAGTAGGTGCTGGTATCGTTATTGAAAAAGGCTTCCAGGTAGGCGGAGATTTGATCCGTTCCGAAGGAATCCGTCTGGAGTCACTGGCTATTGTTGACAGTATGGATGAGGAGACAGGAACCATTGTTTTCAGAGATGATGAATAATAACAGAACAAAAGCTTTATTTTTTGATATTGACGGAACCCTCCTGTCTGAAAAGACGCGGAGGGTTCCTGACAGTGCGAAAGAGGCACTGAAACAGGCAAGAGAAAAAGGACATCTGGTCCTGATCAATACAGGCCGTGTGTATCCGCATTTACATGAGATCCGTTCCCAGGTAGATGCAGATGGATTTCTCTGCGGCTGCGGTACTTATGTGAGAGTAAAAGATGAGGTCTTATATCACCATGTGATCCCACATGAAAGAGGACTGCAGATCAAAAAAGACATTGATGACTGCGGTCTGGACGGTGTACTGGAAGGTCTGGGCGGCTGCTATATGCATGAAGCACCATCCTGTCTGCCGCAGGTAGAGCGTGTAAAACAGTCTGTTAAGCTCTCCGGCTGTCCAATGCCATGCTACTGGGAAGATGACAGTTTTGATTTTGACAAGTTTTACATTGGTTCTGATGAAAAGAGCCGCTGCAAAGAGCTGTTTGGAAGAATGCCGGATATTGAGGTCATTGACAGGGAAAAGGGCTTTTATGAGTGTATCCCAAGAGGTCATTCCAAGGCAACTGCCATTGATCTTGTGTTAAAACACTATGGCATTTCAAAAGAGGATGCTTATGTATTTGGTGACAGCAGCAATGATCTGTCCATGTTCCAGTATGCAGTCAACTGTATCGCCATGGGAGATCACAGTCCGGTGTTGGAACCATATATATCTTTTGTAACAAAAACAGTAGAGGATGACGGGATCGCCTATGCTATGAAAGAGCTGGGGATCATATAAATTATGAAACGAAAAACCTGGATCGTCAGTGCCCTGATGTATGCCCTTGTATTTCTGGTATGCTTCGGGGTATTGCACGTTTTTAAGAAAATAACAACTGCCGGAGACAGTACGGAGTACACCTCTAAGGCTGCGGCAGAGACCAATATTGTAATTGACGGGTCTGCAGATGATACAGACCGTGAAAATGGAAAAATGGACGGGGCTGAAGGATCAGATCTGTCAGAAGATACAGATGAATTATGGAATGAGACGGAGAAAAATACCCATATCCGAAGGGAAACAGGCTATAAAGGCTGGAGTAAGACATTGCCTCAGGTTTGGCCGGAGGTCCCGGAAGAAGAGCATTATACGCCTCCAAGGATCATCCAGGCAACGGATGTTCATTATCAGAGCGCAGATGCAGAGGATGACGGAGCAGCTTTTCAGCTTTTTGTAGAGCGCTGCGACGGAAAAGTGGTAAAATATCTTCCCCAGCTGTTAGATGCTTTTATGGATCAGGTGATCGCTGAAAAACCAACAGCACTGGTACTCAGTGGTGATATTACCATGAACGGGGAGAAGATCAATCATAAGGAACTGGCTGAGAAGCTTCACAAAGTTCAGGATGCAGGTATTCCGGTACTGATCATCCCTGGAAACCATGATATCAATAATCCCAATGCGGCTGTTTATTTTGGAGATGAGAAAACATCCACAGACAGCGTTACCCCGGAAGAATTTTATGATATTTACCATATGTACGGTTACGATCAGGCCATCAGCCGGGACAGTGCTTCTTTAAGCTATGTTTACCAGCTAGATGAAAGAAACCGTCTTTTAATGTTAGACTCCTGCCAGTATGAGCCTAAGAACCTGGTAGAAGGCCGGATCAAGGCAGAGACCTTGGTGTGGATGGATGAGCAGTTAAAAAAGGCCCAGGAAGACGGGATGCAGATATTGCCTATTGCCCATCACAACCTGCTGGCCCAGAGCCGTATGTATACAACCCAGTGTGCCATGGACAATAATGGGGAGGTCATTGATCTTCTTCAGAAATATAAGATCCCCCTGTTTTTAAGCGGTCATCTTCATGTTCAGAGGATCCGCAAGCACAAGGCAGAACCGGGAGTAGCAGATGATGCCTATGGCATCCAGGAGATCATTACAGATGCTATGAGTATCCCGCCCTGCCAGTATGGCGTTTTACAGTGGAAAGAGGACGGAAGCATGGAATATTCTACGGAGTCTGTGGATGTATCAGTCTGGGCAAAACGTACAGAACAGGAAAATACAGATCTGCTGGATTTTGTGGGCTGGTCGGAACATTACATTCAGAAGCTGATCGCAGACCAGATCGGCGGAGTAGTCCACAATGTAGGAAGTGATGTGAAACGCTCCATGGCAGTGACCTACGCAGATGTATATATTGATTACTACGCAGGCCGCAACATTGATGCCAAAGGAGTGAGAACTTCGCAAGGTTATACCTGGTGGGAACGTAACCTGCCGGACAGCTATCTGTTAAAAGAATTAAATTCCATGATCAATGACTCTGACAGGGATAATAATTACCTGCTGCTTCCGGAAGATACCATCCTGGAAGAACGGTATGCATGGAAGAAGGCTACGGCTTCTGAGGCAAGCCCGTCAGAGGCAGGTCGCCAGTGATGCGATCTGTTGGAACAGATCAGTCCGCAGTGACATCCGAATAAAAATCTGCAAGCATAAGATCAACCATACGCCCATAGCTTAAGACACCATCTGTCTGGCTGTGGGCTTTTAAATATGTATCATTTACCTTGGTGGACACCTCTGCCGTCTTTCCCTCAAAACGATCCCAGAAAACATTATTTTCTTCCAGGTCATTTCTGGCTTTTTCATCTAATTTCTTATATAGTTCTATAAAACCGTCATAATCCGCTTTTGCCAGAGCATTTCCCGCGTATACCCAGCCAGTGAGATAACCGCTGTAGCGAAATGACCTGCTTTCTGAACCGGTGCAGGCCAGGTAACCAATAAAATTGGCCTCATCTTCCCGCATATATCCCTTTAAATGAGACAGCTTATGGCTAAGTAGATGTAATCAAGAGAAGAAAGGAAAAGCACAATCCAGACGGAACCGGCGGTTGTGTCAAGAAATGTTTGTGAGTTAGCAAGAATTTTGATATAATGGGAACAGGAACCCCGAAACCGGGAGAAAGGCAGGAGGATAAATGCACATAAGCTATAAACCCCTCTGGCACACGCTGGTTGAGCGCAACATGAGGAAAGAGGACTTGCGGATTGCCGCCGGTCTTACCACAAATATGATTGCCAACATGGGTAAAGGCAAAAACATCAGCATGGAAACGCTGGTTCGTATCTGCGAAGCCCTGAATTGTGGCATTTTGGATGTAATTGAATTAGAGCAGGACAAAGACGCTGAAAAATTAAATTGACAAGGAAGGCGCTGCGAAATGGACAATAGAGAAAGAATTATCAGACTTTGGTTTGATATGTGGCTTGCAAAAAAAGATTTGGGTATATTTAATGTATTTTCTGATAATGCCGTATATATTGAAAGTTGGGGGCCAGAGTACCACGGCTCCAAGAAAATAAAACTTTGGTTTGAGGAATGGAATACCCGTGGAACTGTCTTGCAATGGGACATCAAGCAATTTTTCCATAAAGGCAATCAAACCATTGTTGAATGGTATTTCAAAAATAAGATGGACGCCGGTAACGTAGAAGCGTTTGATGGAATGTCACTGATAGAATGGACGCCAGATGGCAAGATTGCTCTCTTAAAAGAATTTGGTTGTAACGAAAATCGGTATGACCCTTATAAAGATGGCAATATACCACATTTCAGAGATGAAAATGCAAAGTGGTTTTAACTGGAAATTCAGTTGCTGGAGGTAATTATACGGAATGGATAATTGGTTTACCATTGAGCAAATAGACCGTGATACATTCTCTATTAGCGAATACAAGCACTGGGAAGAAACACATTGTTATCTATTATGTGGGGAAAAATATGCTATTCTCATTGATACAGGTTTAGGCGTTTCCAACATCAGAAAAATTGTGGACTCTCTGACAAAGCTGCCTGTTATGACAGTTACAACTCATGTTCATTGGGATCACATTGGCGGGCATAAGTATTTTGATAATATCGCCGTACATGAAGCGGAAAAGGACTGGCTATCGGTCAGGTTTCCGATACCATTGCAAGTTGTGAAGAATAATTTGACAAGGCTTCCTTGTGATTTTCCAAGAGATTTTGATATTAACGCTTATCAGATTTTTCAAGGTATCCCACAAAGAATTTTACACGATGGCGATTTTCTAAATTTAGGCGGGCGGGAAATTCAAGTTGTTCACACGCCGGGACATTCTCCCGGACATTGTTGCTTTTACGAACCAGAACGAAACTATTTGTATTCCGGGGATTTGATATACAAGGGAAGCCTGGACGCATTTTACCCAACTACCGACCCGAAGCTATTCTATCAATCTATAAGGCGAATACGGAAATACAATATAAAAAAAGTTCTGTCCGGACACCATCAGTTGGATATTCCCGTTTCTTTGATAGCCGATATTGAAGCCGGATTTGCACAATTAGAGAGAGCCGGAAAACTCAAACAGGGAAATGGATTGTTTAAGTTTCAGGATTTCCAAATTCATATATAATCAAAGCTGCCGTTGCAGGAACAACCATTCCCACAACGGCAGTTTTCATTTCCACGGCCTGCGCCGGAAGTTCATACCGGACTGTTTTATCAGCGGGGATTTCTTGAACAGTTTCTTCAAAAGGCTTCGTTCCTCTTGTGAGAGCCGCTTATATTTAAGCTGGAACGCCTTACAGAACATCTCCGTGAATTGCTGAACCCTGTCCCCCGGCGATTGCATGGCCTTTTGTACTTCCCGTATCAGTTCATCGGCGGGCGTGGTATCCGGCGCACTTTCACTGTCATTTTCGTGCGCCTTGCGTATATCATGGAGAATGACGTCCCATGTTTTGTGCGTCACATGGCAGAAAAAATCTTCTTCCTCTACCTGACCGGCTTCCAATACTTTGATTGCCCGGTCTGCCGTAGCTTCGGGATGTTCTTCCAGTATCATAGCCCGTAAAGCAGCCAGTGAGCTGTTTGTGTCATGGAAGTGCATGGTTGCTATCCCGTCCACATAGATTTCTGCGTCTGCCAGCAGTTCCTTGAATTTTTCATGGGAGATAATCTCACACAGCAGCCGGTTATTGAAGCGTTCACTTTTCAGCAGTTCCACGACTTCATCACTCAAATGTAATTCTTCTATCGGCGTGTTTTCATATTTCCGATTGTTGGTAAGGCCGAGCAGATAGTCAACGGACACCTGATAGAAGTCTGCCAGCTTCAACAGGCTGCCGTGATTGATTTCCTTGTATTCATCGTTGTCGTTTTCATAGCTGCCGAGGGCTGATTTTGAAATGCCGGTTTCCTGCGCCAGTTCTTCCAGATTTAAGCCCCGTTCCACCCGTAAATCTTTCAGGCGTTCCTGTACGGAAATGCGGGTTTTCATAGATACATCGCTCCTTCCTGCGGCTGGCTGCCGCCGTTAATCCCATTATACCATACCCGTTCCGCAATCGTGGAAATTTTCGATTTCGGGGCGGTTTTCCTACTTTGTGGATATACGGGAGAAGGCTCAAAAATGTGCCATAATGGGCTTAGTTCATCGATGGATTATTCCAATCGAATGACCGGCCTGTATGGGATATGCTCCCCGGCGATGTAGCGCAACGACTTGCGGCAGGGAAATGGAGGAACCCTGACCGCAACGAGCGTACCAAAGGGAGCGAAACGCCGTTGTGAGAGCCAGGGGCAGGAACGACATCAGGGAGAACCGGCGAAAATGAACACCGAATTGATACCGAAACACAACAATCCGATAGGGTATAGTCTGCCCTATCCGTAATACTACGGGGGATTTTCGGGCGGCTCTATGGCTGCTTTTTCCTTGAAAATCGCCCCGAAACACGACACTAAAATCTGCTATCCGTCTATTGCGGCTGTTACGGCTGAAATGGGCGGATTTTTGTTTAAGGAGGCACCATGCCGAGAATGCCGAAAAAGAGGAAGCTGGAACTGTCTTTCTTCCTCAATGAACGGGGGCGGGTAACGTACAACGACCTTTGCCGGAAATGCCAGCGCACTTGCAAGCAGAGTTTCCGGGCGGTCATTGTGGACTGCCCTCATTATCTTTCCAAACGCTCAAAACGAAAAGCAAAGGAGGACACCGATTGAATGGAAGTTGAATTTATGACCGCAGACACCGCCCTGCCGCCCTGTATGCCGCTGCCGAGAGCCATGCTGCGGCTCCCGATCAGCAGCACCGCAAAGGTCATGTACGCCCGGATGTTGGATATTGTTTTCTTGTCCGGCATAGAGGACGCCAATGGGATTTTATTTATCCATTTCCCCATCGTGGAACTGGCGGCGGCACTTGCCCGCAGCACCATGACCGTGAAGCGTTCCCTGAATGAATTGGAGGACGCTGGACTGATACTGCGAGTGCGTCAGGGCTTCGGGGAACCCAACAAAATATATGTACTCATTCCGGGGAAGGAGGACAGCCGCTTATGAACGAAAAGCTGGAAGCACTCAATCAGGAAATAGAGAAAACGGAAAAGAAGCTGCGGAGGGCGCAGCATGAAGAAAAGATATTGGAACACCAGATAAAGACGTTGACACGGAAGGAACGGACACACCGGCTTTGTACCAGAGCCGCCATGCTGGAAAGCTACCTTCCCCACCCGGAAGCCATCACGGATGAACAGGTCAGCTTGTTTTTGAAGCTACTGTTCCACAAAGACAGCACCCGGCAGCTTGTGGAAAAAGTGTTCGCCGGAAACGGCGATTTTCAGGGAGAGGACAAAGGCCGGGAACGGCCATAATTGCTTCCAGAGCCGCAGCCCGTGGGCTACCCCTCTGAAAGAGGGCGCAATTATACACCACCCGGAGGTTGGTGCATTGCGTTCTCCGAAGGCTCCTCGCCGGAGGGCTATGATTTTCCGCAGTTATGGTCTGCTCCAAATCAAACAGGGGACGCTACGCTTCCCCTGCGCTGGCTGCCGCCAGCTACCCTTTTGTGGACTTGCCATCTGGGGACACCTTGCGCTGCAAGCTGTTCCCAGCCGACAAGTTTCATAAAATACGCTATCTTTTCAATAGGCAATACAGTATAATGAAGTCAGTAGCCAGTAACAGATTTGGGGAAAGAGGACGGTGATTTGTTATAATGAAATTTAACATACAAATGGTAGACAACACTGTGTCGTCGGAATGGTGGAAAACAATTATTCATCATTTCATCAAAGTGGGGGATAATTTTGAGATACGATGTTGGAAAGAGGAAACGGAAGAAATTTTACAAGTAAAACGGTATGGCAAAGCAATAGCGGATGGCAACGAAATATCTATCAAAGGCGCTTTTGTAGATGAGTTATTATTAGAGTTGATGGAAGAAAATCCTGCTGATAAGGAAATTTATAATAAAATGACAAAATATTTTACCATCAATGTAAAAAACGAATTATGCGATATTTGGAGTTGTCACTACGGAACCGAGATGTATTTTGAGATATATTCTGATAAAGACATCTTGTTTTTTGACCAAACAATGAGACAATACCCTGACACTTCTTTTTCTATCGCAGTTTGGCAATAAGAAGCATAGATTTAAAGTCGCAGTGGGTAGGATAATTTATAACGAGGAGATGAAAATACATGGATAATAGGATTTCAAAATGGTGCAATGTTATAAGTTTGGTTTTAATTGTATGCTTCATTATAAAGACGATTTTTGACTATGGGAAATATTCAAGCACATTAACTTCAGCTCCTTTTGATATTTGGATTTTGGTAAATGCTCTATATTTTGTACTTCCGGCACTAATTATCTTTATTTTAGGGATTATTAAAAAAAGAAAAAATAAGTAAAGGAGATTAACCAATGAAAAAAATATTAGTAATTGTTGCAGGTATTGTTGGATTGATATTTGTTATTATAGGTGCTGCATTGAAGATAAATAACAATGCGATTTCTGTAATTGGAGGTGTAGATGGTCCTACATCGGTTTTTGTTGCAACAAAGTTAAATAGTTCTTCGGTTAGCATGTTTATTGTGATAGGTGTTATATTGTTGGTAGCAGCAATATTCTTCTACTTGAAAAGAAAAAAGTGAAATTGGAGGCAAAGGAGGAAAACAAATGAAGCATAAAAAGGTTCTGTTAATTGCGCTGATATGTCTGATTGGCATAGGCATTAGTAGCATTTTTTTGTTTTCTGGTCATAGACCATTCAAAGATTTAGAGGCAGCAGATATTACTTCGGCAAGTGTTCGGTTATCGCCACCTGATACAACAATTCAGATAGTAGAAACAGAGGAATTAGTATCATATCTCAATGAGGTAGTTATTTACAATAAGGACAACTCATATACAGAATATGCCGGACAAGCAGTTATTTTCACTCTGTCTTTGGCAGATGGTTCTCAAGTGGAGATTATAGCATACAATCCATTTATTATAATTGACGGTATTGGTTATAAATGCAAATATGAACCTTGTGAAGCTCTTAATAATTATGCTAATAGGCTTTTGCCCGATAATGATACTACAAATTTTTTAATGCCGGAAGAAGGCTATTACAGTAATGAATATGATGAAATTCTAAGAATTAAAAAGGAAGATGACGGAACATATAATATCCTCGAATATGGCATTACACATTTACTTTATGTTGAAAACGCAGTTGGAATTTATAATTCTGAGACTGGGATTCTTGAATTTAGCGGTAAAGATGACAGGGGAAATGATATAAAAGCAGAAATTGAAAATAAGGGGGATTGTCTGGAAGTCACTGTAATTCAAAGCAGTTATGAAGATATTATTGGAACAAAGCAGGAGTTTTTTCAAGTTGAAAATAACATATCTGAACAAAATTCCACTGGACTTCAATGGGATATAATTCCTATGGTCATGGTAAATAATAAGCTTTATTATGACACTGGAAAAGAAAGTACATTAGATGGTCGGTGTGGAGTAATGGACGGTAAGATTATTTCAACTGTTGATGGTTCTGAAATACCAACCCAAAATGATCAATCTAACTTTGGAACAGGGTTTGAATATCAATATGGTTCAGATGATACCATAGAAATATTTATGAATGAAAAGTGGATCGTTTTTGAACAAAGAGATGATGCAGGAATAGAAAAGTAGAATTTTAATGGAGGCTAAAATACAAAATGGGAAAATACCGATGTCCATGTTGTGGATATTTTACTTATAATGTTCCGGCAAATGAAGATTGTGGATATATCTGTCCCGTTTGTTTTTGGGAGAATGACCCGTTCATTGCTTCTGATAACGAACCAAGCGACTCTAATCATGGAATAACGCTAAAAGAAGCGAAATCCAATTTCTCAAAATTTGGTGCTTGTGAAAAAGAAATGTTATGTTATGTCCGACCACCGAGAGATGATGAAAAGAAAATTTCATAGCAACAATGTCGAAGTTATGGAGGGAATAAAAGTGAAGGACACTGCTAAGAGAGCAATAGTTACAGTTATTGTGTTTGTTATAATTTATGTTTTATCTGGTCCAATTATCGGATATACAAACTACGATATGTATTTGAAAGGAATTGAATTTTTATCAGCGGTAATCGGAGCAGGATGTTACTGGATAGGAAGCAATAAAAAATAGTTCTTGAATTTGACAAAGGAGTTGGAAGTATGAAAAGAATAGGTACAGCATTGACTATCGTGTTCATCATCGCTGGATTTGCAATTTCCTTTTTTATTGGACACTATGTGAGCGACAAGTCACATACAGAAAGTCGAGCAGCACAATTTGATAAATATATTTCTCGTGCGATTGATACAATCAAAGATAAAGGTCTGTCCATTGATGGCGCCCCAGAAGCGATAGCCAGCAATATTTGGGTGGCACACGAATTTTGTGATAGCCCTGAAATTTCCGCAGAACTCAGCAATCTGTGGAATACCATTGTATATGAAAAAGATGAGCTTCTCGGTCAAGAAGATGTGTTGACTGCTCAGCTGAAAAATATTTTGGAAAAATGTCAATAGTCTTTGCAAATTTTCTATTTATCATCCACTCATCGGGTCAACTTGCCCCGAACTTTTACAACTAAATACCCGCCGCCCACACAGCGGCACACCGAGCAGGGAATCTGAAAAGGTCTCCTGCTTTTTTTCTGCCCAAAATGAGGTGGTAAAACGCCACCCCAT
>ERZ773110.2466-NODE-2466-length-12150-cov-2.947168_pt1 | contig 12150 bp, 11 predicted proteins | sample MGYA00580568_ERZ773110 | MGnify/ENA primary metagenome ERZ773110 (study PRJEB29015, sample SAMEA2737870) | human gut metagenome | biome: human gut; feature: human-associated habitat; material: faeces | place: China | collected 2012 ... | reverse complement strand
TAAAATGGGGAAAAATTTCTCATTTTAACTTGTACTAAATCTTGACATAGAACCATGGCGAGGTATTCTATAAGTAAGCGCTAAGAAAAACAAGCGACTGCGAAGCAGGCATTTGTGTCAAAATTACAAGGAGGTATTACAATGGACGCAGCACAATTAATTATTGAGGGAAAGGGTTACTTAGGTATTGAGTTTGGGTCTACCAGAATTAAAGCCGTTCTGGTGGATAAGTCAGGAAATGTATTGGCATCCGGTGGACACAGCTGGGAAAACCGTTATGAAGATGGTGTCTGGACCTATTCTCTGAACGATATTTGGGATGGCTTACAGGATTGTTACAAGGATCTTAAGGAGAATGTGAAGAAGGAGTACGGTGTTACCTTAAAGCACTTAGATGCCATCGGATTCTCTGCGATGATGCATGGTTATCTGGCGTTTGATGAGAATGATACCATTCTGGTTCCGTTCCGTACCTGGAGAAATACGATTACAGAGGAAGCAGCTTCAAAGCTTACTGCAGAATTTAACTATAACATTCCGCAGAGATGGAGCATTGCACATCTTTATCAGGCAATCCTGAACGGGGAAGAGCATGTTCCCTATGTGGATTTCTTTACAACACTGGCAGGCTATGTTCATTGGAGACTGACCGGAAGAAAGGTACTTGGAGTCGGTGATGCATCGGGAATGTTCCCGATTGACATTCACACCGGGGATTATGATCAGGCGATGATTCAGAAGTTTGATAAGCTGGTTGCGGATCAGAATTATCGTTGGAATCTCCGTGATATTCTTCCGAGGGTGTTAGCAGCAGGAGAGGAAGCAGGTGTGCTGACCGAAGAAGGAGCTTCCCTTCTTGATCCGAGTGGGGATCTGCAGGCAGGCATTCCGCTCTGTCCCCCGGAGGGTGATGCAGGAACCGGTATGGTCGCAACGAACAGCGTTGCGAAACGAACCGGTAATATCTCTGCAGGAACCTCCATATTTGCCATGGTAGTTCTGGAAAAGGAGCTTTCCAAGGTATATCCGCAGATCGACCTTGTAACTACGCCGGATGGCGCGCTGGTTGGTATGGTACACTGTAATAATTGTACTTCAGATATCAATGCGTGGGTGAATCTGTTCAGGGAATTCGGTGAAATGTATGGTTTAACCTTTGATATGAATGATCTGTTTACAAAGCTTTACAGTGTTGCATTAAAGGGTGATCCGGACTGTGGCGGAATGATTTCCTATAATTACTTTTCCGGAGAGCCGGTTACCGGTTTTGATGCCGGTGCACCGTTGTTTGTACGTGATGCCGAGAGTAAGTTTACACTGGCGAATACCATGAGAATGCATCTGTATTCTGCACTTGCAGCTTTAAAATCCGGTATGGATCTGATGCTGAAGGAAGAGGGTGTCCAGGTAGACCAGTTATTTGGACATGGCGGCTATTTCAAAACAAAAGGTGTCGGACAGGGAATTCTGGCAGCAGCCATTGACACACCGGTATCTGTTATGGAGACCGCAGGAGAAGGCGGCCCTTGGGGCATGGCACTTCTGGCATCTTATATGTTGAACAAAGAATCAGATGAGACACTGGCACACTATCTGTCAGAGAAAGTATTTGCAGGCAATAAAGGAACTTCTATGGATCCAGATCCGGAAGATGTAAAAGGATTCGAGACATTTATCGAGAGATATAAAAAAGGAATTGCCATTGAGAAGGCAGCTCTTGAGAATCTTATAGTTTAATCGGTGGTAGTGCCCTGTACGGCTTTGAAGTATGAAATGAGATAATCAATACGAGCCGTGCAGGGGAAAAGGAGAGACAGCAATGTTAGAAGAATTAAAAAAAGAGGTCTATGAGGCCAATATGCTTCTTCCTCATTACGGACTTGTCACATTTACATGGGGAAATGTCAGCGGAATTGACCGGGAAAAAGGACTTTTTGTTATCAAGCCAAGTGGAGTAGATTATGAGAAACTGACACCAGAAGACATGGTCGTGGTAGATTTAAATGGTAATAAAATAGAGGGAGATTTAAATCCATCTTCTGATACAGCCACCCACGTTGTTCTTTATAACCGTTTCCCGAAAATCGGTGGTGTAGTACATACACACTCACCGTGGGCTACGAGCTGGGCACAGGCAGGACGGGGAATTCCGTGCTATGGAACGACTCATGCAGATTATCTGTATGGAGAAGTACCTTGTGTGAGAAATCTTACAAAAGAAGAAATCGACGAAGCTTATGAGAAAAATACAGGAGTCTTGATCGCAGATGAATTTGCAATTCAAAATCTGGACTATATCGCAACACCGGCAGTACTCTGCAAGAATCACGGCCCATTTACATGGGGAAAAGATGCACATGAAGCTGTACACAATGCAGTGGTACTGGAAGAAGTTGCAAAAATGGCAGCCCGTGCAGAACTGATTAATCCACAGATAAAACCAGCGCCACAGGAACTTCAGGACAAGCATTATTACAGAAAACATGGTGCAAATGCTTATTACGGTCAGCCAGGGAGATAAATGATCAGAAAATTAATTGGCAGGGAGTGAACCGGCCAGAACTTAAGGAGGAAAAGAACATGATAAATATTCCTAAAATTAAAATTGGTATTGTAGCAGTCAGCAGAGATTGCTTCCCGGAGCCATTATCAGTAAATAGAAGAAAAGCGCTGGTAGAGGCTTATAAAGCAAAATACGATGAGACAGACATTTACGAATGTCCAGTCTGTATTGTGGAGAGTGAGATTCACATGGTACAGGCGCTGGAAGATATCAAGGCAGCAGGCTGTAATGCACTTTGCGTTTACCTTGGAAACTTCGGACCGGAGATTTCCGAGACATTGCTCGCAAAACATTTCGATGGACCGAAAATGTTTGTGGCAGCTGCAGAAGAGAGCGCAGTAGATCTTCTGGACGGACGTGGCGATGCATATTGTGGTATGTTAAATGCAAGCTACAACCTGAAACTTCGCAATATTCATGCATATATTCCAGAGTATCCCGTTGGAACCGCAGAGGAATGTGCAGATATGATTCACGATTTTCTTCCGGTTGCGAGAGCCGTTGATGCATTAAATAACTTAAAAATCATCAGCTTTGGTCCAAGACCGCTCAACTTCCTTGCATGTAATGCACCAATCAAACAGCTTTACAATCTCGGAATTGAAATCGAAGAAAACTCAGAGCTGGATTTGTTTGAGGCATTTAACAAACACGCCGGAGACGAGAGAATTCCAGAAGTCGTAAAAGATATGGAATCTGAGCTCGGAGCAGGAAATAAAAAGCCGGAGATCCTTACGAAACTGGCACAGTATGAGCTGACATTATTAGACTGGATTGAGGAACACAAAGGCTACCGCAAATATGTGACAATCGCCGGAAAATGCTGGCCGGCATTCCAGACACAGTTCGGATTCGTACCATGCTATGTAAACAGCCGTCTGGCAGCAAGAGGCATTCCGGTATCCTGTGAAGTAGACATTTACGGTGCACTCAGCGAGTTCATCGGAACAGTAGTCAGCCAGGACGCAGTCACACTTCTTGATATCAATAATTCTGTGCCGAGAGATATGTACGAAAAAGACATCAAGGACAAATACGACTACACCCAGAAAGATACATTTATGGCATTCCACTGTGGAAATACAGCTTCCTGTAAGCTGAGCAGCCACGAGATGAAATACCAGAAGATCATGGCAAGAACACTTCCGGAAGAAGTAACACAGGGAACACTGGAAGGTGATCTTGTGCCAGGAGATATCGCATTCTTCCGTCTCCAGAGCACCGCAGACAATATCCTCCGCGGATATATCGCACAGGGCGAGATCCTGCCGGTAGCAACACACTCTTTCGGATCTATCGGAGTATTCGCAATTCCGGAGATGGGACGCTTCTACCGCCATGTGCTAATTGAGAAGAACTTCCCACATCACGGCGCAGTAGCATTCGGTCATTACGCAAAAGCACTCTACGAAGTATTCAAATATATTGGAGTACCGGTAGACGAGATTGGATACAACCAGCCGAAAGGTGTAAGATACCCGGACGAAAATCCTTGGGGTTAGAAAATAGAGATGATGGGAGAATGGAAAGGAACTCTTGAATTGATATATATTTAATGTTAATATAGATATATCAAAAGAATAAGAAAGGTGCTACCGTTGACGGTTCGCCTGATATTAATGGGTTATGAATAACCGCTCATGTTTGTAGGACGATGGGCGGTTATTCTTCTGCTATCATTGTAATATTTTTTATACTACCACTTCTATGATTTTTTTATTACCCACTTCGATTTCTTTCAATCTTGTCTTTTGGTTCTTATTGAAACTGAAACTCAACAAATATCCCTTTTACAAATGATAGTAATCTAAATATTCAGCCAGTTGTTTTTCGCCTCTTTTGTTGTACTCATCACCTCGCCAGATTTTTAATTCTATCACATACTGTTTTCCTAAATAATCCACGATTATGTCGGTTCGAGTCTGCTCTCGGGTCTGCGCTTCTGTATAATAATTTCCTGTACCATTGATGATTGTATATCCATTCTTATCTTTTAGTATACAAAAAAAATGTTGAACGACAACTGAAACTGTCATTCAACATTTTTTAAGGAGTTTTATTTACATAACTCTTCTGCCAGGTTTTCAAGCTGTGTTGTGCTTTCTTCGTTGAGCGCTGACATAATCTTTACAGTAGTTTCTGTAAATGTGATTTCTTTGCTCTTTTCAAATAACTGACGCATCACTTTGGCAGCGGTTGCAGCCCAGGAACCGTTTTCAATCAGTCCGATAGTACGTTTCTGGTAATTGCGTTCGGTCAGTGATTCAATGAACTCTCGCATAAATGGGAAGACATCCCCATTGTAGGTTGTTGTTGCCAGTACGAGGCGGTCATAGCGGAATGCATCTTCCACAGCCTCGGCAATGTCATCTCTTGCAAGATCTGTGATTGCAACTTTCTCACAGCCTTTGTCTACTAACATCTGAGCCAGTAATTCAGCAGCTTTCTTTGTATTTCCATAGACGGAAGTATAGGCAATGAGCACGCCTTTATCTTCCGGCTCATAAGCAGACCATGTCTGATACAGGTTCAGATAGAAGTCCAGATTTTCGTTCAGTACTGGTCCGTGGAGTGGGCAGATGGTCTGGATATCAAGACCGGCAGCCTTCTTAAGAAGTGCCTGCACCTGAGCGCCGTATTTTCCAACAATTCCGAAATAATAGCGTCTTGCTTCGCAAGCCCAGTCTTCCTCAACATCCAATGCACCGAATTTTCCAAATGCATCTGCGCTGAAGAATACTTTTGCATAGGAATCGTAAGTCATAATGACTTCTGGCCAGTGAACCATAGGTGCTGCAACAAATGTAAGTGTATGTTTTCCAAGTTCCAGTGTGTCTTTTTCTTTGACTACAAGCTGGTGCTCGGCATAATCACATCCAAAGAATTGCTTCATGATGGTAAATGCTTTCGCGCTTGCCACAATTGTGGTATCTGGATAATTCTCCATAAATATGCCAATACTTGCGGAGTGATCAGGTTCCATATGTTGAATGATCAGATAGTCTGGTTTTGCATCATCGAGCACATTTTTTATATTTGCAAGCCATTCTTCTGAAAAATGTGCATCAACGGTATCAAAAATGGCAATTTTATCATCCGTGATCACATAAGAATTGTATGCCATACCATTCTCTACCTGATGCTGTCCTTCAAAAAGATCAATGTCGTGGTCGTTCACGCCAACATATTTGATATCTTCTGTAATAGTCATATTGATTAATACCTCCTGTATTTTGAATTTGTCATTAAAATTAAAAAGTACATCCGCAATTTTTGTAAGAACAAAAGCTGCCTTGTACAATGCTCAAATTCGTCAGGATTATTATAACGCTAACGAAGAAAAAAAAGATAGTATTTTACAAAATGTATTTAGAAAAATACAAAAGAAAGCTGACTTAAAAAAGTAAATTCCAGTGCGGGAGTAAATTCCACCACCCAATGGGGCAGTGGAATTTAAAATTTCATTTTTCGTCGTCAGAAAACTTCTATCCCAATGGTTTTCATGACCTATGCAAATGTGGTATACTCTTATGGTACAGAGCGCTTTGCGAAGGCGGCAGCAGAAAGCGGGATGGACGGACTTATTTTGCCGGACGTACCATTTGAAGAGCATGGACTGGATCTCATCTCCTTGATCGCACCGACTTCCCACGAGAGAATTGCTATGATCGCAAAAGAAGCAGAAGGATTCGGAATCTCGGAACCTAAGCAGGCGAAGAAAATGGCAGCCCAGTCAGATGGAGTTATTGTAGCTTCAGCAATTGTGAAGCTCTGTGAAAAATATGGAGCAGATTGTGTCCCACACATTTCCACGTTCGTGAAAGAGATGAAGGACGCAATCCGGTAGAAAGGACATGCGTAGAAAATGGCAAGATATGTGAAAGACCTGGTGCTGAACAAACCAGAATATTTTGTAACATTTATTATGAACGACTATTTACAGAAAAATCAATTCGTTGTATCAGAGTGGAAAGGCGAGCCGGCTTACCGGACAGGAGATGCGCTGATTGAAGGATACAAGTATCTGAAACGGTCTTATGAAAATGGAACACTTCATTTGGAAGCATGGATGAAAAGCACATTTGGAAAAGAAATGGGTCTGGATGGATTCGTAGGAGCTTTGCAGAAAAAGCCGTACAGAGAAGGACTGGAACAGCTCTTTCATGTATTGGAACAGGCAATTCCTGAGGCCGGTATGAATGAGATGACAGGACAGCAGGGCATGAATGGTGCAAATGGACAGCCAAAATCACAGCCGGTTCAGGTGAAGACCGTGGATAATTCCGGCGCAGCAACGATGGCACTTGTGTTCGGAATTCTGGCATTTGGTATCAGCTTTTTATCACCATTGATTTCCATTATCCTGGCAATACTTGGCTACAGCAGAGCACGCATAGGCATGCAGTCCGCATTAAAAGGACGGGCAAAAGCTGGGCGCAACTTCTGTATAGTTGCAATTGTACTTTCTATAATTCTATGGGTAACGAACCTTGTGCTGACAATTATGGTCCGGTAAATGTTATGAAGCTTAGAGAGCGGATCTTTCAGGAGACAGAACGAGAAAAAGCGCAGGATTATCTATGGAACGAATTAGTCCTGCTACAGAGTCAGACCTTTCGTACCGTGAAGGGACTGGAGTATACATATCAAATCCGTGGAAATGAAATGTTTGTGTCAAGAAAGACGAAATCCATAACGAAAGCTTCCGTGGATCTGGCACTTGAAAAAATCATAGAATTAAGTGGAGAGGTGGCAGGACCTAAAAAACTGAAATGTTTCGGCGCAAGCTACCTATATCCGATATTTATAGAAATGGGACTTATTAAGAACAGCTAGTTTATGAGAAAAACAGTTGATATAGCCTCCGGCAGGGCGCACATTGTCCGGTGGACAATGGTTTTGCGCCGACCGAAACGGAGTGTAGACTTGCAGAGGTGCGCAGTAGAAGTATGGGACTGGCGGTAAATAACGTTTTTTGGTGCTGTCAGCGCTAAAAAACATTATTTACCGACAGCCCCTTCTTTATTGAGAGGGCTAAAATCAGATGAGACTATTTATAATCCATTACCAGGAACATTGGTTTGATCGTAACGATTTCATCATACTCTTCTTTTTCGACTACGACGTTAGAATTCAATGCTTTCAAATCTTCCTTTAAAAACTTTAGAGCTTCAGGAATTGTCTCTGCACGACCTTCTTTCATAATATCCTGCATTCTTTTTAACACGATTGGATGTGCATAATATGCAGGAACCGGAAAGTCCGGATATTTTTTGATGTATGTTTCCATTTGCTGGATGGATTGTTCCAGCTGATTTTCGATATATTTTTTATTGTTTTTAGAAGTCGGCAATACATTTGCTCCGGCGAACAGAAAAATTGCTGCCAATCCAAATAACAGGAAATACATACCGAATCCGGCATGAGTCAGAAGGGAGTAGATTCCATAAAGGAATGCTCCGATGCCCAATATTACAACAGCAAGAGCGACCCATTTATAAGCGGGATTGCTTCTGTCATAGGTTCTCTTTTTCTTCGCCGACAGGCTCAGATCCATGTAGTAATCGGATTGCTTTTTAAGATATTTTTCTGCGCGTTCAAGCTTGGTAAGCCGCTTTTTGATTTCTTCCGGAAGAATGCGTTCGCGCTGCTTTTCTTCCAGCCATTTTCTCTTTTCTTCCAGTTTTCGCTCGGCTTCTATGCTGTGCAGCGGAATCTGAGGAAATCTTTCTTCAATATAAGCCAAAAGGCGATCCACATCTTCTTCATGTTTAAAGTTACATTGTTTTTCTTTTCCATTTTCATATACAACTACGAGATAGGATAACGTTCCAAATGCTCCTTTTCCTGTAAAACCACCTTTGCTCATAGCAATTCTTTTAAAGATTCTTTCTACGGAAGAAATGGGTATGTAATAACGTCTGTCAAAATAAAAACTGTTTAAATAGATTGCTTTTTTTCCAACACCGCAAGGTCCTATTTTTCTGCAGTTTTTTTTGTCAGTGGTTAATTCAGCATCCGGGATTGTTACAGTTCCTAGTCGTTGTGGTTTAAACATAATATCATCTCATTTCATTTGTATATTTTAAAAGAACTGTGAAAAACCGGATGTCTGTCTGCTTTTCACAGTTCTATATTTTTAAGCCTGTTTTTTCGCAGGTTTTCTTGTTGCCAAGATAAAGATTCCAAGGAACAAGGCTGCCAGAATGATTCCTACAGGATAAGCAACTGCTGTAGAGAGTCCAAGACATTCATCTGCACAGAAGAAATAGGTCATAGAAACAGCGCTCATAAATGTTGCAGGAACCGCTGTGATCCAGTAATTCTTCTTCTCACGGAACAGGTACATGCTTGCTGTCCACAAAACGATCATTGCCAGAGTCTGGTTTGTCCAACTGAAATATCTCCATACAATGGCATAATCAAGATGTCCTACAAAAGCACCGATTGCCAGAAGCGGTACACAGAGAACCAATCGTTTCTGCATTTTATTCTGATCGATCTTGAACCAGTCTGCAAGTACAAGACGGGCACTTCTGAATGCGGTGTCTCCGGAAGTGATCGGGCATACGATAACACCGATCATTGCCAATGCTACACCGATGCTTCCCATTGTCTTAATACACACATCGTAGATAGCGGCTGACTGACCGTTAGCAAGAACTTCGCTTAAACCTGTGTTGAGACCACCTGTCACTTTGTAAAGTGCACATCCTGCGGCTGCCCAGATCAGTGCAATCACACCTTCTGCTACCATTGCGCCGTAGAATACGAAATGTCCCTGTTTCTCAGATTTCATACAACGAGCCATCAGAGGGGACTGTGTAGAATGGAAACCAGAAATAGCTCCACATGCTACAGTGATAAACATGAAGCTCCAGATTGGTTTTCCGTCAGGATGCATATTTGTAAAGTGACTCCAGATTTCCGGAATTGTATAATTCGGATTTGCGAAGATACCGATGATAACACCAAGAGCCATGATGATCAGACAGATACCAAAAAGCGGGTAGATGCGTCCGATAATCTTATCAATAGAAATAAAGGTCGCGATAAAATAATATAACAAAATAATCCAAAGCCAGAATTCAGGATTTGCAAGAAGTCCGGTGATACCTTTGTTCCCAAGCAAAGTGACGATCAAGCCGGCAGGACCTACTGCAAATACAGTACCAACCATGACAAGAAGTACTACACTGAATACACGCATAACATTTTTCATAACATTTCCAAGATAGATTCCACATACCTCAGAAATCGATGCTCCGTCATTTCGTTCAGAAAGCATACCGGAGAAATAATCATGCACACCTCCGGCAAAAATTGTACCGAATGTAATCCAAAGGAATACGACCGGTCCCCATAAAGCACCCTGCATGGCACCAAAAATAGGTCCAAGACCGGCAATGTTAAGTAATTGCACAAGGAATAACTTCCATTGCGGCATAACGACATAATCTACTCCGTCATTGATTCTGACAGCAGGAGTTTCTCTATCGTCAGGTGCGAATGTGTTCTCAACTACCTTTCCATAAACAAAATATCCGCCAATAAGTAACGCTAAACAAATAATAAAACTAATCATACAAACACCTCCAGAAAACATAAATGTTAGCGTTTTTCAACCCACTTATATTATAGGATTGTTTATAAAAATTTCAAGATTTTTAGACAAAATTTATATAATTTCTCTAAAAAATCAAGAAAAGTATCATTTGTAGCTCTATGACTGGCGATTGTCGCATCGGATTGTTATAATAGATGAAATAAGGCCATCATGTTTGGCGTGCTGATAAGAAATATGCAATGAAAAACACAGAGATACATTTTCGTGGAGGGATACGTTATGATAACTTTAAATGATTATCTGTATTCGGGCGATACTATTTTCAGAGTGTTGCAGAATTACATTACAGATTTAAGAGAAGATGCGCGAAAGACAAAAAATGAAATTGACCTGATACATTGTAATTTCCTGATTCAGATCAGAGAACTTCTGGAACATAATGAATTCCTTACGACCCAGTCACAGCAGATACGGGAATTTTATAAATATATGACAAAAGAATATCCATATCTTGCATTTACAGTAAAGGGAAGAATCAAGTCGTTGATCCGTGCGGAAGAGAAATTTAATGGTTATATTGTCAAGTATATTTCAGATTATTACGAAGAATATGGAAAGTATCCGACAACGGCAGAGTTAAAGCGCAGTCTTAGCTGCTTTCGAGACTTGATCGCATACCGGATCGTAATCTCCATGCCGAAATGCCATTATGAAAATGAAGAAGAACGTCAGATTGCAGAGCTGGAGTGTTTGTATGAAATAGCAAATGTACTACCGGGTTTTCTTGAGGAAAGAGGGTTTACAGCGGAGCCGGCAAATGGTGTGATGGAAAGTCATTCCCCACTCATGGATGACAATGTCAGACCATATTACAGAGATTATATTTCAGACAGCCAGCCGGATGAATACCAGTCACTGCACATTACATTCTATGATAACTGTTCAAGAAGTTATATTGAGGTTCAGATCCGTACAAAGCAAATGGATGATATTGCAGAGATTGGGCCGGCAAACCATCTGGGATATGAGAAAAAACAAGAGAAAGAGCGCGCCAGAAGAAATGCGATTCCAAGAGGTGAGTGCATTTATTTTGATGAGGCGTATGAGCGCGGAATGAAGCTGTTGGGATTGGATCTGGCGAAGCTGGATGTAAATATGTTTGCAGCGATGAATAACAGTTTGATCAATGACGGGTGTGGATTGTTTCGAGGAAGACTGATCTTGCCGTATGAGCATTTGTCGAGATTTCAGAATGATCTGATTGATTAGAATTAAATGATAATTTCACACTTTAAATCATAGAAGCTTTGAAGCGATGATGATATATTGTAGCTACATTTCGTGGCAGAAATGCAAAAATGATTGAAAAATTTCTGCTGATATTTAATATGGAGGAGCTTACGAATGAAAAGAAGAATTAATGGACACATAAGATTATACGCACTTATCGGTTCTTCGGTAGAACATTCAGGTTCTCCGGCCATGCAGAATTATAGCTTTGAAAGCTTGGAATAGATGCAACATGACAGGACATATCACTGATGGAGTCGGATTTATTCTCAACCTAAAAGAACATGGGGTGGAAGGTCAGAAGATGGTAATCATCGGAACAGTATTTATTGAGGATCTTGATAATAAAGAGAAGTTTGCAGAGGTTGTTAGCGAGAGCAATATTCTTGTAAATGCAACACGTGCAGGTATGGCACTGCTTGAAAATGTAATTCCGGAGCCGGAAAAACGGCTTCGTCCGGAGCTTGCAGTTGCGGATGTTGTGTATAATCTGTTGGAGACATTGCTTGTAAAGAAGGTGAAAGAAGCAGGATGCCGTGCCGCAATCGGTGGAATCGGAATGCTTCTGTGGCAGGGAGCCGCTGCTTTTGAACTGTTCACAGGGAAAGAGATGCCGGTGGATGAGGTGAAGGAGAAATTTTTCTCTGAGGCGTAAAAGAAAAATTATTGTAATTACATTAAGGCAAGCCGTTTTTACAACGGCTTGCCTTAATTATGAGAAAATTCTATT
>ERZ773110.2461-NODE-2461-length-12163-cov-37.934506_pt1 | contig 12163 bp, 9 predicted proteins | sample MGYA00580568_ERZ773110 | MGnify/ENA primary metagenome ERZ773110 (study PRJEB29015, sample SAMEA2737870) | human gut metagenome | biome: human gut; feature: human-associated habitat; material: faeces | place: China | collected 2012 ... | reverse complement strand
CTTACCTGGTCAACACCGGCTGGAACGGCACCGGCAAGCGCATCTCCATCAAGGACACCCGTGGTATCATCGATGCTATCCTGAACGGCGATATCAACAATGTGCCCACCAAGAAGATCCCCTACTTCGACTTCGAGGTTCCCACCGTCCTGAACGGTGTTGACACCGGCATCCTGGATCCCCGCGATACCTACGCCGATGCTTCCCAGTGGGAGGAGAAGGCCAAGGATCTGGCTGGCCGCTTCATCAAGAACTTCAAGAAGTACGAGGGTAACGAGCACGGCAAGGCTCTGGTCTCTGCCGGCCCCCAGCTGTAAGCTCTGATCCCAGCATTTTTCTTCTGAACTCCATATAAAGAAGCTCCCCACCCTGTGCTCATTGACCGAGCACAGGGTGGGGAGTTTTTGCGTTTCAGCGTCTGTAAACGAAGCGTCGATTGCCTTTTGGTGCGTGGTATGCTATCCTTTTTCCAAAGGATGTGAGCACAATGGATGCGAAAACGTTCGGGGCATTTCTCGCCCGGATGCGCAAGTCACAAGGATTAACACAGGCAGAGCTGGCCCAGCAGCTGCATGTAACAGATAAGGCTGTCAGCCGATGGGAACGCGGGGTCGGCCTGCCGGACATCAACACGCTGGAACCACTGGCCGACGCGCTGGGGCTGACCCTTGCCGACCTGATGCACTGCCGCGACCCGCAGGAAGCAGATATTGCACCGGAAGTCCCGCTGGAAGATTTCTTTACCCTGCTGCGCCGTCAACAATCCATTGACTGGCGCTCGGTACGGGCAGTTTTGTTTTGGCTCAGTGCCGCACTGGCCATCTGGGGCATCCTCGCCTGCCCGGGCCGGATGGCCGTCCACTGGCGTACCCTGAGCAATGGGAACCTGCAGGCAGACGGCTGGCTTCCCTCCTGGGTGTTTTTTCCATTGTTCGTCGGGATAGAATTTCTCTCGCTGGAGCTCTGGAACAACTTTGAGCAGACCGGCTACTACCGACACTGGGGTGAGATAGGTGCCTCCGTCACCCGCTCCATGAACTTCTGCTCCCCTACTGTCCGGCTCTGGAAGTTTGTGCTCGACCTGCTGTTCTTCTTCGGGTTCGGCTTCGTGGTCCCCTGCGCTGAGATGATGGCGATTCTGATCAACTGAAAAAAGAAAGCCCTCCTGTCGCACTCAGGCGAAAGGAGGGCTTTCTATCATCTTATCAGAAGTTTCCCGTTCTTCTATTCCTCTGATTTTAAGAGCGTTTACTTTTCGTTCTTTGCACGGCGTTCTTTCAGATCGCTTTCCATCTGCGCCAGGGTCTTTTTGTCCAGATTGAACACCACGCCGTACGCAATGATCATCACGATATAGCTTCCCAGATACATGACCGGCACCAGATAGCGCATCCGGGTTGCCACTTCGATCGTCTGTGCAGCCTTCAGAGATGCATCATAGCCCAGTTTGGTTGCCAGAACAAGGCCCAGAGAAGGTCCGATGCCCTGTGCAAGCTTACGGAAGAAGGAGTGCAGTGCATAGGTAGTGCCTTCTTCTCGCACGCCAAATTTCCACTCGTTGTAATCGATCGCATCCGCCATCAGAGACCAGCTCAGGCAGTTTCCGATACCGCCGCCCAGCATTGCAATGATCTGACACAGGACATAAAGGCTGAGACCCCGGCCGTCCGGTGTGATGGGCAGAACCAGCATCAGGACGTACGCCAGCGCACAGACTACTGAACCAAAGGTCACGGCTTCCTTCTTGCCAAAGCGCTTGACGATACGGCCCACAAAAGGACTGAAAATGAAAACACCAAAGTAGGAGATCATACCCACAAGGCCGGAGATCTTTGCATTCTTGAAATAAGCCTGGAACAGGATCTGGCCTGCAGTAGAGGCACCATACATACCAATAAACGTTGCGATAGGTGCCAGCGTTGCGCCCACAGCCGGGCGATTATGGATAAAGTTGTTGAACGCCTTCATGACGTTGAACTTCGGTGCATCCTCTTTCAGAGTGATCGTGGTGTCCACACGCACCTTTGTGTTCGTGACCATAAAGCGGAAGCAGACCAGACCGATCAAACCCATGATCAGAGCAATGACAAACATCTGCTCACCGCGCAGGTTGTTCTGGTTATCATAAATGATCACCGGGATCAGCATACCGGTAAGAAGCCCACCGCCCATAGAACCAATGGAGCGGAAAGTCGACAGCTGTGCACGCTGGATCGGGTCATCCGAGATCAGAGACAGCATCGAGCCATACGGCACATTTGCAACGGTGTAGAAAGCATCCCAGATCATATAGCCTGCCACAAACAGAATGTTCTTGACCATACCGGGAGCCTGCGGGAACGGCAGATAGCAAAGTGCACCGGCCACGGTCAGTCCGATCGCACCGAACCAGATATAGGCAAGGAACTTGTTCCGGCGGTATTTGCGCGTATCCGCATCTACCATTGCTCCGATAATCGGATCGTTGATTGCGTCCCAGATCTGCACGATCAGCAGAAGGGATGCCATCAGGTAGTTGTCGATCCCCATAAACTGCGTCCAATAAATCGTCAGGTAACCTTTGAGCGCAAAACTCATATTGCAGCCAAAGTCACCCGCTGCGTATGCAAGTTTATCACGCAATCCAAACCCTGCAGACGCATCCACTGTTGATTTTCCCATGAAAATACTCCTTCCTCAAATTTCCGGACAATTTTGGCACACGGCCCGCAAGCTGTATGCTCATTTATAAATCCATGATACGGCATCTCCTTCCAAAATGTTAGTATTTTTTTATGGTATATCCTTACAATTTTACGGTTTTAAAGCATTCCTTGTTGTATACTTTAATTTATGCAGCATTTTCGTAATTCTGCACAAGCAATCTTTTTCTTTTTTGTATACAAAATATTTTTTCTTAGCCGAATCTTTTCTTTTTGAAGCCGCAATTAATTTTTCCGTTCCTCATCTTTCGCCGGGTGTCCGGCTTGTCAAACTTGCGCTGAACCTCTTTTTCTTCTTCTGTTGCTTCGTCGTTCCCTTCTGCGAACTCGTGATGATTACTTTCAACTGAAAAAGCTGCTCTTTTCAAAGGTCTTTTGCGCTATTGTGTTCAGTCCAATTTTATGTTACTCTATATTTGCTGCAAAACAGCGGCATCGGGCACTGTGCTGCAAATGCAGGTGGTCAGTCTCCTTCCCGGCCAAGCGTCAGGAATGGCATCTTTTTGAAATTCGTTTCTTACATAAGGAAAGGAGCCTGCTATTCATGAAGCCGACTATCAACGACTATTTCCGGCAACACTGGGCAAAGGTCGTCCTGTTTGTGTGCTTTACCGCCGCTGTTTCCTTTTTTGCACCGCTTAAAAGCTTTCAGCTCAAATGGCTCATTGATTCCAAAAGCAAGCAAGAAGCCCTCGGTTACATGGCGCTGGTATTCCTCATTACCTTTACCAGTTGGTTTTTCGAGCGCCTGAGCCGCCGCTCTTTCACCAAGCTGGCCTGCGGTGCCGTTGAGGAAGTTCGAGACAGGGTCATGGAGCAAGTGCTTCGCCGCCCGGTGGCACAGTATCAGCAGGAGGGCGACAGTACTTACATCTCACTACTGACTACCGATCTGCGCACCCTATACGATGACTACTATATGTCCATCTTCAATATCGTATTCTGGGGCGGTATCATGCTCTGTGCACTGGGGATGTATCTCTATCTCAGCCCGGTCATGCTTATTGCAATCCTTCTGGTAACGATTCCGCCGTTGGTACTGCCCCGGAAAATGAACGAACAGCTTAAAGTTGCCCGGGATGCCTTTTCCCTGCAAATGGCGGACTACACCCAGCAGCTCAAGGAACTTCTTGGCGGTTTTGAAGTTATCCGGAGCTTTCTGCGAGAGGATGCCTATACCGCTCGTCATCGCACTGCCGCCGCACAAGCGTGCGCCAGTGAGCAGAGCTACCAGCAGAGCTTGAATTCCATGGTAGTCAACACATCCCTCATCAGCAATCTAATCTTTCCCGTGGTCATGCTCGTGGGTCTGTTTCTTGCATTTGACGGCCGCCTGACCGTAGGTGCTGTTTCCACTGCCGCCAGCATGGCAAACTTTGTCATCACACCCTGCAACCAAATCGCTCAGTGCTGGGCCAAGGTGAAATCCTCCAAGGGCATCCGTCAGCGTCTGGAAGCTGCCATGTCCGTTCCGGAAGCTCCTTCTTCTGCCGGTCAGCCTGTTGCATCGCTGGAGCGGATCGAATGCCGAAACACCAGTTTTACCTACCCTGGTGCAGCTGCTCCGGTGTTGAAGGATATCTGCCTGACCGTGAGCAGACAAGAAAAGATTGGTCTCACGGGTGAAAGCGGATGCGGAAAATCCACACTGGCCAAGCTGCTCTTCCAATATTATCCGGATTACAGCGGTGATATTCTGTTCAACGGCCAGCAGCTCCGGGACATCGACCGCAGCAGTCTTTACCACCGGACAGGCTATATTGCCCAGACAACGTATCTGTTCAATGATACCCTGCGCAGCAACATCTGTCTGAGTGAGAAGTTCTCCGAACAGCAGATAACCGGTGCCCTTGAAGCTGCCGGTCTGACCGACTGGGTGCAAACCCTACCGGATGGACTGAACACTCTCATCAGCGAAAACGGTAAAAATCTTTCTGGCGGTCAGCGCCAACGCATCGGCATCGCCCGGTTGGTACTTCGTCGGTATGACCTCATCATCGCCGATGAGATTACTGCCAGCCTTGACCCGGAAACCAGCCAGCAGGTGATGCAGAATCTGCTCTCTCTGCCCTGCATAGTCGTTGCTATTACCCATGATGTGTCCGGTGCTTTTATGAAACGTTTTGATAAGATCTACCGTGTTGAGAACGGCGTTGTGCGCCGCATATAAAGCAAGGGCCATTGCACAGATTCCCGTGCAATGGCCCTTGCGATTGTTTCTTATTTCGCCGCCTCAAACTCGGCTTCGATCTCCTTCGAGGGGGCGGGGGTGACCAGGCTGACCACCACGCAGACCAGCAGCGAGGTCAGGAAGGCGGGCAGCAGCTCATAGATGCCGAACACGCCGCCCAGCGGGCTGATGAGGTACTTCCAGACAAAGACCATCAGGCCGCCGGCGAGCATCCCGGCCAGTGCGCCCTGCCAGTTGCAGCGCTTCCAGAACAGGGCGCAGAGCATCACGGCACCATACGCGCCGCCGAAACCGGCCCATGCAAAGCTGACGATGCCGAACACGCTGGAATTGGGGTCACGGGCCAGCACCACGCCCACCACGCTGACGCAGATGATGGTCAGGCGGGCGGCAAACAGGCTCTGGCGTTCGGTCAGCTTCATGTGGCCGAACTCCTGCAGGATGTTCTGGGAGACGCTGGATGCGGCGGCAAGCATCTGGCTGTCGGCGGTGGACATGGTGGCGGCAAGGATGCCCGCCAGGATCAGGCCCGCCAGAACGGCTGCCAGAATGCCGTGCTGTGCAATGAGGTTTGCAATGCGGACGATGACCGTCTCGCTGGAGGAGCCGCTCAGGTACTCCAGCGCGCCTGCCTTGGTCATGCCAAGGCCCACCATGCCGATGATGATGGAGGCGGTCATGGCAATGATGACCCACACGCTGGCAATGCGGCGGCTGAGCACCAGCTTCTTTTCATCCTCGATGGCCATGAAGCGGAGCAGGATGTGGGGCATTCCGAAGTAGCCCAGGCCCCACGCCATGGTGGAGACGATGTCCAGCAGGCTGTACGAGGTAGCCGTACCCTCGGCGGCGTTGTGGCTGGCCATCATGGTCAGGTAGCCGGGCAGGCTCTGGGCGTTGGCTACAACGGCATCCCAGCCGCCTGCCGCGCCAATGCCGTACACCAGCACAGCCACAAGGGCCAGGCTCATCACGATGGACTGGATGAGGTCGGTGGTGGTAACGGCGCGGAAGCCGCCCGTGATGGTATAGCCCACGATGACGCAGGCCGAGACCACCATGGCCGCCATGTAATCCACACCGAACAGGCTGTGGAACAGCTTACCGCAGGCGGCAAAGCCCGAAGCCGTGTAGGGCACAAAGAACACGATGATGATCACCGCGCCCAGTGCGTTGAGCAGATTGCGCTGGTCGTGGAAGCGCAGGGACAGGAACTGCGGCACGGTGATGGCACCCAGATTGGCTGAATACCGCCGCAGCCGCCGGGCCACAATGAGCCAGTTCAGCCAGGTACCCAGCGCCAGGCCGATGGCGGTCCAGCCGGGCGAGGCGATGCCGGTGAGATAGGCAAGGCCCGGCATTCCCATCAGCAGCCAGCTGGACATATCGCTGGCTTCGGCACTCATGGCCGTGACCAGCGGGCCCATTTTGCGGCCGCCAAGGTAGAAATCGGTGCTGTCGTTGTTGGACTTGCTGTATGCAAACCCAACCAACAGCATTGCCACCAGATAGATGATGATGGTGGCGATGATGCAGATGTTGGTCATATACTTTTCCCCCTTGTCTTTCCAAATGAAAGTACACTTCGATTTTACCACAGTAAAGCATCAAAGTGCAAGCCTTTTGGCAAAACTTTGTCCTGATTCGCCAAAAGTCCACGAGTGGCGGACAAAAAGTTTTCAAACAGAAACGGGAGGTGCCGGTGGGGCATCTCCCGTTTGTTTCAATGATAGAATGTATCAAAATTGATCTGCCGGTAGAACCGCTGCTGGAGCTGGTCAAAATTCTCGCAGTCCTGGGCCAGCAGCCACATGACCTTGGTGACAACGGCCTCAATGGTCATATCGTGGGCCTCCAGGAAGCGGAAGCGATTCTTGACCCGCTTGCCCACCTCGTAAATGCCCACATCGCTGCCCTCATAAGTGACCTGCGTGGTCAGGATCAGGATCTTGTGGGTCTGGTCGTAATCACCCAGCTCCTCGGCAAAGGCATCCATGAGCCGCTGGGGAATGCCGCCCACGCCAAAGCTTTCCACAATGACGCAGTCATATTGTTGAAAGATGGCCGGGATAAGCTCCGGCCCAAGGCCGGGGGTCAGCTTGAGCAGGAACACTTTTGGGTTCAGCGCCCGGCCAAACTCCACCGGGCCGGTGGGCCAGGGCGAAGCCACATACCGTACCAGCCGGTCGCCCTGCACCAGCGCCAGCGCCGGGAAGTTGACCGACGCAAAGGCATCGTAGCTGATGGTCTTGTTCTTCTTGGCGCGGGTGCCCGCAATGACGTGCCCCCCAAACACCACCATCACACCCCGGCTGCCCGGATCAAGGGCACAGATCACGCTGTCCCGCAGGTTCTTCTTGGCATCGGTGATCTCATTGGAAATGGGCTGCTGGGCACCCGTGAGGATGATGGGCTTGTCCGCGTTCTGGATAAGGTAGGACAGCGCCGCCGCCGAGTAGGCCAGCGTATCGGTGCCGTGGCAGATGATAAAGCCATCGTAAAGCGCATAGTTTTCCTGCACGGCCTTGGCCATCATCAGCCAGTGCTCCGGGCCAAGGTCGGTGCTGTCGATGCTGCACAGGTTGAGCGTTTCCGGGCAGCAGAGCTGCTGCAATTCCGGCAGATGGGCCAGCAGCTCCTCGCTGGTCAGAACAGGCTTGAGCCCCTGTGCGGTGCGCACGCTGGCAATGGTGCCGCCGGTGGTGATAAAAAGCAGGCGCTGCTTGGACATAGGTTTTTCCCCTCCATGGTGTCGATTTTTGCGATGTTTTCAGTATAGCACAGTTCGTCGGAGATGAAAAGTGCGGGGAGTTGAGGTATAATAGTTATCATAAGATCAAACAGTCCTCAACCTCTCCGTCATTGCTACGCAATGCCACCTCTCCTAGTAGGAGAGGCCTTGGCAAAGAGGCAAGGCTTTACGCAACGCCAATGGCTCCCCTACTAGGGGAGCTGTCGAACGGATGCGAGACTGAGAGGTTGGACAAAAGCAAACCTACCACAAGGAGAAACTGCCATGTCAAACATTGTGATCATTGGTTCCGGCCCCGCAGGTGTCTCGGCGGCATTGTATGCCGCACGCGCCGGGGTGCAGACCACCGTTCTGACCAAGGGCCCCGGCGCACTGGACCGGGCCGAGCTCATCCAGAACTACTACGGCTTTGCCGAACCCATCACCGGTGCCGAGCTGGAACGCCGGGGCATCGAGGGTGCCAAGGCCGTGGGGGTGGAGTTCGTCACCACAGAAGCCGTGGGCCTGACCTACACCGACAAGCTGACCGTGGAGACGTTGGCCGGAGATTTCCCTGCCGATGCCGTCATTCTGGCCACGGGGGCTTCCCGGGCAGCGCCCCGCATTCCGGGCCTTGCCGGGCTGGAGGGCCACGGCGTGAGCTACTGCGCCACCTGCGATGCCTTTTTCTACCGCGGCAGGGATGTGGCCGTGCTGGGCAGTGGAGAGTACGCCCTGCATGAGGTACAGGCCCTGCTGCCCGTAACTCACAGCGTCACCCTGCTCACGAACGGGGCCTCGCTGACGGCACAGTTCCCGCCAGAGGTGGCCGTGCGGACGGAAGCCGTGGAAGCCATCCTCGGCGAGGAGCGGGTCACCGGCGTGCAGCTGAAAGACGGCGGGACACTGGAAGTCTCCGGCGTGTTCGTGGCGCTGGGCGTGGCGGGCAGCACTGCCCTGGCCCGCAAGCTGGGGGCTGAGGTGAACGGCAGCCGGATCGTGGTGGACGACCACATGCAGACCACCCTGCCCGGCCTGTATGCCGCCGGAGACTGCACCGGCGGGCTGCTGCAGGTCGCCAAGGCCGTGTACGAGGGTGCCGTGGCAGGCACCGAAGCCGCCAAAGCCCTGCGGAAATGATCCAGACAGAAAAAGGACGCTGTGCCGCAGGGCACAGCGTCCTTTTATTGCTTTGCTCAGCTCTTGCAGCCGGATTCCTCTTCGATGCCGGTGAAATCGCTGGCCTCCGCGATCTTGGTGGTATCGAACTTGCCGTTCTTATCCTTGGGGGCAACGGCAGGGCCTGCCTCCACAGGATTCACGGTCGTTCCCTCTGCCGCAGGCTTTTCCTCGGCAGGCTCCTCTGCGCGGGCAGCTTCCACCACCGGGGCTGCGGGAGCCGTCTCGGGCTCGGCAGGAGCCTTTTCAAAGGCAGGGGGCCATGCGTCACCGGGAGCGGTCTCCTTGGCCTCGCCCTCGGCGTAGGCTTCGGCAGTCTTTTCAGCCTCGGCGGGGTCCTTTTCAGCTTCCTCGGGGAACTCCACGTTTTCGACGTGGAGCGGGTCCTTGTCGTTCAGAACTTTGTCCAGCACGACGATGGCGGCACCGGTAACAGCCACAGCGGCAACGGCACCCAGAACACGGAACAGAGTTTTCATGGTGAAGTCCTCCCTGTATAAGATAGGATTTAAGAGAATGTTACGACATCGTTCTGCGGCTTTTCGGCGGGCTCCACCGAAATGGCGGTCAGCACCGGGCCCTTGCCGCGGTAGATGTTGTGGAACTTGTAATTGACCTTGGCGGTCACAGTGACCCAGGCGCGCTGCTCCAGTGCCTTGTAGCCATCATAGCTGCAGGGGAAGCCCACAAACTGGATATCCTGCACGCAGCAGGTCATTGCAAAACGACCGGGCACAAAGCTGTTTTTGCCCGCGCGGTTGGTCTGGCAGACCTGCGCCAGGAACCGGACGGTCTTGCCCACGTACTTCTGGGGCTCGTCCTGGCAGTCCATATACCAGATGCCGAAATCGTCCTCACCGATCTCAACGATCGGGGCGTTCAGATCAAAGGGCAGCGGGTCAGGGATGTCATCATATGCCACGCTGCCGTCGGCGAACTCATAGGCGATATCGCACTTGCGGGAGGCCTGACGCACCAGCTTGTGCAGCTCCTGACGGGCGGCATCGTTGTTCACGGCCTCGGCGCGGTTGAACACGATCAGCTCACTGCGGGCGATCTTGTCCAGCAGCAGAGAGCGCATGGAGTTGTCGCGGGCGTAGGTCAGGGCCGTGGTGCCGTCGGCCGTGGCGATGCACTGGTAGACGATCCAGTTTTCGGGCAGGTTGTTGGCCAGATCCTGCAGCAGCCACATGCCGTTGTACTCAATGACCACACGGCCTGCGCCGGATTCTTTTTCGAGCCTGGCCAGATTCTGGGGATTCAGCTCCGCCTTATCCTCAAGGACCTTCAGGGTCACGCCGGGGAAGGCGAACTTCTTCTCGCTATATTCTTCTTCGCCCTCTTCGCAGACCAGCAGCAGGGTCTTGTCGCCGGAGTCGAAATTGGGGTCTTCAAAGGTCTCCTGAATGAACTTGGTCTTGCCACTTTCGAGGAAGCCCACAAACAGGTAAACCGGGATCTCGTTTGCCATAATCGGTTTTTCTCCTTACACAACTTGCAGCTCAGCAGCCAAACAGTGCAGCAATGGCCTTTTCGTCCAGCTTGGAACCGATGACGACCAGCTTGCCGCCCACGTCGGCACCGCGCTGACGCACTTCCCACTCGCCGGGGACGTAATCGAACTCCAGCCAGCCGTCGGCACCGCCGTCCACGATGCCCTTGGAGCGCAGGATCATGCCGTATTTGCCGCCGTCCAGCTCGGTCAGTGCATGCTCGATGTCTGCCTTGCTGAACTTCTTGGCCGTCTCGACACCCCAGCTGGTGAACACCTCATCGGCATCGTGGTCGTGGTGATGGTGGTGGTGATGGCCGCAGCAGCAGTGGCCGTCCTCATCGTGGTGATGATGCTCATGCTCATCATGGTCATCGTCATCCTCATGGTCGTGGTCGTGATGGTGGTGGCAGCAGTGCTCCTCGTGGTCATCATCCTCGTGGTCGTGGTGATGCTCGTGCTCGTCCTCATCATCGTCGTCGTCATCATCGTGATCATGGTGGTGATGGCCGCAGCTGCACACACCGTTCTCATCGTAATGATGGTGATGATGCTCGTGCTCTTCTTCGTCCTCCTCGGCGTGCTTCTCATTGGCCTTGGCAGCCATGGCGATCAGCTCCGCCTTGAAATCATCCTTGGAGGACATGGCCTTCAGGATCTGCTCGCCGGTCAGGGAATCCCATGCGGTGGTCACGATGGTAGCGGTGGGGTTCTTCTCGCGCAGCATGGCGACCGCAGCAGCGATCTTCTCCTCGCTGGCGGTCTGGGTGCGGCTCAGGATGATGCAGCTTGCGTGGCTGATCTGGTCATCGTAGAACTCACCGAAGTTCTTCATATACATCTTGACCTTGTTGACATCGGCCACGGTGACAAAGCTGTTCAGCTTCACATCCAGATGCTCAGCCACACCCTCCACAGCGCGGGTGACATCGCTCAGCTTGCCCACACCGGAGGGCTCAATGACGATGCGGTCAGGGTGGTACTGCTCCACCACCTGCTGCAGAGCGGCACGGAAATCGCCCACCAGAGAGCAGCAGATGCAGCCTGCGTTCAGCTCGTTGATCTGGATGCCGGACTCCTTCAGGAAGCCGCCGTCGATGCCGATCTCACCAAACTCGTTCTCAATCAGGACCACCTTCTGGCCCGCAAAGGATTCCTTGATGAGCTTCTTGATCAGGGTCGTCTTGCCGGCACCAAGGAAGCCGGAGAAAATATCGATATTCGTCATAATGCTGTATGCCTCTTTCTTTTTCCAAAAGCCCGCAAGGGCCGTTCAGCAATCAGAGCCGCAGAGTGCTGGCTCAAAAATCTTACACTCCTATTATAACAAGGCTGTCAATGGGAAACCGCCTTTTTTGATGAGAAAATTGTAACTTTTTTTGCAGTTTGGCTGCGTTTTCAGAAAACGCTGCCTCCCGGACACAAAAAAGCCCCCGGAACGTGGCAGAACGCATAGAACCCATACAAAAACACAGCCCCGCTTTGGTGAAGAAGAAGCCAAAGCGGGGCTGTATTCAATGAAGGAGAAATGAAGGGAATATCAGGTTACAGATTCAGCTCAAACTGTTCTGCCGTAACAGTTGCTTTGCCATCGGCAGCAAAGGTGATGCCATCGGCAGACTGGGGGGTGTAGATCCATACGGTCATGGTCTGCTCACCATCGTTGGCGAAAACCTCGATGCTGTTCTTATCCAGCAGGATGCGGAGCTTGAGTGCACCGTTCTGGCTGCGCACCTTGCAGCTGCGGCGGTGAACGATGTCGGCACGGGAACCGGCATAGCTGCGATCCAGCGTCAGCTCGGAGGTGTAGGGATCGTAGGTCAGGCTGGTGTGATGGTCTGCATCGGCGGCCAGCTTCAGGGTGAAGG
>ERZ773110.2455-NODE-2455-length-12183-cov-3.555327_pt1 | contig 12183 bp, 9 predicted proteins | sample MGYA00580568_ERZ773110 | MGnify/ENA primary metagenome ERZ773110 (study PRJEB29015, sample SAMEA2737870) | human gut metagenome | biome: human gut; feature: human-associated habitat; material: faeces | place: China | collected 2012 ... | reverse complement strand
CATAATATTATTGTATAATAAAACTTCTCTGTTGTCAAGAATTTTTTTAGTTAAATCCACAAAATTATATATTTTCTAACAAACCCCTTGACAAGTGGGTGAAGAGGTGTTAAAATGTTAGTCGAAGCAAAAGATAAAGTCTTTTGCAGTTATATTTGAAAGCTTTGACGGGGAAGCCCCTCGGCGAAAGGTCTTTTCAGAGAGCGCCGCACGTTTTTATACGAGCTGTGAGCGGTGCAGGACTATGCAGAGTGAGGATACCGCCCCTGAGTGCGTTTAATACACGCCGCAGGCTCAGCGTTAAAGGAGCGGCTAATGAGTTGTGCAGAGAATATCTGTGCATAAAGTTGGGTGGAACCACGATATCATCGTCCCATAGGATATTTGTATCCTATGGGACTTTTTTGTTATGTAAGAGGGTGATGATACTATGAAAGACAGGAAAGCCATGAAAACAAGGCGTATCCTTGCGATCATTTGCTATACCATTGGGTTTTGCGCTTATGGTGCAGCAGGATATGTTTGCTGGTTATCATGGAACGGGACTATATCCGACAAGCAAGGGTTTCTCACCTTTCTGCCCATATGGATAGTATCATACTGGTTCAACACATTTTTCTCTCAGCTTGTTTGCAGGGTGAAAAAAGACGGCTCCAGGCAATGGGCTATCAAAAAAAGGGCAAGGCACGTTTTGAGCGACATTTCAACGGTGCTGAGCGTAGTGCTTCTTTGCTTCTGGATATATGTGTATGTTTCGCAGTATACTGAACTGCTGAACTTCAAATAATATGACTGTAGGGGCGACCTGAGGTCGCCCACAAAAAAAGCGTGTGATATGTGACGCATTACAAAAGAAACAACGTGTTTATGCACGTTATAATAAAGAATTACAATATTATATAAATCGGAGGAATCAAAAATGATCAAGCTGAAATTAAAAGACGGCTCTGTCCGTGAGATCGAAAAGGCAATGCCTGCAAGCGAGATAATCAAGGATATCGGCATGGGACTTTACAAGGCTGCCTGCTGCGTAAAGCTGGACGGCGAAGTTTTCGACATGAGAACTGTCGTTGACCATGACTGCCATTTTGAGGTCATGACTTTTGACACAAAGGCAGGCAAGGAAACTTTCTGGCACACAGCTTCTCACCTTATGGCGCAGGCTGTAAAAAATCTTTATCCTGAGGCAAAGCTTGCAAGAGGACCTGCCACTGACACAGGCTTCTACTATGATTTTGAAGTAGAAAAGCCTTTTACGCCTGCTGACCTTGAAAAAATTCAGGCTGAAATGAAGAAGCTTGCAAAAGAGGGCTATGCTTTGGAGCGTTTTGAGCTTTCTGCTGACGAGGCTGTAAAGCTCATGGAGGAAAGACACGAAGATTACAAGGTAGAGCTTATCCACAAGCATGACGATAAGGGCGAAAAGCTTTCATTCTACAAGCAGGGTGATTTCGTTGACCTTTGCGCAGGTCCGCACATAATGAGCGTTGCACCTATCAAGGCTGTTAAGCTTCTTTCATGCACAGGTGCATACTGGGGCAAGGCAGAGGACGGCAAGCAGCTTTCAAGAATTTACGGAACTGCATTCCCTAAGGCTTCAATGCTCGATGAGTTCCTTAAACAGCAGGAGGAAGCTAAGCTTCGTGACCACAACAAGATAGGCAGAGAGCTTGAATATTTCACAACTGTTGATTGTATCGGTCAGGGACTTCCTGTTATGCTTCCAAAGGGCGCAAGAGTTATCCAGCTTCTTCAGCGTTGGGTAGAAGATGTCGAGCAGGCAAAGGGCTGTCTGCTTACAAAGACTCCGCTTTTCGCAAAGAGAGATCTTTATAAGATATCAGGTCACTGGGATCACTATCTTGACGGAATGTTCATTCTTGGCGACCCATATGATGAGGAAAAAGAGTGCTTCGCACTTCGTCCTATGACTTGTCCATTCCAGTATCAGGTATTTCTTAACAGACAGCGTTCATACAGAGAGCTTCCAATGAGATTGACAGAGACTTCTACGCTGTTCAGAAATGAGGACAGCGGCGAGATGCACGGTCTTATCAGAGTAAGACAGTTCACTATCTCTGAGGGTCACTATATTCTCAGACCTGACCAGCTTGAAGAGGAGTTCAAGGGCTGTTTGGAGCTTGCCAAGTATTTCCTTGACACTGTTGGTCTGCTTGATGACTGCACATTCAGATTCTCACAGTGGGATCCTGCTAACCCTAAGAACAAGTACGAGGGTACGGCTGAGCAGTGGGAGCACGCACAGGCTGCAATGAAGACTATTCTTGACGACCTTGGCGTTGATTACGATATCGGTATCGACGAGGCTGCGTTCTATGGTCCAAAGCTCGACATTCAGTACAAGAACGTTTACGGCAAGGAAGACACGCTTGTTACTATCCAGATAGATATGCTTTTGGCTGAAAGATTTGGTATGTACTATGTTGACAAGGACGGTCAGAAGAAGCTTCCTTACATCATTCACAGAACTTCACTTGGCTGCTTTGAAAGAACACTTGCTTATATGCTTGAGCATTTCAACGGCGTTCTTCCTCTGTGGCTCGCTCCTGAGCAGGTAAGACTTCTTCCTATCAAGGAGGGTCATGCTGAATACGCTCAGAAGATAGCCGACAGAATGACGGCTATGGGCATGAGAGTTACTGTTGACAACAGAGATGAGAACATCGGTACTAAGATCAAGGCTGCAAGACTTGAGAGGATACCTTATATGCTCATCATTGGCGACAACGAGGTAAACAGCAACACTGTTACTGTTCGTTCAAGAAAAGAGGGCGAGCTTCCTGCAATGCCTGTTGACGAGCTTATCGCTAAGCTTGATGAGGAGATAAAGACTAAGGCGAAGTAATTGGTAGCAAAGCATCAAAAGGTGCGTAAAAACGACGTTTGTGGCAACAGACGGGACGTCGAGGGCGCCGTCCCCTACAAATTAATGTATGGGCGAAAACTGTTGTGAGCCTTGCCAAACAACAATTTTCGTTCGCCCGTTGGCTTTTGCTGTTAATGTGTTTTATACAGACGTTTTATGCGATACCGCACAGGGGGAGTTTCTCTTGTGCGGCATTGCCGTTTATAAAAATATGGGGCGGACAGGATAAAATCCGCTTCGGGAAAGAGGTAATAGATGAAATCAGATATGATCTGGACGCTTGTGGCATTTGCATTCTATTTGGCAGGAATGCTTCTCATAGGTGCTGCATATATGAAGAAAACAAAAAGCTCCGAGGACTTTTTCCTTGGTGGCAGAGGACTTAACGGCTGGGTAGCGGCACTTTCTGCTCAGGCTTCTGATATGTCAGGCTGGATGCTCATGGGTCTGCCTGGCGCTGTTTACGCATTCGGAACGGGGCAGATATGGATAGCTGTAGGTCTGCTTATCGGCACTATACTTAACTGGGCGATAGTTTCGGGCAGACTGAGAAGATACACTATAAGGGCGAACAACTCAATGACGCTTCCTAAGTATCTTGAAAACAGATTTGAGGACAAGCACAAGATAATGCTTTTGGTATCGTCTGTAGCTATAGTAATATTCTTCCTTGTTTACACAGCGTCTGCTCTTTCGGCAGGCGGAAAACTTTTCAACTCTATATTCGGTATCGACTACAAGATATGCCTTACTATCGGTGCGGTAGTAATTTTGGGATACACTTTCATGGGTGGATTTATGGCAGTATGTGTAACTGACTTTGTTCAGGGTCTGCTCATGCTGGCAGGAGTTGTGACTATACCTATCATTGCGTTTTTCCTTGTTGGAGCAGGAAATGTTATGGACAACATCACTGCAAGCGGTGTTGAGGCACATCACTATCTTAACATATTCAATGATGAAAAGGGTCAGACCCTTTCAGCCATCGACATAATCTCTCAGCTCGGCTGGGCGCTTGGTTATTTCGGTATGCCGCACATTCTGGTAAGATTTATGGCTATAAGCTCTGAAAAAGAGGTAAAAAAGTCAAGAGTTATAGGCTGTGTATGGTGTGCTATATCACTTTGCTTCGCTTGCTTTATAGCTATCGTGGGCAGGGCTTATCTTGTGCCTGCACTTGCAAACAACAAGTCTGAGAATGTTTTCATCGAGATGATACAGAAGGTATTCAACTCCGATATCGGTCTGCCATTCGTCGGCGGAATTTTCCTTTGCGGAATACTGGCTGCCATAATGTCAACGGCTGATTCGCAGCTGCTTGTAACTGCCTCATCGGTATCGGAGGATATTTACCACTCATGTATCGCACCTAAGGCGGAGAGCAAGAAGGTACTGCTTGTGAGCAGGATAACAGTTCTTGCTGTAGCGGTAGTGGCATACATAATAGCACTTGACCCTAACAGCAGTATAATGGGTCTTGTTTCAAACGCATGGGCAGGTCTTGGAGCTTCGTTTGGTCCGATAATACTTATGTCCCTTTATTGGAGGAGAACAAACCTCGCAGGTGCGGCGGCAGGCGTTGCCAGCGGTGCGCTGTCGGTAATAATATGGGATTACATACCTCTTGCAGGTGGACAGACTTTAGGTGATAAGACGGGGCTTTACTCATTGGTAGTAGGTTTTGCGGTAAGTCTTATACTTATCATTATTGTGAGCCTTTGCACAAAGAAGCCGTCCGAGGAAATGCTGAAGGCATTTGATGATGTTAAAAATGGTATAAATTGCGGTTGTGATGAAAAAGCATAACAAAGTAAAAGGTCCATGGATACGCCCACGGACCTTTTGTTTTTTATCTTTTAGCTATCATACTTTTCCTTATTTTCGCATCTGAAATCCGTAAACACCGCTTTATTGCCTTTATCCTCATATTTCTGAGCATAAAGACCAATAACAACTCCCGTGAAATTACCTGCAAGCTCAGTAGACAAAAACTTCGTTTGTGCTCCGCCCAAGTCTATATCTCCCGAATGCGTTTTCGCCGAGAAATTGTATGTAAAGTTGGAGGCATTACAGCAAAGCATAGCCGAGCTTTCTCCCTGCGGCAATGCTATGACATGATCCTCATGGCGAATATCGCCTATGCAAAGTCTGCGGAACAGCTCGACACCTTTATCCGTGCGTCTTAATGCTATCTCATAATGCTGATCGGGGGTCATGTAGAACACCAATCCTGCTTCGCCCTCGGTTATCTCGACTTTGCACTCCACTGATAAATTCATTTCTTTCTGTCTTATGCAGACAAAAGCAGGCGAGCCGTCTGCCTCAAAGATCGTATGCTCATTCGGAGTAAGCTCAAAACGGTGATCATCAAGATAATAAAGCCCCATGTCAGGGTTTTGCATAAAGCACCACTCACGTCCGACTTTGGTATTCTCAAAAGTGTATTCCTTCCAAAACTCCTGCCTGATATCCCTGAGTTTGTCAGTTTCGACTTCCTTTCGAGTTGTGCCGTTATCACCCATTGTGAACCAGCCGTTCTTGTCGAACGTCACCGGTACGAGATAGACTTCTCTGCCTGTAATGTGGTGCATCACCCACATATTTATCATTCTGAAAGCAAGATGAACACACCAGAAGCTGCCGTTTTCGTCCTCCACAAGATCACCGTGACCGCACCCTTGTATCTCGTATCCACCGAGATTTCTGTTTGTGAGGACTGGGTTGTGAGGATAATTCTCAAAAGGACCGTAAGGGGTCTTGCCCTTGGCGTAGACTATCATATGACCGTATTCCGTACCGCCCTCAGCCGCCATAAGATAGTATTCTCCCTTTATTTTGTAGAGGTGCGGGCTTTCAAGGAAACGTCCGCCTGCACCTGTCCATATGGTCTTGCTTGGCGTGAGCTTTTTGCCTGTTTCGATATCTATTTCGCACTGTGTAACGCCATGGTTGCCCTCATCGTCTTCACCATTGGACATAAAGTAGGCTTTGCCGTTCTCAAAATACAGTGACGGGTCGATACCGCCCTGCTGAACATAAACAGGCTCAGACCATTCACCGTGGATATCGTCAGTATAGACATAGAAGTTTCCGCCATTTGTGACGTTAGTCGTTACCATGTAAAATCTGCCGTTATTGTATCTGATAGTTGGGGCATAGATGCCGCCCCAAGAGCCTGCGCCCTCCAATGGGAGCTGACTTTTTCTTGTGAGAACATGGCCTATCTGCTTCCAGTTCACAAGGTCGTCGCTTTCATATAGAGGAACGCCCGGAAAAAACTGAAAAGAGCTGCAAACAAGATAATATTTGCCCTCAGCCTTACAAATGCTAGGGTCAGGGTAAAAACCCGATATGACCGGATTTATGTACTTCATATTGTGACCTCCGTTTATATTATACAGACATTATAATCTATTTCAGATGGCTTTTCAATATCTTCTCGTGCAGGATCGGTGAATTTTTGTGCAAATAAAAAACAAATTTCAGTTTACGATCTTTGCGTTGGGGTAAAGCGATCAATTGATACGGATATCTAAGTGGGATAGTAGCTTTGACGGGCGAACGATGTTCGCCCCTATAGTTTTTTGTGGGGATATATGTTAAGTTAAACGTTTTTGATAGCGTATTCAGTATAAAAGTTACAAATTGTAATTTTTACTTCAACGTTTGTTCGTATGGCATATAACATTCTATATTTTGGGGATATATCTGAATATAGAACTTGTGTTCCCTGTGAAAACAAACAAATATTTTAGTCATTTCGGCAAAAAGCGATAAAATCTGTTGCCAAATTGTAACCTTTATGATATCATGAGGTTGATATACGAAAACGTATAAGATAACTCTGTCAGTTAGGGGGGCGTTTGGAATGGAAAAGGGACTGAAAAAAGTTTTTTCGGCTATGGGTTCGGTATTTTGTGCTGTTATGATGATCATGCTTTGTCAGGTGACAAATGCGGTGAGCTACAGCGAACAGACCGTCACCGTGGACTATGATTATCAGGTCATAGACTCTTTTGAGGGCGTTGACGCTAAATACGTTCTTGGCTATTCCGACACCGGTTATTACTGCTGTGCAGGCTATGTTTCACGTTTTTATGAAGAAAAGTTCGGCGTTACAGTATACAACATAAACATGGTGGACGACAAGCCTAGCGTGTACTGCTACGGCAAAAAGGCGGAGCTTCGTGAAGTGAAAACTCCGCAGGCCGGGGACATAATGCAGGACAAGGATTACTCTCATGTTGCCATTGTAAAGGACTGTCAGGGTACGACGGCTACTCTTATCGAGCAGAACTACAAATGGACTTGGAACGACACTGTTTACACTGTGAAAAACAGAAAGGTACTTACTAACAATCATTATTTCTACAGACTTTACATAAACGGCGTTGCGCAAAGCCTTGACATCGACACAACAAGGCCTGTTATCGCAAACGCAGGCTGTGAGAACATTACTGGAAAAGGCTACACTGTTAAAGCGGATATTTCTGACAACAGGGCTGTGGCTTCGGTAAAGGTATCCACTTATTTTGAGGGCAACAAGGCAAAGACTATAAGCCGTGTTTACACATCAGCGGTGAACTCGCTTTCACACTCAGTAAAGGTGACTGACCTTGGGGGCAAGGACGGATATTATATTACAACCATAACGGCTACTGACGAGGCCGGGAACAGCTCCGAGCAGGTCATAAAGACTTATGTTGACACAACTGCGCCGACCATATCAGGGGCAAAGGTGGAGAACATCACAGCAAAGGGCTTTGACGTTTCTTGCAATGTGAGCGACAAGAGCGGAGTTTCAAAGGTGGTCTTCCCTTCTTACCCTACAAAAAATGGTGAAAGTGCAAAGAAATACGCAAGCGGAAAGCTTTCGGGCGGCAAGGCTTCGGCTTATGTTTCTGCTGAGGACTATTCAGTAAAAAGCGGTGAATTTACCGTTAAGATAACGGCTTATGACAAATACGGAAACAGCTCAGCAAAAACTATAAAGGCTAGCATAAAGCCTGCGGCTTCGGTAACATTGGATAAGACTTCACTGACTCTTGACAAGGGCAAAAGCAGTGTTATTTCTGCAAAAATGGGTGGCGGAAGCGGTCTGACGGACTTTGTTTCCTGGAAGTCTTCTAACAGCAAAATTGCTTCTGTGTCAGACGGAAAGGTCACTGCAAAAGGGATTGGCAGAGCAACTATCACAGCATACACAACAGGAAAAAATGTTAAATGTACCGTCACTGTAAAGGGTAAAATCAGTGACAGCAGTATTTCGGCTATAAAAACGCAAAGCTACACAGGGAAGGCGGTTTCTCCTGCTCCTACGGTGACATATGGTGGCAAAAAGCTTGTAAAGAACACTGACTACACTGTGAGCTACTCAAAGAACACCGCTGTAGGTCAAGCGAGCGTAAAAATAACAGGCAAGGGCTTATACAAAGGCACAAAAACTGTGAACTTCAACATTCGTCCTGCCACAGTGACGAAGCTAAAAGTTTCTTCCACCGGTGAAAAGAGCGTTAAGCTTTCTTGGAAAAAGGTAACGGGTGCTGACAGCTACGCTATATACAGATATGACAACACAAGCAAGAAATGGCAGAGGATAAAAACTGTAAAGGCTGTGAGCTTCACTGACAGCGGACTTGCTCGTGCAAAGGGGTACAGCTACAAGGTAAAGGCTGTGAAAAAAACTGGCGGAAAAGAATACATTTCGGCTAGCTACTCAAAGGCTGTAGAGGCTGTCACAAAGCCTGCAAAGGCTTCATGCACGGCTAAATCAGCAGGCAGCGGCAGCATTGAGGTATCATGGAAAGCTGTTGGGGGTGCAAGCGGATATGAGATATACTCCTCTTCAAATGGCAGTGATTATGTGAAGTCGGCAAAGGTGGGTGGCTCTAAAAAGAGTGCTATCGTATCAGGATTTGAGCCTTACTCACTTAGAATGGTAAAGGTAAGGGCTTACAAAACTGTGAACGGAAAGACTTCTTACGGGGCTTTTTCGCAGGCGGTTATGGTTATTATTAGGTAGGCTGGATACAGAAACATATGATATAAAATAAGCAAGCGATAGGTGATATGCGGGCGACCAAAGGTCGCCCCTACGATAGTTCAAGCATTGTAGGGGAGCGGCGCAATTTCTGCTTTGCAGAAATACGACGACCCGATTTCGGAACGTTACCATTTGTAAGATTGCAAAAAACTTGTGTAATTTCGCCATATATCGGTCGCCACTAAGATACATGACTGGTACGCTACACAATTGAGGTAAACCAAACGAGCGAACAATGTTCGCCCCTACATTTTTTATTGCTACACAAAAAAGGACAGCACTTTGGAAAAAATGCTGTCCTTTTTCTATATTCATATAGGTCTATCTTTCCATTTTCCAGAACTCTACAGAGTATGGCTTAAGCTCGCTGCCGCCACCAAAATCATGGATCGTGCCTGTGAGAAGCTCCTCTGCCTGACCGCAGCCTGCGTCAAAGTGGGCTGTGAAAGGCTGATCGTCAGCGTTTATTGCAATAAGGACACGCTCACCCTCAAACTCACGCTCGATTATACACTGCTTATTGGTAAGAACAGGTATTTTGATAGAGCCATAGCAGAGAGCCTTGCTGTTTTTGTGTGCCTCTGCCATTTTTGAAATAAGCTCGGTGAGGTCGTTCCACTCAGGCTTTTCAAAGCTTACACGGAGAGCAGGGTCGCCCTCGCTCTTGTTTGCCTTTGTTCCCCACTCTGAGCCGTAATATACACATGGGATACCAGGCATACCAAAGAGCATTCCATAGATAAGTGGCAAATGACGCTCATTTGTGAGCTGGCTTGCTATTCTTGATACGTCATGGTTATCAACAAAGCACAGCAGGTGCATTCCTCTGTATCTGCACCAGTTCTCAGGTCCGAACTGATTTTTCAGAGAGTGGCATATCTCAAACATATTCATGCAATTGAAGCTTGAATAAAGTCCCTTATAGCACTCGTAGTTCGTGCAGGAATGGAGCATTTCAGGATTTACCCACTGAGCGTAATCACCATGTAGAAGCTCGCCGATAAGAACGAAATCCTGCTTGAGCCAATCGCAATGCTGTCTGAGGCGTTTGAGGAAATTTTTATCAAGGCAATATGCAACGTCAAGGCGGAGTCCGTCTATATCAAACTCCTTGACCCAATTTGTTATGCATTCCAAGATATGATCCACTACCTGCGGATTGTTAAGGTTTAGCTTAACAAGGTCAAAGTGACCCTCCCAGCCCTCATACCAAAGTCCGTCATTATAGTTGCTGTTGCCGCCGAAATTGATATGGAACCAATCTTTATATGGTGAGTTCTCACGGTTTTTCAGAACGTCCTGAAAAGCCCAGAAGCCTCTGCCGACGTGATTGAAAACGCCGTCCAAAACTACCTTTATACCGTTTTCGTGAAGCTCTTTGCAGACCTTTGCAAAGTCCTCATTTGTGCCAAGGCGGCAATCTATCTTGCGGTAATCTCTGGTATTATAGCCATGAGTGTCGGAATCGAACACCGGTGAAAAATAGATAGCGTTGGCACCAAGCTTTTTGATATGAGGTATCCAATCTATTACCTTTAATATCCTGCTTTCCTCTTTGCCGTCATTCTCAAATGGCGCACCGCAGAATCCAAGAGGATAGATCTGATAAAATACACTTTCGTATGCCCACATAATATTATCTTCCTTTCTGATGCTAATAGAAAATGTTGTTCGCAGATGAAATATGATTTGCTGAGAAAAAGCGGGCGAAAGCTGTTCGCCCCTACAGGGGTGGCATGACGTTTCTAGTCCTTAAATTTCTCAGCTTATTTATATTTTATGGAATATCTGCAAAACTATAGTTAAACTATACAAAATGCAGCAAAAGGCAACACCGCACAAGGATTGTGCGTAAGATGCGCCGTCAGATTTTTCGTCAGATTGTGCTAAAGCGACGCAGGAATACTAACGTATTTCAAGGAGCTTTAGTGCGATATGACGGAAAATCTGCAAGCAGATTGCGTGCAAAGCCGACAGGCGTGCCTTGTGCGGTGTTGCCTTATTATTATATCAAACTTTGGCATATTTCTCAATACTCATTTTTCATTAATATAATCCACACTTTTGTGCATTTTGTACAACTATTGACAAATCAATCGTGAAATGATATTATATTTATAACAAATGTCAAGGGTTGATTTTTGGTAAAGGCAGGGATAAAAATATGAAGAAGATACTTGTGCTTTTCACAGGCGGAACTATCGGGAGCATTACTACTGACGGCATAATAGATGTTGAGCGTGAGGGAAAATACGCTGTTGTGGAGGCTTACAAGAGTGCATACGGCGATGATGTGGAATTTGAATGTCGACAGGTACTTAATATACTCAGCGAAAACATGGGGTTTTCGGGGTGGGAGAAAATGATACACGAGATAAACAGCATTGATACGGCTTTATACTCGGGAGTTATCCTCCCCACGGAAGCGACACGCTGGCTTACACTTCTGCTCTGCTTGGAATGTATTTCAGGCATTTTGATATACCCCTTTTTATTATCGCAAGCAACAAGCCCATTGGCGAGAAAGGTTCGAACGGGCTTTTCAACTTCACCTCGGCGGTGGGTCTTATAAAAGAGGGAAAATACAAGGGCGTTTTCACGCTGTACGAGAGGGTCATGCTTCCTACGAGGGTGATACCTGCAGACACCTGTCGGGACAAGTTTGGGGTATATGGTTATGACGGTTTCAATGATTTTTCGGTTTTCAGCGGAGTGAGCGAGAATATGCTGTCACGCCCTAGGGAACGGATCTTCCATAATGATGTCAAATTTGGGAAGCGTGTTCTTTTTATAGAGGGTTATCCTGCAATGGACTTCGGGTGCTTTGTGCCAAACGAGGACACAGCGGCGGTGCTTTACTCACCTTATCACAGTGCGACGGCTTGCACTGACGTTTCAGAAGGGAAAAGCTATGCACTGACGGAATTTATCAAGCGGTGCATAACAAAGAACATTATGGTGTATATTTGCGGTCTGAAAAGAAAAGTGCCTATATACTCCACTGTGGCGGAGATAATAAAGGCAGGCAGCATACCAATATACACCACCTCAGCGGTGGCGGCTTATATGAAGCTTCTGCTTGCTTACAATCAGGAGGAAATGCCTGTGAAAGAGGTCATGGGGAAAGACCTTTTCTTTGAGGAGGTAAAATTCTCATAAACATTGTTTCAGTTATTGACAAAATGCTGAGCTTGTGATAAAATCAAAGTATATTAAAATAGTATATTTAAAAAAATACAACGGAGGTAATAAA
>ERZ773110.2450-NODE-2450-length-12203-cov-2.879569_pt1 | contig 12203 bp, 10 predicted proteins | sample MGYA00580568_ERZ773110 | MGnify/ENA primary metagenome ERZ773110 (study PRJEB29015, sample SAMEA2737870) | human gut metagenome | biome: human gut; feature: human-associated habitat; material: faeces | place: China | collected 2012 ... | reverse complement strand
CCTCCTTATCTATTTGGGTGCTAACATTCGCTCCGAACAAAAAGAGCGTTGATGTGAATTTTCTTTTCTTTCTTTGTTCTAGTCGTACTATAACACTAGTTATTAGCACTGTCAATAGGTGAGTGCTAATTTTTTTTATTTTTCCCGACGCTCCTTTTCTCCCTCCCCCCCCCTAAAAGATTTTTATTCATCGCCGTACACAGCAATAAAATGAATCAGTACCTCTGTTTCGGAACTGGCATACTTTTTGGCAGATGCTTCCAGCGGCTGTGATTGATATGCTTCAAACGAATCGCCCTCGTCGCGTCCAGATATGTAGCGATTATCATTTAGTTTCCACTTCCTCATTTCTTCAAAATAAGCAGTATTCGCCATTTCCGAATTCCAGTCCATTCGCTCCAGCAGATAATACTCCATTCCATGATAACATTCTTCGCAAATTCCCGTAAAAAATTCTTCTGCTGTCTGAGATGTTAAATGCTCTGGAGCATACCATATTTCGTTCTCTTCATTATTATATAATGCAACGCAATTCGATGATCCTGTCTCTTTCACATACAGCGGAATTTCGGGAATTCCAAGTCGTTCTGTTTCAAGCCGTACCATCTTCTGCGCTGCAATTGTTCTTTCTTCCAGTGTTTTTTGCCTCCATTCGCTCTCCTTTAAGCTCAGCAGAAATTCTTTATTTTCCTGAAAAATGTTCTCCTGATTCTGGACGAGATTATAGTCCTTTTTTCGTTCGTAAAGTTCTGCCACTCCGGACGGAGACTCAAGCTTCCAATATATCATCATACAAGTCGGTACCATACTCACGCATACTGAAACAAACAGAAATGCGTTTAAGTCACTTCTTTTTAATCTCCAGAATTTTTTCGGAGAATATTTTCGTTTTTTTCTATGTAAATCTCTTAAAACCGTAACAAGAAATATCCCATCCAGCACTGCAAGAAACAACACAATTTTCAGTGAATATTGGGCAAATAAAAACAGCATCAGTATGCTCGGCGGAAATGTATAGAATAAAACTTCATTTGCAGTTCCATCTGCGCAGTAGCTTCGAATGGGTGAGGCCAGCCACAAAATCAGGCACAGCGCATAGGCAAAAAGCATTGTCCCCGACGAAATATGGACGGAACATTCTGTAATATATACCTCAACCTGTTTCACATACATCACATACAAGATACAGATCGGATATAAAATCGAGCTTTTGCTCAACCAGTATGCCGCTGATTTTCTTTCCCGTCTTCTTTTCTGTTCCTCCATATCAGATCCCCCTGATTTTTCTTTTGTTTTATTTGAAATACTTGTATGTTTATTTTAGCGTAATTTTTCGTTTTTGCCTATCCTTCGTTTTTCAGTTGAATCTTTCTGTAAAAACCAAAATTGCGAAACCCTGTTTTGGCAGGACTCCGCAATCTCTTTTTCCTATTTACTTTATGATACATGACGGGCAGCATATTTCATTTTCTGGTTTCCGGCGCATTTCTTAAAATACTGCCGGATCGCATCTTCGTTCATATCGTTTCCGATAAACACAGCCTGGCCGGCGTTTTTCTGTTCTGTGCCGGTGATGCTGTAGCGGTGATCGGCGACATCAAATTGGAGAAACTGGTCTCCGGCTGCGAACTGTCCTTTTGCACGGATGATATTTCCAAACGCTCCGCGAATGATCTGTTCCAGAAAACACCACAGGGTTTCCGGTGCCTCCATTCGGATATTTTCGAAGGAGAAGGTCTCCGGCATCTTTTCGCCGCTCTGCGTATCCTGTACTTCTTTCTCATATCGGCCGCCCAGCAGCAGGCTCTGGTAATCTTCCCGTGTCATCGTGGATGCATAATCCGTGATGATTTTTGCCTGCGGGTTAATTTCCTGCAGAAATTTCTGGATGCGCTGTTTTTCTTCCGCCTGGCATGCTTCTGTTTTGGAAACAATGATCGTATCCGCGCTTCGGATCTGATCCTGATACAGCTCGGGATATTCCGCCATATAGCGGCGGTAACTGTAAACATCCACAATAGTGACCGGCGAGAGAAGCTGAATTCTCTCGTACTCGATCTGACGCAGATTTTCTATAATCCGGGCGAGACTTCCGACGCCTGTCGGTTCTACGATCAGGTATTCCGGGTCTACCACATTGGCAATGGTCAGCACGGATGCTGCAAAATCCTTTTTCCCGATGCAGCAGATGCACTGCTCTGTCATTTCCCATACATTTTTCTGCGTTCCTTGCCGGTTCTGGCCAAGACGTGCGCCGTCGATTCCTGCGGCTCCATATTCATTTTCCAGTATGGCAAACCGCTGATCGACGTTCCTGGCCAGCCGTTTGATAAATGTTGTTTTTCCCGCGCCCAAAAAGCCGGATACGATCAATATTTTCATACGTTTCCTTTTTCAGTCAAATTTTCAAATCATCAGTCAGCCAATTTAACGACTGGTTTGATTAAATCCTTCGGTTTATCTCTCATGAGGAACAGTGCTTCTTCCAGATGATCCCATCCATCAAACACATGTGTGGACAGCGGGCTGACATCCAGCTTGCCTGCCGAAACAAGAGCTCCCAGTTTTTCCATGCGGAGTCTTCCGCCAGGCATCAGGCCTCCGTTAATCTGTTTGTGACCCATTCCAACGCCCCACTCTACACGCGGAATATCAATGTTGTCACCGGATCCAAGATAGTTTACATTTCCGATCTTTCCGCCCGGTTTCAGGCATTTTACTGCTTCTGCAAAGGTTTCTACACCACCGCCGGCGATGACTACTTTATCAACACCTTTTCCATCTGTCATATCAAGTACCTGCTGGAAAATCGGTCCGTTCTTGTAGCTGACAAAATCCGTTGCGCCGTATTTTTTTGCCGCTTCTACGCAGACCGGTCTCGTTCCGACAGCAATGATTCTCGATGCGCCGCGCATATTCGTTCCGGCTACCGACATCAGACCAACTGGTCCGATTCCGATGACAAGAACTGTATCACCAAACTGTACATCGGCAAGCTCTACGCCGTGGAATCCGGTCGGCACCATATCGGAAAGCATGCACGCGTCGACAACATTGATGTTTTTCGGAAGCAGCGCAAGGTTTCCATCGGCATCATTTACATGAAAGAATTCAGAAAAGACACCATCTTTGAAGTTGGAGAATTTCCAGCCTGCCAGCATTCCGCCGGAGTGCATGGAATAACCAGCCTGTGCTTCCAGAGAATTCCAGTCCGGAGTGATGGCCGGCACAAGAACCCGGTCTCCCGGTTTGAAATCTTTTACGAGCTCTCCGACTTCCACAACCTCTGCACAGCACTCATGGCCCAGAATCATGTTATGACGGTCACCGATGGCCCCTTCCCATAAAGTGTGGACATCTGATGTGCAGATGGCAACTGCCAGTGGACGGCAAATGGCATCCATCGGCCCGCATTTCGGGCGTTCTTTCTCGATCCATCCGGATTCACCGATTTTCAGCATTGCATAACCTTTCATATCTTTTGCTCTCCTTTCAGATTGTTAATGATTTATCGATTCCTATGATTCGAATATATCACTAATAGGTTACTAATTCAACAGAAAAGTCACGGAATATCGTAGAATATTCCGTGACTTTTTTATAGCTTTTGCACAATAGATTACTTATAGATACTTTTTATCAAATTCTGTACCGACCGCATTCCCATACCGAAACGGCTACAGCCGGCTTTCTGCATTTCCTGTATAGTTTCCAGACTGCGGATTCCACCGGCGGCCTTGATCTGAATGCGACCGGCGGCTTCACGGCTCATGATTCGAACCTGCTCCACGGTGGAAGGACAGCCGGGATACCATCCGGTGCTCGTCTTTACATAATCCGCACGGCCTTCCACACACAGATCCACTGCCTGGCAGATTTCCTGCTCCGTCAGCTGCGGTGCCTCGATGATCACCTTAAAAATCGCCGAAGGCACCTGCTCCCGGATGGCCAGAAGTTCTTCTTTTACATAAGAAAATTCGTGGCTTCTGAATGCCGTAAGATTCATCACCATGTCGATTTCCCGGCAGCCAGCCTCCCACAGTTCTTTTGCCTGCCGCTTCTTCTGTCCGGTCGTATCTCCGCCGCCCGGAAAGCTTACCACGCCTCCCGCATGGATTTCTCTGGTGTCCTGCAGCCGTTCTGCCACATGGGCGCTGAACGCCGGCAAGGTAAACACAGCAGCCAGACGATATTTCTTTGCCAGCTCCACCATCGCATCAATTTCATCCATTGTATGAAATGCCTGTACACAGCTGATATCAATCTGCCGCATCAGTTTCTTCTGTTCTTCTGTCTCATCGCTCATTTACTCCGTCCTTTTCCCGAAATCTCCACCTCGTACTTGCTTCCGATGATCCGCACGTGGTCAATGCTCACCGGCCGGTTCTGCCAGTAGGTGACTCTGTGCACCACAAGAAGCGCATCCTTCGGCTCCGTTTTCAGAACCTGGGCTTCCATAAAGGTCGCGGATTTCGCTGAAATTCTGTCTCGTGTCTCATCAATCTGCAAGCCGAATTTCTCCTCCAGAAACTGATACAGCGCTACAAACTGATTCTCATACGCCTCGATGCCAGGGACTTTCGCATATTCGATATAATTTTCCATCAGCGTAACAGGCTCTTCATCCGCAAGCTGCAGCCGCTGAATCCTCGCCACGCTGGTTCCCTCCGGAATTTCCAGTTCATCGGCGAGCTGTTTGTCCGCCGAAATGATGTCGATCATCATATCTGACGTCGTTACCCGATATCCTTTTTTCATCAGGGATTCCGTGACCGATGTGACCTTGTTATAATTCTGAATTGCCTTATGATTCAGCACCCTCGTTCCAGAACCCTGGCGAACCTCAACCAGTCCCTCCTGCACCAGCATCTTTACTGCATTCCGTACCGTAGTACGGCTGACCTGATAGATTTTCTCCAGTTCACACTCCTTCGGCAGAAATCCCCCGACAGGATATGTTCCCTTATTGATCTCGTTTTTCAGTCTGCTGTAAACCTTCACATAAGCCGGTGCATTTTTCATCTTCTTCCCCTCCCGTGAAATATCAATATCCGCTTTTTGATCCTTTTTGCAGTATACCATATTTTGACGGCACAATCGAGTCCCAAAGAAGAGTTCCTGTTTTCTGCTTTGTCACCGACACATACTCTGCCAGACGCACAGAAAAAAGGCAGACGCATGTCATTTCTTTATGACTCACATCTGCTCTGCATGAATCTTCTTTTTTCTGCTGTCTGCGAAATACTTCCATTCTCCAGAAGCAAATCTCTCTTTCTGCGGTGTAAATTTTTGTTACAAATTTTTTATTGTTCTTTTCTATTTTTTCGTATCAAACCGCATCACCGCCATGTGCACCACGTACGGCACCAAGATGACCGGGATTGCCAGGTATGCCAGGATGCTGTACACCTTCTGGATCAGCGTCAGCAGACCAAACTGTGCGATAAGGAAGTCCGCGATGCAGCAGACAAGCGCGGCAAGGATCTGGGTGCGGCTGATTTTGCCTGCGGTTTCTGTTCTGCTGCTTCGTTCAGCGAGACCGGCGTGGATTCGTTTGACCATGGCGGCAACCATGTTGACGGCTGTGGATACGGCACCGAGGATGATCAGTACGGAAATCAGCGGTGTCATGAATTTACTGCCGACGCCCTGCTGAACCATAAATAATGTCGGGACGCTCTGCTGGATCATTTCCGGGTTCTGGTATACGGTCATGATTCCGAGGACGACCATGATCATCAGAAGGGCATTTAATACGGCACCGACTGCCATGCTCTTTCCGGCATCCTGCGGTTTTTCGAAGGATTTGGCATGCTGGACGAAGACTGCGACATTGGCAAGCTGGAAGGTTCCGTAGAGGAATGCGGCGTACAGGGCTTTGCCGAATGGGAGGTCTGCGGTTTTCATGGCGTTTACAGTATCGCCGATCTTTCCGGCTCCGGCGATGATGTTCGGGACGTAGACGATCAGCAGACCGGCGATAATGCAGATGGACAGCACTGACGCTACTTTCCGCACCAGATCCGTTCCGAATACCGAAACGACGAAAATAATTTTCCAGTTTCATAACGATTCTCCCTTCTTCCTAACAAGCAAAAGGGCATACTGACCTTCTGTTGGTCAATACGCCCTTGTATCTCCGATGTGCTTTAGTATATCACAGTTTTAACGCGAATGCACTCAATTTTAAGCAAAACGCAAAAGATCCCGGGATTTTTCTCTCCCGGGATCTGAAAATTCTTACTATGTAATTCTTTTTTAAACCACACGTCTTACCGCAAGAATCGTGGTATACGCTGCGTTGCTGCTGATCTTGATACCGTCGCGCTCATTGCTTGCGTGTACGATTGCACCGCCGCCGATGTAGATGGCTACGTGGCCGCTGTAGCAGATAATATCGCCCGGCTGAGCCTCTGCATAAGATACACCGCGTCCTACACCACGCAGTGCACTGGAGGAATGCGGAAGGTCGTATCCGAAGTGTGCGTAAACGCTCATGATAAAACCAGAGCAGTCAGCTCCGTTGGTAAGGCTTGTGCCGCCCCATACGTATGGATTTCCAATAAACTGTGTTGCATAGGATACGATGGCACTTCCGGTTGCGCTTCCGGTGCTGCTGGAGCTGCTGGAATCATCCGAGCTGCTGGTATCGCTGGACGAAGAATCATCGTAAGAGCTTCCTCCGTTAGACGGTGTTGTTGTCGTGGTGGAGCTTCCTGTGCTGGACGGTGTGTTGTCTGCCGTTGTTGTATTATTTGCAGCACTGCTTGCGGCTGCTTCTGCTGCTGCCTGTCTTGCTGCTTCTGCCTGGCGGGCTGCCTCGGCTGCTTCTGCTGCCTGACGGGCCTCTTCGGCTTTTCTTGCTGCCTCTTCGGCTGCAATCTCCTCCTGGATCTGCTGGATCTTTGCGTTCTGCTCTGCCAGTACTGCGTTGTACTGTGCAGCCATGTCGTTCAGGTCTGCGATCTGGTTTTCGTAGTCATCGGAAACGGCTTTTTTCTGCTCAAGCATTGCCTCAAGGGACTGCTGCTGTGCTTCCTGCTCTGCCTCACTGGCTTCGAGATCTGCTTTTTCATCTGCAAGCTGATTGCTGTAGTCTGTTACCTGCTGTACAAGATCCATGTACTCCTGCAGGCACTCTCTGTCGTATTTGTATAACTTCTGGGTGTACTCAGCCTGGTTGAGAATGCTGCTTAAATCTTTTCCCTCCAGAAGAAGTGCTGCCCAGCCGTTGTCTCCGCCGCTCTCATAGAGGAACTGGATTCGTTTTTTCATCAGCTCGTACTGCTCGTCCTCTTCAGCCTGGGACTGTGCCAGTTTTTCCTGTGTTGTTTCAATTTCTGTCTGTTTCTCTGCAATTTCATTTTTCAGATTTTCCACGGATGCCATGGTTACAACAAGCTGTGCGTCCAGGTCATCAATCTCGCCGGTAATCTGATTCTTTTTGGTTTCCAGATCGTCGATTTCTGCTTTTGCGTTGTCAAGCTGTGCGCTGGTCTCTGCCTGTGCTGCCTGCTGCTGCTGTAACTGCTCCTGTTTCGAGGCGCTTACTGTCATTACCTGAGCTGCACTTACGATCACTGCTAAACTTAAGGCAAGAAATTTTTTTCTCATTCTTTCACTCCCAAATTGATTCGTTGTATGTAGGTTTCTTTGTTTCAGGTTTCCCTGTTTCTTAGAAATTCAATTATTCTGTAACAATTTTGAAATATTTTTCCCAATTCTTTTACATAATATCACAATTCACAAATGGATGCAAGGAAAAATATCCCGACTTTTTGTAAACAATTCGTGAACAGTAACGATACATGTTATTTTACCTTCTGTACACTCACACAACTCAATTTGTATTGATCCGGCGAGGAAAGCGCATCGCCGTCAGGGATTGAAAAGTCCTCTGCGGAGAATTTCGCACAGAGTGCCCGGTACTGATCCTCTGTAAAGTACGGCACCGCATCCTGATTCCATTCCAGACTGATTTCCTGATCGGCCACGCCGCGCGTTACAATTTTCCCGCCTTCAAAATCCTTTTGTTTCATTTCTTTTAACGCATTGTAAACTGCAGTTCCATAATCCAGACGTACTTTCAACACGGCATTGGCGTACTCCTCCACGCCGCCGTTTGCGATCAGTGCTCCGCCTGCCGCAGATGCTGCTGCGCCAAGTACATTCTGATACGATGCACCGTCCGAGAAGAGAATCTGTCCGCCCTCACCATACCAGCTTTTGATTTTTTCCAAATACGACGGTGATACGCTGCTGCTTTTCCGATACGTATAATCCAGCGTGATGCTGTTTTCTCCAAGTCCCAGATCCGCAGCGGCCGCCTCTGCACCGAGTGCATAACCTGTCCCGTACTTTGTTCCGTTCTCTTCGTTTTTCTGTCCGATATAGCCCAGGTGCGTGTAGCCGGCCTGTACTGCCGCATATCCTGCCAGGTAGCCGGCCTCTGATACATCAATTTCCAGGCTTTCTGTATTTCCGCGGAGACGGCTGCGGCCGCTCTCACTGACCGGTTCTGCCTCCAGCAGCAGAAAACGGACATCCTTCCAGTCGCGCTGTGCATCGTAAACGGCGCGGCTCATGCTCGTTCCGGCACAGACGATAACGGATGCTCCCTTCTGCGCCGCCTCTTTGATGGTGTTTTCATAGTCCTCTGTTGTCCGTCCTGCCGGAACACTTGCTTCATATTTCAGACCGCTCTCGTCTCCATACTGCGCAAGACCGTTCCATGCTGACTGATACACGGCATCGGAAGCTACCTCACTGCCGTCGGTTACCAGCACCAGATCCACTGGTTCCGCCTTTTCTTTTCCGCAGCCGCCCAGCAGCAGCAACGACACTACGCCAAGACAGAGCGCCCATTTCCAGCTCTTTCGCATGTTTACTCCCCTTGTATTTTTATTTTCCAGATTTTTTCTTTTGTATTTCTGATCTGCGTCTTTCACGCACCTTCTAGTATAGACAATTCCAGCGCAAAAAGAAAGAGAGAATACACGAACTACAAAGTTTTTTTGTATTCTCTCTTATTTTTTATAGAAGATATTTTACTGGAACAGATCGTTCAGGATTTCTGCCGGTTTCTTCCTGCGGTAGCCTTCACTGTCACTTAAGATACTGCTGCTCCAGGTGAAATGATTCACACCGGTCAGATAGGACCGGTCAAGAACTTTTACACCATACCGCTCATACGCAACCGGATAATACATTTTCATGTATTCATTTGCCAGCTCAATAGCTTCACTGTTAATGCTTCCTGTTGAAGAAACGGTTCCGCCAAGCTGAATATACGGCGGTGTCGCATGAATGACAACCACGCTGCCGTCCGAGCACTGGCCAATGACAATCCAGACATGACCGCTCTTGCTGACCACATCACCCGGCGTAAATTTCTGGGACGTATCGCCTGTCACGCAGGTTCCCCAGCCTTTTCTTGCAAAGTAGGCCGGCATTCCAGTGGAGGTTGTCGTTGCATACTCTTTCGTCACCTGATGTGCGGTCCATCCGACATAGCCGGAACAGTCAAGACCTTTTCCGTACTCATACAGATGATCGGAATAGTTGTAGGTGGAATTCTGTGTATTGAAGAATTGTTTCCACTGCGCATTGACGCCGTAACTCTCTGCCTCTGCGTCTGTGTGGCCGCCTCCCCAGATATACAGGGTGTTTCCAAGCGGAAGCAGTGCATTTTTCAGAAAGTTCCGTACGGTGCGGACACCGATCTGCGCGGACGGTTCAAATCCGTCCGGACTCTGTACCAGCTTGCCGTCCTCATCGAACACATACGTTTTTCCGTCGATCACCTGTTTTCCGGTTATCATGCCGCCCCAGTTTCGGAAATAGTATGTATTTCCGCCAATCGACTGCCAGCCGATTGCCATTTTCGAGTCAGATCCAAGGTAATAGAGGTTATTATCATAGGTAATAAACGCATTCTTGTACATGCCGCCCCAGCTTCGGAAATAGTAGCGGTTTTTGTCGTAGGTGATCCATTCAGACGATGCCATCGTACCGTCTTCTTTCATCCAGTACCAGTTGTTGTCATATTTCACCCAGCCGGTCTGAAGCGACGTATCCTTGTTGATCCAGTAATACGTTCCGTTGGTCAGATACCAGCCCTCTTTTGTAATCTGCTCGCCGTCTTCCAGAAAATAGTATTTCTTTCCATTGATATCGCAGACACCTGTATAGAAGGTTCCGTCATCCTTTGCCCAGTATTTCTTTCCCTGCCAGGTAAAAGATTCGTTATGGTAAACGCCGCCCCAGCTGTGGAAATAATATCTTGTTCCGTCAACCTCTTTCATTCCGGTGTACATCACACCGTCACCGTCGAAATAGTATCGGTTGTTGTCATACGTGATCCATTCAGATGCAGCACGTGTGCCGTCCGCTTTCAGCCAGTACCATTTGCCTTCCAGCTTCAGCCAGCCGGTCTGAACAGAACCATCCTGATTGATCCAGTAAGTCTGATCTCCCAGCTGAACCCAGCCGGTCTGGCTGGCATGATAGATCGATCCGTCATTCTGCGCTATGTAGGTTTTTCCTTTTACGGTAAAGAAGGTGTTTCGATATACACCACCCCAGCTCCGGAAATAATACTCGTTTCCTCCGATGCTCTGGAAACCGTTTTTATAAATGCCGCCCCAGCTCTGGAAGTAATACAGATTGTTGTTGATTTCTTTCCAGCCGGATGCCATCATGACACCATTATCATCAAACCAGTACCAGTTATCATCGTACAGCAGCCAGCCGGTCTGCAGGACGCCGTCTTCTCTTACCCAATAATATGATGTGCCTTTTTTCAGCCAGCCTTTTTGTGTGATCTGCGCTCCCGTAGTATCATCAAATGCGCAGAGATCACCATGTCCATTCATTGTTCTGACTATTCCACGGGCAACGATACCATTTTCCTGTACATAATACATTTTTCCGCTGATGCTGAGATACACATTTCTCTGAATGCCGCCCCAGCTCTGGAAATAATAAAGGTTTCCATCTACTTCCTGAAAACCATTTTTATAGATTGCTCCGTCTCCCTTGGCATAATAAAAATTATTATCGTATGTGAACCAGCTGTTTTCTGCCATGCGGCCGTTCCGGTCCGGATCCAGCCAGTACCAGTTTCCATTCCGGTAAAGCCATCCTGTTTTCAGCTGTCCGTTCTCATAAAAATCCCAGCCGCTGTCGCCTGCCTTAACCCAGCCATTCTGACTGGCCCGCACAGCAGCACCGCTGTCCTGTGAAGCCTGTGTCTGCGTTTCACTCTGTATCCCGCTCTGCTGATCCTCTGTCTCCACAGACTGGTCCATCACCGTGCTGCTCCCCACAGCACTCGCGGAAACAGTCGTCGGATGTACGCTGAGCATCAGCACCATAAAAAGTGTACCGCCCAGAAGACTTCTCAATTTTTTCTTCGATGTCATTGGCAAGTAACTCCCTTACTATATTATATCTGCTTTTCTCTCCATGTTACCATTAGAAATTATATTATCTTTTGTAATATTTTGCAATAAAAACGTAAAAAAAGAGACATTCACGAAGGAATGTCTCTTTTTTTCTGTGTTTTATTTCATGCTTTATTCTGTCTTTTCAAGACGATATCCTGTGTTATTAGAACAGTCCTGTAATCTTTCCAGTAGCGTCTACATCGATACGCTCTGCTGCCGGAACTTTCGGCAGACCTGGCATGGTCATGATGTCACCGGTCAGGGCTACGATGAAGCCTGCACCTGCGGAGATTTTCAGGTTACGTACGGTAACTTCGAATCCGGTCGGTGCACCGAGTTTGGTCTGATCGTCGGTCAGGCTGTACTGGGTTTTTGCCATACAGATCGGGCAGTTGCCAAATCCCATATCTTCGAGCTGTTTTGCCTGTTTCTTTGCATTTGCTGTCAGGACAACTCTGCTTCCGCCGTAGATCTTCTGAACGATCTCATTCAGTTTATCTTCGATAGAACCTTCCAGTTCGTATGCATAAGTAAAGTCGTTTGGTTCTTCTACGAGGCGAAGAACTTCTTCTGCAAGTTTGATTCCGCCTTCTCCGCCTTTTGCCCATACTTCAGAAAGAGCTACGTTTACGCCGAGTTCTTTGCACTTAGCTTCTACGAAGTCAAGCTCTGCCTTGGTGTCGGTCGGGAATGCGTTGATGGCAACTACGCAAGGAAGTTTGTATACATTCTTGATATTGCTTACATGTTTCAGAA
>ERZ773110.2448-NODE-2448-length-12221-cov-4.041756_pt1 | contig 12221 bp, 8 predicted proteins | sample MGYA00580568_ERZ773110 | MGnify/ENA primary metagenome ERZ773110 (study PRJEB29015, sample SAMEA2737870) | human gut metagenome | biome: human gut; feature: human-associated habitat; material: faeces | place: China | collected 2012 ... | reverse complement strand
TGCACCGTATGGCTGAAGCTAACCGTGCATTCGCTCACTTCAGATTTTAATTATAAAGGCTAAGAAAGAATATGGCAAACGATAAACAATTAATGTTTACAAGAAACATCGGTATCATGGCTCACATCGATGCTGGTAAAACAACTACTTCTGAACGTATCTTGTTTTACACCGGTCTGACCCATAAGATCGGTGAAACGCATGATGGTACTGCTACGATGGACTGGATGGCCCAGGAGCAGGAACGCGGTATTACAATCACATCTGCTGCAACGACTACTTTCTGGAACTATTTGGGTAACAAATATAAGATCAACTTGATTGATACTCCGGGACACGTGGACTTTTCCTATGAGGTGTCCCGTTCTATCGCAGCCTGTGAAGGTGCGTTGCTGATTGTCGATGCATCTCAAGGAGTACAGGCACAGACCATTTCCAATCTGTATATGGCTATCGAGCATGATCTTGAAATTATTCCTGTAATCAATAAATGCGATATGGCAAGCGCCATGCCGGAAGAGGTGGAAGATGAAATTGTCGAACTGCTGGGCTGCAAGCGTGAGGAAATCATACGTGCTTCCGGTAAGACGGGTATGGGGGTGGAAGAGATTCTCGCAGCCGTAATCGAACGTATTCCCCATCCGGTAGGAGATGAGGAAGCGCCGCTGCAAGCATTGATCTTCGATTCCGTATTCAACTCTTTCCGTGGTATTATCGCCTATTTCAAGATTGAGAACGGAGTGATTCGGAAAGGGGATAAGGTGAAGTTCTTCAATACGGGTAAAGAATATGACGCTGACGAGGTCGGGGTATTGAAGATGGAGCTGGTTCCTCGCAATGAGCTTCGTACGGGAGATGTTGGGTATATTATTTCCGGTATTAAAACTTCAAAAGAGGTGAAAGTGGGAGATACCATCACTCATGTGGGCCGTCCGTGCGCGCAGGCTATCGCCGGATTTGAGGAAGTGAAGCCGATGGTATTTGCGGGAGTTTATCCGATTGAGGCGGAAGATTTTGAAGATTTGCGCGCTTCGTTGGAAAAATTGCAGTTGAACGACGCTTCTTTGACTTTCCAGCCGGAGTCTTCATTGGCATTGGGTTTTGGTTTCCGTTGCGGTTTTCTGGGATTGCTCCACATGGAGATCGTGCAGGAACGGCTTGATCGCGAATTCGACATGAATGTGATCACTACCGTGCCCAACGTATCTTATAATATATATGACAAACAGGGAGAGATGAAGGAGGTGCATAATCCCGGTGGTATGCCCGACCCGACATTGATCGATCATATCGAGGAACCCTATATCAAGGCTTCCATCATCACCACTACCGATTATATCGGCCCCATTATGACGCTTTGTCTGGGGAAACGCGGAGAACTTCTTAAACAGGAATATATTTCCGGCAATCGTGTGGAGATCTTTTATAATATGCCTTTGGGGGAAATTGTGATCGACTTCTATGACCGTTTGAAGAGTATTTCGAAAGGGTATGCATCGTTTGACTATCATCCCAACGGTTTCAGACCTTCCAAGCTGGTGAAACTGGATATTATGCTGAACGGCGAGCCGGTGGACGCTCTGTCTACGCTGATCCATTTCGACAATGCCTATGATATGGGACGCCGGATGTGTGAGAAATTGAAAGAACTGATTCCCCGCCAACAGTTTGAGATTGCTATCCAGGCGGCTATTGGAGCTAAGATTATAGCGCGTGAAACCATCAAGGCAGTCCGTAAAGACGTAACAGCCAAATGTTACGGTGGCGACGTAAGCCGTAAACGAAAACTGCTTGAAAAGCAGAAAAAAGGTAAAAAACGAATGAAACAAATTGGCAACGTGGAAGTGCCGCAGAAAGCCTTCCTCGCAGTATTAAAACTGGATTAAAAAAAAGAACCGCAAGCAGTTTTTTCAGAGAGGTTTTCTGAACAAATTGCCTTGCGGTTAGTTTTTTAATACACCAGGTGATTGCCTTCTGTCTGCAGAGCTTTCCTTGGCAATCACTTTTGGAGAAAAAACAACTAGAAATATGAGAAAAGTTCTGTCTTTTTCGGGCTTCCTGATGTTGGGGCTCGTCGTATCGCAATTCCTGCCGGTGATAGCAGGTGAGGGGTATGGAACCGTGAAGTCCATATCGAATATACTACTCTATGTATGTCTTAGTTTTATAATGATTAATGTGGGCCGGGAATTTGTGCTCGACAAGTCCCGCTGGAAAAGTTATGCCGAGGATTATTTTATAGCAATGGCTACTGCTGCTTTGCCTTGGTTTATGATTGCTATCTACTATGTGTTTATCTTGCTTCCGCCTGACTATTGGAATAGTTGGGAGGCATGGAAAGAGAACCTGCTGTTGAGCCGTTTTGCCGCTCCGACATCAGCGGGAATCTTGTTTACCATGCTCGCCGCTATCGGGCTGAAGTCCAGTTGGATTTATAAGAAGATTCAGGTATTGGCTATTTTCGATGATTTGGATACGATCATCCTGATGATTCCTCTCCAGATCATGATGATCGGATTGCGCTGGCAGTTGATTATTGTCGTGGTGATTGTGTTTATGCTGTTGGCCGCCGGTTGGCAACAGTTGAATAAATACGACTGGCGTCAGGACTGGAAAGCGATCCTGTTCTATTCGGTTATCATATTTCTGGCTACGCAGATACTCTATCTCGGTAGCAAGGAGCTGTACGGAGAGGCGGGAAGTATCCATATTGAGGTGCTGCTTCCGGCATTTGTATTGGGTATGATCATGAAGCATAAAGAGCATGATACACCGGTTGAACGGTCGGTTGCTACGGGAATCTCCTTTCTGTTTATGTTCCTGGTGGGGATGAGTATGCCTCATTTTATCGGAGTGAACTTTGCGGAGACTCATGCCGGTACACATTCGGTGACCGGTTCGCAGGAAATGATGTCGTGGGGAATGATTCTATTCCATGTCGTGATTGTTTCTTTACTGTCAAATCTAGGAAAACTTTGTCCGATGTTCTTCTATCGCGACCGGAAGTTGAGTGAGCGCCTGGCTCTTTCGATCGGTATGTTTACCCGTGGCGAAGTGGGAGCGGGGATTATTTTCATAGCATTAGGATATAATCTGGGAGGTCCGGCATTGGTGATTTCAGTATTGACTTTGGTCTTGAACCTTATTTTGACAGGAATCTTTGTGCTTTGGGTGAAAAAACTGGCGCTGCGTTCCGTTACGACAAAGGGCACAACGATTCGTTCTTGACAAACATATTCTGATGATTATATCCGTAATGCAACTCTGATAGCCTGTGAGACTATTCTTCCTCTTCTTCTATTCCGTCAATAGGTAAAATTTTCCGGCTTTCTTCATGGGGTAACTGTTCCACTTGCCGTAGTTTGCGTTCAATGGCACGTGTCCGTTTCCCCATCACTTCTTCCAGTTGGTCGCCGGCACTTTGGAGGTTCTTTTGTACCTTTTCAAGCAGTCCTCCGAACTTGCCGAATTCTGTCTTGACAGCTCCCAATACAGTCCACACTTCTCCGGTACGCTTTTGGATCGCCAGGGTGCGGAAGCCCATTTGCAGACTGTTGAGGATAGCGCCTAATGTCGTCGGTCCGGTCACTACAATTTTATATTCTTTTTGGAGTGTCTCTACGAGGCTGGTACGGCGGATAACTTCAGCGTAGATACTTTCGAATGGCAAAAACATGATGGCAAAGTCCGTAGTGAAAGGTGGGTCCACATACTTGTCATGAATATCTTTTGCCATCTTCTTGATCGTATTTTCCAGTTGCTTGCCGGATGACTCCATCAGTGCGGTATCTCCGGCCTCGAATGCATCATAATACTGTTCGTAAATATCTTTGGGGAATTTAGCGTCAATCGGGAGGTAAACAGTGCTGTTGGCGTCATCTTTTCCCGGAAGTTTAATAGCAAACTCGACGAATTCTGTTCCGCTCTTTTTTGTTTTGACATTGGCATCGTACTGTTCCGGACTCATCATCTGTTCCAATAAAGCACCCAGTTGGACTTCTCCGAATGTGCCCCGCATTTTCACATTGCTCAATACCTTTTTCAGTCCGCCGACATCTTGGGCGAGAGATTTCATTTCTCCCAGCCCTTTCTGCACATTTTCCAGTTGCGAACGGACTATCTCGAAGGATTGCCCAATTCGTTCGTTCAGTGTTTTTTGCAGTTTCTCCTCCACCATCAGACGCATATCATCCAAACGTTTCTCGGTGGATTTTATTAACGTTTCCTGCTGGCGGGCCATCATGTCGAACTTTTGCCGTTGCAGTTCTCCGGTAGTCATCATGTTTTTGTGCAGAACGTCTTGAAGTTGCTGCATATTCTGGTTGAGCGTCTGCGTCATTTCCATGCGGAGTTCCCGGATACTGCGGTTCAGTTCCTCCCGGTTCTCTTGCATTTGTTGGCGCAGGGCTATCTGTAATTGTTCCGCTTGCGTTTGATTGTTGCCTTTCGTCAGAGCCAATACCAGCAGGACTGTCACTAATATGGCAATCGCAATGAGTAGAATCAGTTCCATCAATATGTAAGAATTTCGTTTCCGGTTTCAGTAATCAGAATCATGTTTTCCCATTGGGCGGAAGGCAGTCCGTCGTCCGTGCAGACTGTCCATCCGTCGGCTTCGTCTACGAATACTTCGTAAGTTCCCATGTTGATCATCGGTTCGATGGTAAAAGTCATTCCCGGCACGATCATCATGCCAGTGCCTCGCCGTCCGAAATGTTCTACATCCGGCTCTTCATGGAACTTCATCCCTACGCCATGTCCGCAAAGATCACGTACCACACTGAATCCGTTCTTCTCGGCATGCGCTTGGATAGCTGCGCCTACATCTCCCAATTGCTTCCAGGGTTGTGCGGCTGCAATACCTATTTCCATACATTCTTTGGTCACTTGAACCAATTTGCGCATTTCAGGGCTGACCTCTCCAATCATAAACATCCGGGATGCATCGGAGAAATATCCTTTGTAAATGGTAGAAACGTCTACGTTGATAATATCACCGCTTCTGAGAATCTCGTGCTTGTTGGGTATCCCATGACACACTACATCATTGATACTTGTGCAGACGCTTTTGGGAAATCCTTCATAGTTGAGCGGTGCGGGAATAGCTCCGTGGGCGGTTGTGAAATCATACACCATCACATCGATCTCTTCTGTGGACATCCCTTCACGGATATTCTCCGAAATATAGTCCAGCAACGCTGTATTGATTTTTGCGCTTTCACGAATCCCTTCCAGTTGCTCGGGGGTACGGAGTACCTTACGTGGCGGAAGTTTGTATCCTTGTTTTCTGTATTTCTGTATTTTCTCTTCTACTGCAGCCGGATAATTGGAGGGAGTAAACCGGAATCCCTTGATAAAGTTCTTCATTATTATATGATATTTAAAATCGACAGCAAAGGTACGAGATTTAATGGAAGATGTAGCTTTTGGGCTTTTAAAACTTTTCAGGCTCGGTGGTGAGAGTCGATTTTATTGGATTTGTATTATACGATTTGTATAATACGAATGTAATCGGACAAAAAGTTTTTGAAACGTTGAATACTAAAAGTAGGAAAGCGTTTATGGCATTGGTGCAGGGATTGAGATCTATTAATGCGAAGTTTGGTTTTGATCCCATCACTGCCACTTTGACTTTTAGCCTGTAGCTGGAGGATATCAGTCATCCGGAATTTACATTGGCCGATGATTGTTTGTCTGGATACTTCCGGAAGCATGGTAGGCATTCCGGAGAAAATAGCTTATTCTTTGTTGATGAAACTATTGGAAATAGCCGACAGGCAACGCCGTCCTTGTTTCCTGATCGCTTTTTCTGTTTCGATATGTCCGATTGATGTCCGCAAGGAACGGGCCCGTTTGCTTGATTTCTTTTCTACCACCTCTTGCGGGGACACGGATGCCACCCGGATGCTGAAAGCTACTTTCGACTTACTTCAATCGAAGAAAGAGTATATGAATGCGGATGTTTTATGGATTACTGATTTTAAAATACCGCTTCCCTCACCGAAGTTGACTGACCGGATATTGGAATATAGAAAGGCGGATACACATTTTTATGGCTTGCAGCTTGGCATTGCTGAGAATGAATGGATTCCTTTCTTCGATCGAGTTTACAGAGCCGATTATCCGGTTGCCCGTTGTTATTAATTTTTTGCCTTAAATACGGGTTGTATCTTTTGAATCTCCGATTCGAACCCAAACCAATAGCCATGTTCTGCTTCATCAGTGGGGAGGAAACATAGCCGTAAATTCTCACGATAAGTTCCGTATACTATTTCCCATTTCTCGGGTGGGACTTGGCGTTTGGTCCTTACTTTTTCCGCCGGAGCTTTCTTTAATGACATACCGGCCTCTATCCATGCGATACTGACTTGCGTCAGATAACCGGGATAATGCTTTTTACAGAAATCATATAAGATTAATCCTCTTCTTTCCAGACTTAGAGGGGTGTCTATGACGTCTGTCCGAACCAAATGATCAAGTAGCTCATGTAGGAAATGAGGATTCTCCAGAATTAATGTCCGTGTGATCGTCCGCCAGGTGGGAGTATTATAGAATCCATCCAAAAGACGGGACAGATAGTGGGCTGTTTGTAATTCTTCTACTGAGATTTCACGGGTTTGCAATACTTCGTATGGGGGAAGCGGAGAATATTGAATGCCCAATTCTTCTGCTCTTCTTCGCATTTCTGTGCCCGGAAGTAACTTTAATGATTCCAGTTGTATTTCCCCTGCACCATATTCTGCAAGTGTACGGACATCTTCAAATATTTCTGTCAGATGATAGAGGGGGAGACCTGCTATCAGATCGGCATGGGTTTCCATGTTCTTTAATGAACAGAGGTATTTCAATCCTTCGAGGGCGTCGGATAGTTTTCCGATACGGTGGCTTTGTTCCAAAACAGGTTCCCGCAAACTTTGAATGCCGGCTTCCAAATGCAATAAACCATCGGGTAAAGCAGCCAGTTCATTCTTTAACTCTTCGGAAAGGAGTGCCGGGTGAATTTCCAGGTGGAAACGGATATCCGGATATTTACGGAAAAGATTCAAGAGGTCTTTGGCTCTTTTGTTGTTATAATTGAACGTACGGTCGAGTACACGCACATTTTTAATACCATGCTGATGAATATTATCCAAACGTTCGCGGATGGCTTCCAATGGGATGGTACGGACAGGCTTTTCGCCGCCACTGACACAGAATGCGCAGGTATTGAAGCAACCTCGTGTCGTTTCCAGTTGGACAAAGGGTTTGCTCCAATTAAAGAAACGGCTTCTCTCCGGGGAAACCAATGCGGAAAAGTTCATGACGCGGGCAATACCGTTGTCTTGATATTCTTCCGATTCGTCAAGATAGCAGAGGCCTGTGATTGATTTCCATTCTTTTCTTGGTCGATTCCACACCTTTAACCATAATGGAAATACTTCTTCTCCCTCTCCCCGAAACACTCCGTTGACAAATTTGTTCTTGAATAGAAAGTCTTTGTTGTCTCCTAAAAATTCGGGACCTCCGAGTATGATACAGCATTGTGGAAGCAGTGCTTTGGAGCGTGAGACAATGTGTAACAGTTGCTCATGATTAAATAGCCAATTGGTAGCTGCAATAATATCCGGTTGGTGTTGATAGATCTGTTTGACGATGTTACCGGTGTTTTCATTAATTGTTGCGGAGACCATACACCATTCGACTGTGGTGTCATCTGCTATTTGCGCGTGCAAGGCAGGCAATGCCAAAGATGAATGGGCGTATGAACTATTTAAATCAAGCCAAAGAAGTTTCATGTGAGAATTTTAAATTATTTGGCAAAGGTACGAAAAACTTATGGCTTGTGGTATATAGTAAAATAAAAATGCTAATTTTGTATTTGTAAACGAAATAAACTAGAAAAGATATGAAACTGATTAAGAAATATGCGGGGCTTCTACTTATGCTGACTTTATTGGTCGGCTTTACTTCGTGTGAGAGTGAAGATGAGACGGAATTTAATCTGCCAGGTGAGTGGTATACTAATGAAGAAATAGATTATGGCGCATATACGTGGGGAAGAGGTACAGTAATGACTTTCAATGCGAGGAATCAAGGGACAATTGGTTCAATAGGCGACCCAAATTATTTGCTTTTTGAGTGGGAGTGGATTGATGGAGGATATAATTCAATGGAACTGCATTTTTATGGTGATGGCACTTATGCTTACATTTGGGGAGCGGAAGCTACCGGCAGGACATTTAGTGGAACATGGTATAATACATGGCAAGATTTCAGGGATAGGATAAATGGGCAACCTTTTTATATGCGTCGTCAGTAAAGTAATAGCATAGTGTCATAATGAGTGATAAAATGCGGATTAACGCAAATTATCGCAGAAATGATTTAAGTCGTTGATTTATATTTATCATTGAAATGATCTGTGATAATTTGCGTTAATCTGCGTTTGGATATCCTCTCTTTATTTTGTATGAGAGTTTACTTTTTCAGAAATAATTTCTTGAAGTCTGCCGGATAAGGAGTCTCAAACTCCATCAAATCTCCTGTTATCGGATGATAGAAACACAGCTTGAAAGCGTGAAGTGCCATTCGACCGATAGGGTTAGGAGTATTTTCACCACCATATCTTCCGTCTCCGATAATCGGATGTCCCAGATCCTGCATATGTACACGGATTTGATTCTTACGGCCTGTCTCTAAGTCCAATTCTATCAAAGAATACCCATTGGCACGCTTGATAGTGCGATAGTGAGTGATGGATAACGCACCGCCATCATCTTGTTGACTTGAACTGACATAGAGAGTTCTGTCTGTAAGAAACGATTCTACAGTTCCATAATCCTTTTCCATGCTTCCCTCTACTACAGCTACATATCGGCGATCGGTCACTATATCATGCCAATTGTCGCGTAGTGTACGTTGCGTCTTTTCATCTTTAGCGAACATCATTAAGCCGGAAGTATCCCTATCCAGCCGATGAACGATATACACGCGGAATTGGCGTCCGGAACGTTGTACATACTCATTCAGTATTGTATATGCGGTACGTTCTTTCTGACGTTCTGTATTGACGGATAGAAGTCCTTGCATTTTCTCGACCACAATAATGTAAGCGTCCTCATATACAATTTTCAGCAGTCTGTTATTAAACTCTTTCTTTCCTTTTTCTTTGCTGATCTGCACCTTCATACCCGGCTGTAACGGGAAGTTGAACTGCGTAGTGATTACATTATCAACGAATACGACCCTTTTACTGAGTAATGATTTCAGTTTGGTACGACTTGCATCCGGCATTTTGGCAGCCAGAAACTCCATAAGTTCCATCGGTTCCTTGACTGCATAGTTGGTATATTGAGCACGTGCCTTTTCAGCGGGAGTTCTTCTCGGTCTTTTTTCCATATCTTTTTTCTTTTGATTTAATACTCACCACAGATTACACGGATTAACACGGATTATAAAATCCAACAATAAAAAATCTGTGTTAATCCGTGTAATCTGTGGTGAACCGAATTCTTTATCGGAGTTCCAATAACACTACATTTTCCACATGATGAGTATGAGGGAACATATCTACCGGTTGAACGGCTTTCACCTTATATTTCTCATCGAGCAGTTGCAAATCGCGTGCTTGAGTAGCAGGATTGCAACTTACGTAAACAATCCGTTTGGGTTCGGCAAACAGGATAACGTCGATCACATCCTGATGCATACCGGCACGGGGAGGATCTGTAATAATCACATCCGGACGTCCGTGCTGATTGATGAAGTCCTGAGTCAGCATGTCTTTCATATCACCTGCATAGAATAATGCGTTCTTGATATCATTGATTTCTGCATTGACTTTTGCATCCTCGATGGCTTCCGGTACATATTCGATACCTATTACTTGACGTGCCTGGCGTGATACGAAATTCGCAATTGTTCCTGTTCCCGTATAAAGGTCATATACCAGCTCATTTCCGGTCAGACCGGCAAATTCACGGGCCACCTTATATAGGTTGTACGCTTGTTCCGAATTTGTCTGATAGAAAGATTTCGGACCTACTTTGAAGCGCAATCCTTCCATTTCTTCAAAGATGTGGTCCTTGCCTTTGAATACGTGTACATCCAGATCATTGATAGTGTCGTTGCATTTATTATTAATAATGTATAGCAAGGAAGTGATCTCCGGGAATGAGTCGGCGACAAACTGCAATAACTGCTTGAACAACTCCATCTCATGCTCTTCCGTGATTTTACAAATCACAATTACCATCAGCTCACCGGTTGAAGACGTGCGGACAATCATGTTACGCAACATACCTTCCTGCGTGCGCAGATTGATAAAGGAATAATCATGTTCGTATGCATAGTCGCGTATCGCATTACGGATGCGGTTGGAGATATCATCTTGCAACCAGCATTTCTCAATGGCCAGCACTTTATCGAATGCTCCCGGAATGTGGAAACCTACTGCATTCATCTGGTCATACTTCACGTCTTGACGGACTTCCTCACTAGTCAGCCAGCGTTTGTTTGAGAATGTAAATTCCAGTTTATTCCGATAGAATTCGGTCTTTGCCGAACCAAGAATAGGAGAAATCTCGGGAAGCTCGATCTTTCCGATACGTTTCAGGTTATCTTCTACTTGTTTCTGTTTATATCTGATTTGTTCCGAATAGGAGAGCACTTGCCATTTGCAACCGCCGCATACACCGTAATGTTGGCAGAAAGGAACAGCGCGGTTGGGCGACAGTTCATGAAACTTCACCGCTTCTGCTTCGGCATATTTGTTCTTTTTACGCTTGATCTGAAGGTCTACTACATCGCCCGGTACTACGTATGGTACAAAAATTACCAGGTCATTTACTTTTGCGATGGCTTTCCCTTCGGCAGCCACATCCATGATTGTTACCTTCTCCAATAGGGGAAGCTCTTTTTTCTTTCTTGCCACTTTTACACCAATCTAATAATTACTTTGCAAAAGTAGGTATTTTTTTTGGAAAACTTCTGTGTCTACGGAAATATTCCAGATTGTAATGTCGAAATTGCATTTTGATAGAAAGTTTTTTCTCAAAAAGTTTTCTGGTTTGCGAAATATACTTAGATTTGCGAACAGAAAAAAGTCATAATGTAACTTTAAACACAATATTATGGATAAAAAAAGAGTTTATACCTTTGGAAATGGTCAGGCAGAAGGGAAGGCTGACATGAGAAACTTGTTAGGTGGTAAAGGCGCCAACCTTGCCGAAATGAATCTTATCGGTGTCCCTGTTCCTCCGGGATTTACAATCACCACAGATGTTTGTACAGAATATTACGAATTAGGAAAAGATAAAGTCGTATCTCTTTTGAAAAGTGAAGTAGAAAGAGCAATCGCCAATATAGAAACTTTGATGAAATCAAAATTCGGTGACGTTGAGAATCCGTTGTTGGTTTCTGTTCGTTCCGGTGCGCGTGCTTCCATGCCGGGCATGATGGATACGATTCTGAATCTGGGATTGAATGACGAAGTAGTGGAAGGATTGATCCGCAAAACAGGAAATGCGCGTTTTGCATGGGATTCTTACCGTCGTTTTGTACAGATGTACGGTGACGTGGTATTGGGCATGAAGCCGGTGAATAAGGAAGATGTGGACCCGTTTGAAGAAATCATCGAAGAAGTGAAACATCAGAAAGGTGTGAAACTGGATAATGAGCTGGAAGTGGAAGACTTGAAGGAATTGGTAAAACGATTCAAGGCCGCCGTAAAAGGACAGACCGGACAGGATTTCCCGAAATCAGCTTACGAACAGCTTTGGGGAGCTATCTGTGCCGTATTCAACTCATGGATGAATGAACGTGCTATTCTTTATCGTAAGATGGAAGGAATTCCTGACGAATGGGGAACAGCAGTCAGTGTACAGGCTATGGTATTCGGTAATATGGGCGAAACTTCGGCAACAGGTGTTTGTTTCTCCCGTGACGCTGCCACAGGCGAAGACCTTTTCAATGGTGAGTACCTGATTAACGCGCAGGGTGAGGATGTGGTAGCCGGTATCCGTACTCCGCAACAGATTACTAAGATAGGTTCTCAGCGTTGGGCTCAACTGGCAGGAGTCAGTGAAGAGGAACGCGCTGCCAAATATCCTTCTATGGAAGAAGCCATGCCCGAAATCTATAAAGAATTGGATGCGCTTCAAACCAAACTGGAAAATCACTATAAGGATATGCAGGATATGGAGTTCACCGTACAAGAAGGTAAACTTTGGTTCCTCCAGACA
>ERZ773110.2438-NODE-2438-length-12270-cov-10.736963_pt1 | contig 12270 bp, 10 predicted proteins | sample MGYA00580568_ERZ773110 | MGnify/ENA primary metagenome ERZ773110 (study PRJEB29015, sample SAMEA2737870) | human gut metagenome | biome: human gut; feature: human-associated habitat; material: faeces | place: China | collected 2012 ... | reverse complement strand
ACATGGCTCGTATTGCAGGTGTAGATTTACCAAGAGAAAAACGTGTAGAAATCGGCTTAACTTACATCTACGGAATCGGAAGAGTAAGTGCAGACCGTATCCTTGAAGCAGCTAATGTTGATCCAAGCACTCGTGTTAGAGATCTTACAGATGACGAGGTTAAGAGAATCAGCGCTGTTATCGACGAGACAATGACAGTTGAAGGTGATTTAAGAAGAGAAATCGCTTTAAATATCAAGAGACTTCAGGAAATTGGATGCTATCGTGGTATCCGTCATAGAAAGGGACTTCCGGTTCGTGGTCAGAAGACAAAGACTAATGCAAGAACTCGCAAGGGTCCTAAGAGAACAGTAGCAAACAAGAAGAAATAATCACTTGGAAAATAAGTGAAAACGCCACTTGAACGTAGTGCGCGTTTAGTTCTGCGGACGAAGAAGCAGAGCTTCATTATAACTTAAATAAAGTTTAGAAAGTAGAAAGTAGGTTAGTTTAAATATGGCTAAGAATGTTGCAAAGAAAACAACTAAAAAGCGTGTAAAGAAAAACGTTGAACGCGGACAGGCACATATTCAGGCATCTTTCAATAACACAATCGTTACTTTAACAGATGCTGAAGGAAATGCTTTATCATGGGCAAGTGCCGGTGGTCTTGGATTTAGAGGTTCAAAGAAATCTACTCCATATGCTGCACAGATGGCAGCAGAAACAGCTACAAAGGCAGCTTTAATCCATGGATTAAAGACAGTTGACGTATTCGTTAAGGGACCAGGTTCAGGAAGAGAGGCAGCTATTCGTGCCCTTTCAGCATGTGGTCTTGAGGTTACATCAATCAGAGACGTTACTCCGGTACCTCACAATGGATGTCGTCCACCAAAACGTAGAAGAGTCTAATCAGGAGGTATAGATTAAAATGGCAGTTAATAAAGTACCTGTACTTAAGAGATGCAGATCACTTGGTTTAGAGCCAAGTTATTTAGGATATGATAAGAAGTCTAGAAGAAACCTTACAAGAGCAAACAGAAAGGTGTCTGAGTACGGACTTCAGTTAAGAGAAAAGCAGAAAGCTAAATTCATCTATGGTGTTTTAGAGAAGCCTTTCCGTAACTACTACAAGAAAGCAGATCAGATGAAAGGATTAACAGGTCTTAACCTTATGACAATCCTTGAGTCAAGAATTGACAACGTAATTTTCCGTCTTGGTTTCGCAAGAACAAGAAAAGAAGCTAGACAGATCGTTGATCACAAGTTCGTTACAGTAAACGGAAAAGTTGTTAACATCCCTTCATACCTTGTAAAGGCTGGCGATGTTATCGAAATTAAAGAGAGCAAAAAGAATACTCAGAGAATGAAAGATATCGTCGAGGTAGCTGGCGGAAGAATCGTTCCGGAGTGGTTAGACGTAGATGCTGAGAAATTACAGGGAACTGTAAAAGACTTACCTACACGTGAGCAGATTGATGTTCCTGTAGATGAGATGCTCATCGTCGAGTTATATTCTAAGTAAAATTAGGTTGATTTGCCGGGGATTTATTTCCCGGCTTATCCACTCTTTGATAACATATAACAACGATACCCGAGAAGGAGGGAATTTGAAGTGTTCGATTTTGAAAAACCAAAAATTGAAATCGCAGAAATTTCAGAAGACAAGACATATGGCAGATTTGTTGTAGAGCCATTAGAGAGAGGTTACGGTACAACACTTGGAAACTCTTTAAGACGTATCATGCTTTCTTCTTTACCGGGCGCTGCAGTAAGCCAGGTCAAGATTGATGGTGTTTTACATGAATTCAGCTCTATTCCTGGTGTTAAGGAAGATGTTACAGAAATCATCATGAATATCAAGAACCTTGCAATTCGCAATAATAGTTCTACAAATGAACCAAAGGTTGCATATATCGAATTCGAAGGTGAAGGCGTTGTTACAGCAGCCGATATTCAGGTTGATTCAGATATCGAGATTTTGAATCCTGAGTTAGAGATTGCACACTTGAATGGTGGAGCAGATTCTAAGCTTTACATGGAGCTTACAATCACTAACGGCAGAGGTTATGTCGGAGCAGAGAAGAACAAGAACGAGGATACACCAATCGGAGTTCTTGCTGTAGATTCAATCTACACTCCTGTTGAGCGTGTTAATCTTACTGTAGAGAATACCCGTGTAGGTCAGGTTACAGATTACGATAAGCTTACATTAGATGTATTTACAAATGGTACATTGGAGCCGGACGAGGCAGTCAGCCTTGCAGCTAAGGTGTTAAGTGAGCACTTAAATCTGTTCATCGATCTTTCAGAGGCAGCACAGCAGGTTGACGTTATGGTCGAGAAGGAAAACGATGCTCAGGAGAAGGTTCTTGAGATGAACATCGATGAGCTTGAGCTTTCAGTTCGTTCATACAACTGCTTAAAGCGTGCAGGAATCAACACTGTTGCAGAGCTTATCAATAGAACACCTGAGGACATGATGAAGGTTCGTAACCTTGGTCGCAAGTCTTTAGAGGAAGTTTTAGCAAAATTAAAAGAATTAGGTTTAGAGTTAAATCAGACTGAGGAATAATTCATTCGAATAATCCTTGCACTGATTCTTCTAAATAAATTGGTCATATATAAATTTTAAATATCATATTTATGTTTATGTGTGACAAAACTCATAGCGGCAGGGCCAGTAAGACCAAAGAGCGTGACCGTGTCTGATACATGAGTGGCAACTGATTTGAGCATTTGCTTTTTGAAATAAGGCAAAGCTTTATCACAACAAGATACGATGTCTGGCAGTAAGACCGAAGAGCGTGACCGGATGTCCCACAAATGGAGGAAATTAAAATGGCAAAATATCGTAAGTTAAGCAGAACATCAAGCCAGAGAAAGGCTTTACTCAGAGGTCAGGTTACACAGCTTCTTGTTAACGGAAAGATCGTTACTACAGAGGCTAAGGCTAAAGAAGTTCGTAAGATCGCTGAGGGTCTTATCGCATTAGCAGTAAAAGAGAAAGACAACTTCGAAGAGGTTACTGTAACAGCTAAGGTTGCCCGCAAGGACAAAGATGGCAAGAGAGTAAAAGAGGTTGTAGACGGAAAGAAAGTTACTGTTTATGACGAAGTAGAGAAGAAGATCAAGAAGGATTCTGCTTCACGTCTTCATGCCAGAAGACAGATGCTCAAGGTTCTTTACACAGCTAAAGAGTCTGACGGCACAAAGAAGGGAACAAAGACTATCGATGTAACAAACAAGTTATTCGATGAGATTGCTCCTAAGTATGCTGATCGTAACGGTGGTTACACAAGAATCGTTAAGATTGGACAGCGTAAAGGTGACGGAGCTTTAGAGGTTCTCCTTGAGTTAGTTTAATATTTAATCGGTATAAATCTTAGACTAAATTAAACCAGAGATTTGAGTGGATGACACTCACTTCTCTGGTTTTTTATATTACTAAGATAATTATTCTAAACTTTGAGAAAAACTGATGCGTCTTACTTGCATGTATAGTTCGACAGCCTTTCGTTTGAATTCGTAACTGTAACGCATAAAAATACCCCTTTCACTGGATGTCCAGTAAAAGGGGTACATATCATTTCACACGGCTTTTTATAAATGCGCTTAATTATTTATTTTTTGCTGCAGCCTGCTCGTCATTGTACTTCTGAACACACTTCTTGATTCTGTCATATGGTGAGAGAAGATCACTGATAGAACAGTCGTGGTTTAATGTATCAATGAGGTATGCGATGTATTTGCTCATGTCACAGCTGATATAGTACTCCTTAGAGAGAAGCTCAGGTGACTGGTAGATAAGGTTTGTTGTAACTACTCTGTAGATGAGACCCTCCTCGTAAGCCTTGTCAAATGAAGCAAAGCCGTTTGTGAAAAGACCGAATGTAGAAACAACAAAGATTCTGTTAGCTTTACGCTTCTTGAGCTCTCTTGCTGTATCTATCATACTCTCACCGGAAGAAATCATATCATCGATGATAAGAACATCCTTACCCTCCACATTTGTTCCGAGGAACTCATGAGCTACGATAGGGTTACGTCCGTCAACGATACGGCTGTAATCACGACGTTTGTAGAACATACCCATGTCTACTCCGAGTACGTTTGCAAGGTAGATAGCACGGTTTGTAGCGCCCTCATCAGGAGAGATAATCATAAGATGGTCAGCATCAATAGTGATATCCTTTACGTTCTTTAAGATACCCTTGATGAACTGGTAAGAAGGCATTACATTCTCAAAGCCGTTCAGAGGAATAGCATTTACCACACGAGGGTCATGAGCATCGAAGGTGATGATATTGTCTACACCCATGTTGATAAGCTCCTGAAGAGCTAATGGACAGTCAAGAGACTCACGGCCTGTACGTCTGTGCTGACGGCTCTCATAAAGGAAAGGCATGATAACTGTGATTCTTCTTGCTTTTCCGCCGGCTGCAGCGATAACACGCTTTAAGTCTGCGTAGTGGTCATCAGGTGACATGTGGTTTGTCTGACCGCATACTGTGTAGGTAAGACTGTAGTTTGTTACATCTACCATGATGTACAGATCATAACCACGAACTGACTGGTTGATAACACATTTAGCCTCGCCGGAACCGAATCTAGGTGTAGAAGGCTTGATAATGTAACTGTTTTTGTAGTAGTCCTTGAAAGCACTCTCGTTAGCATGCTGGTGCTCTCTGTGCTCTCTCCAGCCCTGTAAGTATGCATCTACCTTCTGGGCAAGACCTATACAACTGTCGGTTGCAACAAGTCCAAGTGTACCGGTTGGCATAGTCTCCAAAATTCTCTCATCGTTTGGCATTGTTATTCCTCCATATAACCATATAATAAATAAACTAAATATATATAAAAAGCGCTATTTGGAAAGACGCTTTTTAATTCGTATGTCATCTCCGAAGAGCTTGATAAAACTATAATTGCTTGAAATTCTTGAAAGTGTTCTCTCGGAGTAAATCTCTGCTATCTGCTCCAAATTCAGATTAGTGGAAATAATAGTAGATTTCTGTCGCAGTATGCGCTCATTTACACAAAGGAAAAGCTGTGATGTGGTAAATGAGTTGGAAAGCTCGGTTCCGAGATCGTCTATGATAAGTAAATCACAGTCGAATATATTCTGGTGCGCTGCGATGGCATCTGCATCCTTTTCAAACACACCTTTGCTTAATATATCAAATAATTGGAATGCTGTAAAGTAAATTACGGAGTAACCTGCATCTAAAAGCTCTTTTGCAATGCAATTAGATAAAAAAGTCTTTCCGACACCGGTATTACCGTAGAAAAATATGTTTTTAGGTTTGTTTTCAAAATTGTCTATAAATTCATGACAGTTCGTCACTGCAAGCTTTGCTGTGGCAAGAGCAGACAGCCCTGTCGCAGGATTTTTCTGCTCATCTGAGTAATAATCGAATGAGAGCGTGGAAAAATTCTCTCTTGATAAAATCTCCCTGATATTGGACTGCGAATAAACGGTATTGATAATAGCCTGTTTGAAACAATGACATTTCTGACCGTCTATGTATCCTGTATCATGGCAATCTGGACAGGTGTAAATAGGCTCAAAATAATCAAGCGGATATCCGAGTGTGGATAGAAGAGCAGCACGCTCCTCCTTATAGTCCTCGATTGCAAGGCGTAAAGCGGCGAGAGCATTCTCATCACCATCCATAAGCCTGTACGCCTGCCTGACAGAGGCTGATGCAATCTCAGAGTCAATCTCCCTGAGGCGGGGCGCCTTGCGATAGGCTTCCTCAATACGCTTGTCATGTATGTATTTGTTCTGAAGCTGGCGTTTGTCGTAGCCTCGCATTATCTCATCATATTGAGCATTGGTAAGTGCCATATATCCTCCTTGGGATGTGTAAATCTAACTTGAAAAATCATACCGTAGAATTCAGAAACAGCTTCTCCAGCTTGTCGTAATCATTGTTTCGCTGATTGAAGTTGTTAAATTTATTCTTGGAACTTGAATTATTGCTTTTGGGTTTTGAGGAACCGTTTGCAGCATTTGTACTCTGTGATGAGCCGGTAGCAGAGGCTTTATTGGCCTTGGCAAAGTTGGCATCAAGCACTTCAACATCCTTTAATGTATGTACATCCTTTTTCCTCCAGTTCGCGAGTATCGAGTCTGTGTACTCGAAGCTTGGCTTCTGGATAGCTGAAATGGTTTTACTGCAGGCGGCCTTTACAAGCTCTATATCGAAACCATATTCGCCGACCCATTTGTTTATTAGTGACACCTCAGAGTCAACCAGATTGCGGCCTGTGATGCCTAGAGCCTTCATTACTGAATAGTAAATCTGTGAGTGAGCGGCTGCATCGTCCTTTGCCTGGTCTACGGTCTTTATGCCGGCATCGGCCCAGCCGAGAGCGACCTTGTTCATGTAACGAAGGCTTGAATGCCCCTTGGTAATGCAGTACTCTACGAGATATTCTACCAGGTCGGTAGAAAAATGAAGCTCGTCCAGCCAGTAGAGTACCATATTGGTGTCTGTGGATGAAAGCGTATGCTTCAGATATGTCTCTATAATAAAGAAAAGCTCTGAAATGTCAGGATTCTTTCTAAACTCCTTAATCTCATCAAGTGTGTATTCCTTCTGTGAAGAAGCAGGCTTGTCAGGAGTCTGGCTCTTAAGCTTTTCCACAACAGAATCCTGCATCCGAATATCTGCGGTAGAAATATTTTGCGCAACGTTATTAACAACACCGTTTTGCAAACTATTCTGTGCAACATTATTAACAACACCGTTTTGCAAATTATTCTGCGCGGCATTATCAGCCACAGCGCTTTGTATATTACTCTGAGCAGCCTGCATACCGGATACAGAAAGACTGCAGAGGTTGATTCCCATAATCTGGCCATCAGCGCCGGTTTGCACCTGCAAAATGCCCTCAGAGGCCCAGTAATTGAGGGCACGTATGATGTCGGCTTCAGTATTGCTGAAATGATCGGCAATCTCTGAAATAGTTGCTATGCCTGCCCCGGAGCCTGTCGCACGGAGCAGATAAAGGTATACCTTGACAAACTCACCGTTTGCCTTTGGCATGTATTGATCTATAAAAATATCTGACACAGTAGTGAATGATGTTGCTATGTCACTGCTAATGTTTATCGCTGTCATATAAAAAACTCTCTTTCGCTTAACCTGTGAGCAATTATAGCACAATATTTTAACCGTGTGAAGATGGTAAAAGTGCTACAAGCCTTGTAAACTCGGGCTTTCCGAGTCCACAAAAAAATGTGGATAACGTGGATAACTGTGTAAAATAATTGAAAAATCAATGTATCACAGGGTATATAAGCTGTTGAAAATTATTTAAAAAATCCACACACAAAATGAAAGTTGTTAACATTTTGTATGTGGATAACGTGGATAACTTATTTCTTAAGCAGGTCTTCGCCGATTTCTACTACATTTCCGGCACCCATTGTTATCAACAGGTCACCGTTTACACAATTTTCTGATAAAAATTTCTCGATTTCCTCAAATGATGGGAAATAGTGCGCATTCACACCTTTTTCGAGCAATAAATCCAGGATATCCTTAGATGAGATACCATATGTGTTCTGCTCACGCGCAGCATAGATATCAGCAAGCACCACAACATCTGCCATTGAAAGAACATCGGCAAAATCATTTAAGAATGCCTTGGTTCTGGAATAGGTGTGTGGCTGGAAGCAAAGGACAAGCCTGTCATGTGGATATTTTTGTGCAGCTGTCAGTGTTGCGCGGATCTCGGTTGGATGGTGAGCGTAGTCATCAATGATTGTGACGCCGTTTACCTTGCCCTTGTACTGGAAACGTCTGTCAGCACCGCCAAATTTGTCAAGGCCGGTGAGGATAGACTCCGTATCGAGACCGAGTGTGGTGGATAAAGCTATGGCTGCGAGCGCATTGCTTACATTGTGAGCGCCCGGAACAGAGAGTTTTACGTCGAAAAGTGGACTACCCTGTCTCATAGCTGTAAAAGATGCACAAGCTTTATCGTCATAGGTTATATTTTCCGGATAGAAATCATATTTTGAATCAAAGCCATAGGTGATAATCTTCTGAGGAAGCCCTGCGACAATCTCCTCATAGCGGTCAATCTCACCGTTGATGATGGTAGCACCGCCTGCGAGAGTGTTTGATGCATACTCGCGGAAGGAATGCCTGATGTCGTTGATATCCTTGAAGAAATCCAGATGCTCAGCCTCAATATTTAAAATAATACTGTAGCGTGGTCTGAAATTCAAAAAGCTGTTTGTGTACTCACACGCCTCAGAGATGAAGTACTCTGAATCGCCCACACGCAGATTGCCGTGGATAGATGACAAAATACCACCTACGGAAATGGTAGGATCTGTCTGGGCGGCGAGAAGAATCTCGCTGATCATGGATGTGGTGGTAGTCTTGCCGTGTGTGCCGGCTACAGCGATAGAATAATCGTAATTGTCCATAATCTGTCCGAGAAGCTCGGCTCTGGTAAGCATTGGAATACCGGCTGCCTTTGCTGCGGCAAACTCAGGATTGCTTTCGTGGATAGCGGCAGTGTAAACTACCAGGTCGATACCGGATGTGATATTGTCTGCGCTCTGGCCATATATGACTTTTATGCCCTTGGCCGCAAGAGTCTTTGTGAGGTCTGATTCCTTTGAATCGGAGCCGGAAATTGTAAAGCCCTCCTCATGCAGAATCTCTGCGAGACCGCTCATGCTGATACCGCCGATGCCTATGAAATGGATGTGTATTGGTTTGCTGAAATCTATTTTATACATTAATTTTACCTGCCTGATTTATTATAATTTATACTGTAACTATTAAGAAACACGGAGAACAAAAAGCCGATGCGTCATATTGCATGTAAGCGACAGATTTTCTTGTTCTGAATAGTTACTTTATATTAATTATACAACTAAATATAGTATTTGCAAAGGAAAAATAAGGTGAAAGCAGGCATGACTTTCAAATGATAAGAACCATAGCAGGTTAAACAGATATACGATAAATGACACTTGTGCAAAATGTCGAAAAAAAAGAAAAATATTATTTGATTTTGTGAAAAATGTTGAAGTGGTAATGCGGCTGTGGTATAATTTTTTTTATAAAAATAATTCATCCGGACCATATGAATTTTATGGGTTTAAAGTATATAGCAGTAACTGCAATTTATGCAGCAGCAACTATAATTTATATGGAAACAATTGTGATTTATTATGGAAGCATTACAGATACGGTTATTACAGAAACAAGTGGTGGGGACCGGATGGGCACAACAAAAATTAGGACAGACGAGGAGTGATAACGTGATTAAGAAAGAAATGATAGCCATGCTTTTAGCAGGCGGTCAAGGCAGCAGACTTGGTGTTCTGACAGCGAACGTAGCAAAACCGGCAGTTTCGTTTGGTGGAAAATACAGAATCATAGATTTTCCGCTTAGCAACTGCATCAATTCAGGCATTGATACAGTGGGTGTACTTACACAGTATCAGCCACTCAGACTTAACCGCCACATCGGAATAGGTATTCCGTGGGACCTCGACAGGAATAATGGAGGAGTGGCAATACTGCCGCCTTATGAGAAGAGCGGCAACAGCGAGTGGTACACAGGTACAGCCAATGCAATCTACCAGAATATGAGGTATATAGACAGTTACAACCCGGACTATGTGTTGATACTGTCAGGAGACCATATATACAAGATGGACTATGAGGTGATGCTTGATTTCCACAAGGAAAACAATGCCGATGTGACCATAGCAACCATGCCGGTGCCTATCGAGGAGGCCAGCCGATTTGGTATCGTCATAGCCGATGATGATAAGCGCATCAATGCATTTGAGGAAAAGCCGGTTCATCCGCGCAGCAATCTCGCATCAATGGGCATTTATATATTCTCATGGCCGGTGCTAAAGGAAGCATTACTTGCACTAAAGGATCAGGAAAACTGTGATTTTGGCAAGCATGTCATACCATACTGCTTTGAAAACGACAGACGTATGTTTGCATACGAGTTCAACGGATACTGGAAGGACGTAGGTACACTGGGCTCATACTGGGAGGCCAATATGGAGCTTGTGGACCTCATTCCGGAGTTCAATCTGTACGAGGAGTATTGGAAGATTTACACAAAGAATGATGCAATCGAGCCACTTTATATAGCCAAAGGAGGTCATGTGGAGCGAAGCATCATGGGTGAGGGCTGTGAATGCTATGGTCATGTGGAGCATTCTGTTATAGGTGCCAACGTCAAGATTGGAAGAGGCGCAGTAATACGTGATTCCATCATCATGTGTGACACGGAGATAGGCTCCAATGTCACGATAGACAAGTCCATCATTGCCGAAAATTGCAAGGTGGGCGACAATGTGACACTTGGCTTCGGACAGGAGAAGCCGAATGTATTAAATGAGAGCATATACTCATTTGGGCTTGTCACTATAGGAGAAGATTCTGTGATACCGGACGGGGTAAAGATAGGCAAAAATACAGCAATCTCCGGTGTTACATACGAAGAGGATTACAAAGACGGTGTGCTTGAGGGCGGAGAAGTTATTATCAAGGCAGGTGACGGAAAATGAAGGCAATAGGAATAATTTTGGCCGGCGGCAACAATAATAGGATGAAGGAACTGACAGCAAAACGAGCAGTACCGGCCCTGCCGGTAGCAGGCAGCTTCAGAAGCATAGATTTTGCGCTCAGCAGCATGTCAAACTCGCATATACAGACTGTCGCAGTACTGACCCAGTACAATGCACGCTCACTGAATGAGCATTTAAGCTCAGCAAAATGGTGGAATTTTGGCAGAAAGCAGGGAGGCTTATTCCTCTTTACACCTACAGTCACAGCGGACAACAGTGACTGGTACAGGGGCACGGCAGATGCGATGTATCAGAACATTGATTTTCTCAAGAGACGCCATGAGCCATATGTCATCATCAGTAGCGGTGACTGTGTATACAAGCTGGATTTCAACAGAGTGCTTGATTTTCATATCGAGAAAAAATCAGACATTACAGTGGTATGCAAGGACATGATGTACAACGACGATGTCAGCCGTTTTGGTGTGGTACGCATGGATGATGAGTCAAGAATCACAGAGTTTGATGAAAAGCCAATCGAGGCCTCATCCAACACTATTTCCACAGGTATCTATGTTATCAGGAGACGACAGCTCATAGAGCTTTTGGAGGCAGCAGCCGAGGAAAACAGATTTGATTTCGTAAATGATATCCTCGTGCGCTACAAAAATGTAAAGAAAATATATGGCTACAAGATAAATTCATACTGGAACAATATCGCCGATATTGATGCATACTTCAAGACCAATATGGATTTCTTAAGACCTGACGTCAGAAGCTATTTCTTCAGGGAGGAGCCGACCATCTGTTCAAAGGTGGACGACCTGCCACCGGCCAAGTTTAATCCGGGCTCAGACATTTCAAACAGCCTCGTATCAAGTGGCTGTATCATAAACGGCAGCGTGGAGGATTCGGTGCTTTTCAAGCAGGTATTTGTGGGCAAAAACACTACCGTGAAGAACTGCGTGCTGCTCAATGACGTCTACATAGGCGACAATGTGCACCTCGAAAATTGCATCGTAGAGAGTCGTGGAACCATCAATCCAAACACCTGTTATTGTGGTGAGGATGGAGTCATGATAGTAAAAGAAAAAAATGTAAGATATGTAATTTAAAAACAGACCAGGGGGACAAAAATATGCAGATTACAGACATCAGAATTCGTAAGGTAGAAAAAGAGGGCAAGATGAAGGCGGTTGTGTCAATCACAATCGATGATGAATTCGTGGTACATGACATCAAGGTAATCGAAGGAGAAAAGGGACTTTTCATCGCCATGCCAAGCCGTAAGGCAAACGATGGCGAGTACAGGGATATAGCCCATCCGATTAACTCTGCAACACGCGAGAATATCCAGAATATGATTCTTGAAAAGTATAAGACAGAGATTGAGAATGTATAAAACAGTCAAATGCTGTAGCAAATGTAAATAATAATTTTGGTATGTGTATATCAGACGAAATCGCGCAAGTGCATCGGAGGAGATTGGCTTGCGCGGTTTTTGTGTAATAAGGGTTTGATTAGAGAATAAAAAGTAAGCATATATTCATTTTAGACCCTCGTCTTTTAGAGAGAAATTTGATGACAAACTGTCCTCTCTGTGCTACAATCAACTCAAAGCATTATATTTCTGTAAATACGACACCACAGCATATTTTTCCGGTGTGTATCACTTTGAAGAGGGCAGACCACTTCGCATTTTTCGACAAAGACATGGAAAT
>ERZ773110.2419-NODE-2419-length-12337-cov-41.895050_pt1 | contig 12337 bp, 9 predicted proteins | sample MGYA00580568_ERZ773110 | MGnify/ENA primary metagenome ERZ773110 (study PRJEB29015, sample SAMEA2737870) | human gut metagenome | biome: human gut; feature: human-associated habitat; material: faeces | place: China | collected 2012 ... | reverse complement strand
CGCAGCAGCCCCCGCGCCCCGGTGCAGGGCACACAGGCGCGGCAGGCGGTGCGTCTGGCAGACGCCGCTTTGCAGCGGCTGGGCGCACAGGTGAACCCCAAGGTGGTGCTGACGGTGTTCGCGGCAAAGCTGCGCACCCTTTAAAAATAACGAAACAACAAGAAACCCCTCCGGCGCTTGCGGTACACCGGAGGGGTTTCTTGTTTGGGGTATTGCTTTGGTGTGAGGAGGAATCATGTGCGGGGAAGTGGTTGCGGCCCCACTGTCCCTGCAAGATACAGTATACCCGATTTTACGAAAAAAGTCATTACATTTCTGTGAAAAATCAAAAAAGTTCTTGAAACTTTGTACCGCACTGCGAAAAAAATACAAAATGAAACGTTTAAGGAAGCTCTCACCCGTTTTTCATCTGCTCTGCGTGCAGCTTTCCGTGCTCTACATAATGCGCGGCGTTGTGCAGATTGGCTTCCACCTGCGCGGCACTCACCTGCTTGATGACCCGGGCGGGCACGCCCACCGCCACGGAGTTGTCCGGAATGACCATGCCCTCCGGCACCAGCGCCCCTGCCCCGATGATGCAGTTTTTGCCTACCACGCAGTGGTTCAGCAATGTGGCGTGCATCCCGATGAGGCTGCCGTCCCCTACGGTGCAGCCGTGCACCAGTGCGCAGTGCCCTACCGTGACGTTTTCGCCAAGGGTCACGCAGCCGCCGATGTCGCAGTGCAGCACCGCGTTGTCCTGTACGTTGCTGTTTTTGCCGATGGTCAACATGCCGTCATCCCCGCGCAGCACCGCGCCGTACCAGACGGTGGAGCCGGGCTTTAAAACCACATCCCCCTGCACGGTAGCGCTGGGGGCTACAAAAGCTGCGCCTTCATCCCGGGGCTTTTTTCCACAAAAAGACAAGAACATTGTTAAAAACCACCTTTCTCTTTTGGTTCTTTTATGGTATTCTTATAGGTAAGGAACAAAAATGTGCGCGCCGGTTTTGCCGGAGCGGGATTCAAGGGGGTACCTTCATGCTTCACAACACGTTCTGCCGCCGGTTGGCGGCGCTGGTGCTCACATTGGCAGTGGCTCTTTCGGCAGTGCTGCCGGTATTTGCAGTATACCCCATGCCCGTCCAGACTGCAACAGAGACCGAGGCGGTGTATCTGTTCAACGCGGACACCGGCAAGACCATCCTGAGCCAGAACGCCGACCAGCAGAAATATGTGGCAAGCCTGACCAAGCTGATGACCGCCCTGCTGCTGGTGGAAAGCGGCAAGGACCTGAACGGTGAAGTGACCGTGCCCACCGATTTAACGCAGGAGTTCAAGGATATCCAGAACGCCAACGGCACCACCATGGGGCTGCGCATTGGCGAGACCGTGCGCCGCATCGACCTGCTGAACGCTATGCTCATCGTCAGCGCCAACGACGCCGCCAGCGTCATTGCGTGGGACGTGGGGGGCAGCGTGGTGGGTTTTGTGCAGCAGATGAACGCCAAAGCGGCAGAGCTGGGCTGCACCGGCACGAACTTTACCTGTGCCCACGGCCTGTTTGATTACGGCAACGTGTCCACCGCGCAGGATCTGGCAAAGATCGCCGCCGCCTGCGCGGAGAACCAGACCTTTGCACAGGTGGCGGGCACCGCCAGCTATGTGCTGCCGGCCACCAATCTGCGCAAGGCCGAGTACACCATCAGCAGCTCCAACAGCCTGATGAACAGCGAAAGCGCCAACTACCGGGAGTATGTCCAGTGGGTCAAGGGCGGCTTTACCACGCTGGCAGGCCGCTGCACCGTGGCTTTTGCCCAGCAGGACGGTCACAACTATGGGCTGGTGATCCTTGGCTGCGACACGCTGGATCACCTGTTTGCCGCGTGTGACGACCTGTTTGACTGGGCCTTTGCCAGCTTTGCCGACCGGCCGCTGGTGGATACCAAGACCGTGCTGACCACCGTAGACCTGACCAAGTGCCGCACCGAGCCGGCTGTGGAGCTGTACGCCGCCGCGCCGGTCAGCGGCTACGGCCACAGCGACGATAAGGTGAGCTATTCCTTCGACCTGCCCGAGCGCGTCTCCGCCACCGTCAAGGAAGGCCAGAAGCTGGGCACCGCCACCGTCTATCTGGACGGCTACGAGGTGGGACAGGTAGACCTTGTGACCCACCGGGAGTATGTGTCGGACTTCCGCACCGACATCAAAGCCACCCTGCTGCTGCTCTGCGCCCTGATTTTGATTCTGTGCGCGCTGGGCTTTGTCACCCTGCGCTGCGGCGGCGGGCTGACCCTTAACCAGCGCCGCCGTCAGATGAAGAAGAGAAGATAAGGAAGAAAGTAAAGCGCCTGTCCGGCTTCGCCGGACAGGCGCTTTTATCCTTTATACTGCTCCGTAGATGCCGTGCACCGACACTTCCCCGGTGAAAACGTGCTGCTCCCCGGCATCGGTGCGCACCACCAAACGCCCCTCGGCGTCCACGTCCACGGCCTCGCCTGCGCCCTGACTGCCGTCCGGCAGGTCAAAGGTGACCCGGCGGCCCAGATTGATGCAGGCGGCCTTGTACTCCTCCCGGAAGGGCGCAAAGCCGTCCCGGGCAAAGGTGTACAGGCTGCGGTCAAAGCCGAAGTCGGTCAGCCCCTCGGCTAGCCATGCGGGGTCGGTGGCAAGATCCACCGCAGCGCCCTGCAAAGCCAGCGAGGTGCCGTGGGGCAGGTCGGCAGCGTCAAAATAGCTCTGGGGCTGGGCAAGATTGATGCCGATGCCGCACAGGATGCCGCGCCCCTGCTGCTGGTAGCCGTAGCTTACGCTCTCGCACAGGATGCCCACGATCTTTTTACCGTTCAGCAAAAGGTCGTTGGGCCACTTGATCTGGCAGTCCACGCCGTAGCGCAGCTGCAATTGGCGGCGCACCGCAAGGCTTGCCAGCAGCGGCAGGGTGGCGGGCTGCGCCAGCGGCTCTTTGATGGCCACCGTGTAGTACAGCGCCTTGCCCTCGGCGTTTACCCAGCTGCGGCCAAGCCGCCCGCGCCCGGCGGTCTGGTTTTCGGTATATACCGCCGCAACGGGGCCGAACTCCTCGAAATGTTCCTTTACATAGGCGTTGGTGCTGCCGCATTCCGGCAGATAGCGCACCTCGTTGATGCTCATTGCTTGGGTACCTCTTTATGCTCATAGGCGGTCACTGCGCCGTTTTCCAGCGTCAGCAGACCGTAGGTGTCCGGGCCGGTGTAGCAGCGCCCGCAGGAGCCGGGGTTGAACAAAAATACATTGCCCCGCTGCTCTGCGTGGGGAATATGGGAATGGCCGAACAGTGCCACCTCGGCGCCCCGGGCGGCGGCAGCATCTGCCAACGTATCCAGATCGTATTTTACACCGTACATGTGACCATGCGTATAGAAAACCACCGTCTGATCAAAGCCCGCAAGGCCGTCCAGCGGCTCCAGCGCACCGTAATCGCAGTTGCCGGCCACGGAATACACCCGCAGATGGGGGAAAAAGGCCAGCGCCTGCTCCAGATCCCGCAGGCCGTCCCCCAAAAAGATCACAGCATCCACGTTGTTCTGCTCTTTGTTCAAAATGCGCTTAATGGCGTCACGCGCGCCGTGGCTGTCGCTCAGGACCAGTAGTTTTGTCACGGAAAAATATCCTCCTCTATACTCATTCGGCAGTCTGCTGCAACAGCAGCAGCTGCTTGTACACTTCGCTCTTGGAATAGGCTGTGCCCTGCGCAGCAGCCTTGGCGGCGGCAGAAGCGCTGAAGCCCTCAATGGTCAGCGCAAAAGCGCGCTGCGCCGCCTGTTCCAGGGTCAGCTCCTCTTCCTCGGCGGCACCGGCGGGCGCACCCGCCATCACCAGCACATACTCGCCCCGGGGCTCGGCGGCGCGGTAGTGCTCCACGGCTTCGCCTAGGGTAGTTTTCCAGATCTCCTCGTGGAGTTTGGTCAGCTCCCGGCACAGGGTAATGCTGCGCTCTGCGCCAAAGGCGGCGGTCAGATCGTCCAGCGTGGTGCGCAGCTTGTGGGGCGCTTCGTAAAAGATGACGGTGCGCTTTTCCTGCAAAAGCTCGGCCAGACGCTCCTTTTTCTGCTTGCGGTTCACTGGCAGAAAGCCCTCGAACACCCAGCGGGAGGTGTCCTGCCCGGAGACTGCCAGCGCGGTAACGCAGGCAGAAGCGGCCGGGATGGGCACTACTTTGATGCCCCGCGCCAGTGCGTCCCGCACAATGACCTCGCCCGGGTCGGACACGCAGGGCATTCCGGCGTCACTGCACAAGGCGCAGCTCTCCCCTGCCTCGATGCGCTGCAAAATGGCCTCGCCCTTCTGCAAGGCGTGCTCGTAGTAGCTGACCATGGGCTTTTTCAGCCCCAGATAATTCAGCAGCTTCATGGTCACACGGGTGTCCTCGGCGGCAATAAAGTCGGCCGCGCCAAAGGTGGCAGCCACCCGGGGCGGCATATCCTCCAGATTGCCGATGGGGGTCGCCACGATGTAGAGAATTCCTGCCATAATTACCTCCTGAATTTATCGTCCGTACAGCGCCGCTCCGGCGCGGATGAGCACGTCCGGCTCCACCCGCAGGCCGGTCCTGCGGTTCTTCTGGGCTTCCACAAGGAACAGCCACGGGGCGTTTTCCGGGGCGTTCTTTACAAAGGCCAGCCGCTTGGGTTCCAGCCGGTGGGCGCGCAGCACAGCCAGCACCTCAGCCAGCCGCTCGGGGCGGTGACACAGCGCCAGCCGCCCGCCGTCCTTCAAAAGCCGGAAGCCGCAGGCACAGACATCCTCCAAAGCGCAGGTGTTTTCGTGCCGGGCAAGGGCGTGGGCGGCATTCTGGCTCTGCGGCCCCTCGGTAAAATAAGGGGGATTGCACGCGCACACGTCAAATTGCCCCTCGTCCTGCCGCCATGTGCGCAGGTCGGCACAGACGGGGGTGATGTGGGTGAGCTGCTGCTCTTCCACCGCTGCCGCCAGCAGAGCGCTGCCCTCGGGCTGCAGCTCCAGCGCGGTGCAGGGGCCGCGGTGCCCCCGGTCGTGCCATTCCAGCGCCACGATGCCGCAGCCGGAGCACAGGTCTGCGGCTTTCTGGCTGCGCTTCGGCTCACAAAAGCGTGCCAGCAGCAGCGCATCCGAGCCGAACCGGTGTTCCGGGGTGCAGTAGACCATAGTTCTATTATACAAAACTTCCGTAGAATGTTCCATAGACAGTGTGTCGTTTCCCTTCCAAAAAATGCAGGGTATTTTCCTGCGGAATTTGTGCATGAAACAAAAAGGGGGGGCGGCTGCGCAGCATTTTGTGCAGTGCCTCTTTTGCGGTGGAGGATCAGGAATGGCCGCCGCGTGTGCTTTGGCCACGCTCAGCGGAAAAATGTTTTTGATTCAGCAGTTCGGCGCGTCTGCGGACGCGCCGAACTGCGTTTTTCATGAATTTACTTTATGATACCACAAAAAAGGACTGCTGCACAGGTGTGCAGCAGTCCTTTTTGATGCGTTTTCAGCAAAAACTACTGATTATTCAGCAGCGATTGCACCAGTGGGGCAAGCACCCTCGCAAGCACCGCAATCGATGCAGGAATCAGCGTTCACAACTGCAGCGCCGTTCTCGATGGTGATAGCGCCAACCGGGCAAGCGCCCTCGCAAGCGCCGCAGCCAACACATGCGTCAGAAACCTTGTGTGCCATAATAAACTCTCCTTTTTTATCCCGTGCCGATGTAATTATGAAGAAACGTACCTTGGCACGGCCACGCACGCCCCCCGGAATTTGTATCCTTGTCTGCATTCTAACAAAGCAGGCCGGAAAAGGCAAGACTAACCGTGCTGCCACAACAACAAAATAAAATATTTTGTGGGGTTGCACAAAAGCACGGCCTAACTTATAGCCAAAATTGCCGGAGATTTTTAGCGAAAATCACGAAGTCTGGTTAGTTTTGTAATACTAACTACCCGGACGCTCATTCTTTCTCATTCGTGCGGCGGCGGGGGCAGGCGGGGCGCTTTTCGTCGTCGGAGCTTGCCACCACCGGGGCGGGGTTGCGCACGCCGGAGTAATCATCGTCCGGGTCGGGACGGCGGGGCGGGCGCTTGCCGCCGCACACATACTCGCACACACCCACCTTGTAGTACCGGGGCGCAAGGCTCTCGGTGCCGCAGCGCACCCGCAGGTAGCCGGACACCGGGTTCACCTCCAGCACGGTGCCCAGACCGTCCGGGGTGCGCACCGTGCTGCCCACCATGGGCATGATGCTGTTCAGGTACTCGTAGGCGCTCTCCTCGTAGGCAAGGCAGCACATCAGGCGACCGCAGGCACCGCTGATCTTGGTGGGGTTCAGCGAAAGGCCCTGCTCCTTTGCCATCTTGATGGAAACGGGCTGGAAATCCTTCAAAAAGCGGCTGCAGCAGAAGGGCTGACCGCAGATACCCAGACCGCCGATCATCTTGCTTTCGTCGCGCACGCCGATCTGGCGCAGTTCGATGCGGGTGTGGAAGATGCCGGCCAGATCCTTGACCAGTTCCCGGAAGTCCACCCGCCCGTCAGCGGTGAAGTAGAACATGATCTTGGAGCGGTCCAGCGTGTACTCGGCTTCCACCAGCTTCATCTCCAGCCCGTGGCGGGCGATGCACTCCTGACAGGTGTGGTAGGCGCGCTTTTCGTCCTCGCGGTTCTGGCGCATCCGGCGGATATCCACGCTGTCGGCCATGCGGGTGATGGGCTTCAGCGCCTTGGGTACGGCGGCATCCGCCAGCTCCAGCACGCCCTGCACCACCTCGCCGCACTCCACGCCGCGGGCAGTCTCCACAATAACGTATTCCCCGGTGTGGATGACAGCATCACCGGGATCAAAATAATAGCTTTTGCCGTTTTCCTTGAAACGGACCGAAATGACTTTTTTCATAGTGTTCCTCGTTTTTGTATCGGATAAGCCCCGCAAGGGGCAGCTTTTTCAGTCTGCTGTTAGTATACCATAATCAAAAGCACATTTCTATGCAAAAAGAAAAGTCTTTATATCCCCTAAATTTTTCCCTCCCCTGCAATGATTCCCCCTGCTCAACCGTATGCAGTACGGAAAAGGTGTCGAAATTTTGTCCGGCGGCAGAGGGGAGGAAAGCGGACAGAATGCCGGTTTTGGGGCGGCAAAGTTGTGCGTTTCGCAGATTTTGACAGAACTTTCGCAAAAGATTCGCCGCCCCGCTATTGAAAGCGCGCGCCTTGCGTGTATAATAGGAATGTTAGGAACCCATTGCCCCCAAAGAGGGAGGAACTGTTGCGCCGGGCGGTGCGGCAGAGAAACGGTAGGAGAAGATGGAAAAATTCAGTGTCAAAAAACCATTTACGGTGCTGGTTGCAGTCATCATGGTGCTGATGCTCGGCTTTGTGTCGATCACCAAGATGAAAACCAACCTGCTGCCGAATGTCAGCACACCGTATCTGATGGTGGTCACCGTGTATCCCGGTGCCAGCCCGGAGCGTGTGGAGACCGAGGTCTCGGACGTGCTGCAAAACGCGCTTACGGTGCCGGGTGTTTCAAAGATCACCGCCACCTCGGCTGAAAACTACAGCCTGCTGCTGATGCAGTTCGTGGATGACACGGATATGGACAGCGCACTGGTGCAGGTGTCCAACAAGCTGGATCAGGCCAAGAGCGACCTGCCGGAGACGGCGCTGACTCCCTCTGTGATACAGTACAGCATGAACATGAACGCCTTTATGACCGTGGCTGTCAGCCGCGAGGGCAGTTCGGTGTACGACCTTTCTGATTTTATCAAGAACACCATGACTCCCTACGTCCAGCGCAAGGGCGGCGTGTCCAGCGTATCCTCCAGCGGCCTTGTGGAGCAGCTGGTGCAGGTGCAGCTGAATCAGGAAAAGGTGGACGCCATCAACGAAAAGCTGATGGAGCTTATCGACACTCAGCTGGAAGTGGCGCACACACAGTTGGAGGAGGCCGAGGCCAAGATCAAGGCCGGCCGCGCAGAATACGATAAGCAGTTCAAAAACTTCGGCAATACCGTGTCCAACACGGTCATGGGCTCCCTGAGCTCTGAGGTCGGAAGCGCCGTAGAAGTGGTGCGCAAGCAGGCCGAGGCACTGCTGCAAAGCGTCAACAACCTGATCGCCGTGGTCAAGGAGCCCGAGGTGCAGCAGGCCCTCATTGAGGTGCAGGCCGGTTTGCAGCGGGTGCTGGACAAGTTCAACAGCACCGGTATGCGGGATATCGACTCCCTGATCGAGATCGTGTCCGAGCTGCGGGATATCACCGATAAGCTCTCCTCTGCTTTGCAGACCCTGCAGAACCGCATCAACACCGAGACCGGTACGCAGGGCGAGGGCGCTGCGGATCTGGCAGACGAGCTGCAATTGCAGGACAGCCTGAACGTCATCTATAAGACGCTGGAAGATACCATCAAGGCCATGGACAACGTGCCCGGCATGATGAGCGAGTTCTCCAAAGCGCTGGGCAACTTTACCCAGCAGCAGATGGTCGCCTATATGCAGTTTACCGAAGCCCGCGAGCAGCTGAATGAGTACGAAAAGCAGCTCAGCGAGGCCAAGACCCAGTACGAGGCCGCCAAGGAAAAGGCGCTTGCCAGCGCCGATGTGACCAAGCAGCTGGATATCAAGACCCTTGCCACCCTCATCTACGCCCAGAACTTCTCCATGCCCGCCGGTTACGTCAAGGACGAAAGCGGCGAGTCGTGGCTGCTGAAGGTGGGCGAGGAATACGACAGCGTGGAGGATATCCGCGGTGCACTGCTGCTCCATGTGGAGGGCTACGGCGACGTGCGCCTTTCCGATGTGGCAGACGTGGAGATCATTGACAACGCCGCCGACAGCTACACCCGCCTGAACGGCGAGCAGGCTTCGGTGCTGAAAATTTACAAGGACGACAGTTCCAGCGCAGGTGACGTATCCGCCAACTGTCTGGACGCTTTCAAGGAGCTGGAAGCCCAGTACAAGGGCCTGCACGTTGTGGTGCTGTCCAATCAGGGCAACTACATCAGCATCCTGATCAAGAGCATCCTTACCAGTATGCTGGTGGGTGCCGTACTGGCCATCATCGTGCTGGCCATCTTCCTGAAGGACATCAAGCCCACGCTGGTGGTCGGCGTCAGTATCCCCCTGTCGGTGCTGTTTGCCGTGGTGCTGATGTACTTCACGGGTCTGGACCTGAACGTTATGACGCTGGCAGGCCTGTCGCTGGGCATCGGTATGCTGGTGGATAACTCTGTTGTTGTCATCGAGAACATCTACCGTCTGCGCGGCCGCGGCGTGCCCGCCGCCCGCGCTGCGGTGCAGGGTGCGCGTCAGGTGGGTATGTCGGTCGTGGCCTCTACCCTTACCTCGGTGTGCGTGTTCCTGCCGGCAGTGTTCTCTGCCAGCCTCATCCGCAACCTGATGGGTCCCATGTCCCTGTGCATCGGCTACTGCCTGATGGCTTCTCTCATCGTGGCACTGACTGTGGTGCCTGCTGCCTCGGCTACCGTGCTGAAGAATGCCCAGCCCAAAAAGCTGGCATGGTTCGATAAGATCCAGAACGCCTACGGCCGCAGTCTGGAAAAGGCTTTGCAGAAGCGCTTTGTGCCGCTGGCAGCCGCCGTGCTGCTGCTGGTGTTCTGCTGCTGGCGGGTGGTCTCCATGGGCATCGTGCTGCTGCCCACCAGCACCAGCAACGAGGCCATGATCACCCTTTCCACCACCGACACCCTCTCGAAGGACGAGTCCTACGATGTGGCCGGTAAGGTGGTGCAGGCTGTGATGGCCGTGGACGGCGTGGAGGAGGTAGGCATTACCCCCGACAACACTGTGGCGGGCATGGATGTCTCCAACCTCGGCCTGCCCTCCACCATCACCGACCTGCTGAACGCCGCCAACGGCTACGGCAAGTATAAGATCAACGTCAAGCTCAGCGAGGAGCTTTCCTCTTCCAAGATCGACGCCGCCTGCAAGGCCATGGAGGAAGCTGTGGCCGGGGTGGCGGACTGCACCGCCACCGTCCAGCAGTACGGCATGACGGATGACCTGACCAGTCAGCTGTCCACCGGTCTGACCATCAAGATCTACGGCACCGATGCCGAGACCCTGACCGCCCTGTCCGAGAAGGTGGTAGACATCGTGAACAGCACCGAGGGCTTCCAGAACGCCACCAACGGTCTGGGCGCGGGCGATTCCACCATCATCCTGCAGGTGGACCGCGACAAGGTGCGCGCCAACGGCCTGACCGTTGCGCAGGTGTACCAGCAGATCGCGGCAAAGCTGACCACCACCACCACGGCACAGACCCCTGTTACCGTGGACGGCACCACCATGGATGTGCAGATCAGCAACAATCTGGACCCGCTGACCAAGGAAAACATGATGGACATGACCTTTGAGACCACCGTCATGTCCGCCGACGGCACCACCGCTACCGGCACCTGCAAGCTGTCGGATATCGCCAGCTGGACCACCGGCACCGCACCGGACTCCATCACCAGCGAGAACCGGAACCAGTTCGTCACCGTCACTGCCGAGACTGCCCCGGGCTACAACACCACGGTGCAGGCCCGTGCCGTGAAAAAGGCGCTGGATGCTTTTGCCCTCACCGATGAGATGCCGGAGGGCTGCTCCTTCTCCATGGGCGGCGAGAGCGACAGCGTCAACTATATGACCGATGAGATGATCCAGTGGATGGCACTGGCCCTGCCCTTTGTGTACCTTGTCATGGTGGCACAGTTCCAGAGCCTGCTGTCCCCCTTCATCGTGCTGTTCACCGTGCCGCTGGCCTTTACCGGCGGTCTGCTGGGCCTGCTGCTCACCGGCCAGCAGCTGACCATGATCTCCATGATGGGCTTCATCGTGCTGATGGGTACGGTCGTCAACAACGGCATCGTGTTCGTGGACTACGCCAACCAGCTGCGCATGGGCGGCATGGAGCGCCGCGCCGCACTGGTGGCGACCGGCAAGACCCGTATGCGCCCCATTCTGATGACCACCCTGACCACTGTGCTGGCCATGCTGCAAATGGTGTTCAGCAACGATATGGCAAGCCAGCTGATGAGCGGCATGGCCATCGTCATCATCTGCGGCCTGAGCTACGCCACCCTGATGACCCTGTATATCGTGCCGATCCTGTACGATATCCTGTTCAAGAAGCCGCCGCTCAACGTGGATATCGGCAGCGACAAGGACTTGGACGACATCCCGGACGATGCCGCCGAGTTCATTGCCGCCCAGTCCTCTGCGGCACAGCCTCAGCCGGAAGCATAAGGCTTACAGCCTGTATCACCAAAGCGCCCCGCATTTCCATCGGAAGTGCGGGGCGCTTTTTGGTATTGTAGGCACTTTCGATGATTCTAACAAAAAATCGCCGCAAAAATTGGATGGTAATTCTAAAAGGATTCCAACACAAAACTGTAAAACTGTGATATAATCATAAATACAGACAAGATGCAAAAGGGGGCAGTCTGCCCCTTTTGCATTTCCGAAAAAAGCTTTAGGAGGCGAGGCCCAATGGCACAGATCCGTTCCAAGCCCTTCGGTGTGACCAAAGAGGGCGCTAATGTTACCGAGTATATCCTCTCGAACCCCGGCGGTATGTCCGTCAGTGTGCTGGATTACGGCTGCGTGATCAAAAATATCATCGTCCCGGCCAAGAACGGCCCGGTGGATGTGGTGCTGGGTCACGACACCATGGCAGATTACGAAAACGACTTCACCTCGTCCGGCAGCACCTGCTGCGGTGCTTTTGTGGGGCGCTACGCCAACCGCATCGAGAACGCCGTCTTTACCTTGGGCGGCAAGACCTATCAGCTGGAAAAAAATTGCGGCGAGCACCATCTGCACGGCTGTTTTTCCCGGAAAATCTATGAGGTGAAGTACTTCGGCGATACCCTGCTGATGGAAGCTGTAAGCCCTGACGGCGAGGACGGTTTTCCCGGCACCCTGAAGATCGCGGTGCGCTATACCCTTACCGATGACAACACCTTCCGCATGGACTACCGTGTGTCCTCGGACGCTGACACGATCGTAAACCTGACCAACCACAGCTACTTCAATCTGGACGGCGGCGGTGATGTGCTGAACCAGAAGCTGCGCATCTACGCCTCCCGCTATCTGGAGGGCAACAATACCACCTGCCCCACCGGCAACATCCTGCCCGTGGTGAACACCCCCATGGATTTTACTGCCGGTAAGACCATCGGCAAGGAGATCGACACCGGCTTCTCCCAGACCACCATGGTGGGCGGCGGCTACGACCACTGCTATGTCATCGACCGCGCACGCGGCTCCAGCCAGAGCATCTGCGCATGGGCGACCAGTGATAAGACCGGCATCAGCATGAAGCTGTACACCACCCAGCCGGGCATCCAGCTGTACA
>ERZ773110.2416-NODE-2416-length-12352-cov-6.391478_pt1 | contig 12352 bp, 10 predicted proteins | sample MGYA00580568_ERZ773110 | MGnify/ENA primary metagenome ERZ773110 (study PRJEB29015, sample SAMEA2737870) | human gut metagenome | biome: human gut; feature: human-associated habitat; material: faeces | place: China | collected 2012 ... | reverse complement strand
AATTGCTTTGAAAAGACTCTGTCTGTTACTCTGCATCTTCGTCTCTCAAAATCGAATTTATCATAACACGTAAAAAAAACGCTGTCAATGATTACTTAATTCACCACTTCACTGCGTTTTACATATATTTAATAAAATGCTATACTCAGTTACAATAATAACTCTAAGGACATGAATAAAATGAAAAGAATTGACTTTGAAAACGGAAGCGTGACCGGAAATATTTTAGGTGCAACTCTGCCCATGCTAGTCGCTCAGATTTTAAATTTATTGTATAACATCGTTGACCGTGTCTATATCGCACGAATCCCCAAAGTAGGAACTACTGCACTTGGCGCAGTAGGACTTTGTTTTCCCATCATCGTGATCATCACGGCCTTCTCTAATCTGTTCGGAAGTGGCGGTGCGCCGCTGTTCTCCATTTACAGAGGAAAAAAACAGGAAAACACTGCCGTCCAGAGCATGGATACTTCTTTTTCCATGCTCTGCATCTGCGGTGTTTTCCTGATGCTCATCGGCTTTCTGTTTGCCCGTCCAATCCTGGTCGTATTCGGTGCTTCTTCGAATGCCCTTACTTATGCTTATCCTTATATAATGATCTACCTGATTGGAACCTTGCCGTCTATGATCTCCATCGGAATGAATCCTTTTATCAACGCCCAGGGTTATTCAACTATCGGTATGCTTTCTGTTGCCATCGGAGCTGTTGCAAACCTTCTGCTGGATCCTTTGTTTATCTTTGTCCTTGGTTTTGGAGTACAGGGAGCTGCGATTGCCACCATACTCTCTCAGACTTTATCCGCAGCTTTTGTACTGTTTTTCCTTACCAGAAAATCAGAATTAAGAGTCCGTCTTCTCAGGAAAAATGAAGTTCCACAATGTACCGGTTACGCCAAAGATATTGTAAGTCTTGGCTCTGCCGGATTTATCATGCAGCTGACAAACAGCCTGGTAACGATCTGCTGCAACAATGTACTCTCTGTCGCGGGTGGCGATATTTATATCTCTGTTATGACTATCGTCTCCAGTGTACGCCAGCTGGTAGAGACACCTCTTCATGCCATAAACGAGGGAGCCTCTCCGATTCTGAGCTATAATTATGGTGCATGTCGTCCAAAGCACGTACGCAAAGCCGGTGCTATACTGTCGGTCATGGTTCTCGTCTATACCGCTGTTACATGGAGTATGATCATTTTGATCCCGGAGTTTTTGATCCGAATCTTCAGCTCCGATACCGTGCTGCTGAAAGATGCAGTGATCGCATTAAAACAATATTTTGCAGCATTTATTTTTATGGATCTGCAGTACATCGGACAGACTGTATTTAAGTCTCTGAATAAGAAGAAATTTGCGATTTTCTTCTCCCTGCTCCGCAAAGTATTTATAGTCGTTCCGCTTACCTATCTGATGCCATATGCTTTACATATGGGAACCAAGGGCGTATTCCTTGCAGAACCTGTATCAAATGTGATCGGCGGAAGTATCTGCTTTGTGACCATGCTCTGTACCGTACTGCCTGAACTTAAGAAGATGGAGAAGTAACTGCTTTTTCTTTGCGATTCAGATAAATAAAGAATCCCACATTCAAAATAATTCCTGTCACAGTTGCCACCGGTGCGGCCAGACCGATCTTGGTCAGGCTTGCATTTGGCTGGATACTCATATAGTATGCTAACGGCAATCGAACCAGAAGTGTCTGGACCAGTCCCTGGATCATAACCCAGACGGTCTTATTATTTCCATTGAAATAACCAATCATACTGAACAGAATTGCAGTTACGATTGTCTCCGGTGCAAAACCTTTCAGATAGTCAAAGGCATTCTGGATAACTGAGGCATCGGTTGAGAAAATACCTGCGACTACATCCCCTTTAAACATCACAAGCACAAATACCAGGCATCCAACCACCAGTCCCACTCCGATTCCGGTAAACATGGACTGTTTTGCACGTTTTTTCTTTCCTGCACCTACATTTTGGGATACAAAGGACGCCATGGACTGCATCAGTGAACTTGGTACGAGCATTGCAAAGTTAACGATCTTGCAGGCCACCCCATATCCAGAAGAGGCTTCCAGACCAAGTCGGTTGACAAAGGCACAGAGTGCCAGGAAGGAAAGCTGAGTCAGGAACTCCTGCAATGCAAGTGGCAAACCAATCTGAAGAAATCTCTTACATTGTGGGTTCAGTCTGAAATCACTTTTTTTGATCGTAAACGGCAGATCTTTTTTGATAAGAAGAAGCACGGCAAATACAACGCTGAGCGCCTGTGCTGTAACCGTTGCAATTGCAGCGCCTGCTGCATCCATATGAAATCCGGCTACCAGGACCATATCTCCGATCACATTTACGATACATGCAACCAGTACAAAAAGCAGCGGTGACTTACTGTCTCCCAGCCCACGAAAAATTGCTGACAGCAGATTATAAGCTACAATGAAAAAGATTCCGCCACCGCAGATCCGTACATAACTGGAGGTAAGATCAACTGCCTCAGTCGGTGCCTGCATCAGTACAGAAATCGGACGTGCGAAGCACACCATTACAAAAAACAATGCTATTGAGATGATCGTAAATACAACAACGCCGCCACCTATGACAGCTCCAATTTTTTCCGGTCTTTTTTCACCAAGATAACGGGCGATCAGGACCGTAATTCCCATTGCAAACTGAACTACTACAAAGGTTACCAGGTTCAACACCTGGCTTCCGGTGGAAACTGCTGAAAGCCCTGATGTGGAACCAAATCTACCTACGACCAGGAGGTCAACTGCACCATACGCAGCCTGCAGGATCAAGGCTCCAAGAACCGGCATCATAAATGCAACCAGTTTTTTCAGGATGCTTCCCTGTGTAAAATCTGCTTTATCGTTTGTCATATTCTTTTCTCCTCTCGCACATAATCTGATAGAACTTTTCAATCGTACGGATCATACAATCCGCATCTTCCTCGGAAATATCACTGAGAGAAAGCGCCAGTTCCCAGAAATAATCCTTATCATATTTCTGGGACAGCTTCTTTCCTTCTTCGGTGATGGCTATATATGTGACACGTCCATCCTCCTTGGATGCAAACTTATGAAGATAGCCCTTCGCTTCCATCTCTTTTACGGTTCTGGTCACTCCCGGACGCGGCAGATTCATTGCATCACTGATGTCTGAGATCTTCACCTTAATTCCCTGCTTTTCCAGTTTCTGGATCGTATCCATATACTGAATATAAGACGGCATGACTCCCTGCGGAAGTGGAGGAAGTAATTCCCGTATTCGTTTTGCCTGATAACATGCATCAAGCATTCTCTTAACTTTTTCGTTTGTCATAAAAAGCTCCTGTATAGTTATCTTTGATAATTACCATTGTTAATTATATAGGAGTTGGAGAAATTGTCAAGCTCTCTCTTTCGCTGTAACAAAAAACAGAACTCTGCATTACTGCCGGGTTCTGCTTTTTTCTGAATATGAATATGTGTATTAGCTCCGATTATTTTCGGATAGAATCAACCAATTTACGTGCCTCTGCATGAAGAAACCATCGAGACTCACCGCGAGATTACGAATGCCATAGCATCCCATGACCCACTCCGGGCACAGGATGCCATGTATCTACATCTGGTTTATAACCGCAAAAGAATACAACTCAGCCAGAAATGATTTTCATTTTATTTCAGTTTTTTCTTCAATTCCTGAATCAGCTCAAAGTAATCTCTGTGTTTCATCTCAGGGAAAGCTTTAAGAAGTCGTCCCTGACCGAATACAGTATGATTTGTGATGGAACTGGATAACTCGTCAAACTGTGCCTGAAGTTCTGCTTTTTTCATACGGAGCATTTCAACAGTTTTTTCTTTCTGGGCAGCTGTCGTCTCAAGCAGTTCGGCTTTTGCAAGTGCTGCCTGAACCTTTCTTTCGCCAACCTTCTGCGCTGTATCAATCGTAGTCGTTGCCAGTGTATCACTAAGCTTATCACTCACAATTCTCAGATCTGAGCTGACTTTATCCAATCTGGTAAGTTTCTTATTCAATCCACGGATAACTGCTACTGTTACAATAAAGTCTGTCAGATACACTGCATATAAGATTGCTATCACAACCCACTCCCAGGTTGCCGGTGTATGAGACACCTGATTTTCTACATATTTCTGAAAAACCTTTACTACCATAACGATTGCAAGGCCCCAGATCAGAGAGAACTCCAGGCAGATATATCCATGAAAATTCAACGGTTTATCTGAATAATCCCACCATCTTGCATGGAAACACACATCAAGCAGCCATCCTGCGATCAACTCAACCGCTGTAGCAAGAACAAATCCAAATACAAAGATCATTCCTTCACTCATCTGATGTCCACCACTTTGGATCGTATTGAGCAGTGCAAACACGGAGAGCACTCCAAATCCATATACCGGACACACTGGTCCATTCAAAAATCCTCTGTTTATTACTTTTCCAAGCGCAACTGCATGAAAAATAACTTCAACTACCCATCCTCCAAAAGAATAGACCAGGAAATACAGGCATATCTGAAAATATGTCATTCCACAAATCACTGCTTATTCCTCCTCTTTCATTTTCAATACAAGTAGCTTCATTATATCAGATAATTCTGCATTTACCTATCTATATCTTAAATAATCAAAGGTTACTTACTCTATCCGCAGCATTCGATACCCAATCCCAATGTGTGTCTGAATATATTGAATTTCATTCTTATCTGATTCAAGTTTTTTACGCAAAGTTGCCATGAAAACTCTAAGAGATGCAACATCATTTTCTGAAGACCTTCCCCATATCTGTTGTGTAATATAAGTATGTGTTAACACCTTACCTACATTACGAGATAATAAGCAAAGAAGTTTGTATTCAATAGGTGTGAGATGTAACTCCTCCCCTCTCATATAAGTACAGCCGGCAGTATAATCAATTTTCAGTTCTCCATTAATAAAAACAGCCGTCTTCTGTATCTCACCAGTCTGAATAACCGCAAGCCGTCTCTGTGTAACACGTATACGTGCAAGCAATTCTTCAACTGAAAAAGGTTTTGTAATATAATCATCCGCACCTGCGTCAAGAGCCTCAATCTTATCAGAATCCTCACTTCTGGCACTGATAACAATAATCGGCATATTGGACCAGGTACGAATTTTTTTTATCACATCTACTCCTTCCATATCCGGAAGCCCCAGATCAAGTAAAATGATATCCGGATTGTGTGAAGATGCTTCCAAAATCGCTTCTCTCCCATTTTCTGCTGTAAGATATTTGTACTCATGTGTTTTTAATGTTGTTACGATCAGATTTCGTATAGGGCGATCGTCTTCTACAATAAGAATTGATGTTTTATTCATTTAGTGTTACCTCACTTAACGGTAATGTAAAAACAAAAATACAGCCATGAGGATAATTATCCTTAAGTGTTAATTCCCCTTCATGTGCTTCAATAATCGAATGGCATAATGCAAGGCCCAGCCCCAAACTACGATGACTGTCAGCAATCGTAGTTTTTCCGGTATAAAACATCTCAAATATATGCGATTTCATTTCATCCGCAATCCCCGGTCCATTATCTTCTACACTTATTTGCGCTCTGCCATCTGTTCTTAATCCGCGAATACATATGGTCGAACCTTGCGGTGTATATTTTATCGCATTATCTATCAAATTAACAAGAACCTGAATGATAAGTCGAACATCCATATGTGCGAGAATCAGTTCTTCACATTCCACCTGAATCTTATAAGCATCATGTTTTCGGCTGATATGTCGCAGGGATTCTGCAATAACTTCATCGAGAAGCTGATCTGTGAATTTTATTTTCAATCTTCCATCATTTAATCTTGTGACAGATAACAGATTTTCTACAACACCAATAAGCCATTCTGCATCATCATAAATATCTGTATATATCTGTTGTTTTGTTATATCATCCAAACGTCTCTCATTATTCAGCAACATATCAGCATTTCCTGAAATAGAGCAAAGCGGAGTTCTCAGATCATGAGAAATTGCTCGCAAAAGGTCTGCCCGCAGCTGTTCGTTTTTCGCCAGAATAGCATTTTTTTCTTTTTCTATTGCATTTTGTGAATTTTCCATTGCAAGCGCACATTCATTGATCACAGAAAGTAAAATGCTATATTCAAAAGAATCCATTGCATCTTTTTTAACTGGTATTCCAATCACTCCGTAGACACTTTCTCCACTACGTATTGAAAGATACAAACATTTTGCACTGCTAAAATGAGTTGTTGTTACTCCAGCGCGCTGTCCATTCTCATATGCCCATCTTGCAACACACTGTTCTTCAGATGTCAGATATTCTCCATTTCTTTTATTAGTATTATTAAAAAACATCTTTCCTTCTGATAAATCATTATTTTTCACAATATATGCAACAATATCTCGATTCAACAAACGTACCAGCTGCTTACAGGTAACACAAAGAATCTCTTCACTGTTTTTCGCCTGTTGAAGTAATCTGTCCGTATCAAATAAGATCTGTGTACGAAATGCCTGTTGCTCAGATAACCGGGCATGATCTTTTAATTTGGCAGCAAGAGTTCCGGTAAGCACTGAAGATATCAACATTATTAAAAATGTCACCGGATAGCCAACTGCATATGTTTGAAAGGACATTCGTGGCTCCGTAAGAAAAAAACAAAAAAGAACAACACTTAAAAACGATCCCACCAGACCGCAGAGATAACCATCCGTTACAATAGATGTGACCAGCACGCCAAGAATATACACTGTAACAATATTAATATCTGTGAAATGAAGTTTCTGAAAAACCAGACCGATCACCGTACAACCTACAAATATTGAAAATGTCAACAAATAATCTTTTATCGATGGTTTTTCAATATATATGGGATGATGATTTTTCTGTCTTTTTGTCCACGCACTATCTTGAATATTCATATTCACTTTTGTTCTTTCACCTGGTATTCCTTCCAGTATTTTTACTAATTGTACTCCTTCTCTTTCATCAGAAGCTTCTTTTTTACTCTCTTTAAGAAAAACACCAACTTTAGATACTATAAAAAGCCCTATACTGAACATCACAAGTACGATCAATACCAGAACTGTCTTTGCCATTCATTTATCACCTCTTGTCCCTAGATATGAAAGCATTTTTGAATTGCCTTATAATCTCCCAGCACGAGAATCGTACTTCCGGCAATAAGAACCGTATTCGGCGATACCGCTATACTGACTTCTCCCTCATTCTTTACTGCAAGAATATTTATATCATATTTTCTTCTGATATCAAGGCCTCCTACTGTTTTTCCAATCCACTCATAGGGAACTTCTACTTCAAATATTGCATGAGAAGCATCTACTTCCATATAATCAAGAATGTGATCGTCTGTATAACGGATAGATGCCCATTTTGCCACTTGTTTTTCAGGATAAACTACCTTGTCTGCGCCATTACGTAACAGAAATTTTTCCTGTACATCTCGCTCAGCTCTGGAGATTACGAGTTTGGCTCCCAGTTCTTTTAACAGCGATGTTGTCTCAAGTGAATTCTGAAAATCACCTCCAATTGCAACAAAACAGATGTCAAAATTTCCTATCCCCAATGAATCCAGGAATTCAGCGTCTGTGCTGTTTCCAATCTGCGCATTGGTGACAAAAGGAAGAACTTTATTTACACGTTCCTCATTAATATCTACCGCCATGATCTCATGTCCCATCTGATTCAGCTGCCTGGCAATATGTCTGCCAAAACGTCCAAGTCCAATAAGTAAAATATTTTTCATTTTTTTACTCCTTTTATCCAACTGTTATTTTTTCTAATGGCATTTTTGCACCATTATTGTTTTTCCTGGAAAATACCGCGTATATTAATGTCATTCCTCCTACTCGCCCCAAATACATAAGTGCGATCAGTATCAAACGCGATATTATGTGAAGTTCCGGTGTAATTCCTAATGTAAGTCCTACTGTTCCCACGGCCGATGCAGCCTCATAAAGGCAGGTCAGTAATGGAAGTCCCTCATAAACACTGATCGTAATTCCTCCGAAGAAAAACAGCATAAAATACATCATTGCGATCGTTGCAGCATTTTTAACCACCTGACCATCAAATCTTCGACCAAAGGCTCCTGCATCCTCCCGGCTTCTGAATGTAGCAAGTGCATTCAGTATCAACACTGCAAAGGTTGTTGTTTTCATACCGCCTGCTGTAGAACTTGGTGAACCACCTATCAGCATTAGAAGTATCATAACAGCTTTTCCTGCTTCTGTCATCAGTGACAGGTCTTCGGTATTAAAGCCCGCGGTTCTGGTCGTTACAGACTGAAATACTGATGCCAGCAATCTTTTGCCTGCAGGCAGATTGCCAAAATCACAGGCAAAAAAGAAGACCGCCGGTGCAATGATCAAAATGGCTGTAGTGATCAGAATAACCTTACTCTGCATACGATAACGTTTAAATTTAAATTTGTTAGTATAGAAATCTTCCCAGGTAAGAAATCCGATTCCACCAAGTATGATCAAAAGCATAATAACTATATTCAGCCAGATATTTCTGCTGTATCCGGTCAATGATACAAAAGTATGATCTGTTGTACCAAGTATATCAAATCCGGCATTACAAAAGGCTGAGATAGAATGAAAAACCGACATCCAGATTCCCTTTATTCCAAAATCACGACAAAATACCGGAAACAATAATACTGCTCCAAGTGCTTCTATCAGAAAGGTCCCTCTCAGAATAAATTTTGTCAGTCGGACAATACCTCCTACTTTTGGCGCCGATATAGCATCCTGCATCGTACTCCGCTGCATGAGCGATATTTTTCGTCCTGACAGCATAAATACTGATACTGCAACGGTTACAACTCCCAAACCTCCAATCTGTATAAGTGCCAAAATAACTGCTTGTCCAAAAATAGACCAGTAACTGCCTGTATCCTGCACAACAAGTCCTGTCACACATACTGCTGAAGTTGATGTAAAAAGTGCCTGATCAAACGGCGTTACAACTCCACTTGCAGATGAAACAGGTAAAGTTAAAATGAGGGCTCCTATAAGGATCACCCCCGCAAAACCTAAGATAATTAATTGAAATGATGTCAGATGTTTTCTTTTATGTAAATGCTCTGGCATAAATAACTTCTGCTCCTTTTTGATGATTTTATTATCATTAACTTTGCATTTTATTATATATGCCAGAGTTCAAAGATAGTATAAGATTATCAGACTTGATATTAAGATTGTATAAAGATTTTATTTTCTCTTAATTCCACACTGGATTGCCTGCGTCGGACAGGCCTTTTTACATCGCCCACACCGGATACATTCTGCACTGTTCGGGTTATCCACAGGGTTTACTTCCATCTGGCATGCTTTTGCACATTTTCCACAGTGAACACACTTTTCCATATCTACTCTATAGCGGTAAACAGAAACACTATTAAATATTGAATAAAAAGCTCCCAGCGGACAGATATATTTACAAAATGGACGATATATTATAATAGAAAGAATTATTGTAACAACAAGGATCGTATTCTTCCATATAAAAAGCCAGCCGATCGCACTGCGCATGGATTTATTCAGAAGTACCAGTGGAAGTCCGCCTTCCAGCGTACCTGCCGGACAGATCAGCTTGCAAAAATAAGGTGCTCCCTGTCCCATGATGTCTACGACAAACATTGGGAGCAGGATCACAAATACCACAAAGATCACATATTTTAGCTTACGTAATAGCTTATCCCCGCGAAATGTCCGGATCTTCTTTGGAAATGGAATCTTATTCAGCAGATCCTGTATCAGTCCAAACGGACAGAGAAATCCACAGACAAGTCTTCCAAGAAGGGCTCCGACAAAGATCAGAAATCCTATTACATAATATGCCATTTTAAAATTCCAGCTGCCGATCACTGCCTGAAGAGATCCAATCGGACAGGCGCCTGTGGCACCGGGACAGGAATAACAGTTCAGTCCCGGAACACATGCATGTTTTAAATTTCCAGTATAAATCTTGCCAGTCACAAATCCTGATACGCGACTGTTGGTAAGAAACGCCCACAGTGCCTGAATCCCATGGCGCGGCCACTCATTAATTTTCATTTTTTTATTATCCAATTCCAATACACTCCATACAGATATTGATCGCCTTTGTAAAGACTACATCCACTTCGCCCCGGTAAATTCCAAATATCATCAGGAGTATTCCCAGAATTGCCAGTGCAGGACCTATCCACTTTGAATCTGTTATTTTTTTCATCATTTTTCTTATCTTTCTGTCAGAATCGCTTTATTATTTAGAAATGTTCTTGAGTTCTTTTTCTACGATTTCTTTCCATTCGTCCAGTGTATGGCTTCCTGAATATGTTTCGCCTACAATATTTCCTTCTTTGTCAACAAAGAATGTTTCCGGGAAAGCAGAGATACCATTTAAACGTCCATTCATCATTGTTGAATCCGGGACCAGGAACGGATAGGATGCTTTTGTCTTCTCCTGAAGGACACCGGCTTTTTTCACTGTATCCTCATTCTGTTTGGCATCATCACTCACTGTATCAAGAACGACACCGACAACTCCAACACCTTTTTCCTTCATCTCTTCATAGAGTTTTTCCAGCTCCGGAATCTCATTTACACATGGAGAACACCAGGTAGTAAAAACATTCACAAGTGTAAGATCATAATCGCTGAATACTTTTTCTGTATAGTCTTTTCCGTCAACGCCTTTTGTCTCGAATTTACCAACATTTGTAGAATCACCTGCATTGCTGGTTTCCTGCGGCTGGTCAAATGCAGAAAGCTGCTGGAATGGTGTCATCTCTGTGAGTGTCACATCTATTTTTTCCACTTCTTTTTTCAAGGATTCATCTGCATCCTTGTTGGTGCTCAGATAGTATTTGTATTTTCCGTCGCTGCTGCTTCCGATTTCTTTGTGTTCTGTGCAGCCTGTGATCTTATCCAGTTCTTTCTCAGAATCTTCGTCATAGATTCCAATCGCTCCAACTTTTGCAAGACTATTGTACCAGTCATCATATGCTGTTCCCATCTTGTCAACCTCTGCCTCTTTCTGCTCCTCGGTCATTTCGCTCCAGCTTATATATGCATATTTAATTGCATCTGCATTGTCATTCCATACTTCATTTGTGATCATCGCAATGGTCTGCGCTTTTATCTGTTTAAGCAGTTCCTCCGGAAGTTTCATGTTAAGTCCAAGGAATGGATACTCATAAGAATCCTGTGCCTGCACAGTTGTCTCAGATGGTTTAAAAGTACCCTGTATAAAATCAGACGGAATTGCATCCCCTTCTGCAGCAGCTGCATCACCATCAACTACCATTCCGGCTTGGTCTGCCGGAACCGCCATCGCTTCTGTACTTTCTGCTGCCATTACGGATACTCCTCCAAATGTAGATGCTCCCAATACTGCTGCTGCCATAAGTGCTGTTATTTTTTTCATTCTGAATTTCATGATATTTATATCTCCCTTCATATTTGTCCTGTAATTTATAAATCGTTTTGTGTTTTTATTATACACGCTTTGATTACTGTAACCGTATTATATCATCCTGTCTATAAAATCTCTGTTAAGAAATCAAAAAAATCAAAATTTCTTTTTATTCCTGTATTTTTTACGGGAATTTTATATGGAACATGATATGATAATATCAGAGTTTCACTATAAGCATTTTAACCCCGACATCATATTTGACAAAGGAGATTTCTTATGCACATATTAGTAATAGAAGACGAAGAACAGCTCTGCTGCTCGATTGCAGAGGGACTTCGCCTGAATGGATACGAAACAGATACCTGTTTTGATGGAGATGAGGGACTGGAATTGTGCCTGACCGAAAATTATGATCTGATTCTTCTGGATCTGAATCTTCCCGGCATAGATGGTCTGGAAATCCTGCGGCAGTTCCGGGAAATAAACTCCTTCACACCTGTTCTGATCCTTTCCGCCAGAGGACAGATCCAGGACAAAGTAGAAGGACTTGATCTTGGAGCAAATGACTATCTGACAAAGCCTTTTCACTTCGAGGAACTGGAAGCCCGGATCCGCAGCCTGACACGGCGAAAATTTATTCAGGAAAATATCTGCCTGAAATGCGGACGTATCACCTTTGATACCCGTACGAGAAAAGCCAGCATCAACAACGAAGAACTTTCTCTCACCCGGAAGGAAACCGCACTGCTGGAATATTTTATGCTTCACCAGAATCGTATCATCAGCCCGGAAGAACTGATCGAACATATCTGGGACGGAAGCGTCAACAGCTTCAGCAACTCCATACGTGTCCATATTTCTGCCCTTCGCAAAAAGCTGCGCACGGCTCTTGGCAATGATCCGATCCAGAATAGGATCGGACAGGGCTATA
>ERZ773110.2390-NODE-2390-length-12509-cov-6.414405_pt1 | contig 12509 bp, 7 predicted proteins | sample MGYA00580568_ERZ773110 | MGnify/ENA primary metagenome ERZ773110 (study PRJEB29015, sample SAMEA2737870) | human gut metagenome | biome: human gut; feature: human-associated habitat; material: faeces | place: China | collected 2012 ... | reverse complement strand
CTAATCGGAAAGCCCGTAAGATCTGGATCGTTTTTGCTGTTTTACTGAGTGCCAATTATGGCTCCGACGCGTCCGGGGGATTATATCCCACCACTTCTTATCTGATCTTTCTGGCATTATGCTGGCTGCCTCTGATCTTTGGCGAAGTTCTGTTACGTGTAAAAGGCTGGGCAACGGAGCTCTACCGCTACGATCTGGTCATCGGTTACGGCATCTTCTACACTTTTGTCATCTGTACTACTGCTTCCCCGATCGCTTTCACTTACATTCTGCCGGTGACGAGCCTGCTGGTACTATATAAGAACCGGAAATTCATGATCAACTGCGGTATCGCCAATGCCCTGATCATCGTCGGTGCAGCCGTCTATCGCTATATGCTGGGCTTCAACAGCGCTTCCGATATGAAAAATTATCAGCTACAATTGTCCTGTATCATCCTCTGCTACATCTGCTATGTCATGTCCATCCGTCATCTGAATGAATCCGACGGTGCCATGACCGACAGCATCAGGGCTGACCTGCACAGAGTCGTAACTACTGTAGAACAGGTAAAGTCTTCGAGCAATATCATTCTCGATGGCATCACTGTTGTAAGAGAGCTGGCTTCCGAGAATAAGCATGGCTCCGATATCGTCATGCTGGGTATGAATGAGCTGACTGACAACAACAATATGCTGCAGGATCGTACCACCTCATCCACACAGATGACCTCCGATATCCGCGCCCAGGTAGAAAATGTGGTAGCTCTGATCGGAGAAATGATCACGCTCGTCGAAAAAACGCAATCCCATTCCGGCGTCAGCGCAGAAGACCTGAAGAGTCTGGTGAATACCGCTGCTACCATGTCACAGCTGTCTACTGAGCTGGAAAATGTTCTGGAGAATTTCCGTCAGGAATTCGAAATGGTAAAACAGGAGACCGGCACCATAGAGAAGATCACGAATCAGACAAATCTGCTGGCATTAAATGCTTCCATCGAAGCTGCCAGAGCCGGAGAAGCCGGCAAGGGCTTCGCTGTTGTGGCAGATCAGATCCGTACCTTAAGCACCGAGACCCACGCTTCCTCTGATCAGATCAGGGATGCTCTCTCCCGACTGGATGCTACCTCTGCAAAGATGACCTCTTCCATTGAAGAGACATTAAAGCTGATCCAGGTCACTCTGGAAAAAGTAACGCAGACCGGAGATAACGTAAATCAGATCGCTTCTGATTCCGTGCAGCTGGGCAATCACATTCAGGTCGTAGATAATGCCATTAAAGAAGTAGAGAACTCCAACACCCAGCTGGTATCCAACATGGAGCAGGTATCTAACATCGTGGATACCATCACAACCTGTATCACACACTCCAGCCGGACCAGTGAACGGATGCTCAGCAAGTATCAGGAAACAGCAGATAATATCAATACCATCGAAGATGTCATGGAGAACATGATGTGTGATCTGGGTATCGGTGGTTTCATGGGTATTGAAGACATCAAGCCCGGAATGAAGATTGACTTACAGCTGGTCGGTCAGGAGGATGTCCAATATCTTGGGGAACTGATCGAGCAGCTTCCGGAGGGACTGCTGGTATCCTGTCAGAAGAAGCTGACCGTTAACGGGTCTGCTTCCTGTAAGCTGCAGGTCACCGCAGGTAATATCCTGTACTGTTGGGACAAAGCCACCATTTCTCCTGCTCCCGAAAGCGGTGAACATGCTTTCAGGATTACCATTACTACCAGACCCAGGATCAACAATAGACGCAAATACCCTCGTATGGATCTGAATAATACCTGTACTATTAAGTTCAAAAATTCCGATACGGAATATGCTGCTACCATGGAAAATATCAGTGCCAACGGATTCGCCTTCCTGGCTACAGACAAGATATTCACCCAAAGCAAAAATGCAGAAATCTTTATCACGATCCATGATTTTGCTCTGCCGAATCATAATGAGCTGGAAGGTCGTATCATCCGCTGTTCCGACGATAACGGACTGTATATCGTCGGATGCCAGATGCCGGAAGATAATTTCTATATCCTGGAATATGTAGAGAATAACTTAAATAAATAGAATTCCTGTGTAAACCTAGGCACCCAAAATGCCCATTCATTTGAATATGAATGGGCATTTTTAATGTCGTTCTTTACGGTTTCAATAGCCGGGCGATCAGACCCTCGACCTCCTGGAGCTGTTCTTTTGTGCTCTCTTTGTGGCTTTCCTTGCGGTATTTTGATGGAGACATGCCCTTCATGGCATGGAACGCCTTGGTAAATACCAGCGCATCACTATACCCACAGGACAGGGCAATGCTCTCAATCGGATAATTGGTGGATTCCAGCAGTTCTCTCGCCTTGGTGATACGGAAGGTGGTGAGGAACTGCTGAGGCGACATTCCCAGATAATTCTGGAACAACGTATATAAATAACTACGGTTGATACAAACATAATCCGCCACGTCCGTGACCTTGATCGGGTTACAGTAGTTACTCTGGATAAAAGATACCGCTTTTTTCACATACTGGTTCCCCTTATCCTCTTCCTCTCTCGCCACGACACCGGCGCTGTCCGCGATCACAGACAGGAATACTCCCAGCAGTCCGTTCCGGCGCAGATCATCCGCGATTCCGAAGGTATTGTGTTCCATCATATCACGGACAATAGAATACAGCTCCTCTGATTTATCACAGGAAAAAATAGGATGCCTGTCTGACAGTCCCATGCTATGTAAATACTCTTCCGCGCGGCTCCCGGCAAAGCCCACCCACAGATAACTCCAGGGATCCTTCGCATCCGCCTGATAGAAAGCCAGCTCGTTGGGCTGGATCAGAAATCCGTACCCGGCCTCCAGCCGGTATTCCTTGTCATGGAACCGGAAATGCCCCTTGCCGCTTAAGACATAGTGGATCAGGTAGTGCGGCTTGGATGCCGGCCCGAAGCTGTGCAGTGCTTCCGTCTGAGAGCACCCGCAGCAATTCACATACAGGCTTCCTGTTTTATCATTGATAAAATCCAGCTTAAATGCTTTTTCCATGGCAATTCCTATCCTTTCCCATCGGTCAATTCACTATAATCCCGCCGTCCTCATCAAATGCCACACAAAAAGCACTGCTGTATTCGTTCATACGCTGCAGGATCCTCTGCTTATCCTCCCCCGTTGCCGGCGTCGGTCGGAAATCATTCCTTGTTTTGACAGAACTTACCATACAGGGAATGATCCGGGCGTTCTGATCCTCCACCTTTTCCCCGTTCTCAAAAGTAAAGGTCTGTTGGAAGATCATGGTATCCTTGTCCTCCGGATTCCGGTTGGCTCCGAAGCAGAAATTTGCCAGGCTGTAAATGATATATCTGCCCTTGTATTCCTCGATTCCCTGTAACACATGAGGATGATGACCGATGACCAGATCCACTCCCCAGTCAATGCATTTCCTGCCTAGCTGTTGCTGATAATTTTCCGGATAATTGTCTTTTTCGATCCCCCAGTGACAACAGGCGAAGATCAGATCCACGTTCTGCTCCCGCAAGACTTCGATATTATTCTGAATCAGTTTCTCCGCCTGTGCGCCCCATTCCACTTCATTGACGGAGATAATGCCGATCTTCAGATTCCGCTCTCCGCCGTGGGCTTCCGCACTGTCCGGGATCTCATAGATGCCTACATTTTTATCATAGGCATAGACAATGCCCTCCTGCTCTAATGCCGCCACTGTATCCCGGCTGCCCTGTTCTCCGTAGTCCAATCGATGATTGTTCGCAAAGCTGACGGCTTCGATATCCCCCAAGGTCAGTAGATGGGCATACGCCGGATCTCCCTTGATGCAGTAGGTCTGCCCCTCACGCATATGTTCCGATGTGGTCAGCGGCCCTTCGAGATTCACAATGGTCATATCGTCCGCCTCGAAAATATCTCTCACATTCTCGAAAAAATATCCCTCATCCTCCGCCTGATCGTACGCCTGGCGGAATGAATAGCTGTAATCCTGTTCCTGATGATTGCCCAACGTCACATCCCCTGCTGCGGAGATCGTGATCATGCAGCGTTCCCCCATCAAAGTATCCGAAGCTCCGGACTGTCCCGATTCCGGCAATGCAGTATTGTCACCGTCCGTCCCACCTGGCAGAACGATCTCCCCGATATTATCCCCGAGCTGATCGTCCTGCGGTCCAGTATGGTAACCTCCGATCGGCTGCGCCAGTTCTTCCACCCCGGGAATACAGACCTGCTGTGTCAGATCATCCCCGCAGCTGCTAAGCACTATTACACTGACCGCACAAACCAGTGCCACAAACCGCTTTTTCCTCTGCCCCATAAACACTCTCCCTCTGTTACAAAGAAATCTCTTAGCCCTCTCCTAAATCAGTCTTAATTTTCAGAAGCCGCTGTCGCAGTGCTGTCTCCCGTTCCATACATATTCTCCTGCAGGAATTTCTTATTTGCCTCGAAATCCACCTCCAGCACGGACATTTTACGATGGGTCGCATCCTTATACGTGCCTTCAATGGGAATACTGTTCTGTATAATATCGTATGTCAGAATCTTCGGTGCCATGAGGCTTAACCGGTAACACTCTGTCTGGGTCAGGTTCGTGGTCAGATTCGGCATCAGACCGTCAATCAGACCCTTCGGATTCGTGAGTACACCCTTAGGCAGCTTATGAATGACCTCTGTCAGCACTTTTCTCTGTCGCTCGGTTCTGCCGAAATCCGTACCGATATAACGGTTTCTGCAATATGCCAGCGCCTGAGGACCGTTCAGATGCACCATACCTCCGGACAGGTCATCGAAATAGTCCGTTCCCTCCGGTCTGCCCAGCAGGATATTATATTCTACCAGGTAGCCGTTCACGTACTCCACTTCCTTGCCGGTCAGCTCCAGATCCACGCCGCCCACGGCATCTACCAGATTTGCAAATGCCTCAAAATTCACCAACACATAGCGGCTGATATGAATGTCAAAATTCTTCTCGATGGTCTGCATCAGCAGCTCCGCGCCGCCGTAGGAATATGCCGCATTCAGACGATTATCCTTATGTCCCGGTATCTCTACATACATGTCACGGAGCAGAGATGTCATATATATCTTTTTCGTCTTGTTGCTGATAGACAGCAGGATCATGGCATCGGATCTGCCATCCTCCCCGTTCTCGCGGGAGTCGTTACCGATCAGGAGAATATTTGTAACTCCTTCTTCCTTCATGGGAGAACTTGCCACAGATTCGATCTCTTCATAATTCATCTCGGCATAGACCTTGCCCACCAGGACGTACAACCCTGCTGCCAGAAATACAAGGATCAGCGCCACTGCGATCAGGAAGCGCTTGAAGCCGGATTTTTTCTTTTTTCTGCCGCTCCCGGCTTCCTTTTTGTTTCCTTTTCTGCTCTTCTTATCCGTTTTCGTGTCTGTCTCCTCACGCTTCCCTGCTTTTCTTCCGGAGCGATTTTTTTCTCTGTGATCTTCGTAGTCCTCGTATTCGTCCGCATAGTCCTCCCTTCTGCTACGCCGAGGTCTATCGGATGCCGCCTGTCTGCGACGATCTGTATTACTGTTACTACGGCCACCACTATTACGATTCTCTGAAGTCTTACGCGTCGTCTCTCTGCGAGCCGCCTGTCTCTTACGATACGCGGGATCATCCCAATCCTCCGCGTAATCATCCGCTCTTGCTCGTCTTCCGGATCCGATCACATCCAGTTCCTCCTCATCCTCGTCATTCTCAGTCATGTCAAACATCTGTGGAGCCGGACGCTCTGTTGTCCGCCTTCCGGTCCCGGACTTCCCACTGCCGGAGCCGGACGTCTGCATTTCCTGCATCTCCTGCTGTAAAAAGGCTTCCAGTCCTTTCTGTATATCTTCCATTTCCTGAATGGAATCTCGTTCTCTGTCACTCATATTGTACCTCATTTCCACATACCGGCACCGGTACGTTCCTTAAGCCTCTTTCCTATTTGTCTCCTAGAATACCACACTCCTTTGTATTTGTCGCGGCAGAAATCCTTAATATTTGCTTAAATGTTGTCCGGCATTTTTTAAGGCACACTTTCTATGGCAATAAAAAGAAACTGTCTACGGCATCCACAAGATTTTCTCTTGTACATTTTCCACAGACAGTCTCTGCATTTTTGTTATCTTATATCATTCTATTTATGAGCGATTCTCGCATCTATGTAATTCTTCAGAGATTCCACAGTCTCCTCCACACCCAATCTACTGCTGTTGATGGACAGATCGTAGTTCCGGGAGTCGCCCCATTTTACCTTACAATGGCTGTTGTGGTAAGATTTTCTGCGACGATCCTTCTCGATCATACGCTCTTCCGCATGTCTCGCATCCAGCTCATAGATCCGCATAACACGCTCGATCTTGGCTTCTTTGTCTCCTAATACGAAGATGGAGATCAGATTCGGATTATCCTTCAGCACGATCTCAGAACAGCGTCCTACGATCACAAAGGATTCTCCTGCCTCTGCCTTTTTCTTGATATAGTCAAACTGCATTCTCGCCACATTATCTGCAGGAGAGCTGTTCATTCCCATCACACTTCTGTACAGGAATTTGTTACGTCTCTTTTCATCGAACTCTGCCAGCTCCTTGCTGCTCACATTCATGCTTGCAGCCACCTCATCTAACAGGTTATGATCGTACATTGGCAGCTTGTAATATTCTGCCAGCTTCTGTGCGATCTCATGTCCGCCGCTGCCGTACTCACGGCTGACGGAGATAATCAGTTGTTCACTCATGGGTCTGCCCTCCTTATAGTCTTACAGATATCTCGCATAGATCATTACCATGGAGATTACTATTACTATTATAGTCGCAGGAGCCATAACTTTGCAATATTTTCCCCACTTGATCATATGACCTGCCTTTGCTGCGGTAGCGATACCCACGACATTTGCAGATGCACCGATAGGAGTTGCGCTTCCACCGATATCGGTTCCCATGGCTAACGCCCATGCCAGGATAGAGAGATCCACACCCTGGGTCGCGGACAGACTGCTGATGATAGGGATCATCGTCGCCGCAAAAGGAATATTATCCACGAACGCGCTGGCGATTGCGGAGATCCACAAAATAATCGCGATCATCAGCATCAGATTACCGTTACTGATGTCACCGATGAAGTTCGCCATGACTTTCAGGATACCGGTCTGTTCCAGACCGCCTACCACCATGAACAATCCAATGAAGAACAGCAGCGTCTTATAGTCGATCTGCTTGATCAGCTTCAGGGCATCTCTGCCTGCGGCGATCAGCGTCACGATAGTGATAAACACACCAATGCAGGATACGGTCAGACCGGTCTGTGCATGGGTTACCAGCAATGCTACTGCACACAGGAAAATAACGGTGCTGATGATAAAGCCCTTTTTATCGGTAATCGCCTCGGAAGGATCCGGGTAAGTCTGGTTGCTGCCGACTGCTGCCGCCTCGCTGGCACGCAGCTCCTTGTGGAATACCAGGTAAAAATACAATACAACTACGACCAGAGAAATACCTGCGATCAGACCGGTATTGGTCAGGAAATCCGTGAAGGAATATCCCAGGGACGTACCGATGATGATGTTGGGGGGATCTCCACACATGGTAGCGGATCCGCCCAGATTCGCACAGAATACCTCTGCCAGGATCATAGGCACCGGATTGAATTTCAACAGCTGTGACAGTTCAATCGTGACTGCTGCCAGGAACAGAATTACGGTGATGCTGTCAATGAACATTGCCAGAATACCGGATAATACCATAAAGGTCACGAACAGCGGCACTACCTTATACTTAACCATTTTAGCAAGGCGCATGCAGAGCCAGCGGAAAAATCCGACTCTCGCCATTCCCTCTACCATGATCATCATTCCCGCTACGAATACGATCGTCTCCCAGTTAATGCCGCTGGAAGTCTCCGCGGACTGTCCCGCCGTATACCAGAAATGACTTGTAAAAAAGCTGCCTAAATTCAAGGTCTCCCACACTGCACCCATACTGTGCATCCCCAGTCCGAATACCAGCACCAGCGTCAGCAGACCGCAGCCCAGTGTAATAACGTGTCTCTCCCATACTTCCAGAACGATCAGGACAAACATCGCTACAAATATAACTACTGCAAGTATCTGTGCTATCACTTTTCCTGCCTCCTCGTTAGTTTTTCTTATAAACGTACAAGAGTAGATTGTATCTGAAAAAGCAGGGGAAGTCAATCATTCTTTGGGGCTCTATGCATAAATATTCCGTTAAAGTTTACCGGATCATTCATTCCGGAAGCTTTCGATATCGTTCTTACCCACATAACGTAAGAACATGCGGTGCATGTCGATACCGCTCTCTCCGAAATATAGCTTCATATATTTCTCGCCGTCCTGACGAATAGGCAGTGTTACAACACGTTCCATGGTCTGACCTTCCGTGCCGTTAAGGGTCACGGTCTGTTGTAATGTATTGTTCAGGAACACGGAGATCGGCAGCTGCGCCAATTCTCCTAACGCAGAACTCATCCGGAATACCAGTTCATATCTTCCGATCCTGGAGAAATGCAACTGGTATACCGCACTTGTGCCCTTCTTCGTGGACAGCTTCTCCAACGGAAGCTCTATGTCCGCTAAAATCTTCGGCTCCGGCAGCTCCAGACGTGCCAGCACCTGTCCGCTGTCTCCTGCGCCCTCGGTGCTTATCGGATTGTGAAGCTCCGTGCATTCCTCTTCCTCTCTGTCCAGAAACCGTTCCATAGCAACGGAACGTAACAGGAAACCACAGATATTTGCCGCATTCCGTGTAAGCTGTGCTCTGGTCAGTCTGCCATCTGCCAACCCCTCCGCGGTATTGTCCCCCGCGGAGTTGGATGCCGCATCCGCTACGACCATATAGATATCGTTCTGTGCCCGTACCATGGGAATGGTCTGTCTGCCGGAGCCGGGCTCTCCCTCCTCGTTCATCTTCGCCCACCAGTCAGTCATCACAATACCCTGATATCCCCATTCCTTACGAAGAATGGTCGTCAGGAGATCATAGTTGCCAGCTGTCCACAGTCCGTTTACCGGTCCGTAGGTGGACATGATGCTGTAAGCGCCACCCTGTTTCACCGCGATCTCAAAGCCCCTCAAATAGATCTCCCGCAATGCTCTCTCGGATACGATGCTGTTGGCATCATGCCGTTTGAATTCCTGATTGTTACATGCAAAATGCTTGATGGTGCCGGTGACACCGTATTTTCCCATGCCGGTCAGCTGTGCTGCTGCCATGATACCGGTGAGATACGGGTCTTCCGAAAAATACTCAAAGTTACGACCGTTCAATGGATTCCTGTGGATATTGATGCCGGGTCCTAAGAGGGTGTCAATCTTGTTCTTCCGAAGCTCCATGCCCTCCATCTCATACAGCTCCTCCACCAGCTCCGGATCAAAGGTGCAGGCAAGCAGGGTGCCGTTAGGCAGGGCATATGCCATGGTGCCGCAATCCATACGGATACCGGAGGGTCCGTCCGAACAACAGGCTATAGGAATCCCAAATCTCTTCAGTCCTTCTGTCACTCCGCCGAAGGCTGCTGCCGTACCCGGAGTCACTTTCGGGGAACACATGCCCTCTCCGCGGGTCATACAGATCAGGTCTTCGTCCGACAATTGTGTCAGAAACTGTTCCAATGTAATTTTTCCATCCAATACATCCGCCAGCTTCCAGCCACGGTCTCCCGCATACTCACTCTGCGTAGGTCTCTCCTTAAGAATCCTGTCCGCCAGATCTATCGTTCGTAAAGGTACATCTTCCCAGTTTGCAATGGCATGATCCTTTTCCTCGAAAAAGAAGGGTTTTAAGCGTCTGAACGCCTGTACCGGTGCCATTGCTTCTGTCATCGTCCGCACTACCCGAAGCTCTGTCAGGGTCGCCCTGCCAGCCTCTGCTGCGCTTCGCACATCGGTTCCGGCATAGAAGATATAGTCTCCCTCTTCCAGTACATAGCAGGATTTATGTCCGGTGACACCACTGTCATCATAGGAAGCATACTCCGTCAGCTCTGTTTTCAGCAGCAGTTCTTCTGTCTCACCCGGCTTCAGTTCTTCTGTCTTCGCAAATGCAGCCAGCTGACGCAGTGGCTTTCCTAATTTTCCCTGAGGTGCTTCCAGATACAGCTGTACAGTCTCTCTTCCGGATACTCCCCCGACATTGGTTACTTTTGCAACTGCCGTGACTGCCGTGCCCTGTACGGAGAATCCCAATATCTCTGTCTGGAACTTCGTATAGGATAATCCAAATCCGAAAGGATATTTCACCTTCTCCTTCGCAAAGGTCTCAAAATAACGATATCCTACATAAATATCCTCCGTATAGAAATTCTCCACCGGATCTCCGAAATTTTCTGTGGAAGGATAATCTTCAATATCTTCTGCAATCGTGTCACTTAATTTACCACCGGGATTTACTTTGCCGGTCAGAACGTCTACACAGGCCCTGCCACCCTCCTGGCCTCCCTGCCAGATATAGAGTACTGCCTGCGGCTGATACCGGTCTACCCACTTCATATCTATAATATTACCGACATTCAGTACCACGATCGTATGCTCAAAAGCATGACATACATTACGAAGGAGCTCCTCCTCCAATGCTGTCAGCAGATAGCTTCCTTCCGCCGCACTGTTATCCTTATCTTCCCCGGCAGTACGCCCGATGACCACGATCGCTGCATCCGATTGTCCAGCTGCCCGCATCGCCAGTTCTTCATCTACGGGCATCTCCTCCTGATTCCAGGGTTCCATGGCCCAGCCTTCTCCCACATCAAAGGGATGCTCCTTCAGCCACTCACGGTACACCTGCTCCAGTGCTTCGTTTACCTGTATTATTCCATTTTCTTTCAGGCTGTCAATGATATTCGTGACATAAGGAGCATTGACCATGCCGCCGGAACCTGTGCCGCTCTTGTAATGCTCAAACTGTGTTCTTCCGAATACAGATACTCTCTGTCCCCTGCGTAACGGTAAGGTATCCTCTTCATTCCGCAGCAGCACACTTCCTTCTGCCGCCACGCGTCTTGCCAGCTCCGCATACTTCTGATAATCCAGTGTATATTTCATTCGTTCAATGACTCCTTCCTGCAAACAACCTGTTATTGTTGACATCATTATACCGAAAGGAAGAAGTTTTCTCAATAGAAAAAGACACTGGAGAAAGTCTCCAGTGTGCTCAGAAGATAAGCCGGACTACAAATTCCTCGTCTTCCATCCGGAACTGATACTGTCCGTTGAGTTTTTCCACATAGTATACGATACTCCGAACCCCCAGACCATGTCCGGAACGCTCTGTGACCGGAATTCCATCCGTGAATACCGGCATTATCTGCACCGGATTTTTCACCATGAGCAGCAAATGCCCTGCCTTCTCCGACAGAGACAGTTCAATCCTCCGTCTCCTCTCCGGCAGCTCCTGTACTGCATGCATAGCATTTTCCAGCACATTGGACAGGATCGCGCAGAACATCATTTCTGAACAGGGAAGCTTTTCTCCGATCGTGACCTGTGTATCCCAGGGAATCTTCTGCTCCTCAAATCGGGTATTATAAGTAGATAATACCGAATTCACCATTTCGTTCCTACAATATGCCTTAATGACAGTATCATCATAGGTCTGGCTGACCTCATTAAGATATTCCAGCGCTTTTTCACAATCTCCCTGCTGGATCAGAGTCCTCAGGACGGCCATATGATGTCTCGTATCATGCCGCAGGATTGACATCTTTTTCTCGCTTTTCCTTGTATTGTCCATCTCCGCCTGAAAAGAATTCATCTGCATACGGATCAGCTCATTATACTGCTCTGCCTTGCTCTTCATCTCGTATTCCCGGAAATACACCAGCAAAAAAATCAGATACGACAGACAGATGGCAAATCCGAGAAATTCCGGCACCGCCCTGTTGCCGGTATATAGCAGACTGGAAAACTTCGTCGTGGCATAGTCAAAAATATAATACACCAGCGGCAGACTTCCAATCAGCAGTAATTCCCGATTCGTCTTGGTCAACAGCATCGCCGTCGTCTGGCAGACATAGCGGCACAATACCCAGAATACCACCAGCGTCACCACGATACGGCAGGCGTAATAGCACCACTCTTTTCCTGTTACCGACAGTACGAACAACCCCATCCAGTTACTGCACTGGCAGCACAGATAGGCAGTGAAGATAGAGATCAGGGACGGTAATATTCTGAATTTATAATAGAGCACCAGCATCAGCAATAGCGGCACGTGAACGATCAGTGGGTATATCTGATCCACCATCTCCGGACCCAGCACAGATACGCAGACCATATATAAGCCCCCGGAAATCACTGCCAATAGCAACAACTTCCCTACATTCGTTCTGTCCTTCTTCACACCCAGAAAAAAAGCCGACAAGAAGATGCCGAACAGCATAGTCGTAATATTATGTGTATATGTCAGAATTTCCAGTATCATAGGAGCTCCTCACTTTTATTTCGTAAGTTCATAGATGCTTTTTACAGCTTTACTTTTACAAAATCATGTTCCATGGCGGGAAGCACCTTTTC
>ERZ773110.2385-NODE-2385-length-12543-cov-3.199391_pt1 | contig 12543 bp, 9 predicted proteins | sample MGYA00580568_ERZ773110 | MGnify/ENA primary metagenome ERZ773110 (study PRJEB29015, sample SAMEA2737870) | human gut metagenome | biome: human gut; feature: human-associated habitat; material: faeces | place: China | collected 2012 ... | reverse complement strand
GATGTGTTCCAAACTTGAAAGGACCGCAATGAAACGATTGACACAGTACTGCAAAACAGGTTACACTATCAGTACAACTGAATCAGGCAAACAGCCGGTGCCGACGCCCCGGGAGCTGGAGACAGATCCTGTGGGCGGAGGTTAAAAGGGAAACAGGTGCAAAACCTGTGCGATCTCGTCACTGTGAACCGGAGAGTGGCGCCGCAGATGCCATTGCGAAAGTGAGAAGGCGCGGCGTGCATGATGACCCGAAAGCCAGGAAACCTGCCGGCTGTCGTGAACATATCGGTTAAAACTATTTTTGTGCGAGTCACACAAGGAGGAAAACATGAGAAAAAACAAAAAAGTAGTTGTAAGTGCAGCGGCAGTTACGATGTCCGTATTGCTTGGAGCCTGCGGCGGCAGTACATCCAGCCAGGCAACCTCGACGGAGGCGGCTTCTGAGGCAGAGACCGAGGCAGCTGAGAGCGCCGATTCCGATCAGGAAGCGGCAGATAAGGTGGCAAAGCTGATCGATGACATCTATGTACAGGAGCGCACCGATGACACGGATGAGCAATGCAAGGCAGCCAAAGAGGCATGGGATGCCCTGACTGACGAGCAGAAGGAGCTGGTAGAAGGCGAGAACGCAGATCCAGATTATTTTGGTCGTGATACCGGCGACGCGAGCCTGGACGATCCGCGCAATCAGGATGAGATTGGCGACAAGGAGATCCTGGTAGTCAGCTTTGGTACTTCCTTCAACGACAGCCGTGTGAAAGATATCAAGAGTATCGAGGATTCCATCCAGGATGCATTCCCGGATTGGGCAGTCCGCCGTGCATTTACCGCACAGATCATTATAAACCACGTTGAGGCTCGTGACGGCGAGTGCATCGACAATATGGATCAGGCACTGGAGCGAGCCGTGGAGAACGGAGTTAAAGAGCTGGTTGTCCAGCCGACCCACCTCATGCACGGTGCTGAGTACGACGAGATGGTTGAGGCGATCGAGAAGTATCAGGATAAATTCGAGCAGGTAGCTGTCGCAGAGCCGCTGTTAGGTGAGGTTGGCGACGATGCAGCCGTTATCAATGCAGATAAAGAGGCAGTTGCAAAAGCAGTTGTAGCAGAAGAAGCTTCGGAAGCTGGTTTTAAAGATGCAGCTGACGCAGCCGATCAGGGAACCGCATTCGTTCTGATGGGTCATGGTACCGCACACGTTGCAAAGGTAACCTACAGCCAGATGCAGACCCAGATGCAGAATCTTGGATATAGCAACGTATTTATCGGTACCGTAGAGGGCGAGCCGGAAGAGACTTCCTGTGAGTCTGTTATCGAGGCGGTGAAGGCAGCTGGTTATAAGAACGTCGTTCTTCGTCCGCTGATGGTAGTTGCAGGTGATCACGCAAACAACGATATGGCAGGCGATGATGATGATTCCTGGAAGAGCCAGTTTGAGGCATCAGGTGCGTTTGACAAGGTAGATACTCAGATTTCCGGTCTGGGCAGAATTAAAGCGGTAGAATCATTCTATGTTGCTCATACACGGACAGCCATTGAGTCTATTTCGGAATAATGTATATGAAAAAGAAATTAAATTTAGCGGCGCTTCTGCTTGCTGCCGCTCTTCTCGGAGCGTGCGGAGGACAGAAACAGGACGCAGCCGACACCGTGGCGCAGACAGAGAGCGCAGAAACCGAGAATGCCGAACAGAAAAGCAGCATTGACCTTGCAGACGGCGTCTACACCGTCGATTTTAAGACGGACAGCAGTATGTTCAAGGTCAATGAATCGAAAAATGGAAAAGGTGTCCTGACGGTCAAGGATGGCGAGGCGACACTTCATATCAGCCTGACCTCGAAAAACATCGTGAATCTGTATCTGGGTACTGCGGACGAGGCAAAGGAAGATGAAGCCGGTTGGTTGCAGCCAACCGTAGACACGGTTACTTACAGCGACGGTCTGAGCGAGGAGGTCAACGGCTTCGATGTGCCGGTTCCGGCGCTCGGAGAAGAATTTGACCTGGCTCTGATTGGTAAGAAGGGCACCTGGTACGACCACAAAGTAAGGGTAGAAAATCCGGTTTCCGGAGAGGCAGAGGACGCGGAAGCGGCATCATCCGAGACGGAGAATAGCGATGATGCGGCAGATGCCCAGAAACCGGCAGGGCAGACTGCAGATGTGGCAGACGGCACTTATACCTGTGAGGTAACCCTGCAGGGAGGTTCCGGCAGAGCATCGGTGGACAGCCCGGCGATCATTATCGTCAAGGATGGAAAGGTGACTGCCGATATTGTCTGGAGCAGCCCGAACTATGAGTATATGCTGGTGGATGACGCGCAGTATGATCCGATCCAGACCGAGGGCAATTCCGAGTTCCAGATTCCGGTAACGCTGGATGAGGATGTGGCGGTCAGTGCCTTGACGGTGGCGATGAGCCAGCCGCATCTGATAGATTATACGCTGCATTTTGACAGCGTGACGTTATCAGAAGTTACGAAATAAAAGTAGATAGAAATACCTGTCCAGGAAGAACCTCCCGGTCCTTTTGTACATATTTTGATTACAGAAGGATCCGGGAGGTTTATGTCTATGCGTATCTGTGAACTCAAACAGCGGGAAGTTATAAATGTAAAAGATTGCAAGCGCCTTGGTTTTGTGGGCGACGTCGATTTTGACATCAGCACGGGAAAAATGCTTGCGATCATCGTGCCGGGACCGGGCTGTGTCTGGGGCTTTCTGGGGCGGGAAAAAGAGTACATAATTCCATTCTGCGACATCTGCCAGATAGGGGATGACATTATTCTGGTGAGGCTGAAAGAAGAGAGAGAAAAGAAGGAATAAAGAAGGAATAGCGGAAAACTTCTGCTTGCAGAAGCGCACTTCCTGCGATATTATAATAAGTATGATATGTTATGAAAACCTGGCGGGGGCATATCAATAAAACCAGAAAAGGGGAAGAGCGATTGAAGTGTCCATTTTGCAACGCGGCTGACACGAAAGTAATCGATTCACGGCCTGCGGATGACAACAGTTCTATCAGACGCCGGAGACAGTGCGAGACTTGTGGAAAGCGTTTTACCACATATGAAAAACTTGAGACGATCCCTCTGATGGTTGTCAAAAAGGATAATACCCGGGAGATGTACGACCGGGCGAAGATAGAGGCGGGAATCCTGCATTCCTGCCACAAGCGCCCAGTCTCTCAGGGACAGATTTCGGCGTTGATCGACGATGTGGAAAACAATTTATTTAACCGGGAAGAACGGGAGATCTCGACCGCGGTGATCGGGGAACTTGTGATGGAGCGGTTAAAGGATCTGGATGTGGTTACCTATGTGCGGTTTGCATCGGTATACCGGGAGTTTAAAGACGTCGATACATTTATGGAGGAACTGCAGAAGATACAGCAGCGGAATGTGCCGTCGTATGAGTCTGGAAAGAACGGGGAAGAGACCAGATGATGGGAAATGCGTTTTATCCGGATGAATGGCTGGATTCTGCGTATGATATCCCGTATGAGCAGTTTTACCAGAAGGGAATGCGGGGTATCATATTTGATATTGACAATACGCTGGTGCCGCACGGTGCCCCGGCGGACGAGCGGGCAGTACAGCTGTTTGAACGTTTGCGGGCGATAGGGTTCCACACCTGTCTGCTCTCGAATAATAAGGAGGCGCGGGTCGCCCCGTTTGCCGGACAGGTAGGTTCGGATTATATTTACAAGGGCAGAAAACCGAAGCGCAGCGGATACAGACAGGCGATGCGCCGGATGGGAACGGGCGAGCGCTCGACGATGTTTGTCGGGGATCAGCTCTTTACGGATGTGTACGGGGCGAGGCGGACAGGCATCTATTCGATTCTTGTAAAGCCGATCAATCCGAAGGAAGAGATCCAGATTGTGTTAAAGCGGTATCTGGAGAAAATTGTCCTGTGGTTCTATGTGAGAAGACAGGAAAAAAATAGCGGAAGGTTGTAGCCGGGTGTTTTTGAACGGTTTGAAAGAGCTTGCCAGGCGGCAGAACCGGATGCTGACAGGAGTGCCGGAAACGGTGGAAAATCAGTTGTTTTCAGAAAAAATATCGGCAATTTTAGAAAAATAAGGGGCGGAATTGACATGATGTGCCCTGCGTTTTCAAAAAAGTAGTTGAAAAAGAAGATTTTATAGTATAAAATAAAAAAGATAAAGCGAGTATTTTCAAGGAGGAGCATCATTTATGATATCAGCGGGCGATTTTAGAAACGGCATCACACTGGAGATTGATGGCAACGTATACCAGATCATGGAATTTCAGCACGTAAAACCGGGAAAGGGAGCTGCGTTCGTTCGTACTAAAATTAAGAACGTAATGAATGGCGGCGTTGTAGAGAAAACCTTCCGTCCGACCGAGAAGTTCCCGTCTGCCAGAATCGACAGAGTTGATATGCAGTATCTGTATTCCGATGGCGACTTATACAACTTCATGGATGTAAACACATATGAGCAGGTAGCTTTAAACCAGGAGACAATCGGCGACGCACTCAAGTTCGTAAAAGAGAACGAGATGTGCAAGATCTGTTCTTACAACGGCAAGGTATTCTCCGTAGAACCGCCGCTGTTCGTAGAGCTTGAGATCACAGATACAGAGCCGGGCTTCAAGGGCGATACTGCTACAGGCGCTACCAAACCGGCAGTTGTAGAGACTGGCGCTACTGTATATGTACCGTTATTCGTAAACCAGGGCGATAAGATCAAGATCGATACACGTACTGGTGAATATCTGTCCAGAGTCTAAGTTATAACATATACGTCAGAAAGGTCTTCACGATACCGTTTGTACCCTTGTGGGGAGGCAGTCGTGTCACTGACAGGTTTCTGACTGGAAACAGAGATTACTGTTTGTGGCAGGCATTTTCCTTTGCTGGTTATGCAGCGCATGAACAGTAGCAAGCAGAGAAACTGTTGTAAGATCCGGAGGAAACGTCGAGATTTTACAACAGTTTTTTTGCTTAACATATCGGGGAGGCGTCTATGACGCGTCCGTTGGTTCATCTCAGAGAGCAGGTTCGGAGTGAGCGGTGCTCATGGGGAGTGATAAATATGGAGAACGGAAGAGAAGACCGTCTGCGTCTGGGGGAAGAGGATGAGCCGGGGCGCAGATCTGGTGGCAGGAAGAGGCGTACATCCGGCAGGCAGACGGCAATCCGCCGGGAGCGGACGAGGCAGCAGAAGAAGCGCCGTGTGATGATGCGGCTGTTTTTGTGTCTGCTTATTTTCCTCCTGGGTGCGGGAACAGGCTGGACGCTGCGCGGGAAAATGATCCGCAAGCTGATCGATCCGTCCACGATCGAGATGCCAAACTGGGTTGATGAGCAGCTTCTCACGGTCAACCGATATTCCAGACCGGGGACGAATATCCCGGTCATCAACGGGATCGTGATTCACTATGTGGCAAATCCTGGGACGACGGCACAGCAGAACCATGATTATTTTGAGGGGTTGAAAGATCAGAGCGGCAGTAACACTGTTTCCGTCAGCAGCAATTTCGTGATCGGTCTGGACGGCGAGATCATTGAGTGCGTTCCGGTCGGGGAGAAGGCATATGCCTCCAATGAGAGGAATGCGGACACCGTTTCGATTGAGTGCTGCCATCCGGCGGCAGACGGAAAGTTCACAGACGAGACGTATGACTCGCTGGTAAAACTGACTGCATGGCTGTGCAAGCAGCTCGATTTAAGTACGAAAGACGTGATCCGTCATTATGATGTGACTGGAAAGGCGTGCCCGAAGTATTTCGTGGATCATGAGGATGCCTGGAAGCAGTTCCGCAAGGATGTGAAAAAGGCAATGCGGAAGGATATATAATATACGATATAAATTATGAAAGGGAATCTAGTATGAAAACGATTTTAGATTTGATCGTGGAAGAACTGAAACCGGCGTTTACCGGCTGCGGGTACGATGAGAAGTATATCCGCGTGACGGTATCAAACCGCCCGGATCTCTGCGAGTATCAGTGTAACGGCGCGATGGCAGCTGCCAAAGCGTATAAAAAGAAACCGATCGATATTGCCAATGAGGTGGTGGAAAAGACAGCCGGAAGCAAGATGTTTTCTGAGATCAACGCCGTGATGCCTGGATTTATCAATATCCGCCTGAATCCGTGCTACCTGGCATCCTATGTACAGCAGGTGGCAGAGGATGAAAAGCTGGGACTCAACGCAGCTAAGAAGCCGGAGACGATCATCATCGATTACGGCGGAGCCAATGTAGCAAAACCACTGCATGTCGGACACTTACGTTCCGCGGTCATCGGAGAGAGCATCAAGCGCATCAGCCGCTATATGGGACACCATGTCATCAGCGATGTGCATCTGGGTGACTGGGGATTGCAGATGGGACTGATCATCGAGGAGCTGCATGACCGTCAGCCGGATCTGGTATATTTTGACCCGGATTATACCGGCGAGTATCCGTCGGAGCCGCCATTTACGATTTCCGAGCTGGAGGATATCTATCCGGCAGCGAGCGCGAAATCCAAGGTAGATGCGGCATTCCGTGAGCGGGCACAGCAGGCAACCTTCAAACTGCAGAGTGGCTATGCACCGTTCCATGCGATCTGGAAGCACATCATGAACGTGTCCTTGAAGGATCTGAAAAAAAACTATGGCAATTTAAATGTATCGTTCGACCTCTGGAAGGGCGAGAGCGATGCGCAGCCATATATTCCGGGACTGATCGAGGATTTACAGAAAAAAGGTCTCGCCTATGAGAGCGATGGCGCGCTGGTTGTCGATATCGCACAGGAAGGGGATGCGAAGGAATATCCGCCTTGTATCGTCCGCAAATCCGATGGTGCGGCGCTGTATGCGACTTCCGATCTGGCGACGATCATCGAACGTGAGCAGGATTTCCATCCGGACCGCTACATTTACGTCGTAGACAAGCGCCAGGAGCTTCATTTTATCCAGGTATTCCGTGTGGCGAAGAAGGCGGGCATCGTCAAAGAAGATACGCCGATGATCTTCTTGGGCTTCGGTACGATGAACGGCAAGGACGGTGGTCCGTTCAAGACACGTGAGGGCGGTGTTATGCGTCTGGAGCACCTGATCAAGAATATCGATGAGAAGGTATATGAGAAGATTCAGGAGAAGCAGAAGGTTCCGGCGGACGAGATGACACGCACGGCGGAGATTGTCGGTCTGGCGGCACTTAAATACGCCGATCTTTCGAATCAGGCGACCAAAGATTACATTTTCGATGTAGACCGCTTTATTTCCTTTGAGGGAAATACAGGTCCACATATCCAGTATATGATCGTCCGCATCAAGTCCATTCTGGAGAAATACAAGGAACTGTGCGGTGCGGATGCTAAAGTGGTTCCGATCCGTCCGGCTGAGAGCGAGACAGAGAAAGCACTTCAGATGGCGCTCTGCCGTTTCGGCGAGGTGACAGAATCTGCATTCTACGAGACGGCGCCGCATAAGCTCTGCCAATACATGGCGGCAGTGGCGGATGCGTTCAATGCATTCTATCTGGAAAATAAGATCCTCTCCGAGGAGGACGCAGCGAAGCAGGCAGCCTTTATCAGCCTGATCACGCTGACCAAGCGGGTGCTGGATACCTGTATGGCTCTGCTCGGAATGGAATCGCCGGAACACATGTAATCTGTAATATGGAGGAATCCTCATGAAAATAATAAAAATGTCCGTAGATACCTTCTGGAAGGGCGAAGTACGGGTACAGGGACAGATTGAGGATGAGACAAAGGTATATCAGACAAGAATTTTTATCAAGGGTAGTCAGATCTATGACTACTCTTGTTCTTGTGCGGAGGGAAATTCATTCCGGGGTCCCTGCGTGCATGCAAAAGCGCTTCAGGAGGCGTTTGCCCGCCAGCAGAAAGCCGAGCATACACTGCCGGTTTCGACTTCGCCGGAGATCCGGATGATGATCCGGGAGTACACGAACCGGGAAGTAGCGCGGATTCTGGGCGAGGAAGAGCGGGAACCGGTCTATCTGCATCCCTATTTACAGATCCGGCGCGGCGAAGTGCTTTTGGAGGCACGGATCGGACGGGAAAAACGGTATATTGTGAAAAACCTGCTGGAATTTGCACAGGCGGTTCACAGCGGAAAACGGGTGGAATACGGAAAAGGCATGGCGTTTGAGCACGTCCCGTCTGCCTTTGCGCCGGAAAGCCGCCCATTTTTAGATCTTCTGCTGGAGGAGGCGGACGCCTACATACGCCATTATGAGGAGATGCGCGGTCATGCGGGGCTGCCGCTTCCGGTGATGCGGGCGTTAACGCTGGGATCTGCAGCGAGGGATCGGCTGTTTGATCTTTTAGAGGGAAAAGAAGTCCAGACGGAGGACGAGAAAGGTGCTGAACGTGTGTGCCGGGTTGAGCGCAAGGATCCGCGTTTCCCGGTGGAGGTGGAAGCAAGGGGCGATGGAATTGCGGTTACGGTTCCATCGGCTCTAACTTCGTTCCGGGGAGAACAGCGTCTGTATGTGGCAGATGGATTGCATCTGTTTGGATGCAGTGAACTGTATACAGAAACGATGGGCGTTTTTCTGGAGCAGATGGAACAGGGCGGAAGAGAGTGCGGAAGCCGGAAAGAGAAGCGGGAGCTGCTGGTTGGAAGCCGGGATATTCCGCTCTTTTATGCGCGGGTGCTGGAAGGCATGGAGGCACTTGGGATCTTGCAGAGCCCGGAGATCGATTGGGAGAAATACCGCCCAGAGGCGTTGAAAGCCCGGTTTGAGTTTGACAGTGATTCGCCGGACGAGCTGCGTCTGCGTCCGACGCTTTCCTACGGAGATTTTACGTTTTCGCCGCTGGCGGACGAGCATGTTCCGCGGGAGATCTGCCGGGATGTACCGGCGGAATTTTATATCAGCCGCCTGATCACGCGGTACTTCTCTTACTGGGAGGATGAGAGCGGCGAGCTGGTGATCCGCGGGGATGAAGAAGCGCTGTACCAGGTTCTGAGCGAGGGAATGCCGCAGTTTCAGAAGGTGGGCGAGGTATGGCTGTCAGAGTCTGTCCGCCATCTGCGCGTCCTGCCCCCGCCGGAAGTGTCGATGGGGGTTTCTCTTGGAGGCGGCTGGCTGGATCTGAAGATTGAGACGGCGGGAATCGACCCGGCGGAGCTTTTGCAGGTACTCAGTGAATACCGCCAAAAAAAGAAATATTACCGCATGAAAAATGGCGAATTTTTGCAGCTTTCGGGCGGCGGCCTGCAGGCGCTTGACAGCCTGACTGCGGATCTGGGACTGACGAAGAGTGAATTTCAGGCGGGGGAGGCGAAGATACCTGCCTACCGCGCTTTTTATCTGGACAGTCTCTCGGGCGACGGCAGGATGAAACTGTTTCAGCGGGATGAAGCCTACGGGATGATGGTGCGCGATCTAAAAACGGCGCAGAGTGTCAGCTATGCGGTTCCGGCGGTGCTGGAAAAGACGCTGCGGGAATATCAGAAGATCGGATATACGTGGATGCGGACGCTGGCGCGGTATCATTTCGGCGGGATCCTGGCAGATGATATGGGACTGGGAAAAACGCTGCAGGTGATTGCGCTTCTGACGGCATTTTATCAGGAAAAAACCGAGCAGAAAGCGGCTGGAAATGAAGGCAGTGGGTCAGAATTACCTCTTCCGTCTTTGATCGTCTGCCCGGCGTCGCTCGTCTACAACTGGGGACAGGAATTTGCCCGGTTTTCGCCGGGGATCCGCGTGCTTCTGATTGCCGGGACGGCGAAAGAACGGCAGGAACAGCTGGAGGAGCAGATGCGGATGGAGGCGTCTGAGGGGGCGCAGGTGATCATCACGTCCTATGATCTGTTGAAACGGGATCGGGCGGCGTATCTGGGACGCACGTTTGAATATGAGATTATTGACGAGGCGCAGGTCATTAAAAATGCAAAGACACAGGGAGCGAAGGCGGTAAAGGAGATTTCGGCGAATGCCCGTTTCGCCCTGACGGGAACGCCGGTGGAAAATCGGCTCAGCGAGCTTTGGAGCATTTTTGATTTCCTGATGCCGGGATTTTTATACAGTTACCGGAAGTTTCGTGAGCGGTATGAGCTGCCAATCGTGAAAAATCAGGATCCGGAAGCATTGACGGCATTGCGGCGGATGACGGGACCGTTTGTCCTGCGCCGCTTGAAAAAGGATGTGCTGCGGGAGCTTCCGGGCAAGGAAGAGAGGATCGTTTATTCGGCGGCGTCGGGGCGGCAGCAGAAGCTTTATACGGCGTCGGCGTTGAAACTGAAAGAGGCGCTGGCTGGCGGCGCGTGGTCGGGTAATGGAAAATTGGAAGTGCTTTCCCAGCTCATGCGGCTGCGCCAGATCTGCTGCGATCCGGCACTCTGTTTTGAAGATTATACGGGGGAATCGGCGAAGCTGGAAACCTGTGTTTCGCTGATCGCATCGGCGTCTGCGGCGGGACATAAGATCCTGCTCTTTTCCCAGTTTGCCTCGATGCTGGAGCGGATTCGGGAACGTCTTTTACAGGAGGGCATTTCGTCCCATCTTCTGGTCGGCGCGACCCCGAAGGAAGAACGCAGCCGGATGGTGCAGGCGTTTGCCTCGGATGAGGTTCCGGTGTTCCTTATTTCCCTGAAAGCCGGGGGAACGGGACTCAACCTGACGGCGGCGGATATCGTGATTCATTACGATCCGTGGTGGAATGTGGCAGCGCAGAACCAGGCGACCGACCGCGCGTACCGGATCGGGCAGGAAAAGCCGGTCACGGTATACAAACTGATCTTAAAGGATACGATAGAAGAAAATCTTTTGAAGCTGCAGAATGCGAAACTTGCGCTGGCGGCGCAGGTGGTTTCAGAGGGAATGGTTTCACTGGGCGATTTGAGCCAGAATGAACTGATGGAGCTGTTTGAACAGAATCCATAAAAAAATTTGCAGAAATAACGGGCAGGAGGAAAAAGCGTGAAGCAATGGAAACGATACAAATCATATATACTGCCATATAAGAGCGCCTTTATTCTGGGACCGCTCATGATGGTAACGGAGGTGCTGGGTGAGATTCTGCTGCCCAAATTTATGTCGATGATTATTAACCATGGCGTGGCGCAGAAAGACGGCGGATACATTCTCAAAATGGGACTTGTGATGGCGATTACCTCCTTTTTGATGGCGGCAGGCGGCATTCTGGGGGCATATTTTGCAGCGAAGGCGTCGATTTCCTTTACCAGCGATCTGCGCCGCGACTTATTTGCCAGAGTGCAGCAGTTTTCATTTAAAAATATCGATACGTTCAGCACGGGATCACTGGTAACCCGTCTGACGAACGATATCCAGCAGGTACAGAACCTGATTATGATGGGACTTCGGATGATGCTGCGCGCGCCGGGCATGTTCCTGGGGGCGCTTGTGATGGCGTTCTGGATGAATGCGGAACTGGCAGCTGTCATCCTGGTGGTGATTCCGCTTCTGACGGCGGCGATCGTCTGGATCCTACGGACTGCCTACCCGCGGTTTACGGCCATGCAGAAAGCGCTGGATACGCTCAATAGCGGCATCCAGGAGGTGCTGACGAACGTGCGGGTGGTGAAATCCTTTGTGCGGGAAGACTACGAGGAAAAGCGGTTTGCCGACACGAACCGGGAGCTCAAGGAGGCAGGGCTGCGGGCGCTGAAGATCGTAATTGCGACGATGCCGGTCATGATGTTCGCGATGAATGTGACGACACTGGCAGTTGTCTGGTTCGGCGGAAACCTGATTATCGGCGGACGGATGGCGGTCGGGGATCTGACGGCATTTACGACCTACATTGTACAGATTCTGATGTCACTTATGATGCTCTCAATGGTATTTTTGCAGAGTTCCCGGGCATTCGCGAGCGGACGCAGGATTAACGAAGTGATGGATACACAAGTGAGTCTGACAGACGATCATGCAGCCTATCCGGAAGCAGTTGTAAAAAGCGGCAAGATCGAATTTCAGAATGTTTCCTTCCGGTATTACAAGGACAGTGCAGAAAAGGTGCTGGATCAGATCAATCTGACGATCGAGCCGGGACAGATGATCGGTATCATCGGATCGACGGGCTGCGGCAAGACAACGCTCATCAACTTGCTGTTGCGGTTCTACGATATCGATGCCGGTCGCATCATGGTCGATGGCCGTTCCTCGCGTGACTACACGCGTGCAAGCCTGCGCCGTGCCTTTGGCATGGTGCTGCAGGATACGTGGCTGTTTGAGGGCACGGTGGCGGAAAACATCGCTTACGGTTGTCCCGATGCCACACGCGAACAGGTTATCGAGGCGGCCAAGCGCGCGCATGCGCACAAGTTTATCGTGCAGCTGCCAGGCGGCTACGACACGGTGATTGGCGAGGACGGCGGCACGTTTAGCCAGGGTCAAAAACAGCTGCTGTGCATCGCGCGCGTCATGCTTACCGACCCGGCGATCTTGCTGCTGGACGAGGCAACGTCGAGCATCGATACGCGTACCGAGCTGCAGGTGCAGGCAGCATTCGACGAGCTCATGGCTGGCCGCACAAGCTTTGTGGTGGCGCACCGCCTGAGCACCATCCGCAACGCCGACTGCATTCT
>ERZ773110.2380-NODE-2380-length-12557-cov-3.776836_pt1 | contig 12557 bp, 10 predicted proteins | sample MGYA00580568_ERZ773110 | MGnify/ENA primary metagenome ERZ773110 (study PRJEB29015, sample SAMEA2737870) | human gut metagenome | biome: human gut; feature: human-associated habitat; material: faeces | place: China | collected 2012 ... | reverse complement strand
CAATCATCTATGTCGGAAAGGCAATCAGCCTTAAGAACCGTGTCCGTCAGTATTTTCAGAGCAGCAGGAATAAAGGTGCCAAGATAGAACAGATGGTGACACATATTTCCAGATTTGAATACATTGTGACAGATTCTGAATTGGAAGCACTGGTGTTGGAGTGTAATCTGATAAAGGAACACAGACCGAAGTATAATACTATGCTGATGGATGACAAGAGTTATCCGTTTATAAAAGTTACAGTAAATGAGCCGTTTCCGAGGGTTATGCTGGCAAGACAGATGAAGAAGGACAAGGCAAAATATTTTGGGCCTTATACCAGTGCAGGTGCAGTGAAAGATACGATAGAATTGATCCGTAAGCTTTATCATATCCGCAGCTGTAACCGTTCGCTGCCAAAAGACATAGGGAAAGAGAGACCTTGTCTGAATTATCATATCCATCAGTGCCAGGCACCCTGTCAGGGTTATATCAGCAGGGAAGAATACCGGGAAAGAATCGATGCTGCCGTCGAATTTTTAAATGGAAACTATGCACCGATCTTAAAATCCTTAGAAGAAAAAATGAACGAGGCATCCGAAAATCTGGAATTTGAAAAGGCAATCGAATACCGGGAGCTTTTAGGCAGTGTGCGCCAGATCGCGCAGAAACAGAAGATCACGCATACCGACGGTGAGGATAAAGACATCATCGCGCTTGCATCGGATGACAGGGATGCCGTGGTGCAGGTATTTTTCATCCGTGACGGAAAGCTGATCGGCAGGGATCATTTTTATGTCAGGGTCGGGACAGAGGATACCAAAAGCCAGATTTTAACAACTTTTTTAAAACAGTTTTATTCGGGAACGCCGTTTATTCCAAGGGAGATCATGCTGCCGGAGGAGATCGAGGATCACGAGGTCTTAGCCGAGTGGTTAACCGAAAAAAGAGGAGCCAGGGTTTATATCCGTGTTCCGCAAAAAGGTATGAAGGAAAAATTGGTAGAGCTGGCGCAGAAAAATGCAGAGCTTGTACTTTCCCAGGATCGCGAGAAGATCAAACGCGAGGAGGGAAGAACCATCGGCGCGATGAAAGAGATCGAGCATCTTCTGGGGATGGAGGGACTTTCCCGCGTGGAGGCATTTGATATTTCCAACATCAACGGTTTTGAGACGGTAGGATCCATGATCGTCTACGAAAAGGGAAAACCAAAACGCAGTGATTATCGTAAATTCAAATTAAAAACCATCACAGGGCCGGACGATTACGCATCCATGCATGAGGTTTTGACCAGACGTTTTACGCACGGTATGCAGGAGAAAAAAGAACTTGCAGAACGGGAAATGTCAGAGGAATATGGAAGTTTCACAAGATTTCCGGATCTGATCATGATGGATGGCGGCCGCGGACAGGTAAACATTGCATTAAAAGTGCTTGATGAACTGAAAATAAATATTCCGGTCTGCGGTATGGTAAAGGATGATAATCACCGCACCAGAGGGTTATACTATCAGAATAAAGAGATACCGATCGACCGGACAAGCGAGGGCTTTAAACTGATCACGAGGATCCAGGATGAAGCGCACCGTTTTGCCATCGAGTATCACAGATCTTTAAGAAGCAAAGAACAGGTACATTCCGTACTTGACGATATTCCGGGCATCGGTCCGGCACGAAGAAAAGCCTTAATGCGCCGGTTCCAGTCACTTGAGGCGATCCGTGAGGCTTCGGAGGAAGAACTCGCAAAGACAGAGTCGATGAATGAGCAGGCGGCACGGGCAGTTTATTCTTTTTTCCGGGAAGATAAACACGGGTATTCAAGTTGAAGAATTCCGGTATTTATGGTAAAATGTCGTCAGAATCGTTACGAAAAATATGTTTAGGAGAGGACAAAGGATATGGAAGGTGTTGGAGTAGCAAAGATCGCGCAGATCATGGATTTATGTAATTTTCTGCCGGATATGGAATTAAAGGGACATCGCATTATGATCAGTGATGTAAACAGACCGGCGTTACAGCTCAGTGGTTATTTTAAACACTTTGAACAGTCGAGGGTTCAGATCATCGGTACGGTAGAGTACACATATCTGCAGCAGTTAGACGAGGAAAAACGTGAAAAGATTTACAGTGAATTTATGGGATATGATATTCCGTGTGTTATTTTCTGCAGGGATCTGCGGCCGGATGATTCTTTCCTGAAAATTGCAGAGGAGAAAAATATTCCGGTGCTTGGCACAAAACGCAGTACTTCCGAATTCATGGCAGAGCTTATTTATTGTCTGAATGAACAGCTTGCACCGTGTATTACGATCCATGGCGTTTTAGTAGATGTCTACGGCGAAGGACTTCTGATCATGGGTGAGAGTGGTATCGGAAAAAGTGAGGCTGCACTCGAACTGATCAAACGAGGACATCGTCTTGTAACGGATGATGTGGTGGAAATCCGCAAGATCAATGAGCATACACTCATCGGAACGTCACCGGATATCACACGTTACTTTATCGAACTTCGCGGTATCGGAATCATCGATGTGAAAACACTGTTTGGTGTAGAGTGTGTCAAGGAAAAACAGCAGATCGACCTTGTGATCAAGTTAGAGGACTGGAAGAAAGAAAATGAGTACGACCGTCTTGGATTAGAGGAAGAATATACAGAGTTTCTTGGCAACAAGGTAGTATGTCACTCACTCCCGATCCGTCCGGGACGTAACCTTGCCGTCATCTGTGAGGCGGCGGCTGTCAACCACAGACAGAAAAAGATGGGATACAATGCAGCACAGGAGCTTTACCGCCGTGTGCAGGAAAATCTCACAAAAAAATCTTCGGACGATGATGAGTAAAAGCCCGGAGTCAAAAGAATAGCATAAATGGAGGCAATATCAGTCATGGAAAGAAAAAACGCATGGGAGAAATACCCGGAAGGCAAAAAAAGAGAAGAGGTATTTCAGTTTGCAGAGGATTACAGAAAATTTATTTCTGAGTGCAAAACAGAGCGTGAATGTACCACAGAATTTGCAAAAAGAGCCGAGAAAGCAGGTTTTGTAAATCTGGATGAAGTATTAGAAAAAGGAACAAAATTAAAAGCAGGCGACCGTGTGTATGCGAATAACATGGGAAAAGGAATTGCCATGTTCGTGATCGGAAAGAAAGGCTTAGAGGCTGGAATGAACATCCTTGGCGCACATATCGATTCCCCGCGTATGGATTTAAAACAGGATCCATTATATGAGGATACCGATTTCGCAATGTTGGACACCCATTATTATGGTGGAATCAAGAAATACCAGTGGGTGACACTTCCACTTGCACTGCACGGTGTGATCGCCAAAAAAGACGGTACCGTTGTAAAAGTCAATGTCGGAGACAAACCGGGCGATCCGGTATTTGGCGTCAGCGATCTTTTGATCCATTTATCCGGAGAGCAGCTTGAGAAAAAGGCAGCGAAGGTGATCGAGGGAGAGAACCTTGATCTGATCATCGGAAGTATTCCGGCAGAGGAAGCGGGCGATGACAAAGAGGCTGCAAAAGAAAAAGTAAAAGCAAATATCATGAAGATCCTTGCAAAAGAATATGATATAGAGGAAGAAGATTTCTTATCTGCAGAGATCGAGGTCGTTCCGGCAGGAGAGGCAAGAGATTACGGTTTTGACCGCAGCATCATCATGGGATATGGACATGATGACAGAGTATGTGCATACCCTTCCTTTATGGCAATGCTTGCAATGGAAAAACCGGAGATCACGAGTGTCTGCCTGCTTGTAGACAAAGAGGAAATCGGCAGTGTCGGGGCAAGCGGCATGCAGTCACGTTTCTTCGAAAATACCGTTGCAGAGGTCATGAATGCAGCAGAAGATTATTCGGAATTAAAATTAAGACGTGCCCTGAAAAACTCCAAAGTACTTTCATCGGATGTATCCGCTGCATTTGATCCGAATTATCCGTCTGTTATGACAAAACGCAATGCAGCATATTTTGGAAGAGGACTTGTATTTAACAAATACACCGGAGCGAGAGGAAAATCCGGCTCTAACGATGCCAATGCAGAGTATGTCGGATATTTAAGAAATATCATGGATAACAACAATGTGTCATTCCAGACAGCAGAGCTCGGAAAAGTAGATCAGGGTGGCGGTGGAACCATCGCATACATTCTGGCAAACTATGGAATGAGTGTTATCGACAGCGGTGTTGCAGTGTTAAACATGCATGCTCCGTGGGAACTCATCAGCAAAGTAGACTTATATGAAGCATATAACGGTTATGTCGCATTCTTAAAAGAAGCGTAAGACCACAGAATTGAGGAAAGCATGAATCAGCAGTTTTTGACAGAACTTAAAGCAGTCACAGCAGAAAACAGAATTTTTACGGACGAACCGATGAAAAAACATACGACATTCCGTGTGGGCGGCCCGGCAGATATTTTAGTGCAGCCAAAGGGAACAGAGCTTGCGGCGGTCATCCGTCTGTGCAGGAAGTATGATGTCCCGTATCAGGTCATCGGAAACGGGAGCAATCTTTTAGTGGGCGACCGCGGGATCAGGGGACTTGTGATCGAGATGCTGTCAAAAGAAGATGAGATTTGTGTGGAGGACGACTGTATCACCGTGGGTGCGGGAATGCTGCTGTCAAAGACAGCAAACCGTGCTGCGGAGCACGGACTGATCGGTATGGAATTCGCTGCCGGTATCCCGGGCAGCATCGGTGGTGCAGTTGTCATGAATGCGGGCGCTTACGGTGGTGAGATGAAAGATATTTTAACCGCCGTGACTGTCTTAGATCAGGAAGGAAATGAGAAGATTCTTTCTGCAGAAGAGCTTGAACTGGGTTACCGGACAAGCTGTATTTTAAAAAAAGGCTACATTGTAACGGGAGCTAAGATCAAACTGAAACACGGGGAAGAGACAGCAATCCGTGCCCGCATGGAGGAGTTAAAGAAGCAGAGAGTGGAAAAACAGCCGCTTGAATATCCGAGTGCGGGAAGTACATTTAAAAGACCGGAAGGATATTTTGCAGGAAAACTGATCATGGATGCGGGATTAAGAGGTTATCTGGTGGGAGAAGCGCAGGTGTCGGAAAAACACTGTGGATTTGTCATCAACCGCGGAAATGCAACAGCGGCAGATGTAAGAACCCTGATGCAGAATGTAGCGGATATTGTAGAAGAAAAGTTTGGTGTCAGATTAGAGCCGGAAGTTAAGATGATCGGTGAATTTTAAATAGGATTTGGATGCGCGCAAAGCGTTTTGAAATGGAGAAAAAAGATGAAGTTCGTAATTTTAACAGGAATGTCGGGAGCAGGAAAAAGTACAGCGATAAAAATGATGGAAGATATTGGGTTTTATTGCGTGGATAATCTACCGATCCCATTGCTGGAAAAGTTTGTGGAACTTACAACATTACAGAGCGCAGAACTGCAGAAAGTTGCAGTCGGCATCGATATCAGAAGCGGACAGTCATTTGATGAGCTGCATGGTGTATTAGACCACATGAAGGATAATGGGGTTGAATACGAGATCCTGTTTTTGGATGCCGAAGATTCTGTTCTGGTAAAACGATATAAGGAAACGAGAAGAAATCATCCTTTAGCGGGCGGCGAGCGCGTGGACAAGGGAATTGAAGAGGAAAGAAAGCGTCTGGCGTTTTTAAAGGAGCGCGCAGACTATATTATAGATACAAGCCAGCTTTTGACGAGAGAGTTAAAAGCGGAGTTGGACAAAATATTTATACAGAATCAGGACTACAAGAATCTGTTTATTACGATTTTGTCATTTGGATTTAAATATGGAATACCGGTCGATTCTGATCTGGTATTTGATGTCCGTTTTTTACCAAACCCGTATTATGTGGAGGGTTTACGGGCAAAGACCGGAAATGATAAAGAAATTCAGGATTATGTCATGCAGTTTCAGGAAGCAAATGTTTTTTTGGACAAACTTGAAGATATGTTAGAGTTTCTGATCCCGAATTATATCACGGAGGGCAAGAATCAGCTTGTGATCTCCATAGGATGTACGGGAGGAAAACACAGGTCTGTAACACTGGCAAATGAATTATACAAACGTCTGTCAGGGAAAAAGGGTTATGGACTGAAAATCGAGCATCGTGATATTGGCAAAGATGCTTTAAGGGGAAAATAAAAGATGTCTTTTTCAAGTGAAGTGAAACAGGAGTTAGCAAAGCAGAGTGGAAAGAGCAGACATTGTCAGATCGCTGAACTTGCGGCGTTAGTTGCTTTTGACGGAAAGCGTCAGCAGCTGATCGGGGATGCGGGAGATGTGCTGGATTCGGAAAATCCGCTTCTGCAGGAAAAATATGGACTGTTACTGGCACAGCTGTTCCATGTTAATATAGAAGAGATAGATACATTGCCACCGGAACGCATTCTTGAGACAATCAAGATGTGGAATCAGTCTTTAAGGTGTGCAGACATCACAGAGACGGTAAATGGTATTTTACTGCAGCAGACATGCTGCAGGCGGGCATATATCCGGGGAGCATTTTTAGCAGGTGGATCGATCAGTGATCCGAATAAGTCTTATCATTTTGAGATTGTCTGCCGGGAAATTGCGCAGGCGAAACAGCTTCAGGATGCAATCAACAGTTTTGAGATGGAAGCAAAGATCGTAGAACGAAAGAAACACCAGGTCGTATATTTAAAGGAAGGTGCCCAGATCGTGGATATGTTAAATATCATGGAAGCACATGTGGCACTGATGAATCTTGAAAATGTGCGTATCTTAAAAGAAATGAGAAATTCTGTCAACCGAAAGGTAAATTGTGAGACGGCAAATATCAGCAAGACTGTGGCGGCAGCCGTAAAACAGCTTGGCGATATTGAATATATTAAACAGAATGCAGGCTTAGACAGTCTGCCTGAAAACCTAAAAGATATGGCGTTGCTGCGGTTAGAGTATCCGGATACACCGCTTAAGGAACTGGGAACATATCTCGATCCTCCGGTCGGAAAATCGGGAGTGAACCACAGGCTGCGCAGGATCAGTGAGATTGCAGATGAGCTGCGTGAAAAAGAATAATGTGGAAATATATTATTGATACGTAGCTGCTGTATTGGAGCATAAACATAAAGTGTGTAAAAAGTAGCACAGGAATGGAGGGTAGTGTGAAAAATAAGATTTTTCACACGTAAGATTTGTGCTAACGCACAAACTTGAGATGCGCAAAAAACAGCGCAAGAATGGAGATTATCATGAAAAAGGGTGTAGTGGTAAACATGCAAAACGACTTAGAGGCAAGACCAATTGCGCTTTTAGTGCAGAAGGCAAATCAGTTTTCCAGCCAGATCTATATGGAATCCGGGGATAATAAGAGAGTCAATGTCAAAAGCATTATGGGCATGATGAGTATGGCTCTTTTAAATGGAGAAGAGGTTGTGATCGATGCTGAGGGTGAGGACGAAGAGGCTGCAACTGCGGCAATCGAGGAATTCCTGACAAAATAACAGAACAGGTGTAGGGAGCGTATGGAAGAAAAGAAAACATTACTATTTATTTTCAATCCGTTTTCCGGAAAAGCACAGATCAAAAATCAGCTGATGGATATTGTGGATACCATGGTAAAAGCTGGATATGAGGTAACGATTTACCCGACACAGGCACCGGAAGATGCGATACATAAGGTGGAAGTGGACGCAGAGAAATATGATCTTGTTGTATGCAGCGGAGGGGACGGTACACTTGATGAAGTGGTAAGCGGTATTATGCACAAAGGGCTTACCGTGCCTTTGGGATATATTCCGGCGGGCAGCACGAATGACTTTGCAACATCACTGGGAATCCCGAAAGATATGGTCAAAGCAGCCGATGCAGCGGTGAATGGAAGAACATTTCCTTGTGATATTGGTGCATTTAACAATGATTATTTTGTCTATGTGGCAGCGTTTGGTCTTTTTACGGAAGTGTCTTATAAGACAAGCCAGGAGTGGAAAAATGTACTTGGACATGCGGCATATATCCTTGAGGGAATGCGCAGTCTGCATGATATCCCGTCTTTCACTATGCAGGTAGAGTACAATAATGTGCGGATCCAGGATGAATTTATCTATGGAATGATCAGCAATTCCACATCGGTGGGTGGATTTAAGGGAATGACCGGAAAAGATGTGCTTTTAGACGATGGCGTGTTTGAGGTTACCCTGATCAAAAAACCACGCAATCCGATTGAACTCAACGAGATTATTGCATCACTCATCAATCTGGTGGATGATACGGATATGATCTATTCGTTTAAGTCAGATGAAGTAGAGTTCATGGCAAGAGAGGAAGTTCCTTGGACATTGGACGGGGAATTTGGCGGAGCGCATGAGGAAGTTATCGTAAAAAATATCTGCCGTGCTGTCGATATTATGGTTCCGGCAAACAAATGAGAAAGATTGTTATAAATTTAACTTTATTTTTTGAAAGAAGTAATATATAATACCCATAGGGTAAAAATATTAATTTTATGGAGGAATAGCATATGTTAGTATCTGCAAAAGAAATGTTAGACAAAGCAAAAGCTGGTCACTATGCAGTTGGTCAGTTCAACATTAACAACCTGGAGTGGACAAAATCTGTTCTGCTTACAGCAGAGGAGTTAAGATCCCCGGTTATCTTAGGTGTTTCTGAAGGCGCTGGAAAATATATGACAGGTTTCGGTACTGTAGCAGCTATGGTAAAAGCTATGCATGATGAGTTAGGCATCACAGTTCCGGTTGCATTACACTTAGATCATGGTACCTACGAAGGATGCTATAAATGTATCAAAGCAGGATTCACATCCATCATGTTCGACGGATCTCATTACCCAATCGATGAGAACGTTGAGAAAACCAAAGAGCTCGTATCCGTTGCCCATGCAATGGGAATGTCCATCGAGGCAGAAGTTGGTTCTATCGGTGGTGAGGAAGACGGAGTTGTAGGTATGGGCGAGTGCGCTGATCCGGAAGAGTGCAAGAGAGTTGCAGATCTTGGCGTGGACATGCTTGCAGCAGGCATCGGTAACATCCATGGTAAATATCCGGCAAACTGGAAAGGATTAAGCTTCGAGACTCTTGATTCTATCCAGAAATTAACAGGCCAGATGCCGTTAGTACTTCACGGAGGTACAGGTATTCCGGAAGACATGATCAAGAAAGCAATCTCCCTTGGAGTAGCTAAGATCAACGTTAACACAGAGTGCCAGTTATCTTTCGCAGATGCTACACGTAAATATATCGAAGCTGGTAAAGATTTAGAGGGTAAAGGATTTGATCCGCGTAAATTATTAGCTCCGGGTGCAGAAGCAATCAAAGCTACTGTAAAAGAGAAAATGGAACTGTTCGGTTCTGTTGGCAAAGCTGAATAATATTGTCGCACAGACGGAAGTCCACTTTCCATAATGTTATATTTAACAAAGATTTCAGACTTTACATGAATTTATTGTTCAATATAGCAAAATGATAAAAAAGTGAAATTTTCTCTTGCATTTTGGAGAGAAAAGTATTATCTTAAGTTCAACAAAACAAATGTGAGAGATGAACAAGGGCGTTCCAAGTAGCTTGGAATGCTCTTTTTTTGTAAGAAGTTGTCACACAATTTCTCATAAAAGCCATATAGGAGAAATTTCTTACTGACATTCATCCACTTTCAAGGTACAATAAGAAATGAGAATTTAAGATCTCTTACATTTGTTCAAAAAAGCAGGGAATAGTCTCAGGGGATTAGACCGGTGAAGAAGAAAGGATGTAGAACATGAGCGAAACAGGATACTTAAATGTAGCAGAGATTTTTGGCGAGAATGTATTCAATGATGCAGTGATGCAGGAGCGTCTGCCAAAGAAGGTTTACAAGAAGTTAAAGGAAGTAATTCAGGAAGGTCGCGAGTTAGACCTTGAAACAGCAGATGTTGTTGCGCATGAGATGAAAGAATGGGCAATCGAAAAAGGTGCAACACATTATACTCACTGGTTCCAGCCGCTGACCGGAGTAACAGCAGAGAAACATGATTCATTCATTACAGCACCGATGGAGAATGGCAAGGTACTAATGAGCTTTTCCGGTAAAGAACTGATCAAAGGTGAGCCGGATGCATCTTCTTTCCCATCCGGTGGTTTAAGAGCTACATTCGAGGCAAGAGGATATACAGCCTGGGATTGTACCTCACCGGCATTTGTAAGACAGGATGCAGCAGGCGCAACACTTTGTATCCCAACAGCTTTCTGTTCTTACACAGGAGAAGCACTCGATCAGAAAACACCGCTTCTTCGTTCCATGGAAGCTATCAATGAACAGGCATTACGTCTTGTAAGATTATTCGGTAATACGACATCAAAGAGAGTGACTCCTTCTGTTGGACCGGAGCAGGAGTACTTCATCGTAGACAGACAGAAATATTTACAGAGAAAAGACCTTATCTTTACCGGTCGTACTTTATTCGGTGCAATGCCTCCAAAAGGTCAGGAGATGGACGATCATTACTTCGGTGCGATTCGTGAGAGAATCGCAGCATTCATGAAGGATGTGAACGAAGAACTCTGGAAATTAGGTGTCAGCGCAAAGACACAGCACAACGAAGTTGCACCTGCACAGCATGAGTTAGCTCCGATCTACGCACAGGCTAACATCGCAGTAGACCACAACCAGTTGGTAATGGAGACATTAAAGAAAGTAGCCGGACGTCATGGCTTACAGTGCCTGCTTCATGAAAAACCATTTGCAGGTGTCAATGGTTCTGGTAAACATAACAACTGGTCAATTACAACGGATGATGGAATCAACCTGTTAGAGCCAGGTAAGACACCACACGAGAATGTACAGTTCTTATTAGTACTTACCTGTATCTTAAAAGCAGTTGACAAACATGCAGATCTTTTAAGAGAGTCCGCAGCAGATGTCGGAAACGACCACAGATTAGGAGCAAACGAGGCACCGCCAGCAATCGTTTCCGTATACTTAGGAGAGCAGCTTCAGGATGTATTATCACAGCTGATCAGCACAGGCGAAGCTACACACAGTCTTGCTGGACAGAAATTAGAGACAGGTGTTAAGACACTTCCTGATTTTATGAAAGATGCGACAGACCGTAACAGAACATCACCTTTTGCATTTACAGGTAATAAATTTGAATTCCGTATGGTAGGTTCTCAGGATTCTATCGCTCAGCCGAACGTTGTATTAAATACAATCGTTGCAGAGGCATTTGCAGAGGCATGTGATGTTCTTGAAAAAGCAGATGATTTTGATATGGCAGTACATGATCTGATCAAAGAATATGCAACAGAGCATCAGAGAATCGTATTCAACGGAAACGGTTATTCCGATGAGTGGGTAGCAGAAGCTGAGAGACGCGGACTTCCAAATATCCGTTCCATGGTAGATGCGATCCCTGCATTAAATACAGAGAAATCTGTGAAATTATTTGAAAAATTCAAAGTATTTACAAAGGCAGAGTTAGACTCCCGTGTTGAGATCGAGTATGAGACATACTCAAAAGAGATTAACATCGAGGCAAGAGCTGCAATCGATATCGCAACTAAACAGATTATTCCGGCTGTTATCAAATACACAACCGTACTTGCTGAGTCTATTACTTCTGTAAAAGCAGCATGTGGTGCGGATGTCAGCGCTCAGACAGAGATCCTGACACAGGTTTCCTCTTTACTGGCTGATTCCAAGAAGGCACTGGCAAAATTACAGGAAGTAACGGAAAAAGCTGCAGAGATGGAAGAAGGCAGAGATCAGGCTGTATACTACAGAGATGAAGTTAAGACAGCAATGGATGAGTTAAGAGCACCGATTGATAAACTTGAAATGTTAGTTGACAAATCTATGTGGCCAATGCCATCTTATGGCGATCTGTTATTTGAGGTATAAACATATCTCAAAACAATAATAGATGTGTGAATCCTGGATTTAACAGCGGGTTTGGCAGCAGATGAAAATCTGCTGTCATGACCGCAGACAGGATGGAAAACAAGGAGGAAAATCCTCTGCTCCTGCAAAGGCAGTCGCATTTTCCTTCGGAAAACAAGGAGGATTAGTATGAAGAAATTAGAGATCATTATTAAACCTGAAAAATTAGAAGATCTTAAGGCGTTGCTTGACAGTGAAGAAGTAAATGGTCTTAACATTGTAAACAGTATGGGTTATGGTAATCAGAAGGGTATTATCAAAAATTACCGTGGTGCAGAGTATGCAGTCAATCTATTGCCGAAAATTAAAGTAGAAACAGTTGTGACAGATGAAGTTGCTCCAAAGCTGATCGACAAGATCGTAGAGCAGATTAATACCGGTCACATCGGTGATGGTAAAATTTTCATGTATGAGGTGGAAGACGCGATCCGTATCCGAACAGGCGAGCATGGTGTAGATGCACTGTAAGTTTTTGGATGAAATGAGGAGTCATCTGAAAAATAAGAAAAGGATCATGAATATAACATTATGAGAAAAATTGAATCAGGAAGAAATTATTATCAAAGGAGATAATTGTGACACAGGGAGAACCTGGGGTCGTGATTATCTTTTTTTATTTCTTCGTAAAACAACGAGGAAAACAAGGAGGAAAATCCTCTGCTCCTGCAAAGGCAGTCGCATTTTCCTTCG
>ERZ773110.2372-NODE-2372-length-12582-cov-3.714776_pt1 | contig 12582 bp, 11 predicted proteins | sample MGYA00580568_ERZ773110 | MGnify/ENA primary metagenome ERZ773110 (study PRJEB29015, sample SAMEA2737870) | human gut metagenome | biome: human gut; feature: human-associated habitat; material: faeces | place: China | collected 2012 ... | reverse complement strand
TGCTTGGTGTTTGACGGAGTATTTTCTACTCCTTCATCTCCAATAAGATCGAGCAATTTAAATTTGCAGTTTTCACTGCAGACTTCTTAGTGCCCGCTCTTATCGGTCGTCGATAAATTTTTAAAGATCATTTCGGCTTTCGCCGCCGCTCAGTTTCGTGAGCGAAGAATTGAAATTTTACTCGTTTAAAATTTTCTGTCAAGCGACTGGAGAATTTTAAATGTAAAACTTCGTTTCTGTATTTTCCGCTGCATTGCTGCTTCGAAAAACGGAGGCGAATTATGAATGCTTATTTTGGGATTGTCAAGTCAACAAAATTCACTTTCTTTCGACAGCTTTTCTTATCTCAAAAAGGCTTCAATGTCACGCTTACGTATTAGTCATTATTGTCCTAACTCAGGGGCTCTTCTTGCGTTGTCTTTGAGGAGAGCTTTTCCTTGAGTTCCAGGAGGTAACTCAACCGGCCTTCCGCATTCTTTAAAAATTTGGCTTGGTTTTCTTCGTACACTCTGTTCTTGTTGTTATTTTGTGAAGCACGCTTGCTCTTAGCCAGCAAATAGCCTGCCCTCGCTTGTTCTACTTTATTTTGAGCCGCAGCTATTTTTTCTTCGATTGCCAAAAGCTCAGTATTGTCGATGTTTAGAACTGCTGATACCTCTGAAGCGTCTTCTAAAGTTTTGCCGGCTATATCCGCAAGAGCTTTCAGCAGCTCAGGAAAACACGATCCTATTTGATTGGGGTCTTTATCAGAATTCTGGTACTGCACCATTGCAAATGGCAATTTCGAGTGGAGTTCTTCTACATAACCCAATCCATTCTTCTTGTAGCTAGGCCACTGTTTCATAAGGGCCTCCAAGCACTCTTCAGGATTAAATAATTTGTAATAAACCTGCTCAATAATTTCTTTTTCCATGCTTTCAGATACTTTGATCAGTTGAGTTTGTGTCGGGCCAGGAAAACGGACTGATGCTGTTAATTCGCATGGAAGTTTCAAAAAGTGCATCAAGAACCAAAGCTCTATGCAGGGATTGGACCAGCAAAGACGAATTCTTCTATTGCGAGAAGCTAGTTCGAAAGCTTCCTGGTAGGATGGATGTCTATCCCGATCGAAAACACACCAAACTTCTCTTAATGTCGTTCCTTTTAATTCATCCAGCGCCAGAATTCTGGCTGCTTCCCTTACCATTTCAGCCGGGGAATTGCCTGATGGCTTGATAATGGAGATCTTATTCAGCACACCAAGTCTTCTCGCATAGGCAGAAATGTAGTTTCCTTCGGTCTCGCCTTCGACCAAGAAACAGAGGTGATCGGGCGCAGCTTCCAATGTTTCTTTAGGAACCAGGGCGCGCTTCAATGACTTAACTAGGTCCGCGATGATTTCGGGATATCTCCCCCCGTAGCTTTGCTAATGATTTCAACCCTCAACCCTTCCCTGTACCGAAGAATAAATTCTTTGACTTCTGCTGATTCAAGCTCGGTCTCCATTGTCCTAGTGAACGCACTGATCTCTTCAAGTTCTTCCTTTGTCAATTCCAGGATAGGCTCAAACCTAGCCGGATAAACTGTGAAATCTACAGTAGCTGCCTTTTGATTGATTTTCGCTCGCTTGCCCTCAGAACCTGCTTCGAAACGCACGATTTTGTACTTCAAGCCGTTTTTAGAAGCTATGTATTTCAGTTCGCTCATGATGAAACACCGACAATAGTTTATTTATTTCATCGTCCTCCTTAGTGCGTCAGGTGATGTCTTACGTCCTAAAACAGCAAATGACAAATCAGACTTTTGTAGGCTTCAGTCAAACGATATGTTCGGGATACACTGTCCTTTTATTCGATTCAAAATCCAGGAGTAATACAATCAAGTGATAACTCAGATGTTCGGCATTGGCCAAACACACTTTGTAGATTTATTGCGAATGAGTAACGAAACAAAAAACGAAATCAGCGGAATTCTCTTGGCAGGCGGAAAAGCCCGAAGAATGGGAGGCGTAAATAAAGGAGCTCAGCTTCTTGGAGGCCGAACACTCGCAGGCTTGGTCATCGAACGCATGAAACCTCAAGTCAAGTCCATATTCATTAGCTCTAATGAGTTTGCCGCCGAATTTGATTCTTACGGTTATCCTGTGTTCAAGGATGTTCGTCAGGATTATCCGGGGCCTTTAGCCGGAATCGAAACTATCTTAAAACAAGACTTAGGCGGTCCTTGGTATTTCGTCTCACCGACAGATACCCCGTTTCTACCGAGAAATCTGGCCGGACTTCTGCATAAGACAGCGATAGAGAAACAGGCACTCTGTGTCTTTCCGACACACAATGGTAAAAAAGAACCTCTGCATTGCCTGCTTCACAAAGATGTCCTGTCTTCGCTTACCTCATTCTTAGATTCAAATAAACGGAGCGTTCTGGGATTCCTAGAGCATCTTGGTGCACTCGAATTGGAATGTGAAATCGATGAAGGCGATTTCATGAATCTCAACACGCTCGAAGAGCTGGAACTATTAAACAAAACATTAGAACAGGAGCTTTCCGATGGAAGTTAAAACCTACACGCAGACACTGGAATTTCTGCGTTCTTATATCGAGCCTGTGGCTTCAACAGCAGAAAAGACGATTTCCGAAGCGCTTGGTTTTGTATTAGCTGAAGATCTTCACTCACCCATCGACCTTCCGCTTTTTAATAACTCAGCGATGGACGGCTGGGCTTTTGGTTCGGAAGACATCAAGCCTGAAGGTTTTACGTTAAAAGAGGTCGGATCCTCTTTTGCCGGTCATCCTTACCCGAAAAAGCTGCAGTCAGGTGAATGTGTTCGTATTATGACCGGCGGAGAAGTACCAGAAGGAGCGGACACCGTCGTCAAACAGGAAATTGTGAAGGCCGACGATAAAGAAATTACTTTCCCGTCGGAAGTAAGGGCCGATGACAATGTCCGCCGAAAAGGAGAAGAGATCAGGAGCGGTGACGTTTGCATGACGAAGGGTACGCTGCTCCATGCGCCGGAAATAAATTTCCTTGCAGCGCTCGGTATTCACAAGGTAACTGTTTTTAAAAAGGTGAAGGTCGGCTTTTTCTCCACGGGCGACGAACTTCAAAGCATCGATCAGCCACTTGCTCCGGGAAAAATTTACGATTCGAACCGTTACTGCATCGGAGCGATGTTAAGAGAAAAAGACTTTGACATCATCGATTACGGTGTTATCAAAGATAATCCTGAAACCTTGAAAGAATGTCTTTTAAGAGCTTCTCAAGAGTGCGATGCCGTGATTACCTCCGGCGGTGTCTCCGTGGGAGAAGCCGATTTCACAAGAAAAGTTGTCTTAGAGATCGGGGAACTCATTTCCTGGCACTGTCTAATTAAGCCGGGCAAACCTTTAGCTGTCGGAAAAATCGGAAAGGCATATTTCCTCGGTCTCCCGGGAAATCCCACTGCTGCACAAGTCACTTTCTATGCCATTGTCTCCATTGCCTTGGCGTTACTCTCTGGTCAGAAGAATCCCAAGCTGATCTACGCTTTAGCTGCGGCAAAAGGCAAATTTAAGAAAAATTTGGGTTATACGGATTTCCAAAGAGGTCTGCTGACAATGCAAGACGGCCTTGTGACGGTAACGCCGGCGGGTTCGCAAAAGACGGGCGCCTTAAAGTCCATGATAAAAGCCAACTGCTTTATTTATCTGGCCGATGATCAGGCTGCGCCCGAAGACGGAGAACTTATCCCTGTCGTTCCTTTTTGGGGGACTTGTTAGACCATCCCTTTCTTGAAAACCGATTGAATCGATTGAATCGATTGAGACGCCGGAACTTAGAAGCCGGCGTTCTTCTTAACTGAGTTTTCACCGGAGAAGGTGCAGACCGGACTTTTGCTTCGAGCTCACGCGGATCGACCTGTGCGGGAACGATAACGTTTCCTTCTAAATCAATGATTCCGCGAAGTCCGATTCCGCGTGCGCAGAGTCCGTTGCACGGGCAATAGCGCTTGCTTTCATGCTGATGGGCGTGAAAGATAATTTTGCAGCCCATTTTCATAGCAAGATCGTCCAAGGCTTTGAAGCCTTTCGGATGCATCGAGGGGGCTTCATGCGTAATCAGGATGTCAGCCTTGCATTCCTTGAGTTTTTCATAGACACTCTGGAAAATCGTCGAACGGTGTCTGCGGGGAAGACCGCCACGCCACATTCCGCTCTTGCCGATCTTTCGGATGAAAAGGCTTGGAGAAGCATAAAGCGGCATTGCCGGAGGCATCCAAATTTGGCCGCGGAATACACCGCCTAAACCGGCCACTTTAACGCCGCAAACGTCCTGAACTCTGCCGTGGAGATTATGTTTAGCGAAAGAAGACCTCCAAAGACGGTCATAAATAAGGTCTGAGTCAGTGTCGTGATTGCCCGGAATCCAGTAAATCTTGGTTCCTTTAACACCTTTAAAAATCTCATCCAAGGAATGAGACGGCGTCAGATCGCCGAGAATCAAGACCGCATCCGGATGCCACTGGTCTATGGCGCTTAGGATGTGGTCAAACTCTCCGTGCGGATCACCGCATAGAAAAACCTTACTCATTCATGCCTCCGTTGCTAACGAAGGCAGAGTTCACCCGACTTCTCGCCGGACGAAAAACTTCGTTCTTTGTGTCCATCAATACAAGCCGGCCTTCTTTTTACTTATAAGGGACTGGATTAGAAGACCTGGCTCCCCGTGTGTTCTGCTACTCGGAGAATAACACTATTTAGCGCCGTCTAAAAATTAAACCGACTCTCCCCACAAATTTGGGCATAAAAACTGACAAAAGAAACACAAATCGCACAATTTTTTCTAAAAAGAGAAGCACTGCGCGTTATCAGCCGCAGAGTACCTGGCTAAAAATTCAGATTCCTGCGCTAGGCCGGAACAAAGATTCTTCACTTGACTTCGATCACGTCCGCACCTTTAGGAGCCGTGAATTTAAAAGTCTCGGGGCTTAACTGAACATCAGTCTTAAGATCGGAAATCGTGAGGTTTGTCTTCTCGCCCATCGATCCGACAAAAATGAGTTTTTCCAGTTTTTCAGACTTAAATCCGAAAGAAACTGAGTTCACCGAAGCGTCCTTGGCTTTAGGCGTTAGCGTGATCCAGGTATATCCGTCTTCTTGCTTGGGTTGTGTCGCATTCCAATCTTTTTTGTAGGACTGAGTTCCGAATAGGATAGAGGCAGGACTCTTAGGAATGGCTCCTTTAGCCGACCGAACGGTCACTTGGTTTAAATCTTCATCCCAAATATAGATTCGGCTTCCGTCGCAAACCATCCTCTGAGGATACGGGCTGGTATAAGTCCAAACAAATTTTCCGGGCCGAGAAAACGAGAACGTTCCTCTCTGTAATTCTTCTGCAGGTTTTCCGTCTTTTTGAAAGGTTTGTTGCTCAAAAGCACCGGAAGCCTGTTTTGTCTCATTCAAAAAATTATTTAACAGATCCAACGGCTGGGAAAAAACAACGAACGGAAATAAACCGGTAATGGCTAAAAGTGATGCTTTTTTCATGAAACGTTTCTTCCTCGTTCTAACAAAAAGAAAGTTAGGTCTGAACCAATCATAAATGATGATTAGTAGTTTTACTAAGACTAGCGTTTTCTTGCAAACATTGTTTGCGATTTGTTTGTTCCCTCAGGCTTTTAATCAAAAAATCTCATCTTATTTTTGCTATGCTCCTAGCTCATGAAAACAGGAACAATCCAAATTCAAGAAGAAAAACTTCTGTCTTTTTGGAGGGCTTTGCGCAAGCCCAAGAATAACTGTTTTCTTCAACGGCCTTCCCAATTTCGGGAGGCCTTTTTTTTACAGGAATTGAAATGAACTTGGAAACTCCTCTTACTATTCGCTCGATGATTGAACCGGTCATCAAAAGGAACGGCGGATGGGTGAATACCCATGCTCATGCAGACCGTTCCTTTACGCTGAGTCCGGATGTACTGCATATGAGAAAGACTTGCACGCTACAGCAGAAATGGGATGCGCTGGATAAGCTGAAGTCAGAATCCACTGAAGAGGACTTCTACAGAAGATTTTGTCAATTCTTCGAGCTCATGATTTCTCAAGGCGTCACTGCCGTCGGTACCTTCGTGGACATCGACCCGCAGAGCAGAGACCGCGCCATCAAAGCGGGCGTTCGAGCAAGAGAGCATTACGCAGATCAGCTGACTGTTAAATTCGCTAATCAGACGCTCAAGGGTGTTATCGATCCTGAGGCCAGACAATGGTTCGATATCGGCTCCGAAATGGTCGACATCATAGGTGCCCTTCCTAAACGCGATGAAAAGGACTACGGAAAAGGCTCCGAAGCTTTTGACATTATTTTGAGCACTGCAAAACGCCTCAATAAGATGGTTCACGTTCACGTCGACCAATTCAATGAATCGCTCGAATATGAAACCGAAGAACTGTGCGCTAAAACCATTGAACACGGTATGCAGGGCAAAGTTGTGGCCATTCACGGTATTTCCATCGCTGCTCACTCTAGAATGTATCGCCGCCGCTTGTACGATCTGATGAAAAAAGCCGACGTCATGATGATCGCCTGCCCTACTGCTTGGATTGACACACCGCGTTCGGAAAGTATCGGCCCTGTCCATAACTCGATGACTCCTGTCGATGAGCTCGATCCTGCCGGCATCACGGTTGCCTTAGGTACGGATAACGTCTGCGACGCCATGGTGCCTTGGAACGGCGGCGATATGTGGCACGAACTTATGACGCTTGCGACCGGCTGCCGTTATGACGAAATGGAAGCCCTGGCAAAGATTGCGACGGTCAACGGACGCCGAGTCCTCGGTCTGCCACCGCTGGAAAACACCGACTTCTCTATCCAAATCTAGGAGTGTCAGCAATGCCTACTTCTTTTATCGCTCAAGATATCATGGCTGAACACCTCCTCAGCCATAACGCTATCGTATTTCTCAAAGACAAGCCTATGCGTCTTCGCTCTGGTCTGGTCACTCCGATTTACGTTGATAACCGTATCCTTCCTTCTTATCCCGAAGCCTGGAGAGATATTGTTGAAACGATGGCATCCCGCATCGTTGAACTTAAGCTGGACTTTGACGTCATCGCCGGCGTTGAAGGCGCCGGAACTTCTCACGGCGCCGCCCTGGCTTACCGCCTCGGCGTTCCGTTCGTCACGGTTCGCCGCGCTACCAAGAGTTACGGCAACCTCAGTCGAATCGACGGTATCGACGTCAAAGGCAAAAAAGTTCTCATCATTGAGGACCATCTTTCTACCGGTCTTTCTTTATTGGATGCAGCCAAAGTACTTCGTGAAGCCGGCGCCATCGTAGAAGCCTGCTTTGCAATCACTAACTTTGATATGCCGGAGACGATGAGAAACTTTGAAAAGCATCACATCACCGCTTATCAGCTTCTTCCTTTTGCGTTCATTGTAGAAAAAGCCGAAAAATTAGGCCTTATCGACGCAAACGAGAAAGAACAAATCGATGCTTGGCTGGATACGCCCTGGACATGGGCAGCTGAGCGCGGTCTGTTTGCTCAAGCTTCTGAAAACTAATCAGTTCCCATTAACAGAAAACGGAAGGCCTCGAAACCTTCCGTTTTTCATGTGTGAACGTTTAATCCATTGAGGGACCGGAACCAACTAAAACTCGGCGTTTGCCCATACTGTTCGGTTTAGACACCACGCCTTCCTGTTCCATTTTTTCGATCAAGTTGGCGGCACGGTTATAGCCGATGTTTAGACGGCGCTGCAGGTAGGAGATAGACGGGCGATTTTCCGTCGTAACCAGCTGAACTGCCTTGTCATAAAGTTCGTTACCTTCATTGCGGGCGGAAGAAGTTTCTTCAACCTCTTCCTCTTCTTCCTCAGGTGCGTCAGTCACACCATCGACATATTCCGGCTTGCCTTGTTCCTTGAGGAACTCGGTCACACGGTAAATTTCTTCGTCCGGAACAAATGCACCGTGGATGCGCTGCAACTGAGCACTGGGCTTCATATAGAACATGTCGCCGCGACCAAGCAATTCTTCCGCACCCGGAGTATTCAGAATCGTCGTCGAGTCATAGCGGTTGGAGACCTGGAAGCTGATACGCGACGGGCAGTTAGCTTTAATCACCGGCGTGACAATATCAGCACTCGGACGCTGTGTGGCGATAATCATGTGCATGCCGGCCGCTCGGGCTTTTTGGGTCAGGCGCATGATCTGAGTCTCTACTTCCTTGCCGTAAACCATCAGCAAGTCAGCCAACTCGTCGATGATGATAATGATGTACGGGATCTCTTCCAAAGGAATCGGCGGCTGGGCATGCGGATTCATAATCGGAGTACCGGCTTCCTTCGCTTCGCGAATTCGCTGGTTGTAACCGTCAAAGTTTTTCTGACCGGCCATCTTCAGCAGTTTGTAGCGTCGATCCATTTCTCGAACCGCCCACGCCAGGCAGTGTGCGGCCTTGGCCATGTCGGTAATCACCGGCGTCAGAAGGTGCGGAATATCTTCGTAAGGACTAAATTCCACTTCCTTCGGGTCCACCAGAATCAGCTTGAGCTTATCCGGCGGATTCTTGTACAGCATCGAAAGAATCATGGCGTTGATACCGACGGACTTACCGGAGCCGGTGGTACCCGCGACCAACAGATGCGGAGCCTTGGCCAAATCGATAACGACCGGGTCTCCGGCAACACCCTTACCCAGAGCCAAGGTCAGCGGAGAAGTACTGGATTGGAAAGGATGGCTGTTGATGATTTCTTTTAGGTAAATCGTCTGTACGGACTGGGAAGAGTTGGGAACTTCAAGACCGATACAGTCCGCTTCCTGCATATTCTCCACAATACGGACATTGGGCTGGCCTAAACCGCGGGCCAAATCCTTGGCCACTTCGACGAATTTACGAGAGCGAACACCGGGGGCCGGCTGCAGCTTGAACCGAGTAATAATAGGGCCTGGCAGCGCAGAAAGCACCTTAGCGTTGATTTTGTAGTTTTGAAGAATGTGTTCGATACGCTGAGAAGTCAGGTTAAGTTCCTCTCTGCTGACCGTAACCGCTTCAAACGGAGGATCATTCAGCAGGGAAACCGGCGGAAGAACAAATTCTTTCGGCTCTTCCGGAACTTCTTCAATCGGCTGAGCAGGCTGTTCAATGACATGATCTTCGATCGGCAGATCTTTGACACTTTCCTCTTCTGCGCGGATATCTTCAATATCAAAGGGTTCTTCTTCCATCGGCGCAACGGTATTTTCCGGCGTCGGGCGGAGTGAAACCGGTGCTAACTCTTCAGGATCGCGTTCATAATCAATCGGTTTAAATTGATCCGGACCTTTAACCTCGTCTTCTTTTTCGTCAGCAAATAACACTTCCTCTGTTTTAATCTCTTCAACAGGCGGCTGAACAATCGGTGCGGAAGCAGCAGGAAGTGCAGGCAGTTCCGGAGAAGGCCCTTGCCTGTCCTGCAGTGACTTCTCTCTCTCTTCCATAGAGGCTTTCGCAAAGGCATCATCTTCTTTACTTTGCTTGATGGAAGCGACCCGACGGAATAAGCGTTCAAAGGTTCTTCCTATTTGCTCTGCGACAGAAAGCCAGGAAAAACCGAAAAACACGGAAGAGCAAAAAAGAACCAACACGAGAACGAAAGCCGTAGCGACTTCAAGACTCATCCAATAGAGGAGCTCGGATCCGATCGCACTTCCGAGCGCTCCGCCCGTCGTGCCGGGAAGCCCTTCAGAATGAGTATGAAACCGAAGGAAGAACAGCGCACAGCAGCTGAGGACCAACACACAGAAAGCCAAAATCCGGAAACCCATCGGGATCGGAGAAACGGAAACTTTTTTTCCTCGCAGGCGTTTTAAGCCGCGAACCAGAAAATAAAAGAGTCCGATAACAAAGACCCAGGCGCCCCAGCCGAATAAAAGATAGAACAGATCGGCCGTCCAAGCACCCTGCACTCCGAAGAGGTTGCTGACTTGGAGCTTGGTATTGAAGCGTGAAAATCCCGGATCCGAGTAGTCATAACTTCCCAGAACAAGGGAAAGAGCGATACAAGCCGCCGCGCAAACGCAAAAGAGAACCAGACCCCAGAGTTTTCCTCCGGCGCCGACCTCGTCTTCGGAATTATTCCGAAACCGGGGGAAATTTCTATATAAGAAGGAGGTTTCTATCGAGTTGCTCATTATGTGTTAAATGGTGTTTCCGTAATTCTAGTTGTAAACCAACGCTCTATAATCGTTGGACAATTTGTGAATATTAAAGGAAGTAGAACATGACTACCAATACCGAACACAGTAAAGTTTTGATCATCGGTTCGGGCCCCGCCGGCTATACCGCCGCCGTTTATGCCGCCCGCGCTAACTTAAAACCTACTCTCATTACAGGTATGGAGCAAGGCGGTCAGCTGACAACAACGACTGAAGTCGACAACTGGCCCGGCGACCCCAAAGGCGTGATGGGTCCGGAGCTCATGCAGCGCATGCTCGAACATGCCGAACGCTTTGAAACCAGAATCGTTTTCGATGAAATCACAGAAGCCCATCTGAACGAAAAACCGATCCGCCTGGTCGGCAACAACGGCAACTACACTTGCGACGCTTTGATTATTGCTACAGGCGCAAGCGCTAAGTATCTCGGCCTTCCCAGTGAAGAGGAATTCAAGGGCAAAGGCGTTTCCGCCTGCGCAACCTGCGACGGTTTCTTCTACCGCAACCAGGAAGTTGCCATCGTCGGCGGCGGCGACTCTGCAATTAAAGAAGCCATCTACCTTGCCGGTATCGCTTCCAAGGTTCACATGATCCACCGCCGCGACCAGTATCGCGCTGAAAAAATCATGGTAGATCGTCTTAAAGCCGTCGCGGCCGAAGGCAAGATCGTCCTCCACGAGTTCTGCACGCTCGACGAAATCCTGGGTGACAAGACCGGTGTGACCGGCGTCCGTTTAAACAACCTCAAGACCGGTGAAAAGGAAGATATTCCGGTTATGGGCGTTTTCATTGCCATCGGCCACTCCCCAAACACCAAGATGTTCGAAGACCAGCTGGAGATGAACCACGGTTACATCGTCACTAAAGGTATTGCCTCCGGCGCTGCTCAGGCCACCAACCTCCCGGGTGTCTTTGCCGCCGGCGACTGCCAGGACCAGGTTTACCGTCAAGCCATTACCAGCGCTGCTTCCGGCTGTATGGCTGCTCTGGACGCCTTAAACTATTTAGAAACAAACGGTTTGGTTGATTAACGGAAATGAATGTCGATAAAGAGTCTTTTGCTTCTCTGATGGGCTTGAAGGAACAACTGAAAGTCAAACAGGAAGAAGAAGCACGAATCGCTGCCGAAAAGGAACAAAAGCGTAAAGAGGCTGAGGCTAAAGCTCACGAGTTCGAGAATGCAATGAAAGAACTCGGAGTCAAAAAAAAAATAGGCAGGGAAGATAAAGTCTTCCACGCCTTGCCGAAGCCGGCGCCCATTCCTCGTCAGCGCTACGCCGACGAAAAAGCGGTGCTCGAAGACTCTTTGTCCGACAACATCAGTATCGATCACCTTCTGGATTCCGATGAACGGCTGTCTTATCGGGCACCTTCTATGGCGCCCGATGTTCCCAAGAAACTGCACCAGGGCGCATGGTCCGTTAAAGGTACCTTGGATCTTCACGGGTACACGTCGGAGGAAGCCAGACTGCTTCTGGTGGAATTCTTAAACGAGGAGAGAAAAGCCGGACACCGTGCCGTGCGAATCATCCACGGACAAGGATTCGGATCTGCTGGACGGAAGCCTGTTTTAAAGGAAAAGGTTCCGGTTTGGCTGGCTCAGCGAAAAGAGGTGCTCGCCTTTGTACAGGCGCCGCCTTATGACGGAGGAGCCGGCGCCGTTTATGTTCTTTTAGCGCCTTAACCGGCAGAAAAAAAATTCGACCGATGCTTTGCGGCATCGGTCTTTCGTTTTGTTAGACGGCAGCGTTTCCGGTTTCACCAGTTCTGATTCGAATCACCTCTTCGACCGGCATCACGAAAATCTTTCCATCACCGATTTTGTTGGTCCTGGCGGTTTTCATAATCGCTTCAACCGCCATGTTGACCAGAGAGTCGTCGACCACGCACTCAATCTTCATCTTGGGCAGAAAGTCCACCACGTATTCCGCACCGCGATAAAGCTCGGTATGTCCTTTCTGACGGCCGAAACCTTTGACCTCGGTCACGGTCATACCCTGAACACCAATTTCTGCGAGTGCCTCTCTCACTTCGTCAAGTTTGAAGGGCTTGATAATAGCGACGACTTGTTTCATTTTTTCTCCCGAAATTTTTTCAGAAATTTTACTCTTAAAGTCTGTATTTATTGGTGACCGGGAACCGCCAATCCCGTCCGAAAGCGACTTTTGTCACCTTGGGGCCGATCGGAGACTGACGGCGCTTATATTCCGCACGGCTGACCATTCGTAATACCTTATCTACTACGGCTCGATCAAAGCCGGCGGCGGCAATCTCTTCCGGTCCCTCTCGATCTTCGATAAAGCGGCGAAGAATCTCATCGAGCACGGCATAATCCGGCAGTGAGTCCTGATCCTTTTGGTTTTCTCTCAGCTCCGCACTCGGGGCGCGGGTCAGAATGGTCTCCGGAAAAACCGGATTTTCTT
>ERZ773110.2364-NODE-2364-length-12606-cov-2.653334_pt1 | contig 12606 bp, 13 predicted proteins | sample MGYA00580568_ERZ773110 | MGnify/ENA primary metagenome ERZ773110 (study PRJEB29015, sample SAMEA2737870) | human gut metagenome | biome: human gut; feature: human-associated habitat; material: faeces | place: China | collected 2012 ... | reverse complement strand
GACAAATCTATTCCACATCATGACTGTGGTAAAAAAGTATTTACGCGTGGTGATATCTTAGTGGTTAACGATAACTTAGCTCATTATCGTGGTGAATTAGAAGTTGTTTTAACTGAAATCCCAAATGATGGTGAAAGAAACTTAATTGGTAAAGTAAAAGATGAAGATTTAGGTTTATTAGATTTCATTAAACCAGGTCAACATTTCAAATTTATTAAATAATTTAAATGAGGTTCAAAACGAACCTCATTTTTAATCTATTGTTTTTAAATATTCTTCTAAACCATTTTCATCTACATGACCAATCACTTCATCAGCCACATCTTTTAACTCTTTAACAGCATTTTTCATAGCAATCCCATGACCTGCATATTTAATCATTTCTAAGTCATTCAATCCATCTCCAAAAGCATAACTATGCTCTTTATCAATATTTAAATGTTCTAATACCTTTTGTACACCTGTAGCCTTTGATGTATCTAATGCACATATTTCAAATGAATTAGCTGTTCCATGATGATCAAAATAAAATTTATCAGCAATATATTCTATAATTTTATCATGATCTTTTTTAGCACTAATTTCTATTTTTAAAGTACGATGCATTACTTCTTCTTTATCAAAAGAAATGATTAACTTTTCATGACGAATATCACATACTTTAAAAAATTCTATAAAATCTTTATAAGAAGGATCAATATAACAATCTGTTGCTGTTTCAAAATCGTATTCACAATCAACGCTTTCTAACAAATTCATTAAATCATTCACTTTTTCATAAGGAATTCTATTTTCATAGATGATTTCATGATTAAGCTCTACATGTGCCCCATTACATAATACAAAACCATTAAACCCAGCCTCAATGATTTGATTTGAAATAAAGGCTAAAGGTCTACCTGAGGCAACAAATAAATAATGTCCAGCCTCTTTCAATCTTTTAAGTTCTCTTTTTACTCCTTCAGGTATTTTTAATTTACTATTCAATAATGTCCCGTCTATATCAAAAAATAATAGTTTCTTCATACTTTCACCTCAATGAAATTGTATCATGATTCTATTATAATATTATTTAATTTCTAGATAAGAAAAAAACTGTCAATCAGACAGTTTTATTTCATATAATGTAAGTTTTCTAACATAACACCGCATCCATTAGCAACACAATTTAATGCATCATCTGCTACGAATACAGGAACATTTAATTCAGATTCTAATAATCTATCTAAACCAGTTAATAAAGCTCCTCCACCAGTTAAGAAAATGCCACGTGATACGATATCAGCAGCTAATTCTGGTGGTGTTTGTTCAAGAACATGTTTAGTTTCTTTAACAATTGTTGCACAAGTTTCTCTAAGTGCTAATTCAGTTTCGTTTGATGTAATAGTAATTGTATGTGGTAATCCAGTTACTAAGTCTCTACCACGTACTTCAAATGTTTTATCAGATGATCCTTTTACAGCAGAACCAATTTCTAATTTAATTTGTTCAGCAGTACGATCTCCAATTAATAATTTATATTTATCTTTAACAAATTTAATAATGTCCGCATCCATGACGTCACCAGCAATTTTTAAAGATGAACTTGTTACAATATCACCTAAAGATAATACAGCAATATCAGTAGTTCCTCCACCGATATCAATAACCATATTACCTGTTGGTTTATTAATTTCAAGACCAGCTCCAATTGCTGCTACTTTTGGTTCTTCTTCGATAAATACTTTTTTAGCTCCACATCTTTCAGCAACATCTCTAATTGCTGATTTTTCAATTGAAGTGATGTTAGATGGACAACAAATCAAGATTGTTGGTCTAGCAAAAATTCCTTTTAAATTTAATTTATTAATAAAATGAGTTAATAAGATTTCAGTAATTCTAAAATCTGCAATAACTCCATCTTTTAATGGTCTAATTGCTTGAACCCTACCAGGAGTTTTACCTAACATATCTTTTGCCTCTTGTCCTACAGCTAATGGCTTTTTAGTTTCTTCATCTATTGACACTACTGAAGGTTCATTGACTACAATACCTTCACCTTTGACATAAATTAATATATTTGCAGTACCTAAATCGATACCAATTTCTTTTGATAATGCCATTATTTCTCCTCCTTGTATGTTTTTTCCTCAATATTGTATCACGATTTTATTGAATTACAAGGCAAAAAAACAAAAGACACTAATTTTTTTATAAATATAAATTTATCATGATGTTGTCTTAATTTTTTCAATTTTTTGATTAAAATATTTATCAGGATTTACAGTTTTATCATCAATTGAAACAATAAAATGTAAATGTTTTTTTAATGTTGATTGATAAACATTATTTCCTGCTTTTCCAATAACATCTCCTTGTTTCACTTGATCTCCTTTTTCAACTTTAATATCATCTAAAGATTGATAAATGGTTTGAATACCTTTTTGATGTTCAATCGTAACAATCCACCCTAATAAAGAATCATTTTCTTTTCTAATAACAGTCCCACTTGCACTCGCATAAACATCAAAGCTTTCATTATCCTTTGTATAATCAATCCCATCATTAGGACGATAGACTCCTTCAAAATAAACAAGTGCTTCTTCTAATTTTTTATCATCTAAAGACGTATCATAAAAACCCTTACTTACTTTAACATCATCATTGACTGGTTTTTTTAAGACTTCACTTCCTTGATTTTTATTTTCATCTTTTGTTTCTACCGAAACTACTGGTACATCTTCGAATGGTTTTAAATTCTTAACAATTTCCTGAATAACACCGACACCTATTAAAAATAATAAAAGTGAAGTCATAAAAATAAATGTTTTTTTATTCCTCTTCAATAATCCTTTCATGCTTTTCACCTCTTAAGAAGTGTAACCATAAAATCATTCTTTATTCTTTGAAATCTCTACTCCTTGATAATAGTGTTTTAAAATAGCTTGATAATTATATCCTTCCTTTGCCATTCCTTGTGCACCGTATTGAGACAATCCAACTCCATGTCCACATCCTTTAGTCACAAAAATATAAGAATTTCCTTCTTTAACTATTTCAAAATCACTTGAAGACAATTGTAGTTTTTCTCTTAATTCCCTACCACTATATTGTTTTTGATTAATAAGAATAGATTTAACTCTCCCACTAGGATAGCGTTCTAAAAAACGATATTGAAACGAACCTCCAAAAAGTGAATTAAGCTGTGCCTTAGTATATTTTACTTTTCTTATAAACTGAGGATCATATTCTTGATCCCAATGTGAATCTACAGAAACCAAATACGGTTGACTTGAACCTTTAAAATAGTTTTCTACATTTTCGCTTTTTCCATTACTACTTGAATAAAAAAGAGCTGAAATACACTTTCCTTGGTAAGTTAAGATTTCCCCCTTAGTTTCTACAATAGCTTTTTGAACTTTCTCTTTATATTCTTCATAATGATCACTCCATGAAACCTTCATCTTTTCATCATCTAGATAAACTTGTGTATTGGTTGTATTATCTACACTTAATAAACGTGAATAAACAAAAGTTCGACTTGCGACAACTTGTGCTTTAATTGCTTCAAGTTCAAAACTTGCCGGCATTTCTCCAGCAACGACCCCTAATAAATAGTCATCTAAAAGAATTTTTTGTGTATTATCTCCAACTTTTACACTTACATAAACATCTTCATTTTCTTTTCCTTTATATAAAGAATCTTTCTCTTTGGTTGGTTGATACAACAAAATAATCGCTAATAAAATAAATAGAATAAGTAATAATTTAAAAAAAATAGTTTTCATATTTTAATATATGAAAACTTAAATTAAAAATGTATTGTTACAAAATCTAAAATAAATGAAGCAAGTAAATATCCTAAAGATAAGGAAACAATAATATATAAACAATAAAACTGTTTTAACTTTCCTTTTAATATATACTTTTCATAATGAAAACAACTTAAACCATACATTGCAGATAAAACAGAAAAAACATAAACAATTAATTTCAATACTTGATATGACATATTATTCTCCTCATATAAAACCTTGATCTACATATAATAAAAAGGGTGATCCTTTTGACAAATAAAACTTTACAATATCTTATCTATAATCAACTCTATTCAGCAAGTATGTATGAACTTCTTGCTTTACAAGCACCAACTAAAATACTAGAAAATCAAATGAAACTCTTTCAAGAAGAAACACTTAATAATGCATCTTATTTAGATCGTTATTATCAAGAACTTAATACTTCTAGTTACCATCCAATTATTCAAGAGCCGGTTGATCAAGGAAGTTTTAAAAAAAATATATATTGGATGTTAGAATACGAAAGTTCAAGTACTAAACTATTTTGCAATGAAAGCTATAATGCAAATAATGATGAAAAAATAAAAACACTCACATCTTATATTTCTTCTTCTATAGTTCAAAGAAATACAAAACTTACAAATATCTATATAAACATACTTGATGAAGAAATAAAAAAAACACCACCGAAGTGATGTAATTGACAAATGGTGACTCGTACGGGATTCGAACCCGTGAATGCATGCGTGAAAGGCATGTGAGTTAACCGTTTCTCCAACGAGCCACATGGCGCTTGAAGTAGGACTCGAACCTACGACCGATCGGTTAACAGCCGATTGCTCTACCAACTGAGCTATTCAAGCAACTTAACAGTGCTCATTTATATTAGCATCCTTTTTCTAATAAATCAACCCTTTTTTATATTTTTTTTTAAAAAAATTTAATTTTATGTCAAAAACCGCTTCTTCTTGTAATATTATATATCATTCTATATTTGATTAATGGTATAATTATATAAACATATAATATAAGGAGGATCCTATGGACCAACAAAGAGAACAAGCAAGTCAAATCGCACATGAATTTATTGTTTATCAAGAAAGTGAGCAAGCAGATATTGATGCAAAAGATCATCAATTCGATGCTTTATGGCAAAGTATATATGATGTATGTAAACTTATTAAATTTGGAATAATAGAAGATATTACTGAAGAAGAATTTGAGGAAGCCTACGCTTGGTTAAAAACTACTCAATCTCTTACAGAAGATTATCAAGAATTAGAATTAGAATTTTAAGGAGATCAAAAATGGAAAAATATTTAATTGTGACAGACACAACAAGTGCAATGGATCAAGAAATTGCACAAAAAAACGGAATCGAACTTATTTCATTAAGTGTCATCGTTGATGGTCATGAATATAAAGATCAAATCGATATTTCAACTAAACAACTTTATGACTATTTAAGAGATGGTAAAATTCCTTCAACAAGTCAGCCAAATACAGGTTATCTTGTTGAACAAATGGAAAAATGGCAAGAAGAAGATTATGAAGCAATCATTATTATTACTTGCTCTGCAGATTTATCAGGAACAAACAACGGTTTCCATCTTGCTAAAGATACCGTTGGTTTAGATAATGTTTATATTTATGATAGTCGCCAAGTAGGTGCTCCTATTATGGATATGGCTATTTGTGCAAAACAACTTGCAGATGAAGGAAAAACTGTTGATGAAATTTTTGCTGCTTTAGAAGAAAAAACAAATCATTCTTTTTCGTTCCTTTATCCAGATAACTTTAAACAACTTTCACGTAGTGGAAGATTATCACCAATGGCAGCCAGAATGGCATCGATGTTAAAAATCAAAGCTTTGCTTTGTTTAGATGAACAAGGTAAAGCAGTTGATAAATATACAATGTCTAGAACTGAAGTAAAAATCTTAAAATCGATTGTTGATAAATTCCATGAATTAGGTGTTAACGCTAAACAACACAAGATTTATATTTCACACGCTGATAATGAAATTTTTGCTAAAAAAGCAAAATTATTATTTCAAACAACCTTCCATGGTATTGATGTAGAAATCAATTATTTGCCTGCTGTTTTAACATGCCATGGTGGTCTTGCTTGTTGTGCAATTCATGCTACATATAAAATTTAAGGAGTGATTAATGATGAAAGTTGTTGATATGCATTGTGACACTATTTTAAAACTTTATGATGATTTACATCATGGTAAAGAAGATTCTTTATTAGAAAATGACGGTCATATTGATTTAAAGAAAATGCAAAAAGGAAATTATTTACTTCAAAACTTTGCGATGTTTGTCGATTTAAGCAAAAATCCTCAACCTTTTTTAAAAGCAAATCAACTCATTAACCTTTATTATCATGAAATAGAAAAATATCCTGAACTCATTAAACCTGTCTTTTGTTATCAAGATATTATCGACCATCAACAAGCAGGTATCATGTCTTCTCTTCTAACATTAGAAGAAGGTGCTGTTGTAGAAAATGATTTATCACTACTTGAACATTATTATAGATTAGGCGTTAGAATGATTACTTTGACATGGAATCACGTAAATGGCATTGGATACCCTAACCTTTCTAATATTTCTTGTTATGAAGATATGTTTAAAATCAATGATCACGATGGTTTAACACCTTTTGGTTTACAATATATTAAAGAAATGGAACGTTTAGGAATCATTATTGACGTTTCTCATTTAAGTGATGCTGGATTTTATGATGTTTATCATCATACAACAAAGCCTTTCGTTGCCTCTCATAGTAACGCTCGTCAAGTATGTGGTGTCGCTAGAAATATGTCAGATGACATGATTTTAAAACTTGCTAGTCGTGGAGGCGTTATGGGAATCAACTTCTGTAGTGATTTTTTAACTACCGAAGGTACTCATCAAACAAGTTATATTAAGGATATGGTTCAACATATTTTATATATCAAAAATCTTGCAGGTATTGATTGTATTGGTTTAGGAAGTGACTTTGATGGTATTGGATCCAAGCTTGAAATGAAGGATGCAAGTGGTTATCAAATGTTATATAGTGCTTTAATTGAAGCTGGATTATCTATTGAAGAAATTGAAAAGATTTTTTATAAAAATGTCTTACGTGTTTATAAAGCAGTTTTGAAATAGGATTGGAAACAATCCTATTTTTAAAAAAATAAAAAAATGCGTATCTCTATCTCATCATTTCAGAAAAATAATGTTATAATAGCTAAATGGGAGGGACTACTTATGTATATTAAAGATGATGAAATTAATAAGTATTTTAATGAGCCCAATTGGAAAGTAGCTCATAACTTATTTCAGCATAATACAATATCTAACATGTCTGTTATTAAAGATGGTCAAATTTACCAAATCGTAGGAAGTACTAATGTTAATGGTAAAATTGATACCGCTACAATTCAAGTTGATACAGGAGGACATATCCTCGAATTTAACTGTGATTGTAATCACTGTAAGCCTAATGAACTGGCATGTGGACATATAGGTGCTATTTTATTAAAATTTTACGGTCTTGAAGCAAGTGATTTACCTTATTCTTTCAATCAAAAAGGAAATTACGCTGATCAATTACAAGCACTTCAAGCAAAAAAAGAAGCCGCACATTTAAAAGAACAAGCTAATTTAACTTTTTCATTAATTGAACAATATAGAAATCAACATCGTTTACATCAATTACAACTTAATCAACACATTCATTTAATACCACAAGTAAAAAGTACATTTAATCGATTAAGTTTATCTTATAAGATTGCTAGCGATAGAAGTTATACAATTAAAAACTTATTCAAAATGTAAAAGCAAACGAAATTGTTGAATATGGAAATGCTTTAGTTACCGATCATAACTCTAAAGCCTTTGATAGTTCTTCATTAAAACAAATTCGTTTTATTAAAGAATATTTTCATTTAAAAGATGATGATCGTAGTATTAGAATCACATCAGATAATATTGATGATTTTTTTCTAACACATTATGATAATTTAGATATCAACATTAACTTTACAACAATCGATTTGCAAAACTTCATTTTAGAAATCCAAAAAGATGAAGATTATACAACCATCAAATACAAAGAACCTGATGGTATTACTATCATCGGTCATCAATATATCTATTATTTCGATCACTATACCCTTAATAGATATTCAAAAGAATGTAGCAATGCGCTAAGGCCTTTACTTACACATTTAGAAAATAATTCACTTACAATTCCAAATAACGAATTACCACATTTTTCTAAATATATCATTGATTCTGTTATTCCTTATGTCGAATTTACAGGAGATGATATCGATGAATATCTACCTATGGATATTTCTTTATTAATTTATGTCGATTTAAATAACAACAACGAATTATCTGTTACATTAGATTATCGAGATGATCAAGGAAATACAATCTTAGAAAACCCTAAAGATCTAGTACTTCCATTAAAATTAGATGGTGTTATTCAAACACTACAAAAATACCTAGAATATGATGAAATCACACAAATGTATTATCTTTATAACGAAGAAGATATTTATGATTTCATTACTCGTGTTTTACCTTCACTTAATAATGATTGTGAAATTTATATTAGTGAAGAAATCAAACAAATGAATAAACCTAAAAATATGAAATTAAATATCGGTGTTCGTTTACAAAATGATTTATTAAAAATCGATATCAATAGTATCAACGTTGATAAAGAAGAAATTAAAGATATTTTATATGCTTTTCAACACAAAAAGAATTATCATCGTTTAAAAAATGGGGAATTTATTAATTTAGATGATGATAGTATCAAAGATTTAGATTTATTATTTAATGATTTAAATATTGAATATAACGATTTAAAAGATGGTGAAGTTGAAGTTGATAAATATCATTCACTTTATTTAGAAAACTTTATGAACAGTTCATCATTACATTTCAACAGAGATCAACATTTCCAAGACTTGATTTCTCATATTGAAGAAAAAGATCCTGAAGATATTCAAGTTCCACAAAATTATTCTAAGATTTTAAGAGACTATCAAGTTCAAGGATTTAAATGGTTAAAAACAATGTCAGAATATGGCTTCGGTGGTATCTTAGCTGATGATATGGGGCTTGGTAAAACATTACAAGTCATGACATTGATTGAAGATGGTATCGGTGAAAATCATGTCAGTCTCGTTGTTGCTCCTGCAACCTTGATTTATAACTGGCAAGATGAAATCAAAAAATTCTCAAAGAAATTAAAAACAGTTTGCATTACTGGAAATATTGCTCAAAGAAAGAAATTAATTGAAAGCATTCCAGAATATGATATTGTTATTACTTCATATGATTATATTCGTAGAGATTATGAATTATATAAAGATTATCAATTCTATTATTTTATTTTAGATGAAGCTCAATATATCAAAAATCAAAGTACAAAGAATGCTCAAACTGTTAAATTAATTAATGGTAAATATCGTTTTGCTTTAACAGGTACTCCAATTGAAAATAGTTTAGCAGAATTATGGTCAATCTTTGATTTCTTGATGCCTCAATATTTATATAATTATCATCATTTCAAAGAAACTTACGAAATACCAATCATAAAAAATGAAGACCAACAAAAACAAGCAAAACTTAAGCAATTAGTTGAACCATTTATTTTAAGGAGAACAAAGAAAGAGGTTTTAACAGAATTACCAGACAAGATTGAAAACAATGTCATTATTCCTTTTACACCAGAGGAAGAAAAAGTATATCTTGCTAACTTATCAACAATTAATAGTGAATTACAAAGTGCTATTCAGGTAAATCATATCGATAAGATCCAAATTCTTGCAATGATGACAAGGCTTCGTCAATTATGTTGTGATCAACGTATTTTATATAAAGATATTATTGAACCAAGTTCTAAACTTAAAGCTTGTATGGATATTATTGAAACAGCAAAAGAAAATAATCAAAAAGTCTTACTATTCTCTTCTTTTACTAAATCATTAGATTTAATCGAAGCTGAATTACGTAAAAAAGATATTTCTTATTATGTTTTAACTGGTTCAACAACAAAAATCAAAAGGCATCAACTTGTTAATGCCTTCCAAAACGATCAAACAACTGTCTTTTTAATCAGTTTAAAAGCAGGTGGTACTGGTCTTAACTTAACAAGTGCTTCTACCGTTATTCACTATGATCCATGGTGGAATATGTCTGCACAAAATCAAGCAACAGATAGAGCTTATCGTATTGGACAAACAAATAATGTTCAAGTTTATAAATTGATTATGAAAAATTCAATTGAAGAAAAGATTCAAAAACTTCAAGAACAAAAACAAGATTTATCGAATATGTTTATCGAAAACAATAATGGTTCTATTACCCAAATGTCTACTGCAGATATTATTGATTTATTTAAATAAAGAAAAAGGAGATCAAAGACGTTCAATCTTTAAATCTCCTTTTCTTATGTAATTCAATTTTCTAAAAGCTTTGTAAAAACTAAATGTTAAAATTGCTGGAGCAATCACATCTATCAAAATAAGTGGTATCCAATACTGATTTCCCATTACTTGAATCGCATCCAATAAGCCTACAAGTCCTGCTGTTCCCATTCCTGAGCCAATTGCACTGCAACGAATATGAAGTAAGACCGTTGAAATAGGTGCTGTAATAATCGTTGTTAAAATTGTAGGTAACCAAATAACCGGTCTTCTAATAATATTTTTAAACTGTAACATACTTGTTCCAATTCCAATAGCAATAACATCACCAATATCATTGTCTTCAATAGACATCATCGCAAAACCAATCATTTGTGCGCAACACCCTGCAAGTGCTGCCCCTGCCGCTAAACCATCAAGTCCTAACATAATACCAATAGCAGCTGAAGAAATCGGTGCCGTTAATGCCATTCCCATTAACACCCCTACAACAATTGACATAAATAAAGGTTGTAAAGAAACCCCATCATTAATAACACTTCCAATCCAAGTAATCATTTGTGTAAGATAAGGTCCTACAAATTGTGTTACCAAACCTGCTATACAGATAGAAACAAAAGGAACAAGTAAAATATCAATCGGTGTTTTCCCTTGAATAAGTCTTGTTACCTCAATAGCCGCTAAAACTGCTACATAAGCTGAAATTGGATTACCCGCTTGAACACCATTATTAAACGTTCCAGCTCCTATTGCTCCTGCAATAACCGCAGAAATCAAATTAAGTCCTTTTGCATCAATTGCATAGCCCATACCAACTCCAATGGCCGGTCCCATTAAATAACCTGCTACTGTCCCCCAGGTTACAAGTTGTTCAACATGAACTAATGTTCCTAATTGTTTTAATATTGTTCCAATAATCAAACTTGCAAAAAAGCCATAAGCCATTCCATTAAAAGTATTGATTACATAATTTCCTTTTCCTCTACTTTGTGCCATATTTTACCCCCTCAATTGGATTATAGAGTATATTTATTTTTTTACAACAAAAAAACTGCCGAAGCAGTTAGTTTATTTATTGGTGGAGCCAAGCGGGATCGAACCGCTGACCCCCTGCGTGCAAGGCAGGTGCTCTCCCAGCTGAGCTATGGCCCCAATTTAATATTTATTTTTTCCACCATTTCATTTGTTAAAATGGTGGGCCTGAATGGATTTGAACCATCGACCTCACCCTTATCAGGGGTGCGCTCTAACCAACTGAGCTACAGGCCCATCAATCAACTGCCCATATAATATACCATGCATATAAGAATACGTCAACAGTTTTTCGTGTATTTTTTTACATTTTTTTAAAAAAATAAAAATACATTGATAAAATCAACGCTTTTTTATTGTAAAATTTTTGCTGTTTTTTTCTTTTTTTGAGTCATTATTCTTAAATGATATTTAATGAGTCCTTCTTTCACCTTTTGACATAGTTTTTTTTGATAATTTTTGCTTCTTAGTTGCCCACATTCATTATAATTTGATAAAAAACCACACTCAATTAGAACTCCTAATGTCTTAGTAGCTCTTAAAACTCTAAAACCACATCCACTAATTGGTTTTCTGCTATTTGTTAACTGTTTTAAACTTTGATCAATATCAAAAGCTAATGCTTTTCCTTGTTTGCTTCTATAATAATAAAAAACTTGTGAACCCCATGCACTTCTATTACCAGAAGCATTTTGGTGAATACTTAATAAATAATCACATTTATAGCTATCTATCTTCTTGACTCTTAAATACATATCATCCTGTTTAGAATAATGATGATTTCTTTTCGTCATATCATAATCACCATCTCTTGTTAAATAGACTTTAGCTCCACTTTTTTCTAATTCATCTTTCATTTTCAAAGCAATTTCTAAATTAATATTATCTTCATAATAACCATATTCAATAGCTCCATTATCAAAACCACCATGTCCTGCATCAATCACCACTTTTACATTTTTTAAAGATTTTTCATAAGCATCTACAGGAATCTCAAAGAAACATACACCAAAAGCAATCATTATAAGAAAAATTCTTTTCATAACATCACCGTTGTATTATATGTCAAAAAAAAGATATCATGATTTTTCATGATATCTAAAATTTATCCATCAAGTAGTTTCTAAAGGCCTCATTAACTTCTTTTTTATATTTTCTACCAATTTCTAATTCATTCTTACTTTCTTCATCAACCATATTAATATGATTTTTATCTATACGATAAATATATTTCATATTAATTGCATAACTTCTATGTATTTGAATAAAACAATGTGCTTGTTTTACTTGTTCCATAAATTTCTTCAAAGTCATTTTAACAGCATATTCATGTTCATATGTATGGATAATCA
>ERZ773110.2361-NODE-2361-length-12624-cov-6.333360_pt1 | contig 12624 bp, 9 predicted proteins | sample MGYA00580568_ERZ773110 | MGnify/ENA primary metagenome ERZ773110 (study PRJEB29015, sample SAMEA2737870) | human gut metagenome | biome: human gut; feature: human-associated habitat; material: faeces | place: China | collected 2012 ... | reverse complement strand
AGATGGCAACATGGTTTTTCTTCGCTTCTTCACGAAAAAACGCCATGGAGGAGCTGTTTTTTCTGTCCTCGCCGTAGGTTTCGGGGTTCAGCGTAAAGCCTGCCAGCGTCATTTCGGGGAAAATAACAAAATCCACCTGTTTTTCCTTTGCCTCTGCAAGCAGCCTGCTGCAAAGTGTCATGGCCTTCTCCTTTTCTTCAAAGCCCATATCAATCTGTCCCAATGCGATTCTCATAGGATTTTCCTCCTTTTATTCTCAAATGCGATTCTCAAATGCAAAACTGATTTTTTATTCCCAATCCTTCCAGATATCGGGGCAATAGCCCAGTGTAAACGCTTTACCGTTGCGTACAATCGGTGTGGCGAACAGCTCCGGATTTTCAAACAGCGTCTGCTCGCGCTTTGCCTCGTCGATATAATCCATGTAAAGCTTGGTGTATGCCTTTGCCTTGCGGTCAATCATATCTTCAACGGGGATACATTTTTTCGCTGCTTCAAAGACTGCCTTTGCCATGCCGAATTGGTGCAAATCAATATATTGATATTTTATTTTTCTCTCTTTAAAATAACGCTCGGCTTTTTTGGTATCAAAGCTTTTCTTGGAGCCGTAAATTTGGATATTCATGCGAAAACCATCCTTTCTTTGATACCTCATTTTATAATATTTTTTCCGTGGGGGCAAGACAATAGAGAATGATTCTGTTATACTTATGTTATTTTCAAGCGAAGGAGGCAAAAAAATGAGATTCATTTCATGGAATGTAAACGGCTTACGCGCCGCAGTAGGCAAAGGCTTTTCGGAATATTTCAAGGAAGTCGATGCGGATATATTTTCTCTACAGGAAACAAAGCTACAGGCAGGGCAGATTGACTTAGAAACGGAGGGCTATCATCAATACTGGAATTATGCCGAAAGGAAGGGCTATTCCGGTGTTGCGGTATTCACGAAGCAGGAGCCGCTTTCTGTTGCCTATGGTATTGGCGTGGAGGAGCATGACCACGAGGGGCGCGTGATTACGCTGGAATTTGCGGATTTTTATTATGTGACTGTCTATACACCCAATTCGCAGCAGGAAAATGCCCGTCTGGCGTACCGCATGGAATGGGAGGATGCGTTCCGCGCGTATGTAAGCGATCTGGATGCGAAAAAGCCTGTTGTCATCTGCGGGGATTTGAATGTAGCACATAATGAAATCGACTTAAAAAATCCCAAAACAAACCGCAGAAGTGCCGGCTTTACGGATGAGGAGCGCGGCAAATTCACGGAGCTTCTGGGTGCCGGCTTTGTGGATACCTTTCGCTATTTTTATCCGGAGCAGACCGGAATCTATTCCTGGTGGTCTTACAGATTCCAGGCGAGGGCGAAAAATGCCGGATGGAGAATTGACTATTTCGTGGTATCGCAGTGCCTGCAGGACAGACTGGCGGATGCGAAGATCCACACGGAAGTTCCGGGATCGGACCATTGTCCGATCGAGCTTGATATACAATAGGCAGAAGACTGCAAAAGGAGACCTATGAGCTTACGTTTCTATTTTGGACCTTCCGGGTCCGGCAAGAGTCACAGAATCTATGAAGAGATCATGCAGCGGGCGGCGCAGGAGCCGGGGAGGAATTTCCTGATCATCGTGCCGGATCAGTTCACCATGCAGACCCAGAAGGATCTGGTCATGCACAGTGACAGAGGCGGTATCCTGAATATCGATGTCTTAAGCTTCGGCAGACTCAGCCATCGTATCCTGGAGGAAGTAGGAACGAAGGAAATGCCTGTACTGGATGACACCGGGAAAAGCCTGGTGCTGCAGAAGATCGCGGCAGATCTGAAGGAGCAGCTGCCTGCCATGGGAAGTCTGTTGCATAAGCAGGGCTATATCCATGAGGTAAAAAGTGCCATCTCCGAATTCATGCAGTACGGCATCAGCACACAGGATATGGATAAACTGATCGCCAGCGCCGAAAAAAGGGGCGCACTGGCAATGAAGCTCAGAGATTTAAAGACTCTGTACCGGGGATTTCAGGATTATATCAGAGACCATTTTATCACCACAGAGGAGACACTGGATGTGCTGCGCAGATCCCTGGTAAAGTCGAAGATCCTTCCGGACAGTGTGGTGGTATTCGACGGGTTTACGGGATTTACCCCTATACAGAACCGTCTGATCCAGGAATTGATGCGGGTGTGCGAGGAGACCATTGTCACTGTGACCATTGGTGAGGAAGAAGACCCTTATCAGATGGACGGCGAGCAGAAATTGTTCCATCTGAGTAAAAAGACAGTGGCGGATCTGGTGAAGCTGGCGGCGGAGACAGAGGTGACACGAGGGGAAGATGTATTTGTAAAGGGCGGTCCCAACCGTTTCACCGAGGCACCGGCGTTATGTTATCTGGAGCAGAATCTGTTTCGCTATCAGTATGAGCCTTATACGGAGAAACAGTGTGAGATCCGTATGTTCGAGGCACTTTCTCCCAGAGAGGAAGTCCATCAGACGGCATTGTATATCCGGAAGCTGATCCGGGAAGAAGGACTTACTTACCGGGATATTGCTGTGGTCATTGGAGATCTGGAGGGGTACGCTTCCTATGTGGAGACGGAATTCGGGCAGCTGGAGATTCCCTGTTTTCTGGACCGGACCAGAGGGATTGTCTTAAATCCCATGATCGAATACATCAAAAGCGCCTTGCAGTTATATATCAGGGATTTTTCGTATGATACCGTATTTCATTTTTTGCGCAGCGGCATGGTGGATATCTCCAGAGAGGAAATTGACGAACTGGAGAATTATGTGATCCGCACCGGGGCGAGAGGGTATCGCACCTACAGCCGCCTGTTCACACGAAAAACTGAGGAGATGCAGCAAGGCAGTGGGCAGGAAGACACAGAGCGGGCGGAAGAGACCATGGAGCGTCTGAACCGTATCAGACAGCAGTTTGCGGATACCGTGGAGATCCTGCATATGGCTCCCCGGGCAAAAGCCGGCGAGTATGTGGATCACCTGTATGATTTCCTGGAACAGAATCAGGTACAGCAAAAGCTTTTGAATTATCAACAGCGGTTCGAGCAGGAGGGCGACCTGGCAAAGGCCAGGGAATATGCACAGATCTACCGTCTGGTCATGGATCTGCTGGATCAGATCTATGAACTTTTGGGTGAGGAAGAGATTTCCCTGCAGGAATTTGCGGATATTTTAGAGGCTGGTTTTGGCGAGATCACAGTAGGTACGATTCCGCAGAATGTGGATCGTATTGTGGTGGGTGATATGGAGCGGACCCGCTTAAAACAGGTTAAAGTATTGTTTTTCCTGGGGGTAAATGATGGAAACATTCCGAAAAATGCCTCCAAGGGCGGCATTATCTCCGATATGGACAGAGAATTTTTAATCGAATCCGGAACAGAAATGGCACCGAGTCCCAGACAACAGATGTACATTCAGAGACTGTATCTGTATTTGAATATGACGAAACCCTCAGAACGGCTGTATCTGTCTTATGCCAAGGTAAACAGTGATGGGAAGGGAATCCGTCCGTCTTACCTGATCGATACGGTACGGAAGCTTTTTCCGCAGCTTGCGGTGGAATATCCCCAGAACCGCAGCCGCTTAGAGCAGATCGAGGGCAGACAGGAAGGTGCCAGATATCTGGCGGAGGAACTGCGGGAATATGCGGACGGAACGCTGCGGGAAGAGGAACGGCAGGATTTTTATCTCATGTACTGTGCCTATGAAGCAGATCCGGAGGGCAGAGACCGTCTGACGGCGGCAGCATTTAGAAGATATAAGGAGAGCGGTCTGTCAAGGATCGTGGCGAGAGCATTGTACGGTAGGCAGCTGGAGAACAGTGTGAGCCGCTTAGAGACCTATGCTGCCTGCGCCTGCAGACATTTCCTGCAATATGGCCTGTCTCTGCAGGAGAGAGAAGAATTCGGCTTTGAAGTGTCGGATATGGGAAATGTGTATCATGCGGTACTGGAGAATTTCGCAGGAAAACTTGCAGAATCCGGTCGAACATGGTGGGATTTTGATGAAAATTTTGCAACTCAGGCAATCAAAGAAGCAGTGGAAGGTTATGCTGCGACTTATGGGGAGACCGTTCTGCACAGTTCTGCAAGGAATGAATATGCTATTACCCGGATGAGCAGGATCCTGACCCGGACGGTGCTGACACTGCAGCAGCATCTGAAGCAGGGAAGCTTTCAGCCGGACGATTATGAGTTGTCCTTCCGGTTTGCGGAGGATCTGGACAGTATTCATGTGGATCTGTCTGAAGAAGAGAAGATGCACCTGCAGGGACGCATTGACCGCATCGATGTATCGGAGGACGCGGAGCATGTCTATGTCAAGGTCATCGATTACAAGTCCGGCAATAAGAAATTCGACCTGGCGGCACTGTACTACGGCCTGCAGCTGCAGCTGGTGGTATATATGAATGCGGCAATGGAGCTGGAGAGCAGAAAGCATCCGGATAAGGAGATCGTACCGGCGGCACTGCTGTATTATCATATTGATGATCCTACGATAGAGACTCCGGTGGAACTGACCCAGGAGCAGATCAACGAAGAGATTCTGACAAAGCTTCGCATGAACGGTGTGGTGAACAGCGATCCCGCCGTGGTGGAACGTTTGGATCGATTTTTACAGGACAAGTCCAAAGTCATTCCGGTGGAAAAGAAAAAGGACGGAAGCTTCAGTGCCAGATCCGGAATCTTAAGCCGTGAGGAGCTGCATGTGGTATCTGCTTATGTGGATACGAAGATACGCCAGATTGGCAGGGAGATCCTGGACGGTAAAATAGCGGCAAATCCTTACGAAAAGGGAAATGAGGAAGCATGTACCTATTGCGCCTATAAAAAAGTCTGTGGTTTTGACGGCAGTATTCCCGGATATGAGAAGAGGCAGCTGGAGGATCTGGATAAGCAGACGCTGATGCAGCGGATGCAGGAGACGACGGAAGCGTAGGATAAAAGAAACAGGAACAGAGGTAGCGTATGGGAATGAAATTCACCCCGGAACAGCAAAGAGTGATCGAACTGCATAACAGTAATATTCTGGTATCGGCGGCCGCGGGAAGCGGTAAGACAGCAGTGCTGGTGGAACGTATCATCCGCATGATCTGTGACGGAGAACATCCGGCGGATATTGACAGATTACTGATCGTGACATTTACCAATGCCGCTGCAGCGGAAATGAGAGAACGGATCGCCGCGGGCATCATTGCCAGACTGGAGGCGGATCCCGGCAACGAGCATATCCAGAAGCAGTCTGCGCTGTTACATAATGCACAGATCACAACCATTGACAGCTTCAGCCTGTTCCTGATCCGGAACCATTTCAATGAGATCGGACTGGATCCGGATTTCCGCGTGGCGGATGAGGGAGAGATCAAGCTGCTTCAGCAGGAAGTACTGGCGCAGCTTTTAGAGGATGCCTATGCCGGGAAATTTGTCCCGGAAGCCCCGGAACAGTTCCACGCCTGTGTGGAGTATTTCTGCCCGGGAGGCAGGGAGAGCGTGCTGGAGCAGCATATTCTGAATCTGTCCCGGTATGCGGGAAGTTTTCCCTGGCCTGCGGAATGGCTGGAGGAGCGCAAAAATGACTATGCCGCAGGAGATATGGAAGCACTGGTTCACAGCGATTACGGACAATATCTGACGGAACGGGTGAACCGTACCGTGGAGGGATGCCTGGAAAAACTGCGGGAAGTAAAGCGGCTGTGTGAACTACCGGACGGCCCGTATATGTACGGAGAACTGACGGAGGCAGAGATCGAGCAGCTGGAGAGACTGACATCCTGTAAGGACCTGGAGGAACAGGCGGCCAAAGTTCCTACGGTGACATTTGGACGCCTTCCTTCCAAGAAGGATGACAGTGTGGATCCTGCCAAACGCGAACTTGCCAAAGCAATTCGAAACAGTGTGAAGGATACCTTAAGTGACCTTTCAGAGAGCTATTTTAAGACCCCGTTAGAACTGGCGGTGGAGCAGGGAAAAGCCTGCAGAGAGCCGCTGCGAATACTGCTTGACCTGGTACTGGAATTCGACAGAAGGCTTCTCGCAGCCAAGCAGGAGAGACATCTGATCGACTTTTCCGATATGGAGCATTATGCGCTGCAGATCCTGTTAAAGCGGGAAAAAGTGGAAGAAACCGGCGGCACAGGAACGGATCACGCCGAAACGAAATATCGTATTGTGCCAAGTGACGTTGCAATGGAGTACCGCCAGTATTTTCAGGAGATCCTTATTGATGAGTACCAGGACAGTAACCTGGTGCAGGAGTATCTGTTAAGCGCTATCTCCGGGGAAGAAGAGGGTCGTTACAACCGCTTCATGGTAGGTGATGTAAAGCAGAGCATCTATAAATTCCGTCTGGCGAGACCGGAGCTTTTCCTGGAAAAATACGATATCTATCAGGAGACCGGAGATCTGTGCCGGATCGATCTGGCGAAGAACTTCCGAAGCCGTATCCAGGTGGTGGATGCGGTAAACGATGTATTTTCCCGGATCATGAGCAGGGAGATCGGCGGGATCGCCTATGATGACAAGGCGGCACTGTATCCCGGAGCAGTGTATCCTGCACAGGAGGATCCCGCCTACGGCAGCGAACTGCTACTGATCCGCAAGCCGGAAAAGGGAGAGCGCGAAGAGAGCGGCATCGGAGAGCAGCATGCCGAGGGTGCGGGAGTCCTTGTGGATTACGATAATGTACGACAGTTGGAAGCGCTCGCCATTGCCGCCCGTATAAAACAGCTGAAGGGCAGTCTGCAGGTGATGGAGAAATCCACGGGAGAACTTCGCCCGGTGCGATATTCGGATATGGTCATCCTGCTTCGCACCACCAGCGGCTGGGACGAAGAATTCAAAAAGATACTGGAACAGCAGGGAATCCCTGTCTACATCACATCTAAGACCGGATATTTCGGGGCGCTGGAGGTGCAGGAGCTGTTGCAGTTTTTACGGGTGCTGGACAATCCAAGGCAGGATATCCCGCTGTTTGGCGTGATGCAGTCCGTCTTTGGTGGATTCACCCAGGAAGAGATCGCGCAGATCCGCAGTGGCGGGGAAGGGCATTCCAGAAAACGGATGACACTGTATGAGGCACTGAAGGAAGTGGCACAGAGCGGCCGGACGGTGGAAGAGGGAGAAGAGATATCAGCGGGCGAAAGCGCCGGTGAAGAAGCAGAGCTTTCACAAAAGGCAGATACCTTCTTACAACGGATTGGCCACTACCGTGACCTGACTCCTTTCACCTCGATCCGTGACCTGTTGCAGCGAATACTTGACGATTATGATTATCTGAATTATGTGACGGCACTTCCCGCCGGCAGCAAGCGGCGTGCAAATGTGGAGATGCTGCTTACGAAGGCATCCGCTTTCGAGAAGACCAGTTATTTCGGACTGTTCCACTTTATCCGTTACATGGAGCAGCTGGAAAAATATGACGTGGATTATGGTGAGGCAGACACCCTGGATGAAAATGCCGATGTGGTCAGGATCATGAGTATCCACAAAAGTAAGGGACTGGAATTCCCGGTGGTATTTGTCTCCGGACTGTCGAAACGCTTCAACATGCAGGATGCGAACCAATCCCTCATCGTGGACATGGATCTGGGAGTTGCGGTGGATTATGTAGATTCCGTACGGCGTATTAAAAATAAGACTCTCCGCCGGGCAATCCTGTCTGCAAAAATGAAGGAAGATAATCTGGCGGAGGAATTACGTGTGCTCTATGTGGCACTGACCCGTGCCAGAGAAAAGCTGATCTTAACTTCCGTACTGGAGAAAGCGGAGGAAAAATGGGAACTGTCCCAGATGACCGGACAGGAGAAGCTGACGTATCTGGATTTCTGCGAGGCGGGAAGTTATATGGATTTCCTGCTGCCGATCCTGCCGCAGACGGGAATTGCGGTGAAAACACTGAGAACGGAGGATCTGGCGGCAGAGGAACTCGGAGAGCAGCTGCGCATGGGCGATCGCAGAGAACAGCTGCGGCTGATAGCCTGTGGAGAGACACCTTTGACCGGGGACCCGGAAGAAAATGAGCGGAAGCTTATGCATCTGCGGGAGCGTTTTGCTTATCAATATCCACATCCCGGGTTACAAAAGCTGTATACCAAGACAACAGTGTCAGAGTTAAAGATCGCAGCCATGGCGGAAAAGGACGAGGCGGCATTCCATACCTTTGAAGAAAAAGAAGTGGTTCCCTATATCCCGGGATTCCGCAGAGAGCAGGAGAAGGTCAGCGGTGCAGTGCGCGGTAATGCGTTTCACCGTACCATGGAGCTTCTGGATTTCACATATCTATTCACAGAATCCGGGCTGTTCACCGGATGTCCGAACAACTATGAGGAATATCGCAGAGGACTGGACAAGAATCGGTTACAGAACCGACTGGAAGAATTCTTACAGCGGGAAACGATATCTTTACGCCTGACAGAGGAATATGCCAAAGCAGTCAGTCTGCCGAAGATCCTCAATTTCCTGGAGCAGGAGCTGGCATACCGCATGTGGCGTGCGCAGGAACAGGGGCTTCTATACAGAGAGCAGCCCTTTGTGCTGGGCATTGATGCGAAACGCCTGGATCCGGATCTGCCCGAGGGAGAAAAGGTGCTCATTCAGGGTATTATCGATGTCTTTTTCATAGAAGATGGTGAGATTGTTCTGCTGGACTACAAGACCGATGTGATCGACTCCCTGGAAGCTCTCTGGAACCGCTACAACGTCCAGATTCAGTACTATGAGGAAGCGTTGACGAAGCTGATGCAGATGCCCGTGAAGGAGCGGATCCTGTATTCCTTCTATCTAGAAAAGTATAAGTAAAAACTCAAAATCAACGAAATGAAAGATGAAATTCGATATAAGTAAATGAAATGTTGATTCTTTCCGCGGAACTTGTTATACTTATAATGGAAACGGAGGTTGAGACTATGTATGCTATGGAATTTGCACAGGTCGGAGAGAATATACAGCATCTTTTGGATGAGAGAGGTATGACACAACAAAATCTTGCGGAGGCATTGGGAATTTCCAAACAAGTCGTGAACAAGATTATAAAGGGGAATAAAGCTATTAATGTAAAGGAAATTGCAGAGATAGCACAGATACTGGGAGTTTCGGCGGATGATTTATTGATGGTAAGAGATACGAACACTGCACCTGACAGCTTAAGCTTTATGGGAACGGTACAGGATGAGGATACATTACAAAAGATCAACCGGATCAGAGAAGCGATTGATGAAATCCATATGTTGGAAGGGGTATTACATGACAAATGAATTGAATGAACTGGAAGTAAGAGAGATCAAGAATCTTGCAAAGGAAAAGTTGGGACTTTGCAGTAAAACGAATGATATTATCGGAACACAGATTTTTTCCATACTAAGTATGTATGCACGGGTAATCTATTATCCCCTGGGACAGGAGGCTCCATGGGGATTTACCCGAATCAGCGGTTCCAGAGACGATGCAGCTCTGGAAAAGCCTTTTGTAGCTATTAATTCGTCTATTTCTATGGATCGTCAAGTCTTTGCGGCAGCGCATGAGTTATACCACATCTGGTTTGAACAAAATCCTGATATTTTACCGGCAGATTTATTAAATGAACAGAACAAAGAAGTGAATGAAAAAAAGGCAAATCGGTTTGCAGCAGAATTTTTGGTGAGTGAGCAGTTGCTTTGCCAGGAAATTGAACTTTATCAGATACAGGAAATTACAATTAAAAACATTTTGCAATTGGCCGCTTTATTTACTGTTCCTTACCGAACCATGGTAAAAAGACTGTATGAGATCAGACGGATTACACAGGCACAGCAGATAATCTTTTTAAACGAGACAGAAGAAAACATTGAGATATATTCCAAAAAATATTCTATTCCAAAACAGGCGGCAGATGAGCGGGTAACATTGGATAATCTCACGGAACTTGCGGTGGAAGCTTATGAAAAGGGATATATCACTTATGAAAAGCTGGAATATTTATTAGAATTCAGTAATCTGATTCCGGCGGATCTGGGAATAAAAAAGAAGGATTCCTAATATCGCTATCTTTATGATATTTTACCGATGGTTGCGGCACATATCTATATGCATACGCATGCACAGGGGGAGGTTATGATGCCCTCTAGTGCCATACAGCAGTTAAATGAACTTATTGCAGAAGGAAAAGTAGTCCTTGTAAATGAATGTAATCTTAAAATGGCAGATAAGGCAGTGTATGCTGCAACTTATGAAAATCTTGCCAAAGTGATGATAGATCCACGCAGACCTAATAAAAATAAGGGAGAAGTATGTTCTCTGGCGTATGCAAAGGCAACCGGAATTCCGGTGTTTGCGACAGATGAAATGAATCTCCAGCCAATCATTGATACACAGTTGAACACGGGAATAGATGATATTACCTGTATACGAATCGTGGACATTATTGAAAAGGCATATCAGGGTGAAATCGCAGTACCGAGAAAAGTTTGTAAGGCACTTTGGATCATTTGCGGAAAACTGAAGGAAACATTCGACCGGGAAATCTGGCCGTTAGAATAAAAAGGAGATATCCATAATGGATATCTCCTTTCAGACTGTAGACAAAGCTCCTTCCTGTGAGGGAGCTTTGTCTACAGTCTGTTTATTTACCGTTATCTTCTCTTTTCCGAATCATGCCTCTTACTTTTTATAGTACCATCTTCCTGTATAGGGTGCAAGTCGTCACTGATGGTTCGTATAAATAATTTTACGCGTTTTTGCTGTATTTTTTAAGGCGCAAGATTTGTATAATTCCGATAATTGTAGTATACTGTAGGAAAAAATTTTCGTAACACATCAGTTCACCATGTATTACAGAAAAGAGGTTATATTTCAAATGAAAAAGCAAAGCAAAGTAACCAGTCAGTCTGCCATGCTGCAGCAAAACACAAGATCAACCTATCGGATACTGATCATCAGCATCGTTATGCTGATCCTGTTCATCGGATCCAACATGTATCTGAGCCGGATCAATTCCCAGCAGCTGGAAGCTACCATGTATCTGAACCAGTATCGTCTGGGTTCCAAGACGCTGACCGCTGCCGTACAGTCTTACGCAGTCACCGGAGACCAGACCTACTATGACAATTATATGAAGGAATTAAACGAGGACAAAAATCGTGACATTGCCTGGGAAGGTCTTCAGAAAGACGGTCTGACCGACAATGAATGGGCACTGTTAAACCATATTGCTGAAATGTCCAACGGTCTGGTTCCTCTGGAAGAAGAAGCCATGGATAAGGCCGGTTCCGGAGATACACAAGCAGCTATTTCTTATGTATTTGGTGAGGAATATGAATCTACCGTACAGGAGATCACTGCAACCACAGATAATTGTATCAATGATATCCAGGCACGTATGGCTCAGAAGCAAAATACTCTGAATCTGATAATGATCACTACCATGGTGATTTTCATTCTCTGCTTCCTGACCATTGCCCGCAAGATTGTCACCACACTGACCTTTGCAAAACAGGAACTGCTGATTCCCATTGTAAAAGTATCCGAGCAGATGAAAGTACTTGCGCAGGGACATTTTGACAGCCGTCTGGATCTGCCGGAGGATGACAGTGAAGTCGGCATCATGGTGCAGGCCGTTCATTTCATGAACGACAACTTTACCAAGATGATCACCGAGATTTCCGAGATCTTAGGTCAGATGGGTCAGGGCAATTACCGTGTAGAGCCTACGGAAGAATATGTCGGTGACTTTGTACAGATCAAGGATTCCATGGTGAAGATCATTGCCGATATGAAGAAGACACTGTCCACCATTCAGGTCAGCGCACAGGAGATCGATGGTGGTTCCGAGCAGCTGGCACAGGCAGCTACCGATCTGGCAGAAGGCTGTACCGCACAGGCCTCCAAGATTTCCGAAGCATCCCAGATGATCGACGCTATGGCAAAGAGTATTGAAGAAAAAGCCAGAGTTGCACAGGAGACCGCAGATATCTCCAAGCAGTCCGCACAGACGGTTGCTGATGGCAATGCCAAGATGCAGGAACTGAAAGTCGCAATCGGTGAGATCAGTAAATGTTCCGAGGAGATTCGTTCTATCATTCAGGTCATTGAGGATATCGCTTCCCAGACCAACCTCCTGTCACTGAATGCCTCCATCGAGGCTGCCCGTGCCGGAGAAGCAGGCCGCGGATTTGCTGTCGTAGCCGAGCAGGTCAAGAATCTGGCGGAACAGTCCACCGAGGCTGCCGGAGAGACCACAAAGCTGATCGAGAGCACCATCGATGCTGTCAACAAGGGAATCGCCATTGCAGAAGAAACCGAAGCCAGCATGGATCAGGTAATGGAAGAAGCCGAGGCTTCTACCAAGCGTATGGTTGATATGGCACAGGCCCTTCAGGCTGAAGTGTCCAGCGTCCAGCAGATCGATGAAAACATCGCTCATGTGGCCGGAATCGTGGACAACAACTCCGCATCTTCTCAGGAGACCGCCGCTGTCAGCGAAGAACAGTCCGCGCAGGTACATACTATGTTACAGCTGATGCATCAGTTCCAGATCTAGTTTTCAGAATGATAAAGCCTGAGTGCTTCTAAAGAAGCCTCAGGCTCAGACTGTAGACAAAGCTCCTTCCTGTGAGGGAGCTTTTCTTGTGTCATGACTG
>ERZ773110.2329-NODE-2329-length-12778-cov-3.052425_pt1 | contig 12778 bp, 10 predicted proteins | sample MGYA00580568_ERZ773110 | MGnify/ENA primary metagenome ERZ773110 (study PRJEB29015, sample SAMEA2737870) | human gut metagenome | biome: human gut; feature: human-associated habitat; material: faeces | place: China | collected 2012 ... | reverse complement strand
TAGTTCAATGAACTGAAACCTAGCTGAAAACTAATATCGCTAATGTTGTATTCTTCATTTTTCCGAAGCATTTTAGCGGCAGTTTTCAGCTTTATATTTTGGATAAAGGAATGAGGGGATTCACCTGTAACCTTCTTCATTTTTAGGAATAACTTTGTCCGGCTCAGCCCTAACTCAGCACATAGCAGTGTGACGTTAATATCTCCGCTTCCTTTTTCCAGTCTGGTTTGTACAATTCTTATTATCTGGTCGATAAAATCTTGATACTAAGATCATAAATCCAGCTAAACCATATGGTGCCACCAGACATAAAATTTTTAGTAATAGTGATGGTATATATCCCTTTCCTTTCTTTGCAGCTAATTTGTTTCTAATTTTCAAATAAACAACACATATAATCAAAATCATCATTACAATTTCACTATTCCGTACATCACAATATTTTGCAAACAGAACCACACTGATTATCATCATTCCAATTTCTATCCATGTGCATCTTGCCTGTCGGAGTACAATCCATGCTGTTATCATAAAAACAATGCCCGCCGCAAAATCTGTAGGATAAATAAACCCAAATGACATCCGCACCTGATCTCCCCTATGGTAAACCAAATTCGTGATAACTCCTGTATATCCTGCAATCAATAATCCCGTTTCAAGCAATCATCAGCTCCAGAATATCTCCTTGCAATTACAAATGATCCAATAATCAGAAATACAAATAATATTTTCTTTATATCCATATGTAAATATCCTTTCAGACCATGTACTATATTTCTTTTCCAAGGCAATATTGCCCTTAACATTATACACCTCTCAAACTTTTATGTCAAGAGATAAGGCAGAGCGTAAAGAACGGTGCATTATTTGCTTTTTTACCTTATTTACGCACATAAAAATACAAAAATCACCTATCAATGTATACTGTGAGTTCATGCTTTTTTCACAAAAGTCTGATATAATATTTGGGTATTCTGACGAAAGAACACCTAAAGAAGAAAAATATATGTGAAAGAGGAAGTAAAAATGGAAGCAGGTCTGATAATCGGAAACCAAATAATAATAATGTTCATTATCCTTATTGTAGGCGCATTTTGCTATTTAAAGGGGATAATCACAAAGGACGGTACAAAACAGTTGTCTTCATTTGCACTGAATATAATCAATCCTGTGCTTATATTCATGTCCTATCAGTCAAAATATGACAAGGCCCTTGTACATGGTCTGCTGTGGTCGTTTCTGCTGTCGGCGATATCCTATGCAGTGACTATCTTGCTCACCTATGTTCTTATAAGAAAAAAGACCCCCGACCTTGCGGTGGAGCGTGTTTCGTCAATATATTCAAACTGTGCATTCATGTGCATACCCCTTATAAACGGCATTTACGGCTCAGAAGGCGTTTTGTATCTTACGGCATATCTTACGTTCTTCAACGTCCTTATCTGGACGCACGGACTTATGACAATGAAAGGCGAGCGTGACTTTTCTTCTCTTGTGAAAGCCCTTATCTCACCGTCAGTTATAGCCGTTGTGGTCGGTCTTATTTGCTATCTTACAAATATCAGACTGCCGAAAGTTCCTGCAACAGCTTTGCAGTACATAGCAGATATGAACACACCTATCGCCATGGTGATAGCAGGTGCAACAGCCGCACAGACCAACGTTTTGAAAGCCCTTCAAAACCGCCGTATCTACTACGTTTCACTGTGCAAACTCATAATACTCCCTGTTGCAGGCTTCCTTGCAGCGTGGATATTAAACCCTCCTCCAATAGTTCTTATGACAGTTACCATAGCCGCCGCCTGCCCTGCAGCGACCATGTGTACAATGTTCGCTGTAAACCTTGACAAGGACCCTAAAACAGCCTCAGAGATCTTTACAGTCACCACTATCCTCAGTGCTGTAACTCTGCCTCTTATAACTATCTTTGCCGACAGACTTACATATCATATTTAAAGTCAGCCTAAGCAAACATATCCGTATAAACAAAAAGACCTGTCAGCATTTCGCTGCACAGGCTGTGAAAAGATAAATAAGCTACGCTCTGCAATGCTTTCCGAAAACCTCGGAGAGCATTTTTTTTATCACTCTTTTTGCTGCACCGCAGGTAATTCTATAAAAAGCCTGCCGCACACACTGATCCCCTTCATGACAACACCGTTCAAGAGATCTCGAACGTCTTGTCTTTATAATTTTTTATCCACCCATAGTATACACCTTACTTCATCGGTGCCTCGGATAATAAAAGTATAACATATAATCAATTCACTGTCAATATTTCTTTGAACAAATAGCATATAAATTGTATATTTCAATAAAACAACCAGAAAATTTATAGCGTTTTACACAAAATTGTCAGAAAGCATTCTCAAACAAGACACAATTTCTCCGCTATTTTACTTTTTTCTGCAAAATATTATCCTCCGCCCTCATAAAAAATCTGTATACATCTCCAAGAGAAGCAAGGTCACTGCATACTGTGTCCAGCAAGTTCACGTTGAAAAGCAGCTTAGGGTCTTCACTGTCAAAACTTACACCGATATCCTTTTTATTGAGCCACAAAGCGTCCTCACGGCTGGCATTTGGAAAATGGTCACGCTTATACTCGTCACCGAACAAAACGAACTTGCTGTTGTCTTTCAGCGCCTTGTGAGCCTTTTTATATTCCTGCGCCCCTGCAAGTATCATCGCCCTCATTTCGTCCATGCTTTCTCTGTCGGTTTTGTAATATCCACAACCATAGCCGAAACCGTGGGTAGAGATATAGAAATAAAACTCCGGCATGGGGTGATATTCGCTTTTGTCACGCTGGCATTTCAAAGAACACCACACGCTCTCTCTGAATATCGGTCCGCCCTTGTTGTAACGTGCGTCTTTGTAAAGCCTTGATATCTTTTTCGGGTTGCATACTATCCTGCTGTCAATATCGTTCATTATAGGCGTGAGCGCAGTGATAAGCTCCGCAAAAGGCTCTTCTATAAGCCTGTGATAATCCGCCTTATGCTCCTTGAACCAATCCTTGCTGTCCCTTGCATGATTTTCAAACAAAAAGCCGATAGCCTCTTCACTAAATAGCATTTTTTCTCTCTCCTTGATGTTTCTAAACTTATTATAGTATATCACGATTTGCATTTTTAATCAAGAAAAAAGAGCCTGCCAAAGCAAGCTCCTTAATGACAAAATTTACTAAAGTGTCTTTATAACGTCCTCAGCTATCTGCTCAGGAGTAAGATGATTTTCTCTCAGCACCTCGGCAGGGTCATAGCGGTCATAGAACTTCTTTTCAAGACCAAAGCAAAGGGTCTTTACATCACTGTCGCCATAAAATCTTGCTATCTTCTCGCCAAAGCCGCCCTCAAGAACGCCGTCCTCAAGAGTGATAACAGCCTTGTGGTCAGCCTTAAGGCTTTCAAGCATTTCCTTGTCAACGCCTGTGATGTAGTAAGGGTTTATTACAGTAGCCTTGACACCTGTTTTTTCCTCGATAAGCTTTGCGGCCTCAACGCCCATGCCGTAGAACGAGCCAAGTGCGATAACAGCAACCTGACTTCCCTTCTGTGTCATCTCATACTTGTTGAGCTTTGAAAGATCCTTTGTGAAAGGCTTGCCGTCTGAAACAATGCTTGCAGGAACTCTTATTGCAACAGGGTGTTCTTTCTGTTCAAGGGACCAATCCAGCATTGCAAGATATTCTTCCTTTGTTACAGGTGCAAGATAAACAAGCTCAGGGATATTTGATATCATCGGTATATCGTAAATTCCAAGGTGAGTAACGTCACTCATGCCGTAAACCGAAGCCGCAAAAACAGCTATTGTAACAGGACTTTTATTTATGCAAACGTCCTGAGAAAGCTGGTCGTAGGTACGCTGTAAGAACGAGCTGTAAACACCGTAGAAAGGCTTTCCGCCGTTCTTGGCGATACCAGAGGCAAGTGCCACTGCGTGTTCCTCTGCAATGCCCACGTCCATAAACTGCTTGCCTGCTTTCTTTCTGACATCAGGAGTGAAGCCGAAAACTGTCGGAGTAGCGGAGGTTATAGCACACACGGACTTGTCAGCCTGCATTTTCTCAAGAAGATAATTGCAGGTAACAGTTCCGTAATCCTCGCCCTCAGAATTGTAAAGGGACTTGCCTGTTTCAGGGTCGAAGGGCATATGCCAGTGCCATGTTTCCTTATCCTTTTCCGCAGGAGCATAGCCCTTGCCCTTTTGTGTTACAATGTGAACGACAACAGGCTTTTTGCTGTCCTTTACGCCCTCAAAAGCCTTGATGAGCGAAGGGATATCGTTGCCGTCCTTAACGAAAACATAGTCAAGACCCATTGCCTTGAAAAGGTTACATTCAGCCTTGCCCTCGGTATCACGAAGAAGCTTGAGATTTCTGTACATACCGCCGTGGTTTTCTGCGATAGACATATCGTTATCGTTCACAACGATTATAAAGTTTGTATCCATTTCCCCTGCAAAATCGATACCCTCCAGAGCTTCGCCACCGCTGAGAGAGCCGTCGCCGATAACAGCGATAACATTGCCCTCCTCGCCCTTGAGATCTCTAGCCTTTGCAAGACCGCTTGCAAGGCTCACAGAAGTGGAAGTATGGCCAACCGTAAAAAAGTCATGCTCGCTCTCCTCCGGGTTTGTGTAGCCTGAGATATCATCGAACTTGTCAGCGTCAAGGTAGGACTCCTTTCTGCCTGTGAGCATTTTATGTGGATAGCTTTGATGTGAAACGTCAAAAACTATCTTATCCTTGGGGGACTCAAAAACATAGTGCATTGCGATAGTGGCTTCCACCATGCCGAAGTTAGGGCCAAAATGTCCACCATGCTTGCTGAGCCTGAAAAACAGAGCCTTTCTCATTTCCTCAGCCAGCGCTGTCATTTCATCAACAGTGAGCCTTTTAACGTCAGCAGGTGAGTTTATTTTTTCAAGATACATTTTCATTTCCTCCTGTTTTACTTATAATTTTTCTTAGCTTTAGCTTACTTATATTGTACCACCTGGAGTTAGCTCTAAGTCAACAGGTTGTAGAGATATTTTACATTTTATTAACAATCGACCTAACAAAAAAACACGGTCATGTGCCATGCTTAGTATATTTCTCTTGAAAAAAATTAATGCCGTGCTATAATTATAGTATCACCAATATCACACCGGAAAGGTCTTGAAAGCATGAAATACAAAGTTATAGACATAAGTGAAGAGGATTACGGCTGCGAGGGTATACCGGAGGACAGCGAACTCATGTGCAGTGTTTTGATCGAAAGCTCTGACGGCACACAAAAATGGTTGAAAATAGCTGACCGATATCTCAGAGAAAACGACATTGATATAGGCAGTGTCATCACTGCAGACTAGCCTGCCTCCCCTGGAATATCACGCATTATCCACGCAAGCTGTTCTTCTGTAGGCTCTTCTATCTCATAGCCGTTGACATTGTCGCCCTTGAAACAGTTTTGATACAGCTCCACCCATGCAAATGTTGACAGTTTGCAATCAGAATAGATTTCTTTTTCACCTTTGTACGGCAGATCTTCAGGATAGCAGGTCTTGATAATAGGATTTCCATAAGGGGTGCAGTCCTCGAATTTATCCTTATTGCTCCCAAAAGTGTCTTTACAGCACACTCCCCTCAATGAGTATCTTGCCACAAGATACTTTTCGCCCTCCTCATCAGGATTCTTTTTAAACGCTATCTGCGCCAGCTCTACAATAGCTTCTGCGGCGTATATAGGATAAGGAATTAAATATCCGTTGTGAAGCTCAAAGATCTTGTCCTTGTAATGAAAAGTCTTTCGCTTTTCGATAGTGCCATATTCTGCATACTGAAAAATGTTCAGCTCAGGGGCATCGGAGTAATAGTCGGTGACAATTTTCCCTGCCTTACTGCGGAAATAGCGTTGTTTCTGCGCTTCAAGATGGTTCGATTCCACATTTTCATCAGAAAAATAATTGCGTTCAAATTCGTCGATATCCTCAGTAAAAAACGAAGCTGTACCGCTTGTGCATGAGGGACAGTTGGCGTCAAACAAGGTTATTTTGTATATCATATGGATTTCCTTTCTTAGAAGCAGTGCCAAGCATTTCGGTACTGCTTTTATTATATCCTATTATGTTCCCATTTGAGGTAAACAAGACTATTTTTCTTTGTCGCAAAGGAGAAAATATTCGCTCATGAGTTTGGCGAGGTGTAACGGCGCAGGCAGGCGGACAGCTTGCCTAGAAGGATTTTCAGGCATAAGCTCTCTCAGTAGATTTGCATATCCCACCCACTGCTTAGGGTCGTCCTCCTCCCTGAGTTGCAGAGGATAATATTCCATAAGGGCGCATTCGTCAAAGTTCAATGTCGGTTTATCTGCCCTGCATTTTTTATAGCTGTCCTTAAACTCAAAATTGTTTGGACAGAGGTCAATTCCCCAAAAAACATCTTTATGACGATAAACGCCTGAAGCACGAGTAAAATCGCCCTTTGCATTTATTTCAGTATAATAATCAGGCACTTCCAAAGTGCTTACGCCCTCTCTTAAACGGATAATCCTAAGATGTGAGTCTGTGAAAGCTTCCGTCCTTTCAGAGATAGAATTTCCTATCTTAATTTTCTCAGGAACAAAAGGCTTTTTCATGTTATAGCCTGAAATGCTCGTGTCAGATATTCCGTGCCACAACTTTCTTGTCAAACCATTGCAAGAAACAAGCACAAGTCCGTCGCTTTTCTTATAAAGATCTCTCAATCCCAAAAGCTTAGTGACAAATCCACCCCTTGCGGCTTTATTGCACTTGTCTACAAAATCGTCCTTTCTTGAAAGCTTTGAAAAAGCAATAAGCGCTTCGGGATAAGAAAGCTCTCTTTCATCAAACAGACCGCACTCGGCTTTTACCTGTCCGCTTCGTGCGTTGAAAGTCACATACGCAGGCAGGTACTTAGCCGTCAACACTGGCGATTTACTTTCAGCCGCCCACAAAGGTCTTAAAGTCTGATAAGCATACACACCTATCACATCAGCGGCGCAGGCAGGATTTTTCACTGTGTTCCTGTTGTCAGCAAATTCCGTGTATCCAAACTGTCTGAAAATATCCAGCACCGCTCCATGTATCCTGCTTTTTGAAGGCTTATCCTTAGCTTTCTCATCTAAAACATCAGGGACAATAAACTGCGTAAGGCGATTTGTGTCCGCAAAACCGGCCCTCAGTGCGGCTTTCGGGTCGCCCTTTTCCTCAGAAGTGTTTTTCAGGATAACCATCGCGCCCTTTATCTCAGCCGACTTCTCAACGCTTTCCTGCACCCTTTTTATGCGCAAAAGGTGGTCTTCATAGCTTTTGCCGTTCATCATATCCCCAAGAGAGCCTATACTGCGCTTTTCTATCTCTATTTTCACATCTGAGCCGTCCGTGTCGCCAAAATACTGGCAGATATCCTCCATAATAGCGTTTTTTAAAGGCTCGTCGCTGTCATGACCGTATATCTCGAGAGTGATCTTATCCCTGCCCGTGCAGACTTTCAGCCTTTCTCTGCGCATTTTCTGAATATCAGCCGCCTCAAATTTCTTTTTATCAGGTTTATTATAATGCACAGCACCCACAGACTGCACCTCGCCCATAGGCTCTGCGATATCTTTCAGAAGCGGCATCAGCTGATGATAAAACTCACATTTTTCCTTTACAGACACTCCTGTGCCGATATTCATATTAGTGAAATCCATGCCGAATTTATAAGGCAAAAGTATCTGCGGCATAGCATTTTTGCCCACATAATCTTCAGGGTGTTTAAGCACCTCGTCCGCCGCAGGAAAATTTGAGTTACTATGATACAATCCATAGCAGTTTATGTCAGCATAGTTCCATTCACGAAAATATTCTGTCTTTTCTTTATCAATATTTTTTTGCTTCTGCTTCATTTTCATAACTCTGTATTTATTTTCAGACATTTTCACAAGAGCGTTTATGTTCTCTTTAAGATAGATATTATCTTTCCACGCATTTGAAACAAAGCGTTTCACACTTGGAAAAACAAGGAGCATACACTCACGCTGAGGCGGAGTTGTCTGAACTGAAAATTCAAGCCCGTAGGAATAATATTGCTTATCATATTCTATAGGCTGGCTAACAAGCTTTTTTAAGCCACAATTGCTGAACGTAAGCTCCTGACCGAAAAGGGGTATGGTCTTTCCATTAAGAGAGTTCGCCACATACAGCGCAAAGGCGTCAAAGGCATAGTCCACCGCCGCAGTGCCGTCCTCGTTGAAAAGGCAAACTTCTTCCAAGGTGATACCATATCTCAGCACATCAGGGTCTATCTCGCTTTTAAACTTTTCTGCTATCACCTTTGTTTCCGAGGTCGCCTTATCATTCAGCTCATATTCTGCCGTGACCCATATTTTCATTATCTTGCATATCTTATGAACATCAGGCTCATTCAAAGACACGAACCACCTGCTGTCATCAGAATTTGCTTTCATATTGCCCACGTTTACAACTTCGTCAAGCCACTCGTTCAGGCATGCTTTCAAGCCGAACAGCTTCATATAATACTCCGGATCGTATTTTTTGTAGGCAGAAACTTGCAACTGTATGAGCAGTTCTTTCCAAGACTTTGGAAAAGCAAGATAATACAGCTTAAAATTCCTCTTCTTCGGAATAAATGTCATCGAATATATCGGCGAATTCATTTTTTTCAACTCCTTTTTTGAATGCTTCATAAAACGGCTGATAAAGCGTTTCTGCTATCTTTCCCGTTTCTTTGTTGTCAATCATGCTGTCAAGATAATCTATAAGCTCGTTTAACAGGTCATAGCCTGCAGTATTTTTCTCAGAACGGCGAAAAGCTCCGTCCGCAAAATAAACTCTCGATGCAGGCTTGCTCTCGTCCGTTATCCTGCAAAGCCGTCCGAATATCTGCAAAATAAGCACAAACAAGCTTGCCGTTACGTCAAGCTTCATCACAGGGTCAAGGGAGCTTAACTGCATTTTCCCCTGACGTTCCATGAGCGACCATTGCCTTGTGGCTTCACTGCGAAGCTTTGCCGCCCTGTCAAAAGCGTTTTTCTTCCCCGACAGAACACAGTGCCTTTCAAGATAGCCGTTTAGCTTTGTGCATTTTGAAGATATCTCGTCAGGAACTTCCATTGGGCGCACCAAAAAGAATACGCTTCCAAACGCCGAATGACCGTCCTTGTCAACAATGTTATAACCTCGCTCTATCGCCTGCGCAGGGGCTACCATTATATCAGCCGAATGATCTGAAAAGTCTGCAATCTCGCTCCTGAGTATCATGTTCTCGTCAAATTCATCTGCTTCCCTGCTCATACACGCTGCTTTCTTTCCATTCAATAAAAGTCTGTTGAGATAATTTGCCGCAGTTTGTGCTTCACTGTAACTGTTCACTATCATAAGCAGTTTTCCCTCAGAGCGAAGCTCTGCTTCTATTGTCCCCATTATCTTTTTTATGACCTCTGTAAGATTTTCTTCACGTTCTTCACTGCCACTGCCTGAAACTCTTATAGCCGTTCCAAGGTCTATCATTTTCGACTCCGCTATCTTCCTGCGCTTCCACTCCTCCGCTTCAAGAAGATACTTCACAGGCACATTGACATGATATTGCAAACAGCCGTCTGCCCAGCTTGAACCTGAAAGCAGCAGCACATTAGGTCCTGCGGGCTGACCCTTATCCGTGAGCCGAAGCCAAGGCATACGGTCCATAAGCGCACGTCCGAAAGCGTATTGACGGTAAAGAATAAGCCCCTTTTGCGGGTCGTTCTTCATGCCGAAAAGATTTCCCATTGCAGATGAAGGGAGAATTTTCTGCTGTGCGGTAAAACGTGTAGACAAAAAGTCAGTAAGCTCCTGCTGTGTTTTCCGCTCATACGGCAAAAACAAATAGGAATCGCTTATATCCCTGATGTAATTATCGAATGCCGCCACCACAAGATAAAGCTTGATATGGTCAGAAAAAGTCTTGTCAGGCTTACAGTTATTGTCCGTGAGCCAATCGCTTATATCGGAAGAAAAAATCTTTATATCATCTTCCGACAAGGCAAATTTTAATATATGCTCAATGTCTTTGTCATGATCCAATCCAATAGTCACACGCCGCATATGCTCAAGTGATTTGTCAGATATGTATTTATTTTTCTGGTTTTCTCTGCAAATTGCCTGATACAATTTGGAACATTTTCGTAGGTTTCCGAGAATATCTTATTTATCATCTTAAAGTCTTGACAATGCTCCATTTTAAATTCACTCATTTTTTCATAAGCGCAAATTGGATTTTCCACAATAAACCGACGCACAGCCACATACAACTCGTTGGGAAGATTAGTCAAAAGAGTATAAATGTAACGCTGCTCCAAGTCATTTACGTAATCTTTCTCTGAATCAGAAATAAGATCAACGCAATCGTCGGTGAGAGTATATCTGCGGTTTTCACTTAACTCTATCAGCGCATTTGTATGATAAAGATCAAACTTTTTCACACTTTTGACAAAATCACTATTCCACCCCTCAAACCACGTTTTCACGGGCTTCACAGCATAATTCTCAATAAAAGCACATTCATGGAGATCTGAAAGCATATCATATTGCTCATTCACAGCCGACAAAGCTGCAAGCCTATTTATCCCAGCAAAAAGCTTACTACTGTAACTATACTTATCGTTGCACTGCCGTTTCTCATACAGCCCACATGCTATCAATCGTACCATCAAGTCAAAATCCAACTCATTCAAATCTGCCACTCCTTTTACCATATAAATAAAAAAGCCACCTTTTGAAAAACATCAAAAAGCGACCTAATATACCAATTAAAACAAAACAGATATGAATACCGTTATTGCTTAATGTCAAAATATGATGTTTTTCGTGTACACTCATATCTTAAATCAACATCATAATTTTGTCAATAGTTTTATTTACTTTTTTATAAAAATAGCTATTTTACGATTTCAGCCTGATACATTACATCGGATGCTTCGATATTTTCCTGTTTATAGGTTGTTTCCGATATTAACCCTGCCCTTATTCTGCAGGAGCTATTTTCATCCCCGTTTTTGATACAGGTAATCTGCTGCACAGCTTTTATATTCTGCAAATCCTTATTTTCGTTTTTAATAGATATATCCGGATAAAATCCTTTTGCATAATCTGTTTCTGACAGATTATTACCATCAGAATCCCAATACATAATTAATACTGCTTCTTTTTCGAGTTTATTTCCTGTACGGTAACGATAAGTTGCTTTTTGGGAATCTTCCTGGATACAGTATATCTGTGACCAGTTTTCATCCGAATCACCCCGGACAGGATTTCCAAAATATCTGTCTTCACATTTTTCAACTTTTCCATTTTTATCAGAAAGTGTGATTGTAATTTCTGTAATATAATTCTCCAGACTGTATCTATTATCCTTATCCTGCTGATATAATACCGCCCTTACTGTAGCAGTTTCATAACGGTTTCCATCCGCATCTTCCGGATTCCATACGGCTTTTTCAGAGGAATGGGAATAACTGTAATATCCCGTCGCACTGTTTTCCTGCTCTGGAAATTCATTTTCTTTACATTCGGCTGCAATGTTTCCCCCATCTGTTTCCCATAAAATATAAACCTCATCTTTATCATCATAATTATAATCTACAGAAAGTTTTCCATCCTCTGTTACTTTTATTTCCAAAATTCCTGTCTTTTCTTTTGCATAATCATTTCCCCATTGTAGTACGGCAAAAAATGCCACGGTGGCAATCGTTGCAATAAGCAGCGAATAACCACCGTATTTGAGCATGAAATGATCTATTTTTTTCCAGAGTTCTTTCATAACTATTTACCTCTACTAATTATCAATTTCTTCTCCATCTTCCGAATCATAATCATCATCCGGAATAGCCTCCCCTTCATTATCCTGAACTTCCTCAGGTTTTTCTCTTACTTTTGCAATACTTGCAACCACGATATCATCACTGCTGATATCCATCAGTTTAACACCTGATGTAATTCTTCCGAGTCTGGATATTCCGCTTACCTGCATTTGGATAATAATACCTTCTGTTGTAATCAGCATAATTTCATTGTCTTCATCCACTGATTTTACTCCGATTATATTGCCGGTCTTATCATTGATTCGATAACACTTAACACCTTTTCCGCCACGGTGCTGAACAGTAAACTCTGATGCAAGGGTTCTTTTACCCATACCATTTTCTGTTACAAGGAGCAGACATTCTCCCTGACTTTCCAGCTGCATACCGATTACTTCATCATGTTCATCCAGATTAATTCCGCGCACACCGATAGAATTTCTTCCGGTTCTGCGGATATCACTGACCTTGAATTTAATACATTGGCCATATTTTGTTACAAGCATGACAATATCAGAATTCAATGTTTTCTTAACTTCAATCAGTTCATCATCTTCTCTTAAACAGATTGCCTGAAGTCCTCTTTTTCTTATGTTTGCATACTCAACCATTGGGGTCTTTTTAACAATACCATTCTTTGTAACCATTGTAAGGAACGAATTTTCACTGAATTCCTTTACCGGGAACATTGCCGTTACCTTTTCTCCCGGTTCCATCTGGATCAGATTAATAATGGCAACACCTCTGGATGTCCTGCTTGCATCCGGTATCTCATATGCTTTTATCCGATATGCCTTTCCGCTATTGGTAATAAACATAAGATTATGATGTGTTGTTGTCATCTGAAGTTCAACAATATAGTCATCATTAATCGTCTGCATTCCCTTGATTCCTTTTCCGCCCCGGTTCTGTGACTTAAAGTTATCAACGGT
>ERZ773110.2302-NODE-2302-length-12926-cov-4.106674_pt1 | contig 12926 bp, 14 predicted proteins | sample MGYA00580568_ERZ773110 | MGnify/ENA primary metagenome ERZ773110 (study PRJEB29015, sample SAMEA2737870) | human gut metagenome | biome: human gut; feature: human-associated habitat; material: faeces | place: China | collected 2012 ... | reverse complement strand
TTACAGAAGACCGGCCGCATGAAAATACCTTTCGGTATCGCCCAGATCGGTAAGGCTTTCCGTAACGAGATCGTTGCCCGTCAGTTCATTTTCCGTATGCGCGAGTTCGAACAGATGGAGATGCAGTTCTTCGTTCGTCCGGGCGAAGAGATGGAATGGTTCAAGCAGTGGAAGGCTACTCGTCTGAAATGGCACCAGGCAATGGGATTGGGTAATGAAAAATATCGTTATCACGATCACGAAAAGCTGGCCCACTATGCAAATGCGGCTACTGATATCGAATTCGAAATGCCGTTCGGTTTTAAGGAAGTGGAAGGTATCCATAGCCGTACGAATTTCGACTTGAGCCAGCACGAAAAGTTTTCCGGCAAGAAAATCCAGTATTTCGACCCCGAACTGAACCAGAGCTATACTCCGTATGTAATCGAGACCTCTATCGGTGTAGACCGCGTGTTCTTGAGTGTGATGGCCGGTTCTTATTGCGAAGAGACATTGGAAAACGGCGAAACACGTGTTGTATTGAAGTTGCCCGCAGCGTTGGCGCCTATCAAGCTCGCCGTATTGCCGTTGGTGAAGAAAGACGGTCTGCCTGAAAAGGCTGAGGAGATCATGAAGATGTTGCGTTTCGATTTCCGTTGCCAGTATGACGAAAAAGATTCTATCGGCAAGCGCTATCGTCGCCAGGATGCTATCGGAACCCCGTACTGTATTACAGTTGACCACGATACTTTGAAGGATAATTGTGTCACGATCCGTTTCCGCGATACGATGGAACAGGAACGTGTGAGCATCGACAAGTTGCATGACATTATCTCCGAAAAGGTAAGCATGAAGAATTTATTAAAAAAGATAATGGAATAAACGCATGAAGAAATACCTGCATATCGCGTTGATGTTGTTGTGTGTCTTCGTTGTCTCTTCTTGCAAGGATGATGACGATGATACTGAAGCTGTTGAAAGAGAGGCTTATAAGTTGGAACAGGACATTGCCTTCCAGGCAAAAGTAAATGAAACCGGTTTTGTAAGATGGTATTCGGAAGCCGGTGATGGTTATGTTTGTGCCAAACTGATTGAAAAGGGGAATGGCAAGCAAGCCTATTTCAATAGCCGTGTCTCGGTCTACTATAAAGGTTCTTTGACAGATGGAACGGAGTTTGATGCCCGGTTGTTTGAAGACGGTACGCCCTTCAAGTGTGCGGTCAGTTCATACTATGCGAATTATTCGAACTCCAATCCGAATGGATATGGTTCCGTCATATCTGGTTGGACAGTTGCTTTGCAACATATGGTTGAAGGAGATAAATATGAGGTTTGGATTCCGCAGCAGCTAGCCTATGGCGCAAGCGACAACGGTGATATCCCGGCTTATTCGACTTTGATATTCGAAATCGAGCTGGTATCGGTGGATGAGCAGGCAGCTTCGGCAAGTTAAAAGTTGATTTATAAAAGAATAAAAAGGGGGTGGCTATACAATGTGTAGGCAACCCCTTTCTACTTTTTATTTCTTCTGTTTCAATATCCTCTGTGCACAGTCCGAGAACACTACGATCGCCCCGGCAATGATTGCCGTATCTTTTATTACTAGTCTGCCTGCCCCGGTCAGCAGTGGGAATCCATGTTCTCCGCTTCCCAAGTCCGGTACCCATACTTCAGGCGTCGTCACCAGGAAAGAGAGCGTTCCGATCGTCATGATAATAGCAAGTCCTGCACCTACCAGGCCGATTTTAGGGGAGAAAATACCTAAGAACGTCAGGATACCGATCGCCATGATCAGAATGCCTAACCCGTGCGAGAAGCCGTACGTGTTGTTTTCCACATGCCACTGATGTTTGGCCTCGTTGAATTCCCCCTCTTTCAGTTTATATTCTTTATATTCGGGAGCGCTTTTCGTATAGAAGAAGCTCATAAAAGGACTGTTTGCCACAAACGGCACGATACCTTCTGCTTCATAGTTATAGAATTTCAATCCTCCGATCCATACGAAGATGATCAGGATTGCCACGCGGATCAAGTTAATGCCCAACTTTTGAGTCGAAGCTGCAATGTTCAGGAAAGTGTAAAATAGATTACTTAATTTAGTCGTCATGTCTTTGCTGTTTTATATGTTTGTTTTATAATGCAAATATCGGCCCATTGTGGCTTGCGGTAAATGGCAATTCTGCCGGATAACTTATCAATTTTTCCCGATCTGGTTATTTATAGGCAAAAGAAACCCCTATAAACAATTAAAGGCTGTCTCACGACAACCCCTAACCAAACTTTGTTAACCTTAAATCTAATACTATTATGAAAAAACCACAATACAAAGATACGAGTTTGTCCGAACTTGTCAAGAGCCAAGATGCTAAATAGTGTTGTAAGAGGTATAAGAAAAATTAATTGCAGATGAATAAGCCTTTTATTGAAAATAAAATTATCTTTGTCTGGAAATATAAAGAAAAACGTAGAAGCGTTTCGTATTATTCTTTGTTAGGAATCTGGTAAATTCATTGTACAAAAAGAATAATAGGCAAAAACGCTCGCGCTCCCATAGGGCGTGGGCTATTGCTTATTTGTTGTACAAGCTTACCAGAGCTCCTAACCGGATGAGACAATAGCTCCACGCTTTTTTACCACAAATAGAAAGAATACGATATGATGGAAGCGAAAATTGACATTGAAAAAGTCAGGAAAGGAGATCATGCTGCTTTTAAAACTTTCTTTGAATGTTTCTATCCTAAATTGATGGCGCTCGCTTGTCGTTTTGTAGATGAGCAGGTTGCCAAAGATTTGGTGCAAGAAGTCTTCACTTCCTATTGGGAACAGAAAAAGGTTATACAACCCGACAATATCCAATCTTTCCTTTTTAAATGGTTGCAAAATAGTTGCTTGAACCACATTAAACACCAGATGATTGTTGACGTGTACGAATCATGTGTTCGTATCGCTGAGGCGCGTATCGCTTTTTGGGGCGAATCCACCGACTCCAACGATGTCCTTAAGTCTGTTATAAATCAGGATTTGCGGGAAATCATAGAACTCTCCGTTAATAAACTGCCTCCCAAATGCGCACAGGCTTTCCGTCTGGCCTATTTCCATGATATCAGCCATAAGGAGATAGCCGAGATTATGGGAATCTCTCCCCGTACAGTCGAAGGACATATCCGGCAAGCACTTGCCTTCTTACGGAAAGATTTGAAAGGCCTTTTCCTGCTTATATTCCTGCTCTGCAACATAAATTGAATTTTTCTTTGTTTTTGACCACGTAGTACCTCCCGCTTCGATTGTCTTCTTTCTATAAGTACAATCAAAGAAGATGGACGAACAATTACTCATACAATTCCTTACGCATACCTGTACCTCGGAAGACCTCCGTTTAGTCGACCAATGGATCGCATCCGGCAAACCCAATGCTGACTGGCTGTTCGAAATGGAACGCATATGGAGTTTGAAGGATGAACTGCGATTCTCGGATAGGAGAGAGATAGAGGAGGCGTACAACCGTTTTACTCTTTCCCAGGGAAAGAGTAAAAATGCGAAACCGCATTTTTACATATATCCGATATTGAAATATGTGGCAGCTGTTATCATCATCGGATTATTAGGATTGAATCTTTATAAAATGGTTCAACCGGCAACTGTAGGCGAGAATACGGTAGAAGTGCCGAAAGGACAAAGAGCATCTCTAATGCTTTCCGATGGAACAAAGATCTGGTTGAATTCCCAAAGTAAACTTATTTACCCGACTCAATTCTCTGATAAGGAAAGGAATGTCCGGCTTGAAGGGGAGGCTTTTTTCGATGTGGCCCATAAGGAACATCTTCCTTTTGTCGTGCATTCACCTTTGCTGGCAATAAAGGTATTGGGAACGAAATTTAATGTAAAAGCTTACTTCGACGAAAAATCCGTTGTCACATTGGCAGAGGGAAAGGTTGAAGTGGAAACAAACGACTGTAAAAACAGATTGACTCTTAAACCAAACGAACAGGTTTCATATTCGGGAAGTTCCGGTTTGGCATTGGAGAAAAATATCAATACGAATACGGTTAAATTATGGATGAAAGGAGAAGGCGCTTTTATCCAATGTCGGCTTGATCATATTGTCCGTGATTTGGAACGGAAATTTGATGTGAAAATAGTTATAACGGATCATTCTTTAAGTTCTGAAGTTTTTACTTGCCGCTTTAAGGATACAGCTACAATTGAACAGGTTTTACATTTACTGAAAGAAACCAGGAGATTGGATTATTTATTTGAAGGGGAACAAATACGGATTTTCAAACCATTAAAATAAAAAGCCTATGGGAAAGGATTGATAAAAACGAAGGCTGAAGATAGGCCAATATCTTCAGCCGGGATTAAGCGAGTAACGCTTTAGCGAACCTAAATTTATTACTAACTAATCATTTACAAATGTATGCATTATATTATGAAAAATACGCCATGCGGTGTATATAAATCGTCATGGCTGCGAAAAAGTCTAAATATTATGAGATGTGTTATATTATTCATACTATTGGGAACCTTACAGTCTTTTGCTAATTTAAGCTATTCACAGTCGGTGAAATTGTCATTGAATATGGAAAATACGACCGTACAGGAGGTTCTCACTACTATTGAACAAAAAAGCGGTTTCTATTTCACGTATAATTTGGAACAGGTAAAAGTAACTCGTAAGGTTACTGTCAACTTTAAGGATAAGACAGTTCCCGAAGTATTGGATGAACTATTTGCAAAAGAGAATATCCATTATGTGATAAACGACAAGCATATTGCCTTATATAAAGGAAACGAAAGGCAAGTTGCTTTACAAGCAAAGAAAGATATAAAAGGTGTGGTAACGGATAAAAACGGAGAACCGATCCCCGGCGCCAATATCATTGAGAAAGGAAATCCTACCAATGGAACTATTACCGACGTCGATGGAAATTACACTTTGTCCGTATTCGGAAATTCCGTGTTGGTAGCTTCTTACATAGGATATAATAGAATCGAAATTCAAGTTAAAGATCGTTCTGTTGTCGATATTACATTATCGGAGGATACGCAAGCATTGGAAGAGGTAGTTGTCGTTGGTTATAGTACCCAGAAGAAAGTAAACCTGACCGGTTCGGTCTCCACTGTTAATTTCGAATCGATGTCATCGAGACCCGTCACCGATGCCTCTCAAGCTCTTAGCGGTGCTTCACCCGGCCTTCAGATCATGCAAAGTTCCGGACAACCTAATGCAGAGAGTTTTTCCTATAACATTCGCGGTGTCGGGACATTGAATTCTTCCAGTCCTCTTATTCTTGTTGATGGAATGGAACAAAGCATCAGTATGGTCAATCCTTCTGATATAGCCAATGTCTCTATCCTTAAAGATGCAGCTTCTTGTGCCATATATGGAAACCGTGGTGCTAACGGTGTTATCCTTATCACGACCAAAAACGGCACGGAAGGTAAAATTAGTGTGACGTATGATGGTACAGTCTCCTATAATGAACCTTTCAAAATTGTTCATACAATTTCGGATTATGTTCAGTATATGAAATTGATGAATGAATCATCTAATAACTTAGGAAACTCTGATATCTTTTCTCAGAGTTCTATTGATCTTTGGGAAGCCGCTAAAGCTGATCCTAACGGAATTTCTGCTTCGGGTTATCCGAACTATGTTGCTTATCCCAATACAGACTGGTGGGATGAGATTTATACGAAGCAATGGATGCAGAAGCACACGATTTCACTCAATGGCAAGGAGAAGAAAACAGGTTATTCAATGAGCTTTTCCTATATAGATAATCCGGGTATCATGAAGAATACGGGATATAATCGTTATATGGGACGTGTGAACTTGTATTCTGATATTACCGACTGGTTGCGGGTTGGAACTCGTACCTCGGGAAATGTTACCGATCAAGAAGTCAGTGTTACTAGTTATAATGGGAGCAGTCATATCAATTCTATGAACACGGAAAAGATGGTTCCTTGTATATATCCGTATTATGATGGAAAATATGGTGCACCGGAAGGACCTGAAGAAGATCCACAATCGCATAACGGACTTTGGGATAATGTATTGAATGGGTTTGACAAATATTCACAGCTTTATACGGAGTGGTATGCTCAAGTCAAGTTTCTGAAATATTTTACATATAATTTTGATTTTTATTATCAGGATCTTCGCCGGGAGCGAAAAGTATCGGACGCTTCCATTGGAAAGTTCAGTTTTTCTAAGGGAGCTTATTCAACAGGGGCCGATGACCCATCAACTCTTTATACTCGTATGTATTATACAAGGACGAATCGTACGAAGTTGAACCATTTACTTAATTATAACCAGTCTTTTGGTATTCATGATGTGTCGGCAATGGTTGGCTATGAGGAAGAAACGTATGATTACAGGGAGACGAATGTGAGTAAGCTGGGACTTACAGATGCCGCTGTAAATGACCTTGATGCCGCTACAACACCTTATTCGACGGCTGGTTATGGGACTGAATATGCTGCCCGTTCGGTGTTCGGACGTGCGAATTATGCTTATAAGAGCAGATATTTGCTTGAGTTTAACTTGCGCTATGATGGCTCGTCGAGATTTTCTCCTGATTATCGTTGGGGAGCTTTCCCTTCTTTTTCGGCCGGTTGGCGGTACGGATTTTTCCGTCCACCAGGAATACGTATGGCTCCTGTACATCCGAAATCACATACAGCTTTCCTTTATCGTGGCCGGCCAGGCTTCTGGCAAACATTCCTTTCACAATCGGTTTCATAAATCCTCCTCCGTATGCGAAAGTGTCAGAATTTCCGGTTCTCCCTCCGTAATCAGAATCGTGTTCTCATAATGTGCGGCAAGAGAGCCGTCTTCTGTCACAACGGTCCAGTCATCATCCAGCCATCTGACTGCATAGCCTCCGGCTGTGATCATCGGCTCGATGGCGAGCGTCATGCCAGGCTGCAGACGGACGCCGCGGCTTGGCTGTGCGAAGTTCGGCACTGCCGGATCTTCGTGCAGGTGCGTTCCGATGCCGTGGCCTACCAGGTCGCGGACAACGCCGTAGCCGAAGCTCTCTGCGTATGCACCGATCGCCGCCGAAATCTCATGAAGATGATGGCCTGCTTTTGCGTATTTGATTCCTTCAAAAAAGGCCTGGCGTGTTACTTCCACCAGTTTTCTTGCCTCCGGCGAGATCTCACCGACCGCGTGTGTGCGGGCTGCGTCGGAATGGTATCCTTCATAGATAAGTCCCGCATCCAGGCTGACAATGTCGCCCTCTTTCAGAATCCGTTTTTTACTTGGGATTCCGTGAACCACTTCTTCGTTCACAGAAACGCAGATCGAAGCCGGATACCCATTATAGTTTAAAAAGTTGGGAGTGCATCCGAAGCTGCGGATCATCTCTTCTCCGAGCTTGTTGATTTCCCAGGTTGACATTCCCGGATGGATGGCGCGGCCTAATTCATCGTGTACCTTCTCCAGCAGTTCACCGGCACGGCGCATTTTTTCAATTTCCCGGGCAGTTTTAATTGATATGGACATCCTTTACGCTCCTAAAATCTTTACTATATCCTGAAATACCACGTTGATATCCTGGGTTCCGTCAACTTCCACCAGAACATTGGCTTTCTTATAGTAGTCAATCAGAGGCTGTGTCTGAGCATGGTATACAGACAGTCTCTTCTGTACGGTCTCAGGTTTATCGTCATCACGAAGAACCAGCTCGCCGCCGCAGGTATCGCATACATCTTCTACCTTTGGTGCGTTAAATTCTACATGATACGTTGCTCCGCATCCGATGCAGGCACGGCGTCCGCCCATACGGTGAACGATATTTTCATCCGGTACTTCTACATTGATTGCGTAGTCAATTTTCTCTCCGCGTGCTTCCAGGGCTTTGGTCAGTGCCTCTGCCTGCGGAATCGTTCTTGGAAATCCGTCCAGGATATAGCCATTCTCGCAATCTACTTCGTGAATACGATCAAGAAGCATGCCGATCGTTACTTCATCCGGCACCAGCAATCCCTGATCGATGAACGATTTTGCTTTTTTTCCCAGCTCTGTACCCGCTTTGATATTAGAGCGGAAAATATCTCCGGTTGAAATGTGCGGAATGTTATATTTCTCTGCAATTTTATCAGCCTGTGTTCCTTTACCGGCTCCCGGTGCTCCTAACATAACAATCTTCATAATGGTACAATCTCCCTATATACAACAGAATCGCCTCCAGGCAGGAGCTGTCTCCGGCCACCTCCAGCCGTTAAGAAAGAGAGCTCCCGCCCAGAAAGCGAGTTATCTTAGTCGTTTAAGAATCCTTTATAGTTGCGAACCAGCATCTGTGATTCGACTGCTTTGATTGTCTCAAGTACTACACCTACGATAATGATAAGAGAAGTACCTCCAAAGGAGAGACGGCTCACTGAGAACAGTCCAGAGACAATGATCGGAACCAGGCAGACAATAATAAGTCCGCAAGCACCAATCAGTATAATATACTCCAGAATTCCATCCAAATAATCGGATGTTGGCTTTCCTGGACGAATGCCCGGGATGAAACCGCCGGATTTCTTCATGTTGTTTGCCACCTCAAGCGGGTTGAATGTTATGGATGTGTAGAAATACGCAAACACAATAATCAACGCGATGTAGACAATTAAGCCAACTGAATAAGCCGGACGCTCCGGATTAAACCAGGAGCTGGAATTCAGAGCCAGAAGAATCTTTCCTCCGATGGTGTCATAATTAACCTGGAAAAATCCAGCAATTACCACCGGGAAAGACATCAGGGATGAAGCAAAGATAACAGGAATAACACCTGCTGTATTTACTTTTAACGGGATGCTTGTGGACTGACCGCCAACCATCTTACGTCCCTGCATCTTTTTAGAATACTGAACCGGAATTCTCCGCTCTGCATCCTGTAAAATGATAACAAATACAACCATCGCTACGATAACCGCTACGATAATCACGGCTGTTACAACTGCAACCGCCACGATCTTGCCCTGCAGGAAACGCTCATAGAGCGTAATCATATCGCTTGGCATGGTTGAAATGATATTGAACAGAAGCACGATAGAAATACCGTTTCCGACGCCGTTCTCGGTGATTCGCTCACCGATCCACATCAGCATGGCACTTCCGGCTGTCATTGTCACAATAGCGACAATCACATTCAGGGCAGTAAACTCAACTAAAAGTCCCTTGCCGCCGAAACCGATCGCCATAGCGACGGACTGCATCAGCGCCAGTGCAACCGTAAGGTAACGCGTATATTCCGCAATCTTCTTTCTTCCGTCCTCGCCCTCCTGCTGCATTTCCTCTAATTTCGGAATTGCAATTGTCAGAAGCTGCATGATAATGGAAGAAGTGATGTACGGGGTAATACTCAATGCGAATACCGACATGTTCGTGAACGAACCGCCGGTAATCGTATTGAAGAAACCAAACGCATCATTGGACTGTCTTGTAAACAGTTCCTGGAAAAATGTTGTATTAACTCCGGGAATCGGCAGCTGCGATCCGATACGGGTCACAACCAGCATAAAGAACGTATAGAGGAGTTTTTCTCTGACCTCTTTTATCTTAAATGCATTCTGGAGCGTTTTTAACATATTAGATCACCTCGCAGGTTCCGCCAACGGCCTCGATCTTAGCTTTCGCGCCTTCACTTACCGCATCAACCTTTACGTTCAGCTTTTTGGTCAGCTCGCCATTGCCGAGGATCTTAACGCCGTCACGCGGGTTCTTTACGATGCCTGCTTCGATTAATGTTTCAACCGTAACAACTGTGTCGTTCTCGAATCTCTCAAGAGCGCTTACGTTGATACCAACGATGGTCTTAGAATTTCTGTTTGTGAAGCCTCTCTTCGGGAGACGTCTATATAACGGCATCTGACCGCCTTCAAATCCTGGTCTCGGAGCGCCGGAACGAGCTTTCTGTCCCTTATGTCCCTTACCAGCAGTCTTACCGTTGCCTGATGCGTGACCACGACCTCTTCTGAAGCTGTCGCTGTGCTTAGAGCCTACCGCCGGCTTTAAATTGGATAAATCCATGACTGCACCTCCTTGCAAATATCTTAGATTTCCTCTACTTTAACTAAATGTCTAACATTCTGGATCATGCCTCTGATAGCGGCGTTGTCCGGCTGCTCAACTGTCTTGCCAGTCTTGTTTAAACCAAGAGCTGCAACCGTTGCTTTCTGCTTCGGGATAGCGCCAATAGGAGACTTAACCAATGTGATTTTTAATTTCTCTGCCATTTTTATCTCCTCCTATTAGTTCAGAATTTCTTCTACAGACTTACCGCGAAGTTTTGCAACCTCTTCCGGAGTCTTTAAAGAACCTAAGCCTGCCAGGGTAGCAAGAACTACGTTTGCCTTGTTGTTGGAACCAAGGGATTTTGTACGGATGTTCTTGTAACCAGCCAGATCCAGTACGGCACGAGCCGGACCACCAGCGATAATACCGGTACCTTCCGGAGCCTTCTTCAGAAGTACGTTAGCGCTTCCGAATTTGCCGAGGAAATCGTGCGGGATGCTATTGTTCTCATCGAACGGAACCTCCATCAGGTTTCTGGCAGCTGCCTCTTTGCCCTTGCGGATTGCTTCCGGAACCTCAGCAGCTTTTCCCATACCAGCACCAACGTGGCCGTTTTTATCTCCAACTACTACTAAAGCGGAAAAACGCATTGTACGTCCGCCCTTAACGGTCTTGGATACACGTTTGATTGCCACTACAGTATCCTCTAACTCGAACTGGTTGGCATCAATTTTTGTACGTTTCATGTGTATGTTCTCCTTCCTACTAGAATTCCAGACCAGCCTCGCGGGCTGCATCTGCTAATGCCTGAACTTTTCCGTGGTAAATAAATCCGCCTCTATCGAAGACAACTTCTTTAATACCTTTTTCAAGCGCTCTCTTAGCGATTACAGTTCCAACGTGAGCTGCTGCTGCAACATCGTTCGTCTTCTCCAGTTCAGCTTTAACTTCCTTCTCGGCAGTGGAAGCTGCTACTAAAGTTTTTCCAACTGTATCATCAATGATCTGAGCATACATATGATTATTACTTCTAAACACTGCTAAACGCGGTCTCTCGGCTGTGCCAGAAAAACGGTTGCGTAATCTAACGTGTTTTTTAACGCGAATTTCGCTTCTTGACTGTTTGCTAACCATCTTCACACTCTCCTTAATTATTTCTTACCAGTCTTACCAACTTTACGTCTGATAACCTCATCGGCATACTTAATACCCTTGCCCTTGTACGGCTCAGGTCTTCTCTTATCCCGAATCTCAGCTGCATACTGGCCAACTTTTTCTTTGCTGATACCTTTAACAGTGATCTTGTTCTGTCCTTCCAGAACAGTCTCAATGCCTTCCGGATCTTCCATCTCTACCGGATGGGAGTAACCAAGGGAAAGTGTGAGCTTCTTGCCCTGCTTCTGAGCTCTGTAACCAACACCGTTTACCTCAAGCTTCTTCTCGTAGCCTTCAGTAACACCCTGGATCATGTTATGGATTAGCGTTCTTGTAAGACCGTGTAAAGATTTCATCTTCTTTAAATCGTTCGGTCTTGTTACGACGATGTGTCCATCTTCTTCTTTGATTTCCATCTCTACCGGTAAATCTCTTACCAGTGTTCCCTTCGGACCTTTAACGGTCACATTGTTGTTCTCTGCGATTGTTACAGTTACGCCTGCTGGAATCGCTACCGGCATTCTACCAATACGTGACATGCCTTTTACCTCCTACTTAGATTCTCGGAAAGTGCTTTTACACTTTCTGTTTTCAGTTTCTATGTTATATCTGGTCTGAAGTTGCCTCCAGACGCACGCAAACTCCGCCCTGCTGGATCAATGTTCAGCTTTGCAGGCGGGGTGCGATAACATCAATGGGAATAATTACCAAACAAATGCAAGAACTTCTCCGCCTACGCCGAGTTCTCTTGCCTGCTTGTCAGTGATAACGCCCTGGTTGGTGGAGATGATAGCTACACCTAAACCGCCCAGTACCTTCGGCATATCTTCCTTGTTTGCGTAGATACGCAGACCCGGTTTGGAAATTCTCTTGATGCCGGAGATGATTTTCTCGTTTTTGTCTTTACCGTACTTTAAGGTAATACGGATAGTCTTGAAATTGCCGTCCTCAACAACGTCATATTTCTTGATGAAACCTTCCTTTACCAGGATGTCAGCGATTGCTAATTTCATCTTGGAAGACGGAACATCTACTGTATCATGTTTTGCAGTGTTAGCATTACGGATTCTTGTAAGCATATCTGCAATCGGATCGCTCATTGTCATTTTGAGTGTGCCTCCTTATAATTTGACTACCACTTACTGTAAGTGGGTTTCGGTGGGTTTTGGGAACACTAGGATGTGTCCTCTATAATATAGGCATCGTCCACTCGACTAAGCTCGTCTATCGTCTTCGACTCTGACTCACTAAGTCTCGGGACGGGCTTTCGCACTAGATTCGAAACTACCTCATCAAGTGCTCAATGCCTACCAGCTTGCTTTCTTTACGCCCGGAATTTCGCCCTTGTAAGCTAATTCACGGAAGCAAACTCTGCAGATGCCGTATTTTCTTAAATATGCATGCGGACGACCGCAGATTCTGCAGCGGTTATATTCTCTGGTGGAGAATTTTGCCGGACGCTGCTGTTTAATCTTCATTGAAGTTTTAGCCATGGATAAATCCTCCTAATTACTTTGCAAACGGCATGTTGAATAATGTTAACAGTTCACGAGCTTCCTCGTCAGTCTTAGCGGTTGTAACGAAGATGATATCCATACCTCTAACCTTGTCAACTTTGTCATATTCAATTTCCGGGAAAATTAACTGTTCCTTGATGCCGAGTGCGTAGTTACCTCTGCCGTCGAATGCGTTAGCGTTAACGCCGCGGAAGTCACGTACACGCGGAAGAGCGAGGTTGATCAGACGATCAGCGAACTCATACATCTTCTCGCCG
>ERZ773110.2299-NODE-2299-length-12935-cov-2.811491_pt1 | contig 12935 bp, 5 predicted proteins | sample MGYA00580568_ERZ773110 | MGnify/ENA primary metagenome ERZ773110 (study PRJEB29015, sample SAMEA2737870) | human gut metagenome | biome: human gut; feature: human-associated habitat; material: faeces | place: China | collected 2012 ... | reverse complement strand
AACAATCATATGATAGCTTCGATAACCAGTCGATTTTGGATTTTTATAATTTTCCTCTTATTGTTCCTTTATTTTATAATCCATCTGCCAAAACGTTTACCGCCCTCTCTAACAAGAATTCCTTTCTTCTGTAGTTTAGGTAAAATTCTTTTTACTGTTCCTAATGAAATACCTGTCCTTTGTTGAATTTCTTTTTGTGTGATAGATGGATTTTCTTTTATCAATTGAATAATCTCCAACTCCTCTTTTGTTTCAAAGTCGCAATCCAAAGTCTCAATTTTATTCTTTGTTCTTTTTAAGTCGCTCTCTAAAGTCTCAATTTTATCATCCAAAGTTTCACTCACCGATTTATTATTAACTCCAAAGTCAAAAGAATATTCGTCATCCAACGGCACTGTAATCCGGAACACATCTCCTTCAACAAATTCCGGCTCTTTACCTGAATAGAATTTACAATACTTAAATAGTTTACGTACCCCAGATCCAAGCTGATCAGCATAACCGATATTTCTAAAAAATGCTGCTATAATCGGATTCTTTGGATTGGGTTCCAAATTATCTACTGTTATAAAACCTTCCTTGGTTGCACGGTTTGCATTTTCCACATACATTCGATCTTTTTCAATCACGAATTTTGCTGTATAGCTGCTTGTAAATTCCCGATGCATCAAGGTATTGCTTACCATTTCTCTTACAATCGTGTTTCTAAGGCTCTTATTTACAGCTCCTTCCAAAAAGAATTTATCCGGCAAATTCTTTCTTCCGAAATCCAGAAGCTGACTATAACTTTCGATTAGATTTGTCTTAATAATTTCCCGATCGTCATAACGATCTACATTGACTTTCCTTACAAGTGCATCTGTCACATAAGTCGGTGCAACATTTAAAATCACATCATCTTTTCCAAGAAGCATAATTGCTGCAAGATTGAATCCCTCTTCTCCCGTTACAACATCTCTGCCATACAATCCTGCACTTTTCAATAGTTCCTGATCATCCATTGCTGTCCATGGATGTTGTCCACCAGCATGATTCTGAGCCATAACCCTGATTTTAGGCAACAGATCTAATCTCAAGTCTTCCATTTTTGCATAAGGAAATATCTTCTTCTCTGTGAAAATATTCTGCTTACGTATATACATCTGAGCAATCGTACTTGTTGATGTCACTTTTACATCAGCATCATCTACACGATCATAAATTATTTTCTTAAAACTATGAACCTCTGCACTCGGAGGTATATGCACATGAATAATAGTATGATTTTCATCATATTTAACAATTTCTGGAAGTAAATAAACTGTAGGACTGAACATACTTGGATTACTGATTACTTTTATAAAGTTTTTCACCATATCTGAAGCCGCTTTTTCAGGTACACCTAATACAGTTCCATCATCTAATACTCCTAAAAAAAGATCTCCTCCAAATCGATTCAAAAAAGAACATACTGTCTCATAGGTGTCTGATTCTATTCCATTACCACAGCGTTTGAATTCAACTGCCACAGTTTCTCCGATTGTAAATATGGATTGCATTTCATTTAAATCCATCCTCACACCTCCAATATACCTCATCCTATCTTAATGTCTTCATGACTAATTTTAACATAACTTTGTCTTATCCTTCAACTTAATTGCAAGCATCGGATTATATAATCTGCACCTTGACAGTTTTGCCCAGTCCTTTAGCAATTTTCTGTAAAATTTTCATGGTAGGGATTCGTTTCCCATTGAGAATTTTACGAAGCTTATATTGTCTAATTCCTGTTATTTTAGCCAACTCTTTCAATGATAAATTTTGTTCGATTTGTGCGTCTATTAAAATCCGTACGCATTCAATTTCCGGCTGATATCTGGCAAATTCTCGTTTGAATTCTGGTCTACATTCTCGTTTTTTAACATACTCTTTCAGAGTCATCCCACATCACTTCTTTCACAATTTCTTTATTTTAATTGCTTTTACTCAAGCAATACTGATAATATAGCAATGATATTTTGCGTATTTCAATGTAATTCTTGTAATCCATTTTTTCCTCGTTCATTTCCCATTTGATATATACTACCATTTTATTACATAAATGTATTCTTGTCATTGAACTAATGGTTTAATTATTTACTAAAACTTCCCACACCGATATGTTGTATTAACCCTTGAAAATTCAATATTTTAACCAATAAAAAAATCATAAACCTGTATCCATCTTTAATTATCATCTATATCTATTCAGGTTTTAAAAAATGACCTTGACTACACTTCACGCATGGACCATACTTTCCCAGTATTCCTTTCAAGTCACCACCATCATTTTTCTTTTTCTTCAACAAATGCAGCTAATCCTATAGATTTGGGCGAATGTTCCTCTATTACTTTTCAAGCTATTTCCTTTATTTGACAGCGGTCTTTTATTAACTCCAACCTGAATAACCTCCAGCTCTGTTAGTGCCTTAATCATTTCAATTGTATTTTTTCCTTTGATTCTCACCATGACATGTAAAACAGTCTTTAAACATTAATATCTGAAACGTTTTAAACCGTATAACACAAGAAAACTGATTCCACCGCAATGGATCAGTTTTCTTTAAATAATGGCTAGTTCATTTTTCTCTTTTTATAGAATCCTATAATCAAACCAAGACTAACAATCGCTATTAAAAACCATGCAACTATATTTGTTGTATCTCCGGTTTTTACCGTATTTATTATTTTCTGAATAGTATTTGGCTTATCCGGTTTTGAAGGTGTCGGATCCTTAGGCTTATCTGGATTGTTCGGTGGTGTTTCTGGTGAAACCCATTCAGCTTTTGGTTCTATTGTTACATTATATTCTACATTCCCATTGATTTCAGATGGAATGTTAACAAGGAATGGAGCAGATTCAAATATATCTGTACCGCTTTCCACATTTCCAATCTGTGCAATCAGATAAATCCCTTCATCCAATTCTCCAAAACTTGTGCGTCCCGAACTATCTGTTTCTTGCATTAAGCCGGAAATATCATTTCCCTTCGCAAATGCATACAATTGTTTTGCTTGTTTTTCTCTTGCTTCTGCACTGGTATCTTGTAATGATATACCTGAATCTTTAAAACTATCTTCCCAGACCAGCTCATCATTTTTCATATATTGAATTGGAAATATTGAGAACTTTGCTCCGGAAAGAGTCACTTCTTTATCCGAACTATTTCTCCCCTTGTAAATAATTTGAATGCTTCCTGTTCTGCTTCCTGCTTCAGCATGGATTGTTGAAATATCTATAAAATTACCGACAAGAAAAAGCATAACGAATAAAATAATGTGAATACTTCTTATCTTCTTTCGCACCTTACTTTCCTCCTTTTTCTATCTCGTATACTATAAATTACAGCAATCAGCAACCCTATAAAAATTACTATAATTGTTACAATCAGCACTTTAGCAGTAAAAGATAACTCCGGTTTTATATTTGTATCCGGCTCTTGCTTCGTTGCCTCTTCATAAGGTATTCTCTCTCCACGTACTAAAAGTCTGTGTGTATTGATTGCAAATGGTGTACAAGTAACAAGTGTTGCATAATCCTTACCTGGTTCAATGGACAAGCTATCTGTCTCTTGTGGCAAAACCGTTAATATCTGATCAATCTGATATGCCAGTGTTTCATCTAAGACTTTAATGTAAAAAATATCCCCTACTTCCAGTTTATCCATATTGGTAAATAGTGTTTTTGTCGGAAGACCTCTATGTCCTGTCAGAACTGTATGTGTACTTTCTCCACCTACAGGAAGAGATGTACCCCAGAAATGTCCGACACCTGTCTGCAGAACTGCTTCACTTGTTCCATGATAGATTGGAAGTTCTATATTAATCTTAGGAATACGGATATATCCCATCATTCCCGAACCATCTACATTTAACAAGCTCTCATAACGAGCATCTATTTCCACATCTTCTTGCGAAAATGGATCAATCAAATCAATATTTCCCAGCATTTCCTTATTATATGCTCTCGCATCTTCCAGCATTTGCTCTTTTTCTGCCTTACTTAACTTTACGCTTTCCTCATCATAATAGGATACAACTTTGGAACCATTCTTTTCATTCAAATAACTACTAAACGTTGGATATAACAATACGGAGAATGCAACCAAAAGCACGATCAAACGAATAATATCTTTTATTGTTATCTTCTTTTTTTTCTTCTTACTCTTCATTTCATTCTCCCTGTTGTTATACTTGGAATTGCGGTTACCTTCCGTGGAAGATAACCGCCAATTCCTTAAATATTATCTTATATCTCTGGTAAAATTATTATGCTTCTTTTCTTTTGTCACGAATGAAGCTTACTGCTACACCGAATACAAGAAGAGCTGCGATTACAGCAAATGCGATTGCTCCACGTCCACCAGTAGATGGAAGAAGGGAACCTGTGCTGTTTGCAATGTCGATGATTTTGTCTGTTTCATCATCACCATCTTTGGAGATAGTCCATTTAGTTGCATCTGCATCTGCGCTCTTTGTGATTGTAATTTTGACTGGTGCTGTCAACTTATTGAATCCGTCTGGTGCCTTTGTCTCTACTAAATAGTATGTTCCTTCTGCAAGACCATTGACATGGAGGTTGTAATCTTTTCCCTCAATATTTTCAACTGATACAAATTCTGTAGTAGTAGAGGTTGAATCTACGACATAATTTCCATTGTCTCCTGTAACTTTAATAGGATTTGTTCCATTTTTTGCATCAGTTTCTGATGTGTAAAGACTAAACTTTGCACCAGCTAGCTTTACATTACTATCTTTTTTGATTTTTAAGATATCTAATGGATATGTAGGTGTCTTTGCTTCACTTGGTGTTGTAGTTGTTGTTTCACCTGGTTTGTTACCATACTCTAACTGAGCCTTGTTCTTTTCTATTACAACTGCGTTTTTATTTACTTTTGCATAATATGTAACGGTAAATTCTTTTCCTTTATTTTCCTGGTTAGCTTTTACCCATGTAGACAGGTCGAGAGACATTTTTCTATTGTTTACTGTATCAAGTGTTGCTGTTGTAGGTGTTGTTCCTCCTACTACAAGACTGGTATCTGTAAATGCTACTGTAACATTAACTGTTGTAGCACCCTCTCCAAGAGCTGTTCCTGTTGCATCATTTACAAAATCAAGACCTGTTGATAATTCATCGTGGATAATGTACTGATACTGGTCATATCCTGTTGTATCCGGAATAGAACCTGTTACGGTATATTTTACGACATCACCGATATTTACTGTTGTTTTATCAGCTGTTTTTTCAATGCTTGGTGCTTCTGTTTTTAAGTTTACTGTATTTGTTGTCTCATCAACTGTAACTAAGGAAGACTGAATCTCTTTTCCACCTGTTACATATACAAGATAGTAACCAGCATCTAATCCTGTAAATTCATAAGATGTTTTGCTTTCTGCGATTTTTCCAGAAGTTTTTGTTGCTCCTAAATTATCTGTTAAAGCTTTTGCTGTAAAATCATTTGCAAACTGCTGAATAGTAGCTTCTTGATCTGCAACTGCCTTTACAAAGTCTTCATCTTTAGAAGTTTCACCAATTTTTAATACGGATGCAAGAGCAGCCTTATAAGTATTATTTACGGTATATGCGTAGTTTGTTGTTTCTCCGCTTTTTGACTCTGTCACATCAAATAATTTGTACAGATTAATTGTCTGACCTTTCAGATCCTGTGCTGGTTCTGTTGATTTTACATTAACTGTAAGTGTGTGTGTTCCTGTTGCTCCTTCTGCGGCAAATGCTGTGACAGACATAGCCATCATCATAATCGCTGCCAGCATTAATGCCATGATTTTTTTCATTCTCTTCATGTCCTTTATCTCCTTTTCTTGAGAATTTTTTTTATAGTTTTTCTGCTTTTTTATTTTCCTTGCATTTTTTATATCTCATTACGAAATATACCAGGAAAAGCAGAACAGCTATCAGGTAAATCAAATAGCTTCCGTATCCTCCGGTATCCGGAAGACCTGGGAAATGTCTATTAGTTATTGTGAAGGTAAATCCATCTTGCGATTTATCTATCGTTGTTGTATAACCATCCACTTTTGCTTCTGTGATGGAATACGTATAATAATAAATTTCATCTCCATCTGTCTTGTATGCCGGGAGTTTCTTTATCACCTCCTGCCACTTAGATTTATCGCTGGAACCTTTTATGGTGTAACTATCGTAACCCGAAACTGGTTCTGTGTGTTCTATACTGCTCGCATCTGTCCAGGTACGTGATATTGTTACCGTGATACTATCTGGTCGTTTATGATCAAAATTGTTTAAATCCTTCCAAACTTTATTTATTGTCAGTTTGATGTTCTCATCACATGGATCCTGTGACTCGGATGGTTCCGGTGTATCACTATCTCCCGTGTTCAATGTTGTTTTGGTATCTGACATCAATACTGCTTTTGCCGACGATTCATATGCTTTCAGTTCTGCTGTTGTAGACGATGTATCATCTGTCAGCTTTGCATTTTTCAAAGTATCATAGCTTTTTACCGAATTCATATGGCCCAATGTGTAAATATCCCATCCACTGGAAGCGTCTTTTTCATAGCTGAGATTCAACCTGTCTGAATTCTTTTTGATCTGATCCAGTGTCTTCTCCAGCTTTCTATAAATACGGTAATTGTTGTCCTCACCTTCCACTTTTTCCAATGTGTTGAACTTATATTGTGAATCTAATTTACTTATTCCGCTAAATGGTCCGACAAGATCTTTTGTTCCACGAACCACATCACAGTAATACATGTTGTTGTTCTTCAAAAGTCCTTCATCGTTGAATCCAACAAAGCCACCACTTCGTCCGTCTTTAGCATCACCATCATTGTTATTTCCGGCACCACCGGCATAGACATCATATCCATGACTGACACCGTAGACATTACTATCTGTAATTCTTGTTCGATTGGCCTTGATCAGACTCACACTGATATTGGATTTGGCATCATTATCATTCAAAAGTCCATTTTCATTACATGGAAGTTTGATGGATGAATCTCCAATCGTAATAATTGCAAGATCTGTCTCCTGGTTGTTATCTGTTGACTTCTTCGAAAGTCCTACAGAGATATCCAATCCAAGCAGATTTACATGAAGCAGTTTGCCATCATACAGCGCATCCACTTTGATGATTCCAAGATTAATCTTCAGAAGATCGGAATCCTGGATTTTATCCAGATATAGTGCTTTTACAAGTTGATTAACAACTGAGAATATTACATTCACTGCTCCTGAATCCAACTTCAAATCTGCAAGATAAGCGAAACTTGTTCGTCCTGCAAATCCACCGGCTGTTCCACCTGACGCTACCTGTTTCAGTCCAATTTTCTGGTTCGTCTTGTCACCTGCTGTACAATTCGACATTCTTGCAAGATTGGCATATCCGATAAATCCTCCGGCAACCTGCTCATCTCCATTTGTACTCTGCACAGTGTAACCATCATCAGTTCCTGTAACTGCACAGTCATCAATGTGAGAACCAAAAATGTCCATAACTCCAAGAGCTCCACCCAGTAACTGTCCTGTATTGTCTCCAATAACGTCTATCTTGTCTGCCTTAACTACTCCGCTCTTTCCAGAATAGCCAACAAATCCTCCGACACTATTCAAACCTCTTACATTGCTTAATTCTGTTACTTTACTATTTTTCACAGAACCATTTAACAGTGAGCCGCCAAAACCTCCGGCTGTTCCGCTATATGTAACTTGATTGTTCTGTCCGGATTTTATCGCTGTGTTTGCGCTGACACTTAAACCAGCATCCTTACTTCCGCTTACAGTTCCGTAATATACATAACTTCTAAATGCATCCAGCACATCGGTTCTTCCAAGCTTTAATAATTTATCAAGGAGCGAGGTTTCATTTCCTGCACTGATATTGGCAACTCCGGCTACGTCAGCAACACCGAAGCATCCTCCGGCATATTCACCTGCGACTACGGAACGGATATTCTGTACAGAAACTCCTGCCTCTTCCGTATCCTTCTTACCGAGTACAGTTCCTTCCAGATTTCCGGCAAATCCTCCGGCTGCTTTTGCATAAGAAGTGTTATTACTTCCACTTGCATAAGCACCATTTACGATGATTCCCCAGTCATCCCAGGATTCCACATCTGCATAACGGATCGTTGCGACTGTAGCATTTAATACTTTTATCAAATCTGCCGGTGTACTTAACAGTTTATTCAGAAGCTGGCTGAGTAATCCTTCTCCTGCAGTAGGATTCAGTGTTGCTACACTTCCTGGTCTGGAGCTTCCGACAAATCCTCCGACATAGCTTCTTCCGTCAACTCGTCTCAGCTTTGTGACCTTGCAGCGTGCATCATTTTCGCCCCAGATCTGTCCACCAATCAGTTTTCCTACATAACCTCCAGCATAACCACAGGTATCCTTGTTATCTACACCTTCTGACTGGACAATCAGTCCACTCTGATAACCCTCTACCGAAGATTTCTTGATTACTGGCACAAAGACATTAAGTACCTGCAGCATTTGTCCTAATTGCAGATTAAGACCGAGGATATCAACTCCTCCAAGCTTTGCTGCTCCGCCGTTTATCATTTCCCCTGCAAAACCGCCGGCACATCGAAGCCCTTTAATTGTCTTCGCCTGATAAGCCTGTCCATTTGTTATCGTTCCGGTCTGCATTGATCCGACATAGCCACCAGCTGCTCCGCCATTTGCCAGTTTTGTTTCATCTCGATAATTTACTCTTCCTGCTACAACATTGTATCCGTAAGCATACTTTCCTATGATTGCATCCAGTTCAGCCTGATTACTTACTGTTCCATGCTCCGCAAGATCACTTCCGTAACCACCCTTTTTTCCGACAAACTCCACCCATTTATTCCAGGTTTCATACTCCATCAAGGCAAGTGGCCCGTAAACTGCCGTATTTTCTTCCGTCGGATAGACAACGCTGAGTGCTCCCAGGATGTTATCTACTTTTACCAGTCCCCACAACAAGGACAGGTTTCCGGTACTTGCCGTATCTGCTGACTCCATAAGTCCTGTGAAGCCACCAGCAATTTCTTCTCCGTATACCGAGCGAATCCGGACTGCTTTGCAGACACTTGTTGGTCCGGTATAGTCTTTACCTTTCCATTTCTTTGTATTGTTTCCCCAGATGTGACCGCCTTCATTATGTCCTGCATAACCTCCGGCCATACCTCGTTGTACCTGCTTTGTAGAGGCCGCATCTGCACGAACTGCACCACCACAAGGAATACATGTTGTGGAACTGTTTCTGATCGTTGGTACAAAATCCTCAGCAACAGATGCTAATGCACTTTCTACATCCACAAGTCCTTTTAAAATACTTGCATTTCCTAGTACATTTGCCACATTTCCCGGCTGCAAGTCTCCTACATAACCACCGGCTGTAATCTGGCCAATGATATATGAGAAGTTATTTGCGTTGGAATTCTGAATGTGTCCACCGGAAATCTTTCCGGCAAAACCACCTGCATCACCAAGTATGTCATTTGCCGATGCATCAGATGCTGTATTTTCCCAGGTCGCTTTTACTGCAAAACCTCCAACATTTCCTGTAACATCAGAATGTTCTATCGTAGAAACAACGACGTTCAATGCATCCAGCACATGATTGATTCCTATCGACTTACCAAGTACACTCAAACCTTTTCCAATTGAAGCCGCAGAACCAATATCCATATATCCGATATATCCACCTGCATATCTGGCACCGGTTACTGCATATGTGCTTTTATTTTCATCATAGTATGTTGGTGCTTCATTTGCTTCTAGATCCTTCGGTTCCTTTACAGTAGTATGCTTCAGATTCGTAACATCACAGTAGCTTATCTGTACACCGCTTCCGTAACCGATAAATCCTCCGGCACTTCCAGAATTGCTATCGTCTGTTTTCATTTTGTTGGCAGTAACAGTAAATCCGTTGTCTGACTTGACTCCTGCATACTGCACATATGGAATGTAGGCATTGATCAGGTTCAGCAAATCTCCGACATTAATATTCAGCCCCTTGATACCTCCAAGAATGCTGATTCCACCTCCAGCATCTGCCAATGCTCCGGAGTAAACATTTCCGCCAAAGCCTCCGGCATAAGACTGCCCGTTTACATGATCCAGATTATATACAGAATAATAGCTACCTTCTCCTGCGCCTTGGTTGTTAACCGTTCCACTCTGGAAGTTTCCGACAAAACCGCCAGCTGTATCTGCAGCAACTCCGCCTTTATCAACATAAGTAACCGTGCACTCTGTATAAGAAGGAAGCAAGTACGTGACAGCACCTAACAACTTATTTGCATTTAGCAAAGCCTTGACATCCGCTTCACCAGCTACATCTGCAAGACCTCCGGTCTGTGAAGAACCTACAAATCCTCCGGCAAAACCATCTGTATCATTTGCTGTTACTTCTTTTAAATTTTTCACATCAGACTTAATGATCTCACAGCTGTTACTCTTTCCGATGAAACCACCGGCTGTATAATCCACTACTTCGCCATTGGAATTTGCACCTGTTGCTTCTACAGTCATGCCTCCTGCGATGCCATTTACATGAGCTTCATTGATTTTAACTCTGACACCTTCTGCCACAGAAAGCAGATTTCCTACTTTCAGCAAATTGTTTAGTCCTAACAGATTCAAAGTCAGTCCGTTTCCACCAGCCAGATCTCCCGGACCTGCACAACCGATAAAACCACCTACTCTGTTTTTTGCTGTAACAGATTTTACCTGATTCAATGTTACAGTATCCACATCTCCACCGACAGCTTCACCAATCGCTCCGCCGGCGTAGTTTTCTTTTGCTTCTACTGTATATCCATCATTTACTCCCGTCACTGTTACATGATGCACAGTAAATCCAAGGAAGTTTCCGATTCCAAGCGTATTATTTAAAAGTCCTGTGACATTTGCTGTTGTTACACTTCCTGCAATACCTCCGACACGATTTTCACCTGCCGTAACTGTTTTTAATCCTGTGAGCACATTATCTCTTTGGGCTACACTGCTCGCATCTCCTCCGCCATGTTTCCAATACGGAAGTTTATTTAAATATTCGGAACTGGATTCTGCAATATAGACGCCATCACCGCCACCAAGAATACCACCAGAATAACTCTTACCAGCCTCAACTGAAACAGATGAACAATCCATGTTACATCCCAGGATTGCTGATGGTGCAATTCCTACAAATGACAGAAGCATACCTGCTTTTTCCGGATCACTCGACAAAAGACCTGTCAACAAGTCTTTCACTGTTGTTAAAAGGCTTGCATCCTTGACTTCTTTATTTCCAAGGTTTGTAATCCATCCAACTGTTGAAATACCACTCACACCACCGGCATAACTTCCGCTTGCTTTAACTGCAATGCTTCCGCTTGCTCCGCAGTTGACTGCATAGCTGTTTGTCTGTGCTCCTACAATACCACCTTGATAATTTTCACCAGATACTGAGACATTACATCCTGTCAGATTGCAATTTAACAAGATACTCTGTGGCTGCATTACTCGAATAAGTTCAACACCTACATCACTTAACAAACCTTGGATTTTTGCATCTCTGCTGATTCCTGCAAATCCTCCGCCGTATTCTTTTGCCGTTACAGAATAACTACTGTTTTTCACAGAGCAGTCAAAGATTCTTGTTCCTACCTGCTGTCCTACAAAACCACCTGCATAATCTTTATCCGCAGCTCCGATAGTTCCTGCCAGATTCTCTACATGACAGTATTTGATATTTACATTTTTGTATCCAGTAGGGATTAAACTACCAACCGGCAATGCATTGTCCAGAAGAATTGTGATCAAATCTCCAAGCCCAAGTCCCGGAATTGCATTTAACAATGATGATAATGCATTCACCGTTACTCCAAGAGCTTTTGACAATCCGTCATACTCTGTTACACCTTCTGTATAACCGACAAACCCACCAGTACGATCATTAATATTCGAAACACTGACTTTTCCTGTCACATCACAGTTTTCAATGGAAACATCACCCACTAGCCTTCCGGCGAATGCACCTGTTGCATAAATCGTCGGATCCTTTGCTCTTGCATTTAAAAGTGCTGATAATGTATCTTGCAAATTCAGTTTTACGTTTCCAAATGTTAAAACTCCTACTAATAAATCAACTACACCACCTACAAGCCATCCAAGCCCCGATGTCAATCCACTGATAAGAGTCTGTGTGTTTTTATGTTCATTTGTATTATTTTTTACATCTACATTGCGAAGTTCCAGATTGGACACAGTAACCGTTCCGGCACTGACTCCGATGTCATGTACATTCACTTCATTCATAACCGTTCCGAAGAAACCAATACCAATATACTTTGTACCATCCATTTTTTCTGTCTGGTTTACATTGATATTAGAAATCATCGGTCTTCCTGTTGCCAGAATACTGTTCTCATCTGCTAACTTCGTCTCGCCGCCGGAAAGCTTGGCACCGACAATATCTCCAGATACCATAAGTGGCGTCCAAAGATCATCTTCTTGATTTGAATTCACACCATCCTTTGATAAGTCAATATCTCGGAAAATGATGTAATTTGCATTGGATGAATATTTAAGATTGCCGTATTCACTCCTTAATTTATATTTATCTATATTTTTGTCAGGAAGACCATTTTCATTGACTCCACAAAATTCACCGGTTCCAACAGTAAGTCCGCCCAGTAACGTCCCTAAAAGACCACCTACGCCTTTAAGCAAACCTGCAAGAATGTTATCGTCGGAAAGGTTTACATTCGCCAGCTTGTATTTACCGTTCTCTACACCGTTTGTTTTATCTTTATAATATAGATATGAGTTTTTTCCTTTGACATTGTCCGGCTTTGGATTTATAAGACCGTGAGTAGTTGCACCTTCTTTTGCTACAGCATCCAGGCCAATGTCCGCATCTCCCGGATAATAAGGACTGTAAAAAGGATCA
>ERZ773110.2295-NODE-2295-length-12969-cov-3.803082_pt1 | contig 12969 bp, 13 predicted proteins | sample MGYA00580568_ERZ773110 | MGnify/ENA primary metagenome ERZ773110 (study PRJEB29015, sample SAMEA2737870) | human gut metagenome | biome: human gut; feature: human-associated habitat; material: faeces | place: China | collected 2012 ... | reverse complement strand
TATGCAGCAAAATTTGCCGAAAAGACGCAGGCAGATGCCTATGCACACAAGCTCTCAGTGTTTCCTCAAAATAAGGGCTTGCTTTTTTTTGCGGAATACGGTATAATAAGATGAATCAATATGTTTGCATGATGCAGGCTCTGAAAAAGAACCTAAGGGCAGCACCGCACAAAGCCCGCCTGACGGCTTTGCACACAGTCTTTGTACAGGACTGCCCGAACAAACGGGAGGATTATTAAATATGCCAAAATATGTATTTGTCACCGGCGGCGTTGTGTCCGGACTGGGTAAGGGAATCACCGCGGCTTCGCTGGGTCGTCTGCTGAAAGCCCGCGGCTATAAGGTCACGATCCAGAAATTTGACCCGTATATCAACGTGGATCCGGGTACCATGAGCCCGTACCAGCACGGTGAAGTATTCGTAACGGACGACGGTGCAGAAACCGATCTGGATCTCGGTCACTACGAGCGTTTCATCGACGAGAGCCTGTCGATCAACAACAATGTTACCACCGGTAAAGTGTACTGGACCGTTCTGAACAAGGAACGCCGCGGCGACTATCTGGGCGGCACTGTGCAGGTGATCCCGCACATCACCAACGAGATCAAGGACCGCATCTATCGTGTCGGCAAGGAATCCAACGCAGATGTTGTCATCACAGAGATCGGCGGTACCGTAGGCGACATCGAGAGCACACCGTTTCTGGAAGCGATCCGTCAGTTCGTCACCGAAGTGGGCAGAGGCAACGCCATGTATATTCACGTGACACTGGTGCCGTATATTGCCGGCTCCAATGAACTGAAATCCAAGCCCACACAGCACTCCGTCAAGGAACTGCTGTCTATCGGCATTCAGCCTCACGTGGTAGTCTGCCGGACAGAGCTGGAGATTCCGGAGGATATGAAGCGGAAGATCAGCATGTTCTGTAATGTACGGGAAGAAGACATCATCCAGAACATGACGGCACCGTCCCTGTACGAAGTGCCCATGATGCTGGAGAACGAAGGCCTGACAGACAGCGTCTGCCACCATCTGGGTCTGGAAAATCGGGAACCCGACCTCACCGAATGGACTGCCATGACCGAACGGCAGAAGCGTGCCGACAAGGACGTGACCATTGGTCTGGTGGGCAAGTATGTGGCATTGCAGGACGCATATCTGTCCGTGGCAGAGGCTCTGCACCACGGCGGTATTGTCAATGATGCCAGAGTGAAGATCCAGTGGATCGACTCCGAGAAGATCACACGGGAAACGGCTCCGGAAATGCTGAAGGACTGCGATGGCATTATCGTTCCCGGCGGCTTCGGCGACCGCGGTATCGAGGGCATGATCGAAGCCATTCGCTATGCCCGTCTGAACAAGGTGCCCATGTTTGGCATCTGTCTGGGCATGCAGATGGCAGTGGTGGAATTTGCACGCAATGTGGCTGGTTTTCCGGACGCAAACTCCTCCGAGTTTGAGCCGGACGGTGCACACAGTGTCATTCACATCATGGAAGACCAGAAAGACATTACCAACATGGGCGGCACCATGCGTCTGGGACTGTATCCGTGCAAGCTGACAGCGGGCAGTCTGGTACACCAGATCTACGGCGAAGACCTGATCTATGAGCGTCACCGCCACCGGTTTGAATTCAACAATAACTTCCGCAAGCAGCTGACCGAAAAGGGCTTGCAGATCGCCGGACTTTCTCCGGACGAACGTCTGGTAGAGATCGTTTCCCTGCCGGATCACCCGTGGTTTATCGGCGTACAGTTCCATCCGGAATTCAAGTCCCGCCCGAATAAGCCCCAGAAGCTGTTCGCTTCCTTTATCGGTGCGGCACTGAAAAAACGGAATCAGTAAGAGTACTGTGCGGCGTTTTTGAAAATGTTACGCAGCAGCTGAGGCTGATCCATACCTTTCTAGGGAGGTGGAACCCATGAGCAAAATGTTGATCGTAGATGATGAAGAAAAAATTCGTGCCGTAGTGCGGGAGTACGCGGAGTTCGAGGAGTTCGAAGTGACCGAAGCACGGGACGGCATGGAGGCGGTGGCACTCTGTCGGGAAAATGATTATGACATCATTATCATGGACGTGATGATGCCCCGTCTGGACGGCTATTCCGCCTGCAAGGAGATCCGGAAGCAGAAAGATGTTCCCATTATCATGCTGTCCGCCCGCGGCGAGGAATACGACAAGCTGTTCGGTTTTGAAACCGGTATTGACGACTATGTGGTAAAGCCCTTTTCGCCCAGAGAACTCATGGCACGGGTGCGTGCAGTTCTGGCACGGAGCCATGCGGCAAAGCAGGGCGGCGGCGATACCCAGCAGCGGCTGAAATTCGGCGGGCTGGAGATCGACCTTGCCGGACGGGAGGTGTATGTGGACGGCGTGCGTGCGTCCATGACGCCAAAGGAATACGACCTGCTGTTCTATCTGGTGAAAAATAAGGGACTGGCTCTTTCCAGAGATAAGCTGCTGGAAGAAGTCTGGGGATACGATTTCTTCGGGGACGACCGTACTGTGGATACGCATATCAAGATGCTTCGCGGCAATCTTGGACCGTATCGTTCAGATATTGTGACCTTGAGAGGAATGGGATATAAATTTGATCCGGAAAATGACGCATCACCGGCATCATCTCGGTGAACGCAATCTCCGCATCGGCGTAAAGATCTGGCTGTTTTTTATGCTGTTTGTGTGCGTGGTATTTCTGCTGATGTGGCTGTTTCAGATCATCTTTCTGGAATGGTTCTATGAGTCCATGAAGATCCGCGACACAGCAAAACTGGCACAGCAGCTGGTGTCGGACTATGGCAGTGAGGACTTTTCTGACGATGCACAGGAGATCTCGCTGCAAAATGAAATGTGCATTGAACTGCTCAATTCCAACGGCAGGGAAGTGTACTATAACTGTGTGTATAACGGCAAGTGCCTGCTGCACGGCAAGGAAAGCGGAACGCTGTTCTATCTCATCGACCTCCAGAACAGCAGCACCGGCACGATCTGCCGGCGGGTGTCCAATCCGACACTGCAAAATGAAATGCTGGTCTACGGCTGTACTATGTACAGCAAGGACGACGGCAGCGTGCTGGGCTATCTGCTGCTGAATTCACCGCTGGTGCCGGTGGAATCCACCGTGTCCATTCTGAAGCGGCAGACCATGATGATCACCATTATGCTGGTGTTCTTCGGGTTCCTGATCTCGTTCTATGCGGCGAACCACATTGCCACCCCCATTACCCGTATTACCCAGTCCGCCAAGCGGCTGGCACACGGGGATTATGCGGTGAAGTTCGAGGGCGGCGGCTATGCCGAAGTGGACGATCTGGCGGAAACGCTGACCTATGCGGCACATGAGCTTTCCAAGACAGACCAGATGCAGCGGGATCTGATCGCCAACGTTTCCCACGACCTGCGAACGCCCCTGACCATGATGAAAGCCTATGCGGAAATGATTCGTGACCTGTCGGGGAACAATCCGGTGAAGCGGGAACAGCACCTGAACATCATCATCGAGGAAACCGACCGGCTGACGCAGATCGTCAACGATATGCTGGACTTGTCCAAGCTGGAAAGCGGAGCACAGAAGCTGGATTACAGCACGTTTGACATCGCCCAGTGCATGGCGGAGATCGTGCACCGCTATGAGGGCGTGTCGGAGCGTATGGGCTATCAGATCCATCTGACGCTGGACGAGCCCTGCATGGTACGCTGCGACGAGAGCAAGATCGACCGCGTGATCGGAAACCTGATCAATAACGCGATCAATTACACCTCCAAGGAGGACAAACAGGTGTTTGTCACGCAGCGGAATCTGCCCCAGTGCGTGCGAATTGAAGTGCGGGACACCGGCGACGGCATCGAGGAGGACAAGATCAAGCTGATCTTCGATAAGTACTACCGTTCCGAGAACCATAAGCGGGAAGTGGTAGGCACCGGACTGGGCTTGTCTATCGTGAAAGAAATCCTGAAGATGCATAACTATAATTATGGTGTCAACAGTAAGCTGGGCGAGGGCTCTACGTTCTGGTTCGAGATACGGGACATCGTGCCGCCGGAAAAACCGGAGGACGAGGAAATCCCGGATGCGGAGATTCGACAGCTGTAAAAAGAAGAAGCGGACAGTGTAAGTGCTGTCCGCTTTTTGTTTGGGGTATGAAAAATTGAAATGTATGTTTCTTGCTGTAATTTTCTTCTATGCCCTTACCGTTTTCTCATGGGTTTTCACGAAAGCGGCACCGCAAAAAATTTCCCCGAAAGTGAAACCAATTCCGACAGACCGGTGTCTATCTATATGAAACCACACAGAGCATATCTAAGGAAACACTGCAAGAGTGTTTCCCTAAGCATATGCTCTCCGGAAAGGAGGCGGCACGATGCTGCATGCAACAACATGGGAAAGCTGTCCGGCAGAACTGCTTCTGTCGGCGGCGGCTCCGGAGGACACCGGAAAAGATGCACGGCTGCTGGAACAGCTGAAACAACAGAACCGCCGCGGGCTGGAACGGGTGATGAAACGCTATACCGCCTATGTGGGAACGATCCTGCGGAACGTTACCCGCGGACAGACCACACAGGAGGATCTGGAGGAACTCACCGCAGATGTGTTCCTTGCCCTGTGGCACCACGCTCCCGAGATGCGGACGGAACACCTCACCGGCTATCTCGCCAGCATTGCCCGTTCCAAGGGGTACAACTGGCTGCGGAAAAACCGCCCCGAAACCATGCCCATTGATGACGTGGTGATCTCCGACGATACCGACGTTTCGGCACAGGCGGAGCAGGCAGAACTGGCGGGCATTGTACAGGAAATGCTGGCACAGCTGCCGGAACAGGATCGGGAACTGCTGCTGCGGTTCTATTTCTACCGCCAGTCCGTGCGGGAAATTGCCGGCGAAATGCACATGAAAGAATCCACCGTGAAAACCAGAATGTACCGCAGCCGGAAAAAACTGCGGCAGCTGTTCACAGAAAGGGGTTATGGCTATGAGCAAATGGAACTTGTTTGAGATTTTTTCTCACCTGCACGTTACCGGAGAAGACCTGCCGAAGATCCGCCAGACAGCGAGAATTTCCAGGCGGGCTGTCCGCAGCCGCGTGCTGGCATCTCTGGACGAAGAAGCCGCAGCCGGCGTGCCGGCACGAAGTCACGCTCCGCACTGGAAAATGGGACGGATTCCGGCAGTGCTGGTCAGCGGCAGTGCGATCACCGCGGCAGCGGCAACCGGCGGCTTTTCCCAGCTGATGCAGCTGGTGTTTGGAAAAGACGTTTCGTATCCGTCCACGCTGGAAGATCTGTACACCGTTCCTGAAGTGAAAATGACGGACACCTGTGACGGCATTGACTGTCAGGTGCTGGGCGTATTCGGCGATGCGTGCAGCGTCAATGTGGTGCTGGAATTTTCCGGAGTGAATGGGTTCACTCTGCCGGAAAATGTACAGCTTTTCGGGGAATCTCCCTGGATCTTAGGAGACGGCGTCGGCGGCTGGAGAGGCAGCACCGATTATACCTATGATGCCTCCGGCAGCGGTCACCTGTATGTGACCAATCACTATGAAATTGAGCGAACTGCCGCTGATGCAGAGATGCAGTTCACCATGGAAGTGCAGAAGTTTCTGAGTATCCCGGAGAAAACCAATGATTATCTGGATTGGGCATGGTCGAATATGTATGATATGTGGGACATTCGGAACTGGCTGGGTTATTCCGTTGCCGATGTCAACACGAGAAAGCCGCTGTCCCAGCAGGATCAGCAGAAGGTTTCGGAGAACTTCGAATTGCTGGACAATATATATGCTACGCAGCATGGTTCGATCGGCACCGGACACTGGGAAAAGGAAGATGAACAGGTCTATCTGCGGAAATCGGACATTCTGACAGAGGGCAGTATCCGCATGACGTTCACGCTGGATTCGCTCAAGACCAAGACTGTGACAGACAAATTCACTTTCACAGACCCCCAGACCGGCGAAGAAACGCCCATGACCATGGAACTTTCTCCGTGGGGCGTGTCTTTCTCGTGGAAACCGTCTGACCCCATGCCACGGGTATTCGGCTACGTGGTGCCGGTGAGCGACAAGGATATTCTGAACGGCTCCTGTTCCGGCTACGTCCGCACACCGGACGGCTTGACCAGACAGGTGGAAAAGAAACGGAAAGATCTGGATAATCTGTTCTACCGCACCGGACATGTGCCATATGTCTACGTCGATCAGGCATATGACGAGGGTAGCGTGACGCTGTACATGAGTTTTCTGGAACCGGTCGATCCCGATCAGGTGCAGGAGGTCTACGCAGAGGACGGCACGCTGATGTGGAAGAAGTAACTCGGCAGATGTTCTCTGCCGGAAAACGCATCTCACGTTTGTGGGGTGCGTTTTTTGCGTTTGCCAAAAGGATCTCCCAAACTGTGAAATGCCTACTGAATTCGTCGCAATTGACAAAAACGCAATCTTGTTGTATAATATAACAATCACATTTTCTGCAACTGCGGAATTACAAAGGAGAACTGATATGAGTACATCATCCAAAAACCGATCGACATTCCACTCGCGGCTGGGCTTTATTCTGGTATCTGCCGGCTGTGCCGTGGGACTGGGCAACGTCTGGAAATTCCCGTACATCTGCGGCGAAAACGGCGGCGGAGCATTTCTGCTCATCTACCTGCTGTGTCTGCTTCTGCTGGGACTGCCCATTGTCATCTGCGAATTTGCCATTGGACGGGGCAGCCGCCGCAGCATTTCACAGGCACTGAACATTCTGGAACAGCCGGGCAGCCGCTGGCACATCACCAAATACGCCGGCATTGCCGGAAATTATCTGCTGATGATGTTCTATACCATGGTTGCCGGCTGGATGCTCTACTCCGCGTTCCTGTACGGTTCGGGAAAGATCACCGCCGTTTCCGCCGAAGAAACGTCCGGCTTTTTCTCCCGCATGCTGGACAGTCCGGCACTGATGATCCTGTTCGCCGGTATTGTCATTGTTCTCTGTATCGGCATCTGTGCTCTGGGACTGCAAAACGGCATTGAAAAGATCACCAAAGTCATGATGATGCTGCTCATTGTGCTGATGCTGGTACTGGTGGTGAACTCACTCCGGCTGAAAGGAGCAGGCGAGGGTCTGAAATATTTCCTCGTCCCCAGCTTCTCCCGCCTGAAAGAAAACGGCTACGGTTCTGTGGCATTCGCCGCCATGACGCACGCGTTCTTCACCCTGAGCGTGGGCATCGGTGCAATGGAGATCTTCGGCAGCTATCTGAAAAAAGGTCGGCGTATCGCCGGCGAAGCGATCAACGTGGTAATTCTGGACACCTTCGTTGCCGTTATGGCTGGTCTGATCATCATTCCGGCGTGCTTTGCCTATGGCGTACAGCCGGATGCCGGTCCGTCCCTGCTGTTCATCACCCTGCCGAACGTGTTCCAACACATGGTGGGCGGCCGCATCTGGGGCTGCTGCTTCTTCGTGTTCATGTCCTTTGCCGCTCTCTCCACCGTCATTGCCGTGTTTGAAAACATCATCACCATGACCGTGGAACTGGGCAGCTGGACACGAAAGAAATCGCTGCTGGTGAATCTGGTGCTGATCTTCGTGCTGTCCCTGCCGGCAATTCTGGGCTTCAATCTGCTGTCCGGCTTCCAGCCCTTTGGGGACGGCTCCAGCGTGATGGATCTGGAGGACTTCTTGGTTTCCTATAATATCCTGCCGCTGGGTTCGCTGATCTATGTGCTGTTCTGCGTCCGGAAAAACGGCTGGGGCTGGGAAAAGTTTCTGGCAGAAGTCAACGAGGGTACAGGCACGAAGCTGCCGGCATGGCTGCGGGGGTATATGGCATACGTGGTGCCGACCTTGATTTGCCTGATCTACCTCAAGGGCTATTATGACATGTTCGCCGGAAAGGGTACGGGCGTGCTTCTCGGCTGGATGGCGTTTGCCGTGCTGCTGTTGGCAGTGATTTTCTGGGTGTGCTTCTCTGTGGGCAAAAAGCCTGCGGTAAAAGCGGAGGCAGAAATCGAATAATCCAATACGATAAAAATAAAGGCAATAAAAAAACCGTTTCGCCGCCGGAGAGTTCCGGAAGCGAAACGGTTTTTGTTTTGGTGTAGTGATCGCGTGTAAAGGCGACACCGCATAAAGCCAGCCTGCCGGCTTTGTCAGTGCGGTATTGCCTTAACGGATCGCATCGTACAGCTTTTCATACAGCGTAATGAGAGAACGATTGGTTTCCTCCCGCTGTACGACAACTTCTTCAATCGCGTCGATCTTTGCCTGACAAATCTTCTCATCGGCATTGTTGTCTGCGGGAACCTTTTCCAGTTTCTCCAGAGCCAGCGAAAGATGCTGGGTATCCTGCCGGATCTGCTGCAATTCTGCAAAAATTTCAGCAGCAGTGGGAGCTGTGCGGCTGCTTGTATTTGTATTTTCTGTCATCTGCTGTTCCTCCTGATTCTGCGGCGGACAGTTCAGACAGATCGTATTTGCACTGATGAATCTTGCCCGCCCTTTTTTGACAAGTCCTCTTGCCCGTCTGGGATAGGTGGGAAAATAAAAATTTCCCTGTTCATCTGTTACGGTGATCTGCGGCATTTCAAGGACTCCTTTCTCTGAGGGCAACGCTGAACAGAGCCGGTCTGTCGGCTTTGCACGGCGTTGTCACGGCTGTTTTTTGTGATGGGTGTCGTCCCCGAGGAGTCTTTGTGCGGTATTGCTTTTACTTTTTGCTGTTCTTCGCAGCAGCAGTCTTGGCAGTGGTTGCAGCCGGCTTTGCAGCGGGAACCTTTGCAGTTGCAGCAGCAGTTTTCACTGCCGGCTTTACCGGTTCGGTCTTGACAGCCGCAGCAGCCTTGGGAGCTTCAGCCTTGACGGTTTCCTTCTTTGCGGTTGCAGCCGCCGGCTTTTTTGCAGCAGACTTTACCGGTTCCGTCTTTTTTACAGTTGCAGCAGTCTTCGGTGCTTCTGCCTTTTTTGCAGCCGGCTTTGCAGGGGCTTTCTTCGCAGCCGGAGCCTTTGCCTTGGGAGCAGCCTCCTTCTTCGGCTTGGGCAGAGTATCCAGAACGCTGCGGAATGCCACGATCTTTTCCCATTCACCGGCGAGTTCCAGTGCAGCGGTTTCTGCGGTACGCAGAGCGTCCAGCAGGGCAGCGGAATCTGCGGATACCAGTACATCGTGATCCTTATAGTCAAACGGCTCAATGGTCAGCTTGTCGCTGTCTGCGGAAACTACTGCATAGAATGCACCGCAGCCGTCACCGGAAACATCAAACTGTACCGATACGGCGGTGTCGGTGTCCTTGGCACTGGCGTTTTCCAGCAGTGCCTTTGCCTGTGCAAACATTTCATCAAAAGTCATTTTTGTCATTCCTTTCGCGGTTTCCGGCGAGAACTGCCGGAATATTCCTGTGGCAACACGGCACAAGCCTTGTGCGGTGTTGTTCTGTGCTTTTCTATCTATTATAGGCGTATTTTTGGAGAATGTCAAGGAGAATGCAAATAAAACATGAAAAATAAGCAAATATATTGCATAACCGGAAAAAGTGGGATTTCAAATTTGTGCAGTTTCACGAAGAAAAAGGGCTTGACAAGCGGCGGAAAATCGGGTATACTTGTAAAGCAGATGACTTTTACAGGCAGGAGGCGGCTGGGAATGTCCAAGGATTTGCGATTTGCCATGCTGCTGGATTGCTACGGCGAATTTCTGACACCGCATCAGTATCGGCTGACGGAACTGTATTATTGTGCAGACCTGTCCCTCAGCGAGATCGCGGAGATCGTCGGCATCACCCGTCAGGGGGTGCGGGACGGCATCAAGCGTGGCGAACAGATTTTGCAGGAAATGGAAGACAAGCTGCAGTTTGCGGCGAGGTTCAACGCTCTGCGGGAAAACTACAGTGCGATCGCCTCGACGTTACAGTCGATCCAGACACAAACGGCAGACCAGCCGCAGGTGCAGACCGCCTGCCGCGAGGCAATGGAAGCGGTACATCACGGGCTGGAGCTGCTCTGAAAAAACTTGCAGGGGAGGAGATCACATGGCATTTGAGGGACTTTCCGGAAAATTGAATCAGGTGTTCAAAAAGCTGAAATCCCACGGCAAGCTGACTGAAAGTGATGTCAAGGAAGCCATGCGGGAAGTTCGCATGGCTCTGCTGGAAGCGGATGTCAGCTACAAGGTCGTCAAGGATTTTGTCAAAAAGGTTTCCGAACGTGCAGTCGGGGAAGAAGTGCTCAGCAGTCTGACACCGGCACAGCAGGTCATCAAGATCGTCAACGAGGAACTGTGTAATCTCATGGGCAACGAAAACGCCCGGATCCAGTTCCCGTCCAAGCCGCCCTGCGTCATCATGATGTGCGGCTTGCAGGGCTCCGGTAAGACGACTCATTCCGCCAAGCTGGCGAAGATGCTGAAAAAGGAAGGGCATTTTCCGCTGCTGGTGGCATGCGATATTTACCGTCCGGCGGCGATCAACCAGCTGCAGGTGGTGGGCGAGCGTGCCGGTGTCAAGGTCTTTGAAATGGGACAGATCGACCCGCGGATCATTGCCAAAGAGGCACTGCGGTTTGCCAAGGATCACGGCAATGACGTGGTGATCCTGGATACCGCCGGCCGTCTGCACATCGACACCGAGCTCATGGACGAACTGAAGGATCTGAAAGAACTGACCAACCCCAACGAGATCATGCTGGTGGTCGATGCTATGACAGGTCAGGATGCCGTCAACGTGGCAAAGGCATTTGATGATGCACTGGGCATTGACAGCGTGCTGATGTCCAAGCTGGACTCCGACACCCGCGGCGGTGCGGCACTGTCCGTGCTGGCAGTCACCGGTAAGCCCATTAAGTATGTGGGCATGGGCGAAAAGCTGGACGAATTCGAACAGTTCCACCCCCAGCGAATGGCTTCCCGCATTCTGGGCATGGGCGATATGCTGACGCTGATCGAAAAGGCGGAAAACACCATCAGCCAGAAAGATGCCGAGAAAATGGCGAAGAAGCTGGAGGAAAACCGCTTCGACATGGACGACCTGCTGGAACAGCTGCGGCAGATCCAGAAAATGGGCTCTCTGAAATCCATTATCGGCATGCTCCCCGGCGTGGGCAGCAAGCTGAAAGATGCCGACATCGATGACCGGCAGTTTGTCCGCATTGAGGCAATGATCACGTCCATGACCAAAGCGGAACGGGCAAAGCCCTCGATCATCAACCCCTCCCGCAAGCGGCGTATCGCTGCCGGAAGCGGCACCAAGGTGGAAGATGTGAACCGTCTGCTGAAACAGTTCGACCAGATGCAGAAGATGATGAAGCAGCTGGGCGGCAAGGCAGGCAAAGCCTTTGCCGACAACAAGGCGGTGGTGGTGCTTGACACCGAAGTGACCGAAGAACTGGTCAAAGAAGGCATGGCGCGCGACTTTGTCCGCCTGGTGCAGAACCTGCGTAAGGAGAAAAACTTTGACATTTCCGACCGCATCCGTCTGTGCTGGCAGACCGACGACGAAAAACTCCGTCAGGCTCTGCGCGAGAATGAAAAGTATATCAAAGTTCAGGTGCTGGTGCCGGAGGGAGACAAAGTTTCCGAAACCTGTGCCGGCGGAACGACGGCCGAAATCGAAGGGGCTTCCGTCCGTTTTGATGCGGAAGTTGTTTCTTCCCTGAAGAAAGGAGCGTAAAAAGTCATGAGGTTGGCATTGTTTCAGCCCGACATGCCGCAAAACACGGGCACCATGCTTCGGCTTGGTGCCTGTGTCGACGTGGAAGTGGACATCATCGAGCCCTGTGGTTTTGTTTTTGACGAACGGGCGCTGCGCCGTTACGGCATGGATTATCTGGAACTGGTGAAATATCGCCGCCACAATTCGTGGGACGACTTTTGCAGTTATGCCTACGGGCATCCGGAAGAATACGGCCGGATTATCCTGCTGACCACCAAATCGCCGCTGCCTTATTACAATTTTGAATTCCGGCCGAACGACGTGCTGCTGGTCGGGCGTGAAAGCGCCGGCGTGCCGGAGGCGGTGCACAATTCGGTCGACGCCCGGCTGACCATTCCGATGACGGAAGCCGCGCGCTCGATCAACGTGGCGGTTTCCGCCACCATGGTTTTGGGCGAGGCGCTGCGGCAGACGCATATGTTTCCGGCAAAATAGGAAATTTGACGAAAAAATGAAAAAAACAGGCTGGATTTATGCCCCGAAATATGGTATAGTATGCCCTGTTTTTGTGAAAACAAGGATTTTAGGGGCATTTTTTAACATATGGGAAAACAGGTCATGAACAAAAAAACAACATCGAAAATTGCATTCAATTCCGGCGAATTTGTCGTTTATCCGGCTCACGGGGTAGGGAAAGTTGCCGATATTTCCACCCAGAAAATCGGGGGAGCTGAATTGGAGTTGATTGTTGTTAATTTTGACAAGGACAAAATGACGCTGCGGGTTCCGCTCAGCAAAGCCGAAAGCGTCGGCCTGCGCAAAATTTCCGAAACGCCGGTAATGGATGAGGCGCTGGGAGTATTGAAAGGCAAGGCCAAAGTGAGAAAAATCATGTGGTCGCGGCGCGCGCAGGAGTATGAAAACAAAATCAACTCCGGCAGCCCGGTCGCCATTGCCGAAGTGGTCAGAGACCTCTACCGCCGGGAAAACCTGTCGGAGCAGTCTTACAGCGAGCGCCAGATTTATGAACAGGCGCTGGATCGTCTGGCCAACGAATATGCCATCTGCAACAACATCAGCGCGGGCGATGCCACCAAAAAGCTGCTGGACATTCTGGCTTCCGACGTTGCGGCGGAATGATTTTCCGTACGGATTATATTGTGGGCGGCTCCTTGCGGGCCGCTTTTTTGTATGGCCAAAATTTCCGACCGGGTCGGGGATTTTGGTCCTTTTGCCGCCGTTTAAAAGACGCGCCCCGGGTCGGGGGCTTTCTTTCGTCTGCGGAGAGATAAGACAGGGGAAAGATACGGCTGATGGGAAAACGCCGGCCGGAAAA
>ERZ773110.2290-NODE-2290-length-13004-cov-37.227045_pt1 | contig 13004 bp, 8 predicted proteins | sample MGYA00580568_ERZ773110 | MGnify/ENA primary metagenome ERZ773110 (study PRJEB29015, sample SAMEA2737870) | human gut metagenome | biome: human gut; feature: human-associated habitat; material: faeces | place: China | collected 2012 ... | reverse complement strand
CCTTGTCGTTCTTCCAGTATGCGCCGGACTGCTGGGTGATCTTGAAGGCCTTCAGCGCCTTGGTGTAGGTCAGGTGGGGTCCGATGCACATGTCAACGTACTCGCCCTGCTGGAAGAAGCTGAACTCGGTCTCGTCGGCCAGATCAGCCATGTGCTCGATCTTGTAGTGCTCCTGGCGCTCCTCCATCAGCTTCACGGCCTCGTCACGGGGCAGGATGAAGGGCTTGATGGCCAGATTTTCCTTGCAGATCTTGCGCATCTCTTTTTCGATGTTGGCCAGATCGTCATCGGTGAGCTTGGTGTCGCCCAGATCGACATCGTAGTAGAAGCCGTTCTCGGTGGCAGGGCCAAAGGCAAAGTCAGCCTCGGGGTACAGGCGCTTGATGGCCTGTGCCATGATGTGAGCAGCGGTGTGGCGGATAACATGCAGTTCCTGGTCCTGCGGGCACTCGTCCACATGGCCGTCTTTGTAGATGATCTTCATAGTGGTTCTCCTTTTGATGAAAGTTAAAACAAAAAAGCGCTCCATCCCGCTCAAATTTACGGGATGAAGCGCCTGAAGATTTCACGCGTTCCACGGTTCCACCCGAATTGCGTGCCCTTGAGAACACGCCACTCGCTGTGCTGTAACGGGCGCACCCGGCAGAGGTTCTCCTCTGCGCTCTGCGGTGGTAGAAGCCCGATGCACGGCAGGCTGCTTGCAGCACCCGGTATCCGGGGCAGCCCTCTCTGCGTCATGGGGAACGAGCTTCGGTTTGTCCGCATCATCGCTTTGGTCAGGATGAAACTACGCTGATTGTAGCACGATGGCGGCAAAAAATCAAGCTCTCCGCGGCGAAAATCTGCGAAAAATCATTCTTCTTTTTTCTTCAGCTTGACCCGCCACTTGTGGGAGGCGTACTCCGGCCGCAGCTTGTTGGTGACAAAGGTCTGGCTGCTGTAGAGGCCGTGGTGGCCCGAGAGCATGTAGCACACGCCGCAGCCCAGCGCAATAAGCTCCAGCCCCTGCCCGCCAAACAGCTCGAATCCCAGCAGGATGGAGGGGATCAGGGCGTTTGTGGCTCCGCAGAACACGCAGACCAGACCGATGGCACCGGCAAACCCGGCGGGCAGGCCCAGCCATGGCCCGGCGATGCAGCCAAAGGTCGCCCCGATGTAGAAACTTGGGACCACCTCGCCGCCTTTGAAGCCTACTGCCAGGGTCAGGGCGGTCAGGAAGATCTTGCAGGCAAAATCCCAGGGCAGCGCGGCGCCCTGCTCCACGGCATCGGCAATGACGGCCATTCCGGCCCCGTTGTACCGCCCGACACCGAACAGATACGAGAACGCTACTACGGCTGCACCGCCCGCAAAAGCCCGGAGCCAGGGATTCGGGATCCGTTTGGGGATCCCGTGCTCCAGGGTGTGAAGCGTCCAGCAGAACAGCCGGGTCACGGCGGCACAGGCAATGCCCAGCAGGGCGGTCTGAAGCGCGGTTTCCAGCGTCAGGTGCGGGATGGAATTGAGCACAAAATTGGTCGGGGCGATCCCGAAGAACAGGGATACGCCGTAAGCAATGAGGGCCGAAGTGAACGCGGGCATAAAGGCCGAAGTGAACGTCAGCCCCACGTCCTCCACCATCATGGCGAAGAGGGCGGCGGTCAGCGGGGTGCCGAACAGGGCGGAAAAGAACGCTGCCATCCCGCTGATGGTGGCAGTGCGGCGGACGTAATCGCTCAGGTGGAGCAGTTTTCCCACGTTCCAGCCGATGCTGCCGCCCATCTGCAAAGCGGCACCCTCGCGGCCGGCAGAACCGCCGCACAGGTGGGTGAGCACCGTGCCCAGAAAGATGGCGGGCACCAGCAGCAGGCTGACCGGCTCGCCGCTCTGCACGGCGCGGATGACATTGTTGGTGCCCACGCCTTCGCACTTTGTGACCTTGTAGAGTGCCACGATGGCAAGGCCCGCCAGCGGCAGGCAGAGCAGCAGCCAGCTCTGCGCGGCCCGCAGCTCGGTGACGTACTCCACGCTCAGGTGGAACGCTGCGCCGACTACGCCGCAGACCAGACCCGTGGGCACGGCCAGCAGCAGCCATTGCAAGGCCACCCGCAGGGCGGCTTTGGCCTCGCGGTTAAAATCGTTCAAGTTGCTCATAGAAACTCCTGATACAAAAAAACTGAAAATTTTACACTCCAAAATAACACGCCCGCACAGGGATGTCAACCCGGAACCATTGCAGGGAGGCTCACATCGTGGTGACAACGACAAACCCCTGCTTCCTTGTGCGGAGGAAGCAGGGGGTCTGCCGAATTGATTTCAGAAAAAGGAAAAGGAGAACAAGGAGAACAAATATCGTCACGCTTTCAAAGCGGGACAGCGGTTGAAATTGTGCGGAGCGTTACTCCACATCCTGCAGGGCGGCGAAATCTTCTTCGCCGGTGCGGATCTTGACCACGCGGGTCACGTTGTAAACAAAGATCTTACCATCGCCGATGTGGCCGGTGTACAGGGCCTTCTTGGCGGCATCCACCACAGCGTCCACGCTGATCTTGGAAACGATGACCTCGACCTTGATCTTGGGCAGCAGGGTGCTGTCCACAGGCACGCCGCGGTATTTCTCGGTGGTGCCCTTCTGGATGCCGCAGCCCATCACCTGGGTCACGGTCATGCCGGTCACACCCAGATCGTTCAGCGCGGTCTTGAGCTGATCGAACTTGGAGAGCTTTGCAATGATGGACACCTTGTGCATCCCGGTGTCGTAGATGCCATCGTGGATGACGGCAGGCTCCTTGACCACAGGCACGGCAGCGTTCATCTGCACGGCGCTTGCCTTGGAGGCATCATCCTCGCCCAGATCGGTGTTCTCGTTGGGCACCATGGCAGCGGCGTTGGCATCGGAGATGGAGAAACCGGCGTAAGCAGAAGTCAGGCCGTGCTCGTGGATATCCAGGCCGTCGATCTCCACCTCAGCAGGGACGCGCAGGCCGATGGTTTTGTCGATGATCTTGAAGATGATGAACATCACGACCACAACGTATACATCAACGGTGATAAGGCCCAGCAGCTGGGTGCTCAGCTGTGCAAAGCCGCCGCCGTAGAACAGGCCCTTGCCCACGCCGTCGCCGCCGTTGGAGAACAGGCCCACAGCAATGGTGCCCCACACGCCGTTTGCAAAGTGAACGGAGACAGCGCCCACGGGGTCATCGATCTTTGCGATCTTATCAAAGAATTCAACGCTCAGGACCACGAGGATACCGGCCACGAAGCCGATGATGAAGGCACCGAAGGGAGAGACAGCGTCGCAGCCTGCGGTGATGGCGACCAGACCGGCCAGAGAGCCGTTCAGGGTCATGGAGACATCGGGCTTGCTGTAGCGCAGCCAGGTGAAGATCATGGTCACGCAGGTGGCAACGGCAGCGGCCAGGTTGGTGTTGAAGCAGACAAGACCCGTCAGGGTCATGGCCTCATCGGTGGCAAGGCTCAGGGAAGAGCCGCCGTTGAAGCCGAACCAGCAGAACCACAGGATGAACACGCCCAGCGCACCGGCGGTCAGGTTGTGGCCGGGAATGGCGTGGGGGTTGCCGTCTTTGTCGTACTTGCCGATACGGGGGCCGAGCATTGCGGCACCCAGCAGGGCGATCACACCGCCCACATTGTGAACGGCTGCGGAACCGGCAAAATCATGGAAGCCCATGCTCTGCAGCCAGCCGCCGCCCCACATCCAGTGGCCGCAGATGGGGTAGACCACCAGCGAGATGGCAGCGGAGTAAACGCAGTAAGCCTTGAAGTTTGTGCGCTCGGCCATGGAGCCGGACACGATGGTGGCTGCCGTGGCACAGAACACAGTCTGGAACACGATGTACACCCACAGCGGAATATCAAGCCCCAGGTGGCTGTAATCGCCCTGAATGAACGGATCGAACCCGCCGATCAGCGCGCTTGTGCCGCCGAACATCAGGCCGAAGCCGATGACCCAGTAGCACGGTGTGCCGATGCAGAAGTCCATCATGTTTTTCATCAGGATGTTGCCGGTGTTTTTGGCGCGGGTAAAGCCCGCCTCACACAGCGCAAAACCGGCCTGCATAAAGTAGACCAGGAATGCCGCAACCAGCACCCAACAGGTGTTTATGGAACTGAACATTATAATACCTCCCCGGTTTGTAATGCGCTCCCCGCACCGAATGTGCGCGGGAGCCTTGTTCAGGAGGCCCTCTATTCCTCCCGAGCAATATCCAGCGAAAACACAAAAGGCGCTGGCGGAATCTCTTCCGTCAGCGCCTTTGCTTTCGATGGCACGAGTATAGCCCCTTTGTGCAAAACTGTCAAGAGCCGGGGTGCGATTTTTACGTTTTACACAACCCAGAACCGAGAAAAAAGAGGGAAACTTTATAAGTCATTCTTTTTTCTCGGTCTCACCGGCGGGCGTTTCTTCCTTTTTGCGGCCGGAGCGGTGCCCGCCCTCCATCTCCCAGTGGAGCATCAGGCTCATCATGGCCCGCAGGGCAAAGGTGGCCGCCAGCGGCACCACCGATTCCAGATTCTGCAGCAGGAAGGTCTTGGCGATCTCCGCCGACATCAGGAACTCCAGCGCTGTGGTCAGGCCGCTGGACATCTCGTGGAGGAAATCGTGCTGGCCATGGAAAAAGGTGGCCCGCACATAGTGGTAGGTGGCCTTGACAAGGCTGGTGACGATGATGAACAGGCCGATGATCTCAGCCAGCCCGGAGATCAGCGGCACCGCCGTCTCCAGAAACCCCTCCATGCCGTGGGTGACGATCTGATTGAAATGGTATAACCATGCCATATTAGACTTCCTCGTGTTTCGTATCATAAACCGCCCGTTTCAGGGTGAGCAGGATGTGTTTGGATAGGATTCGGATATCCTGCCGCTTCTGCTTACAGCAGGGTCTTGATGTAGGCGGCCAGCTGCTCATCTTTGCAGGAGGCGAAGAACAGCTCACTGAACTTTTCGCCTGCAATGGCTCCCTTGAGCAGATCCTGGTCGATGCTCTGCAGGCATTCGATCAGGGGCTTGAAGGTGGCAGCGCGCACATCATCCAGAATGGCCTTGTTCCGCATCTCGGGCACAACGCGCTCCTTGGGGTAGCCCTGACCGTGGCCAAAGCCGAACAGCTTCTCGAAGCAGTACTCGAGGTTCAGCTCGCCGCCCCAGCCAAAGCCTTTGGCAAAGGGCATGGAAACGGCGTTGCCGTCGTTGACGTGGGCAAAGGTGTAAGCGTCCACGGAGTCCTCCACATGGCCGCAGATCACGCCGGGGAAGCTGTTCAGGGCCAGCATGGCACCCTCGCCGGTGCCGCAGCCGGTGATGACGTAGTCGGCCGCGCCGCTGTTCAGCAGGATGGCGGCCAGAATGCCGCACTGAACATAGGTCAGCTGGGCGGCATCCTCGGCGGTGTACATGCCGTAGTTGACCACCTCGTGGCCCATGGGTTCCACCACCTTTTTCAGGGCGGCTTCAATGATGCCGTTCTTGGCGGCCTGGCTGTTTTCGTTGATGAGTGCAATTTTCATGGAACATTCCTCCTGTTTTTTCGGATACCTCTAAGATACATGAGCGGCGGTGCGCTGTCAAGCGGCCATCAGCCCAGCTTTTTCTTCTGCTGGTGGGCCACGATGGGCATGAGCAGGGGCGTGGGAACGAGCTTCTGGGCCGTGGTGGCAAGGCGCATCAGGGGGCTGGGCACGATGATGGTCTTGCGGCGGAGCATCCCGCGCATGGCTTCCTCCACGCAGAGCTCCGGGGTGATGCCCTTGAGGGCGAACACCACGTCGGCGCGGTCGTTGAACTCGGTGTCCACAGGGCCGGGGCAGAGGGCACAGACATAGACCGGACTGTGCTGCTCCCGCAGTTCCTCGGCCACGCCGCGGGTCAGGCTGACAACGTATGCCTTGGAGGCATAGTAGCCCGCCATATAGGGCCCGCCCGGCAGCAGGCCCGCCGAGGATGCCACGTTCAGGATGGTGCCAAAGCCCTGGGCTTCCATCTTGCGCAGAGTGAACTTGAACAGCCGGTGCATGGCCAGCACGTTCACCCGCAGCATGGAAAGCTCCTTGCCCGCGTCCGTCTCGGAAAAGGCACCGCAGGCACCAAAGCCCGCGTTGTTGATGAACAGGTCGATGCGTTCGTCTGCCAGTGCTTCGCACAGGGCGGTGATCTGCGCATCCTGCTCAAGGTCGGCGGGTACGATGCGGCAGAGGGTGCCGTGTTTCGCCCGGAGCTCGGCGGCAAGGGTCTCCAGCCGGTCGCGGCGGCGGGCGGTCAGAATGAGCCGGAAGCCCAGCCGGGCATAGCGGCGGGCAAACTCCCGCCCGATGCCGGAAGAAGCGCCGGTGATCCAGACAGTTTTGGTTGACATAAGCATTCTCCTTTTCTGCGGAAACTCCATTGCATCTATTCTATCACGGCAGCGGGAGAGAATCCATGCAAAAATTCAAGGAAAAGCTATCCCTTGTTGCCCGGGAAAATTTGGAGTATAATAGACTCAAAGAACAGCGCACTGACGCAGGAGGAAAGAAAAATGAACAAACCGGTATTGGTGGTCATGGCTGCCGGCATGGGCAGCCGTTACGGCGGCATGAAGCAGATCGACCCGGTGGGCCCCAAGGGGCAGCCCATTGTGGAGTACTCTCTGTACGATGCCCACCGCGCAGGCTTTGAGACCGTGATCTTTGTCATCAAGCACGAGATCGAGGATGCCTTCAAAGCCGCCATCGGCGACCGCGTCTCTCAGGGCATGAACGTGAAATACGCTTTCCAGCAGCTGGATGAGCTGCCCGCAGGCTTCACCATCCCCGAGGGCCGTGTCAAGCCCTGGGGCACCTGCCACGCCGTGCTGGCCGCAAAAGACCTCATTGATGGGCCCTTCGCCGTCATCAACGCGGACGATTACTACGGCCCCGAGGCCTTCAAGGTCATCTATGAGTATCTGTCCACCCATCAGGACGGCGCAGTTTACGATTACTGCATGGTGAGCTACCTGCTCAAAAATACTGTCTCTGAGAACGGCACCGTCTCCCGCGGTGTCTGCGTGGTGAACCCGGACGGCACCCTGCACAGCGTGACCGAGCGCACCGGCATCGAGACCTATGAGGGCGGTATCCGCTGCACCTCCCTCACCGGTGAGGGCACGGATGACCTGCCGGTGGAAGCACCGGTCAGCATGAACCTGTGGGGCTTCGGCAAGAGCTTCCTGGACGAGGCCGACCACCGCTTTGCAGGCTGGCTGCGTGAGAATCTGCCCAAGAACCCCCTCAAGTGCGAGTATTTCCTGCCCACTGTGGCCAGCGAGCTCATCGATGAGGGCAAGGCAGCAGTCACCGTGCTCAAGAGCACCGATAAGTGGTACGGCGTGACCTACCGTGAGGATAAGCCCACCGTGGTGGCCGCCATCGCCCAGAAAACCCAGGAGGGCCTGTATCCCGAGGATCTGTGGGCGTGATAAGCTGAAACAGGCGCAGGAGCGAAACAAAATCTGTGGCGGCCCTCTTGACTTTTTGCGCAGGAGTGCATATACTAAAGTTGTAGATGAGACTACGGAACCATTCCATGGTTCCACCAAAGCAACAAGAAGCCCCCTCGGTACTGCGAATACCAAGGGGGCTTCCTGCTTGCTGTGGGTATACGAAAAACACTTGACTTTTGGCATTCCAACGCATACAATAGGAATGCGAAAGAGAATAAGGTGATATCCATAGGATCACCAAAGCAACAAGAAGCCCCCCTGGTACTGCGAATACCAAGGGGGCTTCCTGCTTGCTAAGGGTTAGTGCTTACCGGCCTTGAACTGTTCCTCAAGCCACTTGCAGATGTAGTAGCTGACCACACCCGCTGCGACGGACAGTATAAATGAGACTACCATTTCCATGGTTACCACCTCCTTCCCACATCAAATGGGTCGGAAGGCCGACAGGTACAGTATAACAGAAAATTCGACACATTACAACGCAGAAGCGCCCCATCCGGTGAAGGATGAGGCGCTTCTACGTATATTTGGGAATATTCGGGGATGGCGTTAGTTGTTCTTGAGCTCCTGTGCCTTCTGCCATGCGTTCAGCACATCGAGCTTGCTTACGGGATTGGCCGGGAAGAACTTCATCTCTTCTGGAGCCGTGCCCTCATCGTTCAGGTCAGGGATAAGCTCGTTTTCCATGGCCCAGCGGGCGGCGTGCTGCAGGTCCATATCCTGCTCTTCCTGCCCTACATCGGGGTAGAGCAGTTCGGATTCGGGCATGGGCTTGCCTGCATCCTCCCACAGCATCATGGCAAGGGCGCTGCGGTTGCTGGGGAAGTAGGGCAGAGCCATCAGCTTGCCTGCAAATTCAGCGCCCAGAGAATAGGCCTGATAGCCCAGCACTGCACCGCCCACAGCGGCAGTACCAATGATCGCAGCAGTGCCCAGCACGCCGGGCCCATCATCTTCAATGGTGGCATCACGGTACTGTGCGGCAATATCCGCATCACTGCTCATGGTGTTCATGGTAAAGGTGATGCTCTCAGCCTTGTAGTCCTGACCCAGCGGCAGGGAGAACTTGCCGGTAGACCAGATGTCAAACACCATGCCCTCAGGGATCAGGGTCTTGTCCAGCGTCACGGTCACTTCTGTGCCGTCCGGTACAGAGTAGGTCTTTTTGCCGGTGGTCTCGTCAGTAGTAACAGTCAAGGTATCGGTCACATCCTTGTCACCGTTTTTCACGGTAACAATGCCGCCGGTCACGGTCAGCGGGTGGCAGACCGGAGCATTGGGGGTGTGGTCAGTGGCGGCATCACGGTACGTTGCAGACACATTCACACCACTGCTCATGGGGAAAGTGATGCTTTCTGCCTTGTAGTCCTGACCTGTGGGCAGGGAGGTAGACCAACCGTCAAACACTTTGCCATTGGGCACTGCGGTCTTGTCCAGCGTCACGGTCACTTCTGCGCCGTCCGGTACAGAGTAGGTCTTTTTGCCGGTGGCTGCGTCAGTTTTGCTGTTCAGCTTGCTGGTCACATCGCTGCCGTCGTATTTCACAGTAACAGTGCCGCCGGTCACGGTCAGCGGGCGGTAGCCCGGAGCATTGGGGTCAAACTCCCAACCGGCATAGAGGGTGATGTCCTCCGTAATTGCGGTTTCGTTCACATCAAAGGGCTGGCCATCTTCGGTGTACCAGCCGGTGAACTTGTAACCCGCACGGGTGGGATCATTGATGGCAGTCAGTTCGTTTGCCTTGGTATCAGTGATTTTTTCGGTCTTATAAACCGGTACCTCAGCGGAGTCGGTCAGGGTGCCGCCATTGGCATCAAAGGTCACATTGCAGAGGTAAAGAAAATTGCGGTATTTCAGATAGGTGTTGGTAGAGTTTGCAAGCAGTTTATCTGCATCGGTTTTATTGCTGTTATAGTAGATGGCACCATTGGGAGTGTAAATATAGATAGGATTTCCATCTTTATCCAAAATGGGCTGTCCATTTTCGTCCTTTTTCCAATCTTCATCTATCTGCCCAGCTGTACAAGTCTGCAGGCTCTCCTTGAACGAAGTCAACCCAGCAGGGAGCGTAATGTATTTCAGACCAAAGCAATAGAAAAAGGTATCAGGTTCAATGGTTGTTACTTTTTCCGGGATGGTGATGGACTCGAGTGCTTCGCAACGTTCAAAAGCCTCCTGGCCAATCTCAGTCACACTGTCCGGCAGAGTGATCGAGGTAAGATTTTTGCAAGAGTCAAAAGCCCGCTTGCCAATGATTTCCACGCCCCTCGGCAGGGTGAATGTGTGAAAACCATTACACTCGCAAAAGGCACCTTCGTCGATTTTTTTCAGACTGGAGGGAAGGGTGAGCGTCGTCAGTGCGCTGCATTCGCTGAAAGCCTCTTTTCCGATTTCTGTCAGGCTGCTGCCCAGAGTAAGAGTAAGATCAGAAAGCGTTCTGCAGAATACAAAAGCACCCTCTCCAATAGAAGTTACTTTGTCAGGAATCTTAACATGATTCAAGACGTAGCAATCCCCAAAGGAATGCGCGCCAATGGTTGTCAGGCTTTCAGGGAGGTTCACAGTGGCCAGGTTATCGCAATCATAAAACATATGAACTCCGGTTGACTGCACACCTTCGTCAATTGTGGCGGACTTAAGTCCATCGCAGTTGTAGAATGCGTAATCGCCGATCTCAGTGACCGTTCCGGGAATTTCAATCGGATCCAGGCTGGTGCAGGAATCAAAAGCATGCGATCCGATGGAAGTCAGATTTTTGGGAAGATTGACGGTCTTCAGAGAAGTGCACTTCTCAAAGGCGTGATCGCCAATGGTCTGAAGGTCGTTACACAGCGAAAGCGATGTAAGTTGATTGCAGTCCGCAAAGGCATATTCTCCCATCGACATTACAGGGCTATTGATGGTAAGAGTTATCAGGCCGGTGCACTTATTAAAGGCACGCGGGCCGATGGAAGTAACGTTCTGGGGAATGATGACGTTGTCCAGCACAGGGCAATTATAAAAGGCCTCCTCGCCGATCGTCTTAATATTCTGACCTAACGTAACCGATGTAAGATAAGGGCAGTCTGCAAAGGCATCTTTTCCCATTGATGTGACAGCGCCATTGATAGTAAGAGTTTTCAGGATGGGGCACGCATAAAAGGCCTCCTCACCGATCGTCTGAATATTTTCACCTAACGTAACCGATTCAAGAGAAGTACGTTCAAAAAATGACTGTTCTCCCAAACCGGTTACAGTGTAGCCGTCCAACGTTGCGGGTATTTCGATGTCGTAGGGGGCATGGGTTTTCGTTGGATTAACAGGTCCGGCAAAGCTCCTGATGGTTGCTGTATTGTCTGAGTTTAACGTATACCAATACTTGTAAGTGCCATCGTCGGCAGGATGCCACTCTGTGTCTGCTGCAAATGCCGTGACTGCCGACAGGGGCAGCATGGTGATCATCATGCAGACCGCAACCAATAAGCTGATCAAACGCTTGGGTTTCATAATTCTTTACTCCTTTTCAATGATTTCCCCAAAACTCTCTCTATTTCAGCCAAAACAAAAGAGCGCCGCACCGGCCAAACGGCTGGTACAACGCTCTGAACCCTTGTAGACCCGCTGCGCGCTCGCTCTCCTGAAGGGAAGCCGACGCATCTTCACAAGGAGGTGCAAGGTTTCATATTACCTTACCCGGAGAGGATAACGTGCGGCTGGCTGCCATATTACAGGCCCTGTAGCTTTGCGTCGCAGCCTTTCGACTGGTTTGCCGATTCTTCAGTTTTTAGCAGAAATAGCATATTGTACAGGATAAGATACTCTTTTTTTTTTTTTGTCAATATGACGAAAATAGATTTGGAAAAGTGTACAAAAAAGGAACGTACAATGTGGAAAACAGAATGAAAACAAAATCGTGCGGCAGCACAAGATCTGCCTGACTTTATGGAGGGTGCAGTGCAAGAAAAATGCCCCTGACCGAAAGAAGCCGGTCAGGGGCATTTGGGGTTGCTGCAGCGGTCAGGGTCAGTGCCTGCGCTCGTATTTCAGGCGCTCCCGCAGCTCGTCCAGAGAGCGGTGCTTTTCGCCGTGGCGCAGCTTGGGGTAAGCGCGGAGCATACGGCCCTTGCCAAAGTACTTGGAGCTCCGGGTGCGGGCGCGCATCTCCTCGCTGCGGGCCTGCAGTTCCTCGGCCAGCTGTTCCAGACGGAGCAGCTCTGCCGTGCGCTCTGCGGTGCCCCTGGCGGCCAGCTTGACGGCAGTGGCGGCCTCAGAGGCATTGAGCCGGGCCTCCTGCGAGGACTTGCGTGCGGCTTCCATGGCCTCGTCGGCCTTGGCGCGCAGGGCGGCAGCGGCATCCCGGGGGCTCAGCTTGGCGGCATTGTCCCGGGCCTCGGCGGCTGCCAGCTTGAGCTGCAGGCGGCTCTCGTCCATCTTCTGGTCCACATCCATGGCGGTGGTGCCCAGCAGCTCGGTCATGGCATCAGACACGGCGTGCATACTGTCGGCCACCTTTTCCAGAGCATCCAGCTCACGGGCCAGGTCAGAGGCCGCAAAGGCGGTCACCACTACATCGGCGGCGTAGCAGGCGTACAGGATGCACATGAGGACAAAGCCCACCATCTGGGGGACCATCTCCACAAGGCCGGCGATCACGGGGTGAACGGCCTTCATCACCACAACGGTGCCCACGCCCCACAAAAGGGAGAACTCCAGGCAGATATATCCGCCGATGTTGAAGGGGAAGTCGCTGTAATCCCACCACCGGGTGTGGTAGAGCTTGTAGAGCGCCCAGCCGCCCACCAGCTCCAGCACGCTGGGCAGGATCACGCCGCCGATATAGAGCAGCAACAGGTTGTCTACCAGCGGCGAAAGGGTGAACAGCACGATGATCATGCCAAAGCCGTAGATGGGGCAGACCGGGCCGTTCAGAAAGCCGCGGTTCACCAGCTGGCCGGTGGAAACGGCGGCATAGATGACCTCCAGGCACCAGCCCAGGCAGGAGTAGATCAGGAAAAACGCCAGGATCTGATACAGCGAAAAGCCGCAGACCATGGTGTTGACAAAAAAGGACATCTTACTCCTCCTTTGCGGCGGCGGCAGCTTCCTCCGCAGCCTTCATTTTTTTCAGGACCTTGGGCTCGATCCAGGTCACGGCGGCATCGCCGGGCAGCTTTTTGGCGATCAGGGCCTTGATCCTGATGCCCATCTCGGTGAACATCCCCTCATGCTCGGTGCGGATGTTCCACTCCGGCTCGTTTTCGTGCAGGTCAAAGGTCTTCCAGGTGATCTCGTAGCCGGAAGCGGGGAAATACTCCAGGCTGTCGCGGAACAGGTCGTCGTCATCGGTCTTGAAGTAGATCTCGCCGCCGTCCTTGAGGAATTCGCGGTACTGGATGAGCTGGCGGGGATAGGTGAGCCGGTGCTTGTTGGAGGAAGCGTTCTTGCTCCACGGGTTACAGAAGTTGATGTAGATGCGGCTGACGGTATCCTCGGCGGTGAGCACGCCCTTGATGCGCTCGATGTCGGTGCTCATGATCTTCACGTTGTCGATGGGGCGGCCTG